>ERZ779725.563-NODE-563-length-24004-cov-14.396050_pt1 | contig 24004 bp, 23 predicted proteins | sample MGYA00511890_ERZ779725 | MGnify/ENA primary metagenome ERZ779725 (study PRJEB29588, sample SAMEA2148549) | human gut metagenome | biome: human gut; feature: human-associated habitat; material: faeces | place: Denmark | collected 2008/2010 ...
GACTGAACGCTTACGCATGGTTGCAGGTGATGAACGAGTTATTAGAAAATTCGCTTCATTTAATATGGATGACGAAATCCAACAGATTGAATTTGAGATGCAATATCCTGTTAGCAATTTTGCAGATAAAGAATATGTTATAGGATTGTTTACTCTTGGAATGACAATTGAATGGTTAAAACCGCAGGTTGACTCTGCAAAATTTACTGCTAGAGCTTTAGGAACAAAAGAAGAAAAAAACATGCAGAATCCATATAAAGATATGCAAAGTAGATTGGATACATTACAGCATGAATTTAGTAGAAAACTTGCAAGTCATGGATATATTAATAATTCATATGTGCGAGGTGAATAACTATGGAATATATATATGGTTCGTTCACTAAAAGGCAAATTAAAGAAGCTGCACATGTAATGCACAACGATGTCCATAAGTTATTACTTTATAAGGATAATCGAATAGAAGAAAAAATATTTGAGAATGATGAAGCTTTTCTTATATTTTTTCAGAATGTCATGTTTAAATTTAGTGGAACAAAGACTCTATTTAATAACAATGGAATTATGGTCACATTAATGGCTACTTTGCAAGCTGCTTATGACGAAGTTATATCCGATGAGTTTGATTACATGACATTTCGTAGGGCTATTTTAGATAGTCACAATTATATTAAGCAGATGTTTGAAGGAGGTGTTGGTGATGCCAAGCTTACAGACAGCACGGCGAATCGCTAACGCCAAAACAAATGATGCGAAAACTTTAGGTCAGATTTATAAAGAAGAATCTGACTTTTTGATGGAAGAAACTTGGGATAACAGTGTCACTTCCAAGACTTGTTACATTTATGACTACTTTCATGATGACTTCTTCACAGACGAACATGGAATTACACGTTCACTTGCTGAAGGTATGACATATGAAAATACCAATAAGACAAAGATTGACGCAAAGTTTATTATCAAATCTTATCAGTCAATGGATAAAGATCAAGTGGAATATTATCTTATGTTTCGTCCAAGTCAGCCTGTAAGATTTAATGAGGGTGATGATCTTTATTATTATGAGACTGATTTTAGGAAACGCTATTCTGCGACATTTCCGATAGGACTCTGGGTGGATTTACCTGACGATAGAGGGGTATATCATAAATGGTTAATTTGTAGAAATGAACCTGCAAATCAATTCCCAAAGTATCTGATTTTGCCAGCCAACTACGAACTTATGTGGGTGGAAAAAAATAATGAAAAACGTATCAAGCGTAGAATGTGGTGCGTTTTAAGACAACAAATGTCTTATACATCGGGGGTTTATGTAGACCGTGTATTTGGACATACAGATAACCAAAATAAGTTGATACTGCCAATGAATTCTATCACAGAAAAATTCTGGTATACGGATGATGATTCAAAAAATATGCGAGTAATTGTTAGTGTTTTGATGGAGAATCCTACGGTGTGGAAAATTACAAAATGTGAATCGGCTTCTCCACTTGGGTTACAAAAACTTACATTGTACACCAATTTCTTTAACGAGCATACTGATTATGTCAATCTTGAAACAGGTGAAATGTATGCGAACTATTTTGATTCAGAAATCACCCCAATAGATCCATCTACTCCAACCACTCCCCCATCTTCCATTACAGCAAAAATTTCAGCATCTACTTCAACAATCAAAGTTGGTGGCAGTTATAAAAATCTTACGGTAAATCTATTTAATGATTCCAATGAAGATATCACAACTGAATATACTGATGCAACCTTTACATGGACTTGTTCTGTTGACGATGAAGATTGGACTGATAAAGTAACATGGCGAGTTGGTACAGAGTACAACCAAAAGAAAGTAAAGTTTCCTAACGACAGTTCCGTTATCGGCAAAATATTGTCTGTTAAGTGCAAGATTGTTAAGGATGACTTGTCGATTGAATCTGAAATTTTGCCGTTGGAATTAACTGAATAGGAGGTGTTTTTATTTGGCAGAAAAATTAGTTACAAAGAATGACTTGTTGAATAAGCTTCGTGCATATAAAGAATCTCCTGATGATGATGTAATTCTATACAAGCAAAAAATCAAGAATGCTTTGTTATCAAATCCATGTTTGTTATACTCTCTCAATGATAAAAAGTTAGAGTCTGAATTGTTCGACAAAAATGGAAATATCAATTGGGAGTGGAATGAAGATACAAAGCAATACGAACCTCTTGGTGAATGGGATAGATATTTCGGAAGCGATTCTCTTATTCGTCCATTTTTATTTATTCCAGATACACAGACAACGGTTAAATGTTATTTGTGTTATCAAGTAGGATTTAGAGACACAGCTAGACATAATTCAGGATTAAAAGATACGTTAATTGATTTTGCAATTTTTGTTCATGGTGATGATCGTATAGATAAACTTACTGGTATTCCAAGACACGATCTCATTGGTTCTATTATTAGAGAACGGTTTGCATGGTCTAATATTTTTGGTATGCAAGCTCATCTTGCACAAGATTATGAACAAACAGTTGATAATAATTACGTAGCTCGTTATCTCACATTCCAACTCACAGATTTAAACAGTAAGATTCAAACACCCTATGGTGGAAAATCACAAATGATGAATTACGGTATAAGGCGGTGATTGTTTGGATGTATTAGAAACATTGGATAGTCTTCAATCTGCTGCTGAAGAAGATATAAAAAAGAAACAAGAAAAAAGTCATAATCCAGAATACCATTTTGACAAACTTAAAATGTATTTTGGTGAAGATTATACAATAAATGGTATAACTATTTCAATTCCAACCATAGGAGATATTTTAAATATTGGCGAACCAAAATTTTACCAAGCAATCTCTCCCTTTCTGAGTAATTCTACTTCTATTCGAGTTCTTCTTTATGATGTATTTAAAAAAGACTGGAATAAAACAAAAGATATTGAAGTGTTTTATATCTTATATCAATTGCTCGAAGATAAAGAGCCGTTAAAGCTACTATTCAAAGATTTTAGTTTTGATGGATTTGAACTAATTCAAGCAAGAAAAAATGTTGACGATCCAGAATACAATCATCTTGCGCTTTTAAATCAAGATAAAAATATGATTATTTATGATGATGAATATATGGAAATTGCTGAATTTATTCGAGCGATGATGAATGTTCATCCAAAGGTTGAAAAGGCAAAAGGTAAAACAACAAAACAGTGGATACTACAGGAAGATAGAATGAAAGCTGAACAGGATGATAAAAAGAAAGGCACTTCAACACTTTTGCCACTTGTTTCGAGTTGTATAAATCATCCTGGGTTTAAATATAAATTGGAAGAATTAAAACAAGTGAATATATGTCAGTTCATGGATTCTGTAAACAGAATTCAAAAATATGAACAGGGAACGGCTGCACTACATGGGATCTATGGTGGTATGGTGTCAGCCAAAGATATTCCTGAAGACTTAATCAATTTTATGGGCGAATTATAATCGCTCATTTTTTATTGCATAAAAATAACAATTTTAAGGAGGAAAATAATTATGGCATTTAAATTAGGTGACGTAATCGTAGATAGACTTCAGTTTGGTTACGGTGCAAAGTCTAATGGTACGCCTCTGTACGCTTTAACACAGCTTACACAGGCGAATATTGATATTACTGCTGATTCAACAGATATCAATGATAAGGATGGAAACCTTGTATATCGTAAGTATACAGGTAAGAAAGGTGAGGTTACTGCAACTAATGCATTCCTTAACCTTGCCGTTGTAGAAACTATTTCTGCTACTGATGCTGAGATTGCAACCGCAGATAAGGGTATTGTTATGCCAATGATTCAGATCGTAAAAGCTGGCGAAACACTTGATATTACTGGTTATGTAGATGGTTCAATCCATGTAAATGCCCTTTCACCAAAGGGTTCTATGGGCAAGGATGAGTTTGCAAAAGGATCTAAATCATCTGCTACAGAGTACGGAATTACACATACTGATGAGGTAAAAGATCCAGGAGATCAGCATGTAACAACTCCTGCGAGTGATGTTTTAACACCGCCTACAGCAGAAGGTGAGACTCAGTATATTGTTAAGTATAAGAAGACAATCAAGAGCGGAGCAAAGATTACAAATTCTGGTAAGAAGTTCCCTAAGTCTCATGAATTATTCTTTAAGGCACTTGTCGTAGATAAGTGCGAAACTGATGTATTAAAGGCAGCAATCATTCACATTCCTTCATTTATGCCAAGTCCTGAATTTACTCTTGCATTACAGGGTGGTGATTCTCAGACAATGGACTATAAGGGTTCTATGATGTTAAATGCTTGCTCTACAGATGCAGAACTTTTCTCTATTTATTACATTGATGAGGAAGAGGACGACATCGAATTATAAGGACACGTAGGGCAGTTAAATTACTGCCCTATTCTTACAAGGAGGAACAATGGCAAAGAAAGAATTGAGAACTTGTGTGCTTTGCGGTAAAACTTATTCATTTTGTCCAGTTTGTAATCCAGAAGATCGTTTGAAGCCAACATGGTATTTTTGTTGGTGCTCAGATAATTGCCATGAAATTGACGAAGTGACTTCTGCTTTTGAAGATGGACGCATGACAGATATTGAAGCAAAAGCAAAATTAGAAAAATTAGATTTAAGCAGGAAAGAATACTTTGGCGAAAGTTATAAGAATTCTATTGACTCTATCATGAAGGCAAAAGCACAAGTTATTAAGAAAGAAAATAAAAAGACAGAGGTTAAATCTGTCAAAAAAGATATTGTTACAAAAGTCGAAAATGAGGCTGAAAGTAATGTTGAATAGTGATTTTTAAATAAGGGATTATGACATATCACTATTCAATGTTGTAATCCCTATTTTTTACGTTATTCAATTGAGGGATAAAAAGGAATGATAATTGAAAGTAATTTAAAACCAAGAAATTACACTGAAAAAGAAGTTGTTCGTATATATAATCGAGATCAACAAACTTTTTACATCGACTCTAATGTTTATCCAGTGGATGTATATACGAGTTATAGTCCTAAATGTGAAAAGAAAATTATTATAATGACTTTTATTAGAAACGACACAAAAGAAGTTTATAAGAAATGGTGTAATCATGAATTAACATAGGAAGGAGGAAACTATTATGGCAGTAACTGAAAAAGATATTACATTGTGTGGTCATGGATCAGGAACACCGTCTACTAAAAATATGTATACATATCTTGAAAGCAGATACAAAAGCATTGCTCCAAACGGAAAACATAAGGGAGTTATTGCAGTAAGACGATTAAAAAAAATTACTGATTCTGGACGAAAAAAGTTTCATGACACATATAAAACTATTCTAGGTCGGAACTCATATAATCAGTCGTTACGATCATATGTATACACTCCATATAAGGGAAAGTATTATTCAGACTGCTCTTCTAGTGGATGTGCTACGTTTAAGAAAATTGGATATAGCGTACCGTTGCTAAATACGGCAGGAATTTATACAAGTTCATTGTTTGAAACTGTTCCAGTAAAGATTAAAAATGGTCATATTACAAATCCTGAAATTTTAAAGGTCGGAGATGCAATATTGTTTGTTGGAACTGATCCGTCTCGTCCAAAGCAGATAGGACATGTTGAGTTTATTTATACAATCACTTCTACAGCTAAGAAGCCTACATCAAATAAAGAAAATTCAAGTTATTATCCTAAGTGCGCAAGCATGTGTACTACTATCTCGTCTGCATTAGATAGTATCAAAGTAGATTCATCAAAAGCACATCGTACTAAAATTGCAAAAGCCAATGGAATTGTTGGGTATGTAGGAAGTTCATATCAAAACACACGACTTCTTTCATTATTAAAAGCAGGAAAACTCAAAAGAGTATAAATTATAGGAGGAAAAGTCATGAATAAAATTAACTGGAAAGTCCGTTTTAATAAAGAAAATATTTTATTTATTTCGCAAGTTATAATTTCTGTTGTAATTCCGATTCTTACGTACTTTGGTTTGCAAGCTTCAGATTTAACAACTTGGTCAAAAGTATGGGAAACATTTGTACAGGCAATTAGTAATCCATATGTAGTAGTAATGGTATTAGTTTCATTATTTAATGCAATTACAGATCCAACAACAAAGGGAATTGGAGATTCTTCTATTGCCCTAACTTACAACAAACCTAAAAATTAAGGCGGTGTGTTATGGATGAAATAAAAGCATTATTTAATCTTCCATATCCAACTATCATAATGGGTGTGTTTATTTTTATTCTTGGTGTTGATAAAATAGTGTATTTATTTTTAAAAATCAAAAAGACTCTTAGGATAAAATTCGGATTTGAAGAAGATAAGGAGACAACCGAAGATCGAATTACTGTTCTTGAAAAACATGATAATTGGCAGTACCGAGAGATAACAAAAATGTCCAAAGGTATAGAAAATATTGAAACTGAACTATTAGATAATAACTTAGAGAGAAAACGCAAGTATATTTTAGACTTCTGTTCATCTCTTTCTAATGGTCAGAAGCAAAATCGAGAAGCCTTTAACAATGTATTTAAAACATATAAAAATTATGAAGAATTATTAAGTGCTCATAATATGGAAAACGGTCAAGCCGAAGAAAGTATGAAATTTATTTCTGAAAAATATCAAGAATTCTTAAGAAATGGAGAATTTTAGCACTTCTATTATATCATAAATTTTCCTAAGTTAACTTGTAATTTTCTTATATATTATATGTATAAGTAAAATAATTTCATACATACTACATTATATGAAGAATAAAGTTGGAGAATACAGATGCAAATATAATATGTCTATATCAGAATTGTCGAAACGCAGTGGGATGTCTTCTACTGCCATATCTAATCTTGAAAATGAACACACTTCTGATATTCTTTTATCTCATGCAATTACTTTATCTCATATACTACAAGTAGATCTGTATGAACTATTCTGTATTAAACGATAGGAGGAATTGTATAATGGGAATGTATTTTAATTTGATTTGTGAAGAAATGGAAATTACTGGTGGAAAGGTTATTCATATTGATAAGAACATAGGGAATATGGATGAAGTACACAAAGTTGTATGTGAGAATATTGAAGAATATCCCAATGCCAAATGGGAACTTTATCCAATGATTATTAACAAATGACAAAATACATATAACAATTAAATATAAGAACTATGAAAGAGCGGTTTCTTCGGAAGCTGCTCTTTTGTTATGTAAGGGAGTGAAAGGAAATAGCACAGAATCCAGGAAAGATTTTTGAACAGTCAATTAAAGATTCTGTCCCCAATACGTGTTGGATTTATCGTTTCAGGGATAATGCAGCATCGTTTGGGAATGGAAATAATACTAGATTTGCTAGTAGTAATATTTGTGATTATCTTCTATTTGATGATGATTCAAGGACATTGTATTTGCTTGAATTAAAATCAATTCAATCAACAAGTCTGCCATTATCAATGATTAGAGATAATCAAATTAAATCTCTGCAAGAAGCAAGTGAACATAATCTTGTCGCAGGATTTATTTGTAATTTTAGGAATGAAAACAACGACACATTCTTTATAGAAATCTGTGATTTCGTAAAGATGATGGAGAATATAAATAAGAAGTCGTTTAATATTAACGACTTGAAAAATAATAATGCTATTCAAATAAATAGCAGAAAGAAACGAACTAGATATACATATGACATTCAGAAGTTTGTTAACGAGTCACATTTGTAAAGGAGATAGAAGGAATATGAAACTTTTAGAGTTTGTAGAAAAGTATAACAACATGGCAAATAACACATTAAAAGAACAGTTATTAAGTAAAATCAAAATCACCCCATATGTTTCAATCATTAAGAAAGATGCTTACGCACAGTTAATTGTAGATAAGACAACATTTGAGCAGGAAACTTATGATGATAACGGAGTAACAAAATATCGCAAAACAGATAAGATTAGAGTAAATTCTGTTGCTCAATATGTACAGTTTTGTCGTGCCGTGATTGAATTATATACCGATCTTGAGATTGACGAGGATGATAAAGGATTCATCAAGGGATATGATGCGCTTAAATCATCTGGTTTACTTGATATTTTGATGGTTGGTTCTGATAAAGCTGATCCACTTATTCCTATGAGTGAATTAAGTGAATTCAAGACCATTTTAACAATGAAACAGTCAGATACTCAGTTTAATGAGACAACTACTCAGGCGTTCATTAGCAAACAGATTGGAAGAATTTCTGATTTGACAAATGCTACTCTCACACCACTTATGGACGTTGTAAGTAAGAAACTCGATGAGATTCCAAAAGAAGATTTAGATAAGGTTGTTGAGTTTGCTAAGAAAGGTGGATTTAAAGAAGTCTAAGTAAATTCAAATTTCTTGTGAAATAAACAGGCTTTATGCGTGTTACAGCGTATAGAGCTTTTCTTATGGAGAGTGGTGATACTGCTCTCCTATTTTAGTGTGGAAAAATTGAAATTTTTTGAGGTGATGAAATTGGCAAAAAATATGTATGCAGATTTTAAAAAGAAGTTAGACAGAATTGAAAATCATATTGCAGAAGAAGTCGCACCACAAGCAAATGAACTTCTAAAAGAATCTGTTAGATATTCATTAATAGATTGGTACAACGACTATACTCCACAGTCTTATGAAAGAACATATAACTTCATGAAAATTCTTGATTCTACAAGAACACGAGGAAAAGGAAATGTTCTTCGTTTTTCGGTTGATTCAGGTGCAATGGATTCATATGTCGGTTGGCTTGGTCAAAGTTTACAGCCAAGTACAGCTTTCGATTATATGTTTATGGATGGAGAACATGGTAATGGAAAATGGATGATGCATCAATCATTACCTCCGTATATGTATGTTGAACGAGACATTGAAAGTGGATTTGATGGTCGCTTAGACAAAATTATAAATAACAGAATAGAACAAATTTTGAGAAAGTGAGGTAGAAAATGCCAGGTACATATCAGTATGATGTAGAAATTAAATCAAATGTAGCAAAACTACTTTCAGATATGAAACAAGTACAAGACAGATTAGACACTGTTGAGGGCAAAGAATATAAAATCAAATTGAATGTCGATGAAAAGAAATTATCCAGTGTAATTTCTAATCTCGAAAAGATGCTTGATTCTCTTGGTAAAGGAACAGGTGATTTTAAACAGTTTGAGAATTTATCAAAAGAGTTATCAAGTGTTGTCTCAGAAGTACAGAGTTTAAGTAAAGCTTTTGGCAAAGTAGATGATTCTGGTGCTAAAACACTACTCTCTTCTATCCAGAACATTGATAAGTCACTTGCTGAACTAAGTCGGAATATTCTCAATGTTAATAAAAACATGAGCAATATGGGTGGCAATACGGGTGGTGCTGTCAAACAGGTGGAGAATATTAGTAATGCATATCAAGATGCTGCTAAAGAAGCTGAGAAGTTGGCTGATGCACAGAGTAAGATTGGAAAGAAAACGAATATTTCATATACTTCTACAGAATCTGCTACTAATTCCATAAAAGAAGAGAATAGTGTATTAGAGCAGAATACTCAGAAAATTAAGGAAAATACACAGGCAAAAGAACAGAATGCAAATGTAAATCTTAATAAGTATGATATACGGTTAGATTCTTATAATGGTAAGATTGATAAATACAAGACAACTATTGATAGATTTAATGATGGTGGTTGGTCAAGTGATACATATTTAAAAAATGTACAAGCTGTCAAGAATGCCGTTAATGAGTATGAAACTCTGCTTAATGAATTAAAGGGCAAAGATGCTAGTTTGGTGACAAGTGATGATATTTCCAAATTGGACGAGTATGAAAAGAAAATCAAAGATACTATCGCTACTGTCACTAATATGTCAGCTTCTGAAAAGGGATATAACTTTGTTTCTGGTCAGAAAGAATTAGACAAGATTCACAAACTTCTCAATGAAAATAGTAAGATGTCTTCTGAGGCAAAAGCTAAAATCAAAGCTTACTATGCAGAAATTGAAAGCGGTAATCCTAGTATGAGTCTTGACAAGATTCATGGTGAAATCTTAAAGATTTATAATGCTGAAGTTGAAGCTGGTCGTGCTGGCAGAACATTATGGGACACCTTAAAGAATAGCGGATTCCATCAGATTGCTGCGCAGATGGCAGGAATGGTTGGCGTGTATGATGTTATTAATCTTGGTAAAGAAGGTTTAAGTGTCGTAAGAGAACTTAATACCGCTCTCACAGAAATGCGAAAAGTATCTGATGAATCTTTGCAAAGTTTAAAAAATTATCAGAATACAACATTTGATACGGCAGATGCGGTTGGTACAACTGCAAAACAGATACAGACAAGCACTGCCGACTATATGCGATTGGGTGAGTCGCTTGATGAAGCTTCCGAAAGTGCGAAAACAGCAAATGTACTCCTGAATGTATCTGAATTTAATAATATTGAAGATGCAACTAAGTCACTTGTTGCTATGGGACAAGCGTATAAAGACTTAGATAAAATGACCATTGTTGATAAGCTTAATGAAGTAGGTAATAATTATGCAATATCAACAGATGAATTAGCCACTGCCCTTCAAAAATCATCAGCTACTCTCTCACTCATGGGAAATACGATTGATGAGGCTGCAAGTTTAGTCACTACAGCGAATGCAACGATTCAGGACGCAGATAGTGTTTCAGCAGGTTTACGCACGATTTCTCTTAGATTGGTTGGTACAGAAGAAGCCGAAGAAGAGCTTTCTGCAATGGATGAGGAAGTAGATGCTTTCGTAAAAGCAACAAATTCAAAAAAACAACAGATAATCAAAGATTATACTGCCGTAGCTTCTAACAATTATCAAGGTTTTGATATTCTTGATAGTAATGGAAATTATAAAAATACATATCAAATCCTCCTCGGTATAGCCAAAGTCTATAAAGAGATTCAGGAACAAGATAAAAAATTGGGAACAAATCATGCCACAGCTTTAATTGAAGAATTAGCGGGCAAAAACCGTTCGAATATTGCTTCAGCGATACTGCAAGATCCGACACAGCTTGAAGCTGTTAAGAAATCTTCAGAAGAAGCATTGGGATCAGCAAAAAACGAATTAAACTCTTATCTTGATAGTATTGATGGTAAAATGGCACAGTTGGAGAATCGTGCGCAGGAGTTCTGGTTTAAGGTGATAGACTCCGAAACTATTAAGAATGGTATTGATTTATTATCCACTCTGATTAAAGGTACTACTGATTTTGTAGATACAGTTGGATTGTTACCAACTATTCTTACAGGAATTGGAGCAGCATTATCTTTTAAAAATGTCGGCATTGATACGTTAGTGGCGTATTAATCAAATCATTGTTATTGTTTTGAACGTACCGACATCATAGGGTTTCTAACGGATACGTTAGTTTGGACTATGATAAGTATGCTATACATACGATAAACGAAGACGCAATATGCGAGGAAGGCTGTAAAACTCATGGTACTACTCTATTATAAGGAAACTAAATAGACATAGTAAAAATTCATGAATTCAGTTGGTTCGCAGGGATAGACCTTTAAAATGGTAAGCCCTCAGAGAGTGACAACCGTTGGTGGTAGTTATATGAAACGATGCTACTATAATATGCATTCCGTACTCATGACACGACATGTTAAATGATGTGAACTTATCTCATATCTCGTGTAAATCAGTTTGACCTCTCAGTTCCTAGAGGTAGATAAGATGGAACAAAACCAAGAAATCTTGATTTCAATCGAGTAAAATAGAGAATAATAAAATAGCACCACAAGTTGCTGTTCTTGTAGTGCTAAATTGTCTTTGAGATTACCGAAAATCAAAGACTCTCTATATTGTAACATTGGGGGTAGTACATAAAATTGGTGTATGTACAAATTTATTGTATCAAATTGCCATAATTTTACAATCCAGAACGTAAGTTTGTCGAATAATGCAGAAAGAAAAATATTCAAATTTTGAATAATTCTATTTACAAAATTTTACAATTATGCTATTGTGAAAATATAAAAATTTTTGCATTTTTTGAAGGAGGCAAATTGGATGGAAGATATTAAAACAAGTCCGAAAAGTTTAAGATCGTTGGTTGGTGAAATCAATAAGGGAAAATATAATTTTGACTTACCAATTCAACGTAGAGCTGGTATTTGGAAACCAAAAGAGAAGTCATTGTTTATTGATACTTTGTTAAGAAACTACCCTATTTACCCTGCACTTGTGAATAAACACAGTGACACAAAAGAGATTGATGTAGTTGATTTTAAGCAACGTTTTACTACAATCGCAGCCTTTGCTAATGACGAATTTAAATTATCAAAGAATTTAAAACCATTAACAATTGATGGGACTGAATACGAAATCGCAGGAAAGAAATTTTCTAAGCTTGACGAAACTGTTCAGTCAAGATTTAATGACAGAGATATTTCTATTATAACAATGACAGATGCAACCGAAGAAGAAATTGTTGATATTTTTGAAAGAATAAATATGGGACACCAACTTTCAAACGGACAGAAAAGAAGCACTATTGAAAGCAATGAAGTTAGAGAAATTATTTACTCTATTGCTGATCATCCATTCTTTGAAAAAGTTTTATCTCCTGCCCAGTTTAAAAAGAACCTTGACAGAGATATTGTTATTCAATGTTTAATGCTTACAGAAAAGACAGATAAAAACAATTTTACTTCATTTAGAGATGTAGATATGAATAAATTTATTATGTATTATAATGATAAGATTGCAGATCCAAATGAAAAACAATTTGCAGAAAAGAAAATTGAAAATCTGCGCAAAGCATTAGATAGGTTGAATGAAGAACTTCCAGAAGATGTAAAAATAAAAGCAAGTACAATTCCAATGTGCATTTATGGAATGTACCGTATGGTTAGAGATTCTAAATCTACTTCTAAATATATGGAATGGTTGAACGAATTTTTAGCATCATATGATACGAACTTGGATTATTTGCAATACTGCTCTAATGGTACATCTAATAGTGATATGGTAAATGGACGATTGCAGTTCTTTAAAGATGCTATAAAGGAAATTGGATAAATTATTTTGGAATATTTTTCATATATACAAATTAAGATATATATGATAAAATAGATTAGCGGAGCGTAAACATACGTTCTATATTGCATTATTATTATCTTTGATATATAATAAATGCATAAATAAATTTTGGTAGCTCATATATGAGTGAATATTTATGTTCTGTCAAATGGCAGGAAGGGGGTTTGTTATAAACTCCCTTATTTATTTTTAAAGGAGAAAATGATATGCATAGAGTTATGGTTTTTATTGATTATCAAAATTTTAATATAAATCTTAAAGAACATTATAAAGGCAAAACATTTAAACCAATTAATTATTGGGCTTTAGGTAAGGCGATAAATGAAATAATACCATTTCAATCAGAAGTTTTAAAAACTTATTTATTTGCTTATAAGCCATGCGATGATCTAATGAAGATAGAAAGCTACTCGAAATATTATGAATGGCTTACTAAATTAAAGAAAACACCATATCTTGAAATTATTGAAGGTAGACAAGAATTACGAACTTATGATGATATAAAATTAGATATAAATGATCCTAGAACTTATTATACAGAGGAAAAAGAAACTGATATAAACCTTGCTACTCATATGGTAGCAAAAGGATTTCAAAATGCATATGATATTGCGGTGCTTGTATCGGGAGATACTGATTATATAAAAGTTGTAGAAACATTACACAATATTGGTAAAATTGTTGTAATAGCTCATTTTAAACATCAAAATGTAAGCCGCTATGATGATATTTGCGATTCAAATATTATTCTATATGATAATGTATTAAATCAAGCAGTAAACAAGAAATATAATGAAACAAAAGAGCAGGACTAATCTCCTGCTCTTTTACTATGTATGTGTTTTTGTTAAATTTATGGATTACAAACACTACAAGGTTCATATCCTTCTGCTATAGCATCGTTTATATCAATTGCAATTTTACTATTCCATAAATATCTACATCCATCTTTATGATATTTTGAGCCATTTTCGGTGATATAAACTGTATATGTATTATTTTCTTCAGAATAATCATTATTATAATAATCACTGTCATAATAAGCATCTTCATATGATTTATAAGATTCTATTTGTTTTTTAAGATCAGAAATTGTATCATCTTTTTCGTCAAGAAGCTTATTTAGATCATCTATTGTAGATTGTTTGTCTTTTAAATTAGACAGTTGCTTATCCTTTTCGTTTAATTTTATTTCTAATCCGATTCTATTGTTTGTTAATTCTTTTATTCTGGACAAATATTCATTGTTTTTTGATTTTAAATTCGATTTTTCTTTTTGTAACTTTGAATTTTTTGATTTAAGTTCAATTATTTGATTATTTTCTGAATTTAATTCGTATAAAGAGTAAATATCTGTACCAGTTAATATAGTGATAATTAAAAGTAGAAAAATTACAAGCTTCTTTTCTTTTGTGAATTTTTTCATAATTAAAACTTCCTTATAGCTGTTGAAATAAATATATCTAAAAAGAGAATATATAAATATGAGGATAACATAATGTCATCCTCATACCATTGTGCACCGTGTTACACTAAACACTCAAATTTTCTAGCAGAAATTAAAATAATTATGTAAGTTATTTGCGTTTAATTTTGAACCAGAGATGTTTGCCAGCATGTAGTTCAAAATACTTTACACTTCTTACAACATTGCAAGCTAATAATATCGCAATTATTGCAAGTAAGGTAAACGCAAAGGCAATTGCGATCGTGCAAAAACACGAAAGCAAAATTGTAAAAATCTGTTCCATATCTCACCTCCCTTCTGATTATTAAGTAATCGTCTTGGGAAGTTATATGGGACAGAACGTCCAGAATTGTATAAACTTCTGATGTGAATACACCTTCGCTTTCTATGGTTCTAAGCCATTGGTGTATGGTTAATGAGTTACATCTGTATATATACAGGTTAAATTTATTGTAGCACAGCATTCCATATTATGATAGTCTGAACATATGTTTACCATTTTGCTCCACAATTTTTACAGTGCATTGTGTTTCTTACATCTGAACTGAACAATCCAAATATTGCACCGCCAAATATTTTCTTACCAGTTGAAATCTTTTCTACATTAAGTGAGCCACAGGTAGGGCATTTTGGCATGTTCTTACCACCATTGCGAAAAGCTATTTTAACATCCGCACCTTGACGTATTGCATCACCGATAGCCATATCTCGTTCATATTCGGCAGATTTTTGTGCTTTGATTCTGTCTCGATTATTAAAGAGATATTCATCAAATTCTGGTGAAGATTTTACGCACTCTTCTATGAATTGGTCTTTTTTGTTTTTATCAATAGTATCATGGTCAATTTCACCATTCCAGACTAATAAATATTTATCTGGAATAGGGTAACAAATTGATCCACATATATCACAATCGTTTTTTTCAGTACCAAATTTCATCCATACTCTTCCGCATTTTTTACAATACATTAACATGATAATATACCTCCAATTTATGAAAATTGTATCACATATAATAAAATTCGACAAGCATTCAAACAGCTTGTATTGATAATATAGTATGATATTCAAAACATTTGACAGTGATAAAGATACATTTTCATCAAAATTTGGAATATTTGGAAAATCATTTGAAGATATTGGAAATAGATTTAAAAAAGTTTCTAATGAATTAATTGAAACAAATGATTATACAATATCAAATATTGTGAATGCATGGAAAAATTCTTCTATTAAGAAAGATTTAAGTGATAAATTTATTATTACTAAATCTGATATACAAAATAAATTAAAAGACCTTTCTGTTTATGATCAAGATCCATCTAATATTTTGGCTTCACTTCTTAATAATAAAGAAAAAGAAGGCGAAAAATGGCAAGTAAAATTTGTTCAAGAAAATGACTTAACTAAAGTATCTCTTGATGATGTAAAAAATGCTCAGAATGCAGCAAAACAGTCTGCTATTGCTTATAATAATGGATTAGAGCAAATGACCATTGGTGCTAAAGCTGCTAATATTGCTTTAGAAGGATTAAAGATGGCGGCAAATATGATTGCTGGTATGCTTATCGCAGAAGGCATCCAACTGGCTATCACAGCAATAGATAACTGGATTCATCGTGTCGAGAAGGCAAATGAAGCTATGGATAAAGCTACTAGTGAATATGCTTCTGCGAAATCCGTACTAGAAGAAACGACATCTCAGTTAAACGAACAAAATAAACGAATTGATGAACTTAATAAGAAAGATAAACTTACCTATGTTGAACAGGAAGAATTAGACAAATTAAAAGAAGCTACTCGACAGTTAGAGCTTCAAAAAAATATTGAAGAAAAAGAGAAGGCTAATTCTGCGCGAGAGGCGGCAGATAAAACAGTAACTGCATTTAATAAGCAATATGGGAAAGGTGATATTGATAAAAATGCGGTTGATACTCAACTTGCTCAGTCAAAAGCAACTGGCGTATTTCAGGAAGCTCGAAACAGCGATGATATTGTTGGCAATTTAGCATCTTTTGAATATTATACGGAGCAGATGGAAAAGACACAAAAGAGATATAACAAAGCCTTGAAATCTGGTTCTAAGGATGATATTAAGTATTATGAAGAGAATTTACAAGATTGTATTGATACTGTAGATGAATATACAACATCATTAAATAATAATATTGAAGATCTCACAAAGAAGAAGAACAATCTTCAAGATGCCTATGATAATGCTGTCAAAAAGAAGTCTAATGGAGAATCTTTGTCTTCCGATGAAAAAAATACAATTTCAAAATATCAAGAAATTGCAGACATAATTAAGTTAATCTACTCTTACACTGACAAAGTAGGATGGAATAATTCTCAGATTTCAGAAATTTTCAATACAAACGGAATTGAGAAATCAAAAGAAGATCTTCAACAATTGGCACAAGAAGGTAAGCTTACAGAGGAAGAATTACAAAAATATCCTAATCTCATGAATGCGATTAATAGCGCAGAGTTTTTAGGGGAAAAAGATTCTAATCTTAAAGTTTTCTGTGATGATTTGAATGCTGGTGTGGATGCTATTGAAGATACGGGTAATGCTGCTGATTCTGCTGCCCCATCTATCGCTTCTTTTGACGAAGCATGGCTCAATCTCAAAAACACAGACGATTCCGATTTAAAAGGTGCGGCAGATGACCTTCTTGACCTTGCAAATGCAGGACAATTAACAGGAAACGCACTTGAAGGTTTGGCTGGTGGTCAGCAGTTGATGAATGAAACAGGTTTATCAGCAGAGGCACTTGCACAGAAAATAAATGGTCTTGTAAACGCTTCTACGCAGCTCTCTTCTATGTCTACACAGATTTCTAAGATATCTGATATGCTTGCTGACAAGAAAAATGGTACAGTTGCATCCGCTTCTGATTTAGCAGGATTTGATGTTTCAGTCCGTGGTCTTGAATCATGGGATAAGTTTGAAGAGGTAATGGGTAGTTCTGAATCTAGCATGGATCAGTGCCAGAAAGCAGCCAATGCTCTTGCTACTGAATGGGTAAATGATGGCAATTTCCTCGCTAATCTTACCGATGAAAACAAACAGTATTATATCACTCAGCTTGAAGATATGGGCGTTAAAAATGCCGAGCAAATTGTAACAGAGGCTTTGACAAAAAAGGAAGAAGAACTTAGATTTGAAAAACTTCTTTCTGCCGATGCATCTACAGATTTGCAAAATGCCACAGTTGCAGATATTCTTAAACTTAAAAATCTTGGCGATATTACAGAACAGGAAAAGGAAAAACTCTCAGCTTTCACATTAGAAAAACAGTATTGTAACAAAACTACTATTGTAACTGATGCAGATTGTCAAAATATTTACACTCTTGCTAAAATGGCTGGTGCAGGTACAAAGGCTTTAAATAAACTTGCGGCATTAAAACAAAGATTATCAGACAATCCAATTATGTCTGATGAAATGCGCAATAACATTAACAATGCAGTTCAAGACATTGTAAATGGTGTAACAACTTCTGCTGGTGCAAAGTTAGATATACCACAAGTGAAAGTAAATCCTTCTGGTTCATCAAGTTATAAACCTCCTAAGGAATCCAAATCAAAAACAAAGTCCGATGCTGCTGAGGTATTTGATTTTATTGAGATTAAACTTAACAATCTTACAGACAAGGCATCTAAGGCTAAAGACAAGATTGATGATCTTCTCACATTCGGTCAGAAGAAAAATCAAACAAGAAAAGCTATCGAAGCTACTACCAATGCTATTACCGCACAGGAAAAAGCATACAAGAAATATATAGCATATGCCAATAAAGCTGCGAAAAAACAGAATAGCAAAAAGACAACTTCCTCATCTTCCTCTACAGGTGGGGACTCTTTGTATGATGAGGCTACAAATTATCTTGGTTTGAAATATGTTTGGGGTGGCGCAAGTCTTACAAGTGGTGCTGATTGTTCTGGTTTTACTCAACAGATTTACAAGAAGTTTGGTGTAAGTTTACCACATCATGCGGCTGACCAGGCTAAGATGGGAACAAAAATTACATCGAAGAAAAATTTGCAAGCTGGTGACTTAGTATTCTTTGGAAGCAAGAATAACATCACACATGTAGGTATTTATGGTGGAGACGGTAAGTTTATTGAATCCCCTCATACTGGCGCATCTGTAAGAGTTTCCAAGCTTTCATCTCGTAAGGATTTTGTATCTGGTTCACATTTTAGTGGAATAAGTGGTTCTACAACGACAAGCGGAAGGAATGTAAAAAAGGTCAAAGGTGTATCGTCCAAGACACTTGAACATTACAAGAAACTTATCCGTGAAGGTACTCTTGATGGAACAGGTATCGCTTCTATTAAGAATGAAAACCTGAAAAATGCATTAAAGGATTATCAGACCTATTATGAGAAAGCAAAAGCTTGCAAGGAACAGGTCGCCAGTCTTACGGATCAGTTAAAGGATTTATATGAGACTTTAGCGAACAACCCGATTGATAGTGCTTCTGATAAGATTGAAAAACTTGGAACAAAGATGGATATTCTGAATGCCAAGGTAGGTAATCTTACATTTAATCCAACAAAGAAAATCGGTACGTCTGATATCGAAGGTCTATATAAACAGATTATTAAAAACTACAATAGCCAGTTATCAGCTTCAAAAACTGCTTATACTGGTGCAACAAAGAGTTATAAATCCAATAAGAGTTCTCTTACAAAGTCTCTAAAAAAAACAAAAGCTAAAAACATTGGTCTTACTCAAAAGGAATTTAATTCTATTAAGAGTAATTTAAAATCCAATAAGTCAATTTCGTATAATCTTATTAACAAGATTGAAAATGACACTCTTAGGAAAAAGTGCATAGCACATAATGAATATCTTCTTGCAAAGAATACCGCAACTGATAATTATAATCAGGCTAAAGAGGATCACACCTCTAATGTGCGCCAGGCTAGAAAAGATCGTTTTGATAAGGTACAGGAAAGGTACGACAATAAAGCTGGGCTGATTGAGCAGAGAAAGAACGCTGTATCCAATTCTCTTAATATAGCTGAAGCAAAAGGTCAGTTGATTGGTGAGGCTTACTATACACGTCAGGCAAATGCCGTCAAATCTGACATGAAGCTTAAACAAGAAGAAGCTGGAAAACTTGCAAAGAAATTATCTACGATTAAGTTTGGCAGTAATGAATGGTATGAAGCACAAGAAGCTTTAAATGGTGTCTATGAATCTATTCAACAGGATGAGCAGGAACTTGCGGAGTTTCAAAAGTCTATCAATGAGTTGAAGTTTGACCGTTTTGATGAGTTGCTTAATAAGCTTGGAGACATCACAGACGAGACAGATTTCTTAATTGACATGCTTGATTCTGACAATCTGTTTAATAGTGATACAGGAATGATTACGCAGGATGGTATTACTGCTATGGGATTGACCGCACAGAATTATGATACATATCTTGCTGAGGCTCAAAAGTACAAAGATGCTATTGCTGATTTGAACGAGATGTATAATGATGGAGAAATTGGTCTTACTGATTATAACTCTAAACTTCGTGAGTATCAGCAAGGTCAGCGTGATTCCATTAAATCTGCAAACGAAGCTAAGAAGTCATTAGTTGCCTATGTAAAGCAAGGACTCGATGCGCAGAACGATGCTTTGGAAGAAGCAATTTCAAAGAAAAAGGAATTGTTAGAAACAGATAAGTCCTTAAAAGAGTGGAATGATAAGTTAGCTGATTCTAATAAGAATATTGCTAAGTTGGAAAAGCAGATTGCGGCATTGGAAGGCGATGATTCTGAAGAAAATCGTAAAAAATTGCAACAGCTCAAATCCGACCTTCAGGATGCTCGTAAAGACCAATCTGATATGTTGTACGATCATTCTGTTTCCGATCAGGAGGATGCTCTTGATAAAATGCTTGAAAATAGCAAAAAGCAAGCAGAGGACTATCTGAAAGACACCAATAAGGTATTCTCCGATGCACTCACATATGTAAATGCAAATTCTTCACAGGTTGCATCTAACATAGAAAAGATCTCAAAGGATACTGGATACGATATCTCAACTTATATTACTAATGCTTGGGAAAAGGGTGGAAACGCTGTAGGTGATTATGCAAGTACATTATCATCTAACGTACCAAATATTACTGCACAGCTTAGTTTGATTGAGTCTTCATGGGATAGAGTTTGTAAGGCTGCTGATAAAGCCGCTGAAGCAAGTGCTAAGTATGCAGAGACAAAAGTGAATAAAACTCAATCAATTGGCTCACCAAACGATTCAGGGACTTCTGGTAATAACAATGCTGACAAGCAACAAGAATTGAATAAACTCAGAAAGAAAGCAAGTGATATTACAGAATGGATATCTAAGCATTCAGTATCGGCAACACACAAGAAATCGTATTACGGTGCTCTTAATCAGTATCTTTATGATAAACAGCATGGACAAGTTCTAAGTAAGGCTAATGAAGTTGCCCTTGCGAAGAAACTTGGTGTATCTGTAAAAAGCGATTTATCTGGTAAAAACGATAGAGAAAAAATTGCTTCAGCTCTCAAGAAACTTATAAAAGACGCTTCGTTCTCAACTGGCGGTATCATTACAGACCTTGTTAAACTTTCAGGTGAAGATGGTGTTGGTTTTTTGAAACGTGGGGAAGCTGTTCTTTCTAAGGAGCAGACACAAGCGTTATTGAATTTTAAACCTATTATTCCGCAGATTGACTCTATTATTGGCAATTTGAAGAACATTCCTATTGAGAAAGTTTCATCACAATCTCCTACTTATCAAATCGACAATAGAACTATTGTTGAAGGTGTCGCTACAGACCAGATTGTTAAGCAGATGGAAGGTGTCGCTCAGAAACAGGCTGAAAATGTTGTAAGAAAGATTAACCAAGCTACTTATGCTAAAGGAGTAAGAAGATAATTTATGGAGAGGTGAAATATCCTCTTCTATTTTAATGGAGGAAAACGTATGTCAGAAGTGACTAATGAAAGAAAAGTAAGTATTCTTGAAAAACTGCTTCTTGAACGTGATGAACAGATTCGGAAGTTGCAGGAAGAGAACACTGAATTAGAGAAAGAAATTGAAAGTTTTGGAAGTGATATTCAGGAATTACAGGATATTATTTCTGAGACACAAAAGTTAAATAGAGAGTTTTCTGGCACTAACAGAGAAATGAAAAAACTCAAAAAGAAATATGAAAAAGAAATGAAGAAAATGATGTAAAAAGAAAGGAGGCTACCATGACAATTCAAACTCGTAGTTTTACTTTTGATAATAAAACTTCCGATGAGTATGGACTGATGGTATGTGAATTTGACGGGAATACTCCATCTGATACGACAGGTGGTAATATTGAATTTACACTAACCTCCTCTCCTATTCAAAATAGATGGTATAAAAGTGGAACAAATTATTCTGAAGCAATTAAGTTTGAATTCCAAGTTATGAAACAGAATTTTGAGCCAATTGATTCATATGAGTATTCTGCAATTGCTCGATGGTTACAGAGAAAAGACGATTATAAGGAATTCACAGTTACACGATTAGATTATGATACAGTTCATTTTAATGCCCAATTAAATGTATCTCCTATTTCTGTTGCAGGTAATACTATGGGGATTACAATCACAGGGACAACAGATGCTCCATTTGGGTTTGGACAGTTAATTACACTAAAAACAACAACAGAAAATGGTATTGGTATGTTAAAGTTTGTAGATATGAGTGATGAAATTGGTTATATTTATCCCGATATAGAAATTGACATTTCTAGTGCTTGCAATCTTAAAATTACCAATGAAACATCGGGTGAAATTTTCAAGTTAAATAATTGTGTAAATAATGAGATAATCAATATTGACTCAACTATATTAGAAATGACTTCTACCGCTCTATCGCATAAGCTCTATGAAGATTCAAATTATAAGTTTCCACGTATTGTAAATGACATTAATAAGAGAACGAATAAATTTAAGGTAGAGGGCAATTGCACTCTTACGATGAAATATAGACCAATAAGGAAGGTGGTGATCTGATGGCAGTTCAATCATTCAATTTACCAGTTGATTTTTTGAATAATCTTGAAAAACCAATTATCTACATTGCTAAAAAGGATAAAACTTTTCTTGGTGCAGTAAGTATTTATGATGATTTATCTCTTACTTTTAATCTAAATGCTTATCAGACTGCTTCTTTTAAAATATATAGAGACATCAATGGTAAGAAATATGAACATTATGACGATTTTCAAGAAGACCGTCTGATTATGATTCAAGGTATTGGTTGGTACAAAATTCATGTGGAGACTAATATTGAGAACACTGGTATTTCAAAAGGTATTACTGCAAACTCATTGGAATGCACTTTATGTAATAAGCGACTTATTGATTTTGAATGTAATACTGGCGAGATTTTGTATGACGATTATGTAAAGACCATCTTCTACGATCCTGCCAACCCAAAAGGAAGTCTGTTGAATCGAGTATTAAATGTTGCTCCGAATTGGTCAGTTGGTCATGTAGATGCAACTCTTGCGAGTAAACAACGTAGTTTTGATGTAGATGATAATGATGTATATTCATTCTTGACTGGTGATGTATCAGAGGCATTTAATTGCTTGTTTATTTTTGATACATTCAATATGACTGTAAATGCATATGACTTAGACAATTATGGCGATGATACAAATATCTATGTTTCTATGGATAATCTTGCACAATCTATGACAGAAACCATTGACGAAAATAGTATTATCACATGCTATCGTGTAAATGGCGGTGATGGAATTTATATCAATGAAGTCAACCCAAATAGCACAAATAAGATTTACAATTTTGAGTATTATCTACCAGAAATGGAAGAATCTATTCAGAATAAGGTGAAGGTATATAATGAGAAATATCAGTCATTAAAGCCACAGTATGAAGAAATTATGAAGCGTCTTGGCAATCAGATTGGTGTAATTCAGGATCTCGAAACACGATTACCTGATAGTTTGGACTCTAAGGATTGGACTAAATATGGATTAGAGTTTTTGGATTCTAAGGTTAAATCATTCAAGAATATAGATGAAGTTTATTGTGCCCAAGGTATGAATAAACCAAATTCTTTTAACTATAATCTATATCAGCAGAACCTTAAAGATTTGAATAATGTTACTGCCGAATACAACAAAAGAAAAACTGAGGTTGATTCTGCCACAGATGTATATAATTCTATTATCGCAGAAAGAAACGCTATTCAATCTCAGTTGGATATGGATAAATGGTTTACTAAGGATGAATGGGAAACACTTGATTCTTATGTCGTAGAGGAAACATATAGTAATGACAACTATATCACCACAGATAATACAACAGACACAGAAAGATTTGATATTGAGCGACAGTTATTTAATGTTGCATGGAAAGATTTATCTAAGAAATGTAGACCACAATATCAATACTCTTCTACTCTTTCTAATGTTCTTACTATTCCACAATT
>ERZ779725.565-NODE-565-length-23926-cov-3.015416_pt1 | contig 23926 bp, 22 predicted proteins | sample MGYA00511890_ERZ779725 | MGnify/ENA primary metagenome ERZ779725 (study PRJEB29588, sample SAMEA2148549) | human gut metagenome | biome: human gut; feature: human-associated habitat; material: faeces | place: Denmark | collected 2008/2010 ...
ATCAGGTCGCCAAACCGTTGTACGATAACACCGCCACCAAGCATGTTGCTAAGTCTGGCAATACTCTCACCATACCCATTTGAATCCTTGAACGGCTCAGAAAAATGTTTTGCAACAAGCAATGCAAAATTTGTATTCTCCGTCTGCTTCTCCGGATCTTCATAGCTGTGACCATTTACAGTGATGATGCCATTTGTATTTTCATTTACAACAGCCCCCTTTGGATTCATACAGAAGGTACGCACGCGGTCACCGTATTTCTCAGTCCGGTACACAATCTTGCTCTCGTAAAGTTCATCGGTCAGATGCGCAAATACCACTGCCGGAAGCTCCACGCGCACACCAATATCCACACGATTTGATTTCGTTGGAATCTCCAGATCATCGCAAATCTTCTCCATCCATTTGCTTCCGCTTCGTCCAACCGATATGATGCAATTCTCACATGTATAGGATGCATCCTTGCAGACAACCGTGTAGCCGCCCGCATCTTCTGCGACAACCGAATTCACTGGTGTATCGAAGAAAAAATCCACCTTATCCTTCAGATACGCATACAGATTTCCAAGCACGACATAGTTGATATCCGTCCCCAGATGACGTACAGATGCATCAAGCAGATGCAGATCATTCTGAATGCATACCGTCTTGAACCGTGTACCCGCCGTCGAATAGAGCTTCGTGCCCTCGCCACCATAACGCATATTGATCTCATCAACATACTTCATCAGTTCGAGCGATTGTTTCTTGCCAATATACTCATAAAGCGTACCGCCAAAATCATTTGTAATATTATATTTTCCATCCGAAAATGCGCCTGCACCACCAAACCCGCTCATGATTGAGCAGCTCTTACAGCCGATACAGTTTTTCACCTTATCTCCATCAATCGGGCAATGCCGTTTGTCCAATGCATGTCCTGCTTCAAACACAGCAATCTTTAAATCTGAATTTTTGTGTACCAGTTCATATGCGGAGAAAATACCGCCCGGTCCTGCGCCAATTACAATCACATCATACTTCATAAATAACCTCCCAAATCAAAACATAAAAAAAGACCACGAAACAATTGTTTTCGTAGTCAACTCTTTACGGTAGTTGGTAGAAACGTTCAACCATATTATGAACATATACGCCTATTTGATTCATAGATTTAATTTATTCTATCATAATAAATAGGAATACACAATCGTTTTTTCTCTCTTTTTATAGCCTCTTTATAAATTTTTTCCTGCAGTTCGCGAAATTTAATTCTTGACAAATATCGATAAAACTGTATAATAGTACATGTGTCTTACGGACACACCCAATTATAGGGGATTGGTCAAATGGTATGATAGGGGTCTCCAAAACCTTTGGCGGGAGTTCGATTCTCTCATCCCCTGCTTGTGAAAAAGCCTTGAAACATTATGTTTCAAGGCTTTTTGTTTATAACATTTTACTGCATGCATCCAGAACATCAATCAGTTAGTTCAGTTTTCCATCATCCCCACGTTTCGCTGTGTCCAGATAGCGTGTTGAATTGAATATACGCATTGTATTGTGTATTGAGCTACTGCATATCATAAAACTTCATCGTCTCCCGGTCACGATATTCATGTTTCTCATAATATCCGATTAATTTCTGCTCACTGTCCCGCAAAGCCACCATGTATACATCCTTGTTCTGCTTTGCATTGTAACTGGTATATACAATATTGTGACTTACATCTGCTGCAAACCAATCAACCACCTGTTGAATCCGCTTGTTCGATTCCGGATTGTGACAGGCAAGCAGACTTTTCCCTATGAGTGCCTCGCCACCGCGCTTTGCATAATTTTTAATTGCTGCAGGGTTCATGTAAATAATTTCATGCTGTAGGTTACAGATCACAACCGATACACGTTCCTGATCTACAATACTTTTGAAATATTCATTCATGCGTTGTATACCTCCACCTCTGCCTGAATCTCATCCTCGGTTGCCGCCATCGCCTGTAACGTCATCGTCAGAAGCTTCTCTAACTCCCAGCCAAGCTGCTTGGCCCCGCGCTCGATTACCTCTCGCGAACATCCTGCTGCAAATCCCTTACTCTTATATTTCTTCTTCAGAGATTTCAATTCCATATCCTTTGTGCTCTTCGACGGACGCATCAGCGCGGCCGCCCAAATCAGCCCGGTCAACTCATCGGCTGCAAAAAGCACTTTTTCCATCTCATGTTCTGGCTTCACATCGATCGTCTCACCACATTCAACCGTAATTCCATAACCATGCGAACATACACCATGAATGATATCCTCAGACACACCGCCCTCGCGCAGCAGCTCCGGTGCCTTCAGACAATGCTCTGCCGGATACAATTCAAAATCAATATCGTGCAGCAATCCAACGATGCCCCAATACTCAGCGTCATCGCCATAGCCAAGCTCGTTCGCATACCATTTCATAACCGCTTCCACCGTCAGCGCATGCTGGATGTGAAATGGATCCTTGTTGTACTTCTTCAATAATTCAAATGCGTCTTCTCTTGCAATGTGATTCATGTCTATTCCTCTTTTCTGTCTTTTATAATTTAATGAACCATGCCGGAATTGCTTGTATATGATTCGTTCAATTCCCGCAATTCTTTCTCGCCGTTGATATATGGCTCGTAAAACGCATCTAAGTTATCACAGCCATTGCAGAAATCACAGACACCGCCACATTGGTTCAGTCCCTCCTGCACGATCCGGATTCGTTCCTCCCGCGTCGTATCTTTGATAAGTATACTTTTCATTCCAAGGCTCCTCCTTTTAACACCAGCTTCTCGAATGATTCTGCAAATCTTATATCATCTTCCTCGGTTCTTTTCCTCGGACCTTTCATATGATTCTTCCCGGAACTGCGCCGTGCTTTCTTGTTCAAATGCCGCTCCATCAGCATCTGGTCAATGTTCGCATCTGTGTACCATTTCCCAGACTGATGGATCGCATATGCGCCTTTCCCAAGTGCCATCGCCGCCACACCATAATCCTGCGACACAACGATATCTCCCTTATGGCAGAGACTAATCAGCTTGTAGTCCACTGCATCCGCGCCGGCACCAACCACGATCACCTCGCTGTAATCAGAGTGCAGGACGTGATTCGTGTCGCAAAGCAGTGTCGTCCGGATATGATATTTTTCTGCGATCTCCTCCACGATACGCACGACCGGGCAGGCATCGGCATCTACAAATATTTGCATGATCTATTTCCTCTTACTATGCAACCGTTGCCCCAAATGGCATCAGCGATAATTTCGCGAGCTTGAAAAATTGCTTTCCGAATGGAATACCTATAATCGTAATGCACAAGATGCATCCCCAGACTACATCTGCAATCGCCATCGGAATCCCCGTCAAAAGCAGCCAGAATATATTCGCGATAAGACTCATCGCCCCGCCACCATATGTAACTTCCTTGCCAAACGGGAAGAATGCAAGCCCAGCGAATTTAAAGCACTGCAAGCCAATTGGAATTCCTATGATTGTAATACACCAGCCGATTCCCGCAATCACCCACGAAAGCCCGGCTGCAAAGCCGCCAAATATAAACCATAAAATATTTCCAAGTATACCCATGTTTTTGTTTTCTCCCCTAGTATTTTATTCTTTGTTATTGTTCTATTCGAATCGTTCTCGCACTATGTGAATTGTGCTCTCGCTATTCGAATCGTTCGCGCGGTTCGCTTCCAGACAATATTGGCTTACCACGGCGCATTCATACAATAAAACAGCACCACGATCTGTGTCACGATCATCATCGGAAGTCCCACCGCGAAATAATTCTTCTGTGTCTTGTGATGAAATAAGTACATCGCAATTATACCACCGATCGCGCCACCAGCAAATGAAAATCCTAACAAAGTCACCACCGGGATTCTCCATTTTCCCTTGATTGCCGCATACTTGTCGATGCCAAATAAAATGAACGTTACGAGATTGACAACGCCAAGATATAATAACAGGATTTTTCTCTGGCTCATGTATCTTACAATGTTAAATGTCAGCTTGTCTGCCACATAGCCTTTTGCGAATAAGAATATCACAATGGCAATCACCAAGGTACAGGCGAGCGTGACATGCAGCATCGCATTTGATTTGGTTGTTTTTTCATGTAGTTTCATATTATGACCACGTCTTCCATATTTCCGGATGATATCCAAGTGTCGACTGCTTTCCATTCCGCACAACCGGTGTCTTGATCACCTGCGGATTCTCCAGTATCTTGTCCAGCTTATCCTCCGGAGCAATATACTGAATCAACGCCAACAGATCTTTATCCTTAAAATCCGGATTGATCATATTCTCCATACCGCCATTAACAGATGCAACAGCATGGAACTCGCCTTTGCTCATGCCCTTTTCTTTCATGTCGATAAACTGATATTTAATTCCACGTTCCTTGAAGAACCGCTCTGCTTTCTTTGTATCGTTGCACTTTTTTGTGCCGAAGATTTGGATGTTCATTTTAATCTCCTCTTTTTTCTTTTATTATATACGTTATACCATATACAATTAAAGGTGCCAATAACACCAGTAATTTCCAAATAGAATATATTTTATAAGTTATATAAATAAGCAACAACCAAACACCGATAGAAATTCCTGCATCACAATACATAATAATTACTCTATGATCCGAAAGAATCGGTATAAAATTAAAGAATATTCCCATCAATCCAACGATAAGTATCACAACTGCTAAATATACTATATATTCTTCGTATTGATTTATTTTATCTACTACACTATAACAAATATTTTCGATAATTTCATATCTCATATGCTCAATATCAAATATCTTTTTTATAGCAGAATCAATTGCCAAAAATCCCAATATATAAAACTCTATTATCCATATGATTTGTAAAAGGATAAATATGTTTTTCTTAAATACTTGTTCAATCATTTTTTCTTGTATATTATTCACCATTCTTCATTTCCTTCTCTTACGCATTTTTTTATTCTTATTCCGTCATCGTCTTTCCACTCACAATATACTTCACACCACCATCTTCTGTTTTTTGTAGTCTTACTAATAACGGATTGTCTATTTCATATTGTTGACGATAAAAATCCCATGCACATACAAAGATTGTCGGAAACGGTGATTCAATAACTGTCTTAATAATTCCTTGCGAAGCTCCATTCCATTTGCTTTGTTCAAGCAGTTCTAACATAATCAAGACTTCCTCTTCTAATGCAAAGATAAAAAGATCCGTATTGGATGGATAATTTTTTCTTCCTTTATCGTTTTTTATCTCTCGAATAATATTGTCAACTGAACAAATAATACCTGGCTGATTGCATTTAAACTCACTCCCCAATTTTTCTCCATAATGCGACTTAAGTAACTTTTTATCTTTTACAAATTGTGCTCGTCCTTCTGTGGTTAATTTTTCTTTTTCATCCTTTGAATAATTTTCACTTCTATACCGGTCACATGCTTCCTTTACTTGCTGCATTATTTCTAATTGTTCGTCTATTGTTTTTTGATAAAACTTGTTCACACATTTTACAATTGCGCTATTATGCTTTGTATGTGTAATTTCCAAGAATCCCCCATCCCTATACATAAAATCAGGCATTGATTTTTTAGAGTTATCATCGTAATACTCCTCATTAAATACAATTCCCTTCTTCTCCAATATATCTTTCGCTTCTCTTTCTCCTGGTTTCAAGCAATCTCCTCCTTGACATTTTTAAATTCAATTATGCATATACGTTTGGATTAATTAAGAATTTTTGAATCAGAATAAGAATGTAGCATTTTGATAAATCTACACTGTTTAACATTGAATCCCCATTCATGTTATAAAATCCCCATATATCCAAAATCCATATTTATATTCTACAATATTATGCAGAATATTCAATAAAAATATCACATTCGACATAATTCTATTATTCTGTATATACATCTAATATAAAACTCTCTACATATTATCGACGTGCACCAATATCAAAAAGGAGGATTTACAAATGAACACACCAACATCCAGAAATCCAATGCTGTTTTGTGATTACTACAAGCAATGGATCAACGTCTACAAAGAAGGAGCGATCCGCCCGGTCACCATGAGCAAATACAACATGGCGCATCAATGGCTGTTAAAACTGGCTCCCGATCTGTCGATTTCCGAACTGGATCGGATTTCTTATCAGAAAATATTAAATGAATATGCGGAAGAACATGAGCATCAGACAACGATGGATTTTCACCACCATGTGAAATGTGCCATTTTAGATGCCGTGGATGAGGGGCTGATTCCGCGAGATCCAACCCGGAAAGCGATCATCAAAGGCAAAAAGCCACGTGAGAAAAAGCAGAAATTTCTCAATCAGTTTGAGCTTCACAAACTAATCGAAGACCTTGATCTGGGGCCGGAAGTATCATGGGACTGGTTCATCCTTCTGGTTGCCAAAACCGGAATGCGGTTTTCCGAAGCGCTTGCATTGACGCCGAGGGATTTTGATTTTTCACGGCAAATACTGACGATCTCCAAGACATGGGATTACAAAGGAAATGGCGGCTTCCTGCCAACCAAGAATCAATCGTCTGTCCGAAAGATACAGATTGACTGGTTAACCGTTATGCAATTTGCCGGACTGGTGAAAAAGCTTCCGGAAGATGAACCGATCTTCGCAAAAGGGAAAATATATAATTCCACCTTGAACGGAATATTGGAACGACATTGCAAAAATGCCGGAATCCCCGTCATCTCTATCCACGGTTTACGTCATACCCATGCCTCGCTCATGCTCTTCGCCGGCGTTTCCATCGCCAGTGTGGCAAGGCGCCTCGGACATGCCAGCATGACGACCACTCAGAAAACCTATTTGCACATTATTCAGGAATTGGAAAGCAAGGACATTGACATCATCATGCGATCCCTTGCGAACCTGAATTAAACTACTTCGCATCCAAATACGCACGTCGATTTATAATAAAACTGGGAATACCATCCATAGATATTCCCAGTTTATTCCAGCTTATCAATTTCTCATTCGTCGTTTGCAGAAAGCGTCCTATATATCCGCATCCCGACATTCCATCAATCGCGCAGTGGCAATACATTCTCCATCAGATCATGCTTGAACTTCTCTACTATAATCTTACGGAACTTGAATTTCGGCATAGGTTCCTCTACACCCTCCTTATACGATGCATACGCGCGATCCTTGAAAGTGTTTTCATTTGCCATCTCGCCATCCCGGTAATTATATACTTCATATCGCACATCATCCTCATTCAGATTCCACAGCTTCGCAAATGTCTTGATCTCCGTATCTATCGCATCATAGCGCATCTGGTTGACAACCACTGCGATATCCTGACCTTTGTACCGATCTTTGTCCTGTTCGATATTATCAATCACCTGCTCCAACAGTTCACCGAGCTTCTGATTATCCTCGGCAAATTCCTTCGAGATCTCGCGCAACGCCAGGATGTTCTTCGCAAATATCGCATCCTGAAAATCATTGCTCGACTGATCCAGATAATTCACCAATCCCTGCAACAATTCTACAATATACTCGAAATCCACCCGCATCTTGCTGTACGCAATCAGATCATAGTCGTCCATAACCGGATCATCGTTTTCCGCCTCATCCTTCGGTTTCTTCAGCTCTTCCATAACATTTTTATACATTGCCGCATAGTTTTCATATTCCTCCTGCGAGAAATCATAGTCTGCAAGCAGTTCTTCCCGATATCTGGAAAATGCTTTCAAATGTGCAAAACTCTTATCCAAACTCCGGAATGCATAGATAAACGACTTCTTCTGCTCCCTTGACAACTGACGGATCTCTTCCGGTGTCCGTCCCAATGCATGAATCGTCTTTACATCAATAGAAAAAACATCAAGCACGCTCTCCCAATCTTCTGATACTGCTACGCCTTCACCGCCTCTGGAATAAAGCCGCAATGCCCGGTCAATCTCTTTCTTGAAGTCTTTTGGGGACTGAAATGTTACAACCTGTCCATATGTCTTATTCGCATCAAACAAACGATTCGTTCTTGAAAAAGCCTGTATGATATCCTGTGGGCTCATCGGCGATCTATCCATATACAAGGTGGACAGACATGGAGCATCAAATCCCGTCAACAAACGATTGACAACGATCACCAGATCCAACTGCTGACTCCGCTCCATATAACGTTTTTCCTTTCGTGCCAGACGATCATTCAGATTACTATTATACGCGTTGATATTCTCCACGTCATAATGTGTGCCAAACATCGCATTGTAATCTTGCAGGGACTCGCGCATTTTATCCTGGTTCACCGTTGATGCCTCATCATTTTCCGTCACAGAATATGTGATTGCGAATTTTGGGAAATCGGGAACTACCTTGCAGATCTCCTCATTTATCTTTAATGCATCTTTGCCCGCTTTGATCCGTTTCAACAACTCATAATAACGCTGTGCCTTCGCAATGGATCCGACTGTCAGGATACCTTCGTAGGTTCTTCCCTTGCCATTCTGCATGCCTAATTTCGTATAAGACTGATTGAGCACCACATCCAGAACCTGTCGCATATGCTCTTCTGTCTCAAATACCGCATCATCCACATCTTCTTTTTTCGGTCCTAGATTCTCAACCATGAATCCGAGAACTGCTTCGTCATGAATGGCATTCTTGATTGTGTAGCTATGCAGGCATGCTCCGTACAGCTCATCGGTCGTCTGCGGAAGATCACCCTTCTGCTCATACCGGTTCTCCTCAAAGATTGGCGTACCTGTGAATCCATACCACAGAGAATGTGCAAAAAAACGTTCAATCTTACGTTTTGTCTCCGGCGTGACGGCTCTGTGACATTCATCTACAACAAATGCAACCCGAAGGTTACGAATTTTGTCATATTCTTTTGTTCCCTCCTGCAGTCTCTTGGCAATCATCGTCTGTAGCTTCTGCCGCGTCGTGACAATCATCTGTCGGTTGCCATCTGTCAGACGCCGAATCAGGGCATCCACATTTTCTGTGTCATCCACATCAATCGTATCGTTATCTGCATAGGATTGGAACGCCATCTTCGTCTGCATATCCAGATCTTTCCGGTCAATCAGGAATATTGTCTTTTCTATGGACGGAATATCCATCAACAGATTCCTTGTTGCCTTGTACGATGTCATCGTCTTTCCGGAGCCCGTTGTATGCCAGATATAGCCTGATATTCCCCGCTTGGATGCTGCCCGCATCTCTTCAATCGCATGAATCTGATATGGTCGCAAAATCAATAATTTCTTCTTCTCATTATCAAGCACCGTATATTTCGCAATCATTTCATGGGCTCGCGGAATACGCAAAACCGCTTCTGCAAAATTCAAATAATCACAAACCGCTTTATTATCTTTATCTACCCAGCCCGTTATAAATTTCTTACCGTCTGCTAATTCTGCTGCTCTAGCCGCTGCAAAATATTTCGTGTCAACAGCATTACTCACGACAAACATCTGTACATTTGAAAAAAGTCCGCGGAATTTTCCTTCAGAAATATACTTCTCTATCTGCCGATAGCCATCCATATAGGAATGATCCTTGTTCTTCAACTCAATATGAATCATTGGGATTCCATTGATTAACAGTGTTACGTCAAATCTTCGATTCCGCTTGTCATCCACCTCATCGGTCTTGAATGCCTGATATTGGTTGATTACCTCGTAGACGCTCGTTCCCCCGGCAATATGCTCGTTGTTCATCACAACCAAATGCAATGTCTCATTGCCTCTTTGTACATGCACATAAACTTTTCCGTTCTCACCGACCTGCCATTTGCCTGCATCATAAAAAGAAGCGTGTGATACATCATTTTTAATCTTTGCAAATTCACTCTCACTGAGTGGCGTATCGTTCAGTTTTGCCTTGTTGTTCTGCTCCAATATGTATTTGAAGTTGTCCCACAATTGCTCCTCCGTCCGAATATCCTTCCGATATGTCCACTGTGAATCCCCACCGCATAATTGGTCAATTAATTTCTGCTCAATTACTGATTCTAATTCTCCCATTTCTTTCGTCCTTTCTTGTAGTTTTTTATGATTTGTTGCGATATCTCTATCGCATTTTATACTTTGATTGACAAACATGTGATTTGCCATATATTGTTTCAATTTTTTCAGTTCGCAACACTTACGCTGATGAAGAGTGATGAGGTTGTCTAGAGCAGTGAAATATCTACTAATTTTCACCTGTTCTTCCCTTTTGGGCATTGCTACAGGAAAGTCGACAAGTATACTTTGATTAAGATGTTTTATGGTTCCGCCCGTTGCTTTTTTCGACACATAATCCATCAAAAACGGTGCTTTCAAATACTGGAAAAGATACTTTCCATCCATTATATTTTCATTCTTAATTGTGACATTGAATACCCCCGCATTTAATGTCGCAGGCATCATCAATCCCTGTACATACGCCACTTTTCCAAGAGTGCCATCCTTTGTTATTAAGATACTTCCATTCTTAATTTGAATGTTCTTATCTTGATCATACCGTTCCTTTTCTACATAATGGCAAGTCGAATAATCAATTACACCTTCTTGAAAATCTGTACCCGTTATAAGCATATAATCTCCGCTATCTAAGAACTCTGAAGTTCTCAAATTTTGCCACCCAATACGAGCGTGCATAGTAGTCAGCTCAGACAACTTACGCTGTTCCCAAGCGTAAGTAATTTTTTCAAATCAAACGCTATAATTATCGCATCTTTCATAAGAGTCCCTTTTTTGATAACATTTTTTATTAAAATAACATTTATAATGTTACTATTCATTGTTTATGTTATCTTAATTTCTCCCTTACCAGCATCAAGGCATATCCCATCAGATTTTGTCCTTTCCATTCGCTTGGATCTAATCTTTTCGGATCACTCATAGACAATCCGATGCCCCAAATCTTATCATTTACTGCTGCCTCTGCAAGAACTGCATTGCCTGTATCAAGTAACACTCTTTTTAACTCTGAGTTCTGCGTGAATTTCGCCACTAAACCTTCATAGACGATAATCTGCCTCATACCATTCCAAACATGATTATCAAAGCCAGATACCTTACGTCCTAGCTCTTTGATATAAGCTACATCATCCGTTGCAAGTATCTGTGTCGCAATACTTTCATCGTGAAACCGCAAAGCTTTTTGATGCATCATATACTGTTCCAATGAAGTATATTTCACATCACCAATTGTAAAATCAGACAGATACCAATTACTGAAACATCCATTTTCCTCGTCTGGATTGTGAAATGTTAATACTCTCACTCTGGTTCACCCACCTTTTGTACCGCTAAATCGAGTTCTAAATCATGCAATCCCGGATATGCTTTCTTCAAGAAACTAAGCGGGATTTTCTTCACAACTTCCCGGCTGGGAATATTATAGAACCACTGATAATATGCATAAAATTCACCTACCCAATCCGGAAGGAGTCCAGCAAGTGCCTTTCCATCTTTCAATACATAATCTTCGGTTTTGCAGAAATACTCCCACAAAGTTTTTGCATCCATCGTGTTCACATATGCCTGTGATTCATCGATGCTTTTCCGTGTGTTACTCTGCATATAGAAATTGATAAAATCCTCTGTGTCCTTATCCGGGAATGTTTCCGCAACATAATCGAATAACTTTCCCTGATTCTCAACTACATCACTTAAATATGCTTCTGCGTATGCTCCCATACCCTATCACCTCTACAATAATGTACTAAATACCTTCGTTACCTTATTTGCTTCTGAATCAACCAGTTTTCTCATATTATCTCTGGCTTCTATATCCCGTTGATTGTATTGTTCATTGAATTCACTATATGGAACTGAGATCATATCTTCCTCAATTTCATGCAATTGTGCATATGCCCGTTCTGATTTGATACAATACTGGATTCCCAAACCGCCCAATGATAACAGTTCCTCCAATATATCCATATCTATGTTGTCTCGCACAAATTCTTTTGCAATATAAAAGTACGATGCGTCGGCTCTCCAACCCTTTATCACATCATAGTCGCTTGTATCAATTCCGTATTTATCAATGAACTTCGCCGCTAACATTCTATATCTTTTGGAATCCGCCGCATCCCGATGTTTCATAAGCTCTGCTAACCAATTCAGTACATCTTTCTCTTGAAAATCGAGAATCTTCAATCCTGTACAATCCAATTCATATTTATGTACCCATCCATTTTCGCTATTCGGTACACAAACCGCCCACTCTTTGGCTAGATTCAATACTTCCGTCAGATAAAATCCACGCCCATAATCATGTTTATCGTTTCCACCACCAAAGACAGGTGTCACTATTTTATTTTGCGTTCCATGATATAAAATAATTTTACCCATTCTGTAATCCCTCCATTAGCCAATCAACCCTTTTACACTTCTGCTTTAATTATACTATCTAAAGAAAAAATGTATATACAATACATATTTGCAAGGAATCGTTTCTAAAGGCTAGCGTTTGCATATTAAACAAACATATTATGTAACATATATTTCTTCAATTCTTTCAATTTTTCACACTTACGTTGATGAAGGGTGATAAGGTGGTCGAGAGTATCAAAAAAATTGGCAGTCTTATTCTGTTCTTTAATAGATGGCATCATCAACTTATATTCGCAAAGTGTTTTATAATAAAGTCTTGTTCTGGTTCCACCCTTCTTTTGTTCTGTACAAAATTTAGTAAAAGAATTGCTTGAATTTATATACTGAACTATAAATTTTAAGTTACTTTCATTTTCCTGAAAAACGGGATATTCCTTGCTAACTAAGCCTTTTTCAAGAGTATTTATATTCAAATGGAATGTGCTATCATCACTCATATGTCTATACGTACAAGCATTCAAAGGAACTACACTAAATAACGTATTTTCATTTTCGGTTGTAGCATTTCCACGATACTCTGATTGATACATTAATCCACTTCTTGATGAAGTCAACAACGGCAATCCAGAACTAAAATTATCATAATCTAATAACTCTTTTGTTACTTCTCCAACCTTACGCTGTTCCCAATCGTCCGTAAATCCTTCAAATCGAATTTTTGGATTTTTCTCACCATTTTTCGGAAACATTTTTTGAAGCATAAATTTTTTGAGTTGTTTTGTTTCATCACACTTACGCTGATGAAGAGTGATGAGGCGGTTCAAAGCATTCATATATACTGATATTCTCTTTTGTTCTTCTAAAGACTTCGGTAAATCCACTGTTACCTCATCAAAAAATCCCTTTGTATCTACATTAAGTAATCCATGATTTCTTGCGCCCTCTGCACATATCATAGACAAATCTCCATACCATTTAAGAGTATCAAAAAAGCACTCCAAATAGTCTGATTCTACTTCATCTGAAGTAATTCCAAAACATATATATAATGTCGATAAACAGCCCTGTTTATAGGCATTTAGCCTTTTTATAGAACCATAATCAAAACCATTAGAATAGCTCTTGTTATATGCAAATTCTCCTTTTTTCAATAGATAATAATTGCTCATATCTTTGGCTGCTACAACCTTATTAAAAAAGTCTCTCTGGTCAATCAATCCAAACTGTGAAGCTATTGTAAGTGGTAAATCTGATTCATTATTTCTATTTTTTCTGGTTATTCTTTCGCAAATTTCACTAAGCTTACGCTGTTCCCAATCGTCTTTAAATCCCTTAAATCGAATCTTCGGTGTATTCATATCTTACACCTCCTCAAGCACACGAATAAACGCCTCAACAGCCTCTTTCGTCGCATCATCCTGAAATGTCAGTTCTTTCATCATTCCGACTAACGCTGCATTTTCCTCTTTGATCTGCTTGTCTGTCTCACGCATACTCTGTGTCAATGCCTTTAAGTCGATTTCTTCCTCTTCTTCCGTTGTATCCACATATCTTGGGATATTCAAATTGAAATCGTTTGCCACAATGTCATCATAAGACGCGAGATATGCTTCTTTCTCTACCGTTTTACGATTATTGTATAATTCCAGAACATGATCGATATGTTCCTCTTTCATCACATTTTGCTTTTTCTCTTTTTCGAACAATTTGGATGCATCGATAAATAACACATCGCGCCCTTCGCGGTGCTTCTTCAGCACGATAATACAAGTAGGAATCGACGTATTGTAGAACATGTTCGATGGCAGACCAATCACGGCATAGATCGAACCATTTTCCAGTAAGGTCTTCCTTATGCTCCCCTCTGCTGCTCCACGGAACAACACACCATGCGGTAACACAATCGCCATAGTTCCTGTCTGTTTCAGATGATAGAACCCATGTAACAAAAATGCATAATCTGCCTTTGATTTCGGTGCCAGCTTTCCACCATAATCCATAAATCGTTCATCCTGTTTGAAGCCTTCTGCCGCCGACCAATTTGCAGAATACGGCGGATTCATCGTTACTGCATCAAACTCTGTTTCTTCATCGGTTGGCCAGTCTGCATCCAAGGTGTCTCCATTTCGCAGATGCTGATTCTCCGGCAGTACGCCATGCAGGAACATATTCATACGAGCAAGGTTGTAAGTGGATGGCATCAGTTCCTGTCCGTAATATTTGATAAAGTCTGGCTCTGTGGAATAATTTCTACAGCTAAGCATCAATGAACCGGAACCCATACACGGATCATATACCTGCAATCCTTTTTTATTTTCCTGTCCGGTCATTGCAATACGACATAAGATCTGTGCCGGTCCATGTGGTGTATAGAATTCTCCTGCTTTCTTTCCCGTTTCCGAAGCAAACTGACCAATCAGATACTCATATGCATTTCCCAGTACATCGCCCTCGGTATGAATCAGATCTGCATCGTCCAATACCTTAATTACTTCTGCGATCGTCGCGCTCTGCTTCTGGTCTCCGGTTCCCAATCGATTTGAATACAGATCTACATCCGCAAAAAGTCCATGAAACAATTCATCAGACTCTTCAATCCGATTAAATGCTGCCTGTAATTTCTCTCGATTGAATGCGTTGTTTTTCGCATCCTTTAAGATGCTGACATAGGTCATGTCCGGATCTAATGTATAATGCAAAGATTCTTTCAATTCCTCCAGCAGCTCCTCTGCATCTTCACTCTCCATAATTTCTTCGTAGGCTGTCTGTGCCTCTTCCAGACTATCCGGCTTTGCATCATTCAACAGATCATACACTTTTGATAGATACGAATCTGATAAATATTTATAGAAAACCAATCCAAGCAAGTATGTCTTGTACTCATTGGCGTCCATCTTTCCACGCAGTACATCCGCCCCGCTCCATAGTACCTGCAATAAATCTTTTCCTTCTGCCATTTTTATATCCTCCCTCATTCGTCTCTTCTGTTATAATTCACTTACGCTTAATTCTATCATAATTGTGCGGATGATAAAAATAAAATTTTTGATTTTGAATTTAATAGAATTGATTATTTTCCCTTCACCTCAACATTCCACCTTGCATTTCCCCGTTTCCTGTGCTATAAAGTAAACAGTGTTTACCAAAGGAGTACAATTATGCGCGAGAGCACAAAAGCGACCAGAGCGACAATTTTACAAAGTGCGAAAGAGATTTTCTTGGAATGCGGCTATCAGGAAGCGTCCATGCGAAAGATTGCTGCGCGGGCGGGCATTACCCCCGGTGCGATATACAAGCATTTTTCAGGAAAGGAAGAAATGTTCGGTGAGATATTCGCAGAGAGCGGAAATAAGCTGATGGCACTGAGTGAGTCCATGCTGGATATTGACTTTTCGGCAATGTCCGACGAGCAGCTGATGCAGGTATTCTATTCCCGCATATCCATCCGGACCCTCGAGCTGTTAGAGGACGATATGCAGCTCTTCCACATGCTGTTAAAAAACGATTCCGGCACCTATATCCGGAACTTCCGCAAAGTTTATATAGCGCGATGCAACGAATTCGCAACGCGCTTTTATCATGAGTTATACGTGCGTGGACTTGCGAAGAATCAGCTATCCGAGAAAACATGTTACATGCTGTCGTTGTCTGAGTTCTCGATGATCTGTGAGATGATCGCCGATGATACCTGCAAGGACGGCTTCACCGAGGAGATGAAGCAGGCATTTTTAGAGGCGATGGATGTGCTGATGCACGGCATCGAAGCGACACTTGGATTACAAGTCCAAGATGTGCCAGATCATTGAGATAGATTTTGCTAAGAAAGGATGATTTAGTTGAAGTACGGATTCTCACAGAAATTATTTGGATATTTTTATCACAGCTCCTGCATGAAGCAGGCAAAAAGGCAGCATTTGCAGATTGACAGCAAGGCGATCAAACAGGAATACCGTGCCATCCTGACGCGCGCCAAGGATATCGGAAAATCCCGGCTGATGAGTTCCTACTGCATGGGCGCATATTTCATCGCATTAAACCGGAACACAACCTTATCCCCGGAGGAATGTTATGCCCTGTATAAGGACGGCCTCTCCGCCAATCAGTTGTTCCACAAGGTCATGGGAAATGCAGACAGCTATCTCGATGCGAAGAAGCTTCCAGCCCGGAAAAAATGGTCTGCCGACTCCCATAAACGGAAATACGAAAATGACTGGGTCGTTGACATCTTAGAAGGCGGCGCGAATGATGATTTCGAGCTTGGCTACGATTATCATACATGCGGCATCTGCAGTCTGTGCCGGGATGAGGGATGTTTCGAACTTGCCAGATATCTCTGCCGCATGGACTATGTGCTTGCCGACATGATGCACATGCGCTTAGTCCGGACACAGACGATCGCAGAAGGTGCAACTCACTGCGACTTCCGGTACAGCCGGATTGATTCGACGCCGGGAAAAAATTCTTAGCAATCGCTCTGCCGCCTCATGATTGCCCGCCGCTTGCGATCCACTTCGATCCATTCATCGAGCGTGAGCGGGACATAATCCGAGAACATACAAAAACAGTTGATCATCTGGCACGGAATGGAAACCATTTCTTCCCCGCCAGATTTTCCAAGCACCGGGCGTGTGCAGGTGCGTGTCTGATTCTGGAATTCATTGATCAGGTACTCATCATACGTATTATGCACATGTCCATACAGCATGTATGTCTTCGGTTCTCCCTTCGCATTCCGGTGGTACTGCCCGTTGTAGCACATAACCGGATAATGGCACAGAATCACCTTGCGGTTGTTATCATTGATTTCCCTATAATGTGTGATCCATTCAAAATGCGATGGATCAAATTGTTTGTTCGCAATAAAATGATCATGATTTCCGATGATCAGATACTTCTTTCCATTCAACCGTTCGAGAATGGCATTTGCAACTTCTCCCTTTTTTGAAATACAGAAATCTCCCAAGATCACAACCTCATCGCGTTTACGCACACGTGAATTCCACTGTGCGATCATATATTCATTCATGGTTTCGCCGCTCTCAAAGCCGCGACAGTCCATACGTGTATTCAAATTTTCATGGCAGAAATGTAAATCTGCAATATAATAACGCATGTCAGCGTTCCTCCCTTTCCCCAACACTGTCCTTATTGTATGCTTATTTTGATCCGCAGACAAGATAGCATTTGCATTTCTTTGTAAAAGAAAAGACACTCCAAAGTCTATACTCTGGAATGTCTTCACATCTCGTTCTTATACCTTAATTATATTTCCACTGTTCGCTCTCTAACTGCACATCGACCATATGCTTATAGATACCATTCTTCTCCTTCAACGCTGACGGTGTTCCCTGCTCAGCTACCACGCCATCCTTTAATACAATGATCTGGTCAACCCCATCGACCGTACGCATACGGTGTGCAATAATCAGAACTGTCTTGTTCCGGATCAGCTTGGAGATGGACTCCTGAATCACGGACTCATTATCCACATCCAGCGAGGCGGTTGCCTCATCCATCAAGATGATTGGTGCGTCCTTTAAGAATGCACGTGCGATGGAGATTCTCTGCCGCTCACCACCGGATAATTCGGAACCATTTTCCCCGATCATGGTGTTCCATTTGTCCGGTAATTTCTCGATAAAGTCCGTACAGTTTGCAAGCCTGGCTGCTGCCATAACTTCCTCGTCCGTTGCATCCTTGCGACCGATCCGGATGTTCTCCATAACCGTGTTGTTGAAGAGTGTTACATCCTGGAACACGATGGAATAAAGGGAAAGCAATTTCTCCGGCTCGATCTTCGATACATCCATGCCTCCGACCGTGACAGTACCCTTCTGGATATCCCAGAATCTTGCTGCCAGTCTCGATACAGTCGTCTTACCACCACCGGATGGTCCGATCAGGGCTGTTACCTGCCCCTGCTTTGCTGTGAAGCTGACATCGGAGAGCACCTGCTCGCCACTGTCATAGGCAAATGCAACGTGGTCAAATACGATATCATAGCCCTTGTTCGTCAGTGTCTCTGCACCAGTCTGCTCTTCGTGTGACAGGATCTCATCCATACGCTCACAGCTTGGCTCCAGACTGATCAGAGCGGACAGGTTCTGCAATGCAATCTGCAAAGGCTCATACATTCTTGTTACAACAAGCAGGAACACGAACAATGTCAGTACATTGATCTTTCCATTTACAAGCAGGATACTACCAACCAATGCAACCGTTCCAATGCCGAGCTTCAGGATCATCTGTGCGGAACATACATAAGCTGCATTCTTAAATTCCAGCACGATGGCATTTTTCTCTACGGTTTTGATCTTCTTATTCAAGCCTTCCATGTACGTCTCTGTCATGTTGTTTGAACGCAGGTCACGGATCGTCTCCAGTCCCTCCTGAATTCCATCAAGACAGGAAAGCTTATATGTCATTGTCTTCTTCTGTACAGACTTCAGACCTTTTCTCGAAGTCAGTACGATGATAAATGCAATCGGCATCACCCATACAGCGGCAAGTGCCATCTTCCAGTTGAAGAACAACAATCCAATTACAATAATCGTTGTGGAGATCATCGAACCGATCAGCTCCGGAATCCAGTGGGAGCTTCCTGTCTCGAGCAATGCACAGTCTGACATGATCGTATTCGTCAGATCGGACAGATCCTTTTTCCCGAAGAAGGAAAGTGGCAGGCGGCGAAGCTTCTCAGCAAGCGCACGTCTACGCACACCACTTTCGACATAGGTGGAAAAGAAGGTTGCGTTATATTGGAAATAAGTTGTAACTGCTACAAGTAAAAATACTACGACGATTCCGCCGATGAAGAATCCAAGCTTATCCTTTGGCACCTTGCCATCAAGCAGATACGAGGTAAGCTGATACAGAAGCCCAACCGGCAACATCAGCACAAGGTTCGCGATTGTGACTGCCACAAACGCTTTTATCATGTTCTTTGCACCGTTTTCGGACAGTGCGTATTTATGTTTCAATTTCTCGATCATGCGGTTGCACCTGCCTTTCCTACCTGCCAGTTCACGGACTTGTTATATTCGTTCCACATATGTGTGTAGATGCCGTCCTTGGCTGCCAGCGCATCATGTGTACCGGACTCTGCAATCTTTCCGTCCTTCAATACGTAGATCTGATCCGCATTTGTCACCGGCGACAGACGATGTGCGATCATGATTACTGTCTTATCCTTGGACAGATTATCAAATGCACGCTGCACCTGTCTCTCATTGTCCGGATCAGCAAATGCAGTCGCCTCATCTAAGATCAGGATTGGCGCATTCTTAAGGAATGCCCGCGCGATCGACAGGCGCTGCATCTCACCACCGGATACATACGTTCCCTTCGAGCCGATCACCGTGTTCACACCGTCCGGAAGCTTCTCGATGATGTCGCTGCACTGCGCCTTCTCCAGCGCTTCCATTACCTCGGCGTCCGTCGCATCCGGTCTGCCCATACGAACATTTTCCAGAATGGAGGTCTTAAGCAGCTTACTATCCTGAAATACATATGATACCTGATTCATCAGCTCCTTGCTGTCAATGTTCTTCACATCCACACCACCGATCTCGATGCTGCCACTCTTGACATCCCAGAATCTTGCAATCAGTGATGCCAGCGTCGTCTTACCACCACCGGACGGACCAACAAACGCGATATGGGAACCTGCCTTGACGGAAAGCGTGATGCCGTCGATCGCATTTGCCTTTGCCTCATCGTAAGCAAATGTCACGTCCTTCAACGCGATGGATGCATCCTTCGATGTCTGCTTATTTGCTGCCTCCGGAAGTTCCTTCGCATTTAATACCTCGTCCATTCGGTTCAATGCATCCTCGACAAGCATCTGTGATTCGCCTGCATACGCAACCTTCATCAGCGTTGTTGTGAGTACCGAAGTCACCAATATGTAGAAGATCAGATTCAATACAAATTTGTCTGTGACCGTATTTCCACCTAATGTATAAGCGGCTACGATCAATGCGGCGAAAATACCATTACAGAATACGGTAAATCCGATCATCGGAATCATCATGGATTTCGTATAATCGATCGTCCATTTCTCATATTCATCGATGGCTGCCTTAAACCGTTTGAATGAGAAGATTGTCTGTCCAAATGTCTTTAAGACCGGTACGCCTCGCACATACTCTACTGCCTCGGAGGACATTGTCTCCAGCGAGTTCTGATACTGCTTCATATCCTCTGCCATCTTCGGTCCCATCATCATCGTACCCATGATAAGGAATGCGAATACGGCAGGAATCAGGCTGATCAGACCAAGACGCCAGTCAAAGCTTGCCATCAGTACAAGCAGCCCGATCGGTGTTGCTCTTGATACGACCTTATCTGGCAGGTTGTGTGCCAGAAATGTCTCTGTCGCTGCGGAGGAATCCATAACGATCTTTCGAATCTTTCCGGTTCCCTCTGTCTCCACATAACCAAGTGGAAGCTTCATGATGTGGTTCATCATCGCGATACGCATATTTGTCTGCACGCGGAATGCTGCCTTATGGGAGCACATCAAAGCTCCGATATAAAGCACCATTGCGAGCAGGGCAAATCCTACCGCCTGCCATCCATACGATGTGATGTGCGTTGCTTTTGAATAGTCCGGTCTGACTTCTAAGACCTCCTTTATGATGCGCCACACATCATAAAACGGAATCAGCGCAACCCATGCACTGATTGCTGCCAAGACGCAGGATGCATAAGAAAAATACTTATGCTTCCCGGCAATTTTCATAAGTCTTGACAATGCACTTTGCTTTTTTGCCTTCATGACAAAACCTCCTTGAACGTTTATTTTTGAGTTAGTTTTTGCTAACTTGTATTTTATTTTTTTGGCAGTGCACATCGCTATGCACTGCCTGTTATCATATGTCATATTATTTACAAGCCAAAAACTGCTTTCCAGCCTGCGAAATTGAAGATTTGTACATTCTTCATAAAGGCTGCTGCCTCATCGTATGGCTTGTCGTGTGTCAACACCTCGTAGATATACTGCCAGCCGGTCCTGCAGAATACATGGATGAAAAAATCATCGACTGCCGCATGTTTCTTTGCATACTGCTTTGCAAATATACTGTAATACTGCTCCTCGATTGCCGCAAGTCTGTCAAAATAATCTTCATATTCGGTTCCTTCTGAATGACAGAATAGAAGCTGAAATTCTTCCTTGTACTGATAGATATACGCCAATACCTGATCGGTTCCCTCATTGCCTTCCTGCATGACCTGTTTCATATCCGGGCTCTCGGCTGCCTTCTGTATGCTCTGCATATACATCTCCATCAGACCATCTGCCGCTTCCTGGACAAGCGCGGTAAAAAGTCCGCTCTTATCACCGAACCGGGTATATATGGAATTGGTACTGACTCCGCATGCCGCCGATATCCGCCGCATGCTGGCATCATGGAATCCATAGGTAAGAAACTCTTCCTTCGCTGCCTGAAGCAGGGATTCCGTCACACCGGTTGTCTCACGTCGCATGAGCTGCTCCTTCTCTTTGATGCTATGTTGATGTTATTTATATTGTTTGATTTTTAATAACACCGTTATTATAACAGTGTTATTTTATTTGTCAATAGGATTTTGTTCCGTAATTGGGGAAGTTTCTTCTTTGGGGGGAGGTGATTTGCACCTCGCTTCTATATCTGAGCTGATTTATTGCATGAAAAAACCGCCAGATAATCTGACGGCTTAGATTCCTTGTAGGTATGGTACGACTATGAAGTCTGCATTAGATATAGCCACATATAAAATGTCAATTCCTCATAGGTATGGTACGACCAATGTAGAAGTCCAAAAAGGAGCTAATAACGACGATGGTGTCAATTCCTCATAGGTATGGTACGACTCTTGCGTTGCATTTGGAAAGCTCGGTGAGTTTGCGTGTCAATTCCTCATAGGTATGGTACGACCAAAACAGTATTCAGTAATCACAAACATGCTCACAACAGTGTCAATTCCTCATAGGTATGGTACGACGCAAAAATCATCCGTGCATTAAGAAGATTGTATGCGTGTCAATTCCTCATAGGTATGGTACGACGATACTGACTTCCTTCCGTGCGTCGTCTTCGGCAAGTGTCAATTCCTCATAGGTATGGTACGACTGTCATCCGGGAAACTTTCTTGCTTCCGCAGAAACGCGTGTCAATTCCTCATAGGTATGGTACGACAACTGTATTTAAGCCATTTCTCACAGCCAGTTTCTACAAATTGTCAAAAATAACACGTTTTTTCTCTCAAAAGTCTGTCAACCTCTTTTTTTATTATACCCAAAAAGCACGCAAAATCAAGCATTTTCGAAAATAACCCATTTTTTCTTGCAGGTTCACAGACTTTTTCTATATTACCCCACAAACTGCTTAATCACGATCATCCCTGCCAGATACACCACTGCCAGCACATACACGACACCATCCGCACGTGCATATCGAAGCGGATACATCTTCGTTCTCGGCCTGCCTGCCTGATAACAGCGGGCCTCCATCGCGAGTGCGAGATCTCCGGCGCGTCCGACTGCCGATGCAAAAAGCGGCATCAGAATCCGTCCGGTACGTTTCAACTTCTGGAACACATTTCCTGCCTCGAAATCCACGCCTCGTGCCGTCTGTGCCTTCATGATCCGGTCTAACTCTTCAATCAGAATCGGAATGAAGCGGAGCGTGATCGACATCATGAGTGCAATCTCATGCACCGGCACATGCAGCTTTTCGAGCGGATGAAATGCTTTCTCCAGCCCGTCGGTAAGCTCTGTCGGTGTCGTCGTGTAAGTCATAAGTGACGAACCCAGGATCAGTTCTACCAGCCGCACGACACGCATCAGTGCCTGCAGGATGCCTTCCCGGTAGATATGGATGAACCGCCAATGAAAATACAGCACATCCCCTTTGCCGAAAAATACATTTACGATGCAGATGAATATAAGCAAAATCCAGACCGGCTTTAAGCCCTTTATCATATACCGAAACGGTACCTTGGATATCACAATACAAGCAATCAATACTACGCCTGCCACTGCAAATACCACGAAGCTTTTGGAGAGAAACAAGCTGATGATGTAGAGCAGCGTTGCAAATAGTTTCACACGAGGGTCCAGATGATGAATCGGGGAATCCGAAGGATAATATTGTCCAATTGTAATGTCTCGAATCATAGCGTATCTCCTCGTTGCATGTCAGAATTTCTTTCTTCCGATACTTCCTGCATATCCGCCCTGTCCAGTGACTTCTTTTCCATTGCTTCCTGCATACTGTCACCCACACAAGCACGCAGGGTTTCCAGCAATTCCTCTTCCCGTATCACAGTCTGTGGTATCGCATACCCCTCCGCACGCAGGCGATCGGCAAATTTCGCTGCCTCCGGCACATCCAGCCCGCAGGTTTCCAGCGTTTCCCTCTCGGCAAATACCTGTACCGGTCTTCCGTCGAGTATCTTCTTTCCGTCATCAAGCACGATCATCCGGTCCGCGTATTCCGCTAGATCCTCCATACTATGTGAGACAAGCAAAACTCCGATTCCCTGCTCCCGGCTCATCCGCCGGATCCGGTCGAATATTTCACGTTTTCCTTCTGCGTCCAGTCCTGCTGCCGGCTCGTCCAATCT
>ERZ779725.569-NODE-569-length-23714-cov-2.284543_pt1 | contig 23714 bp, 27 predicted proteins | sample MGYA00511890_ERZ779725 | MGnify/ENA primary metagenome ERZ779725 (study PRJEB29588, sample SAMEA2148549) | human gut metagenome | biome: human gut; feature: human-associated habitat; material: faeces | place: Denmark | collected 2008/2010 ...
CGCCTATATTAACGCTTTCCGTTATAACGTCTCTTGTAGTGCCTGCAATATCCGTAACAATTGCACGCTCCTCGTCCAAAAGCGCATTTAAAAGCGAGGATTTTCCGACGTTTGGCTTACCGCATACTGCGCACGAAAAACCTTCTCTTATAATTCTGCCTTTGTCGTACGTTCCTATAAGCAGATTAACGGAATCGTAAATATTTTTTATATTTTGCGCAATTTCCTCCGAAATATTTCCGCCCGTTTCATCGGGAAAATCGTTGCCTGCAAGTATACCCGTAATAATATTTATAACATCGCCTCGAAGCGCATTTATTTTATTTTTAAGCTTTCCCGACAGGTTATCCTGCGACATCAAAAGCGCTTTTTTGGTCTTTGCAGTTATAATGTCTATAACGGATTCCGCCTGCGTTAAATCCATTTTCCCGTTTAAAAACGCACGTTTTGTAAATTCTCCGCGTTCTGCCTGCCGTGCGCCGTTTTCAATCAGAAGTCTCAAAACCGTCTCGGAAACAATCCGACCGCCATGACAGTAAAATTCAACTGTGTTTTCGCCCGTATACGAATAAGGCGCAAGCATTTTTACGCACAGACAATCGTCAACGGCTCTGCCGTCCTTATCTTTGACTTTTCCGTAAATCAGCTTTCTGTCTTCATCAATGGTGCGTGAAAAAATTTTTTCGGCAATCAAAACGGCGTCCGTTCCGCTTAAACGCAGAACGGACACAGCGCCTTGCATATTTCCCGAAGCGACAGCCGCAATAGTATCAGTAATCATTAATAATCTTCTCCTAAAGTATTGAAATAATCATAAAAGCCGATAGCGGCAGCATTATATTCGGCATTCCAAAAAACTTGTTGTTTAAATATAGCGTTTGCAAAGGAGCGCAGCGGAACGTATAAAAATCCGTCAATATTTATAACCTTATCGGAAAGTGTAATTGTATAATTATCAGCATATATCACATTTGAATCGGGTTTTATGAAATAATTATTATTGCGAGACGGAATTACCATTTCTTTAGCTTCGTTATCCCAATAAAACGTCATATATTTATTCTTCAAAAGCGGTTCTAACGGTGCGTAAAGCTTGCCGTCTATTATTCTTGGCTGTAAGCCCAGTGTATCAATTTTATCAGTATAGTAAAATAGCGTTATTTCTCCGTTCGGAGCGGGCAGTTCAACATTTTTTATATGATTTTTGGGATATTCATATTCATAATCGGGATATTCGACTTTACATTCTTCAATCCAATCCTTAATATTAACGGCGGAATTGTAGTCGATTGACGGAATATCCGCTTTTTTTACACTGTTTATATCGGTAATATCCTGATTATATTTTATAAGTCCGTTTATATAGAAATCTTCTGTATATTCTTCCTTTCCGTTAAGCTTTGAAATGCCCGAAATATCAATAACAGCATCAATTTCGGCATTTACATTTTTTATAAATCCGCTCGGTGTAAAGGTGAAAGCAAGCGTCATACCCTTATCACCTAAAAGCTTGATTTCTCTGAATTTTTCAAAACTTTTTGCAAATTCGCCGTAATATTCGCTAAGGTAATCGTCAGAAACGGTATTTACATAATTTTCGAGTTCGCCGAAGGTTTCGTTATAAAATTCTGTAGAATACATACCTTTATATATTGCCAAAATTCCTTTTAATACGGTATGCGATGATTCTCTTGCGTTTTTGTTTGTGCAGTATGTTTTAACAACATCGTCTACAACGTCCTTAAGCTGTGAATCGGTTAGAGTGATTGTAAACGTGTTTCCCGTTTTTTTCACAGCGCCGTCAATGCTTTTCATATATTCGCCGTAATCCATAAATACTTTTTTGTAGTCCTTTTGAAGCTTGTATGATTCTGAAATAAGCCTTTTAAATTCAAAAGCGCCGTTATTGAAATCGGGCGCATCAGCCATAATTTCATCAAGGTCATAATAAGCTTTTTTCACATTTTCGTATTTTTCGGGAAGCCAAGGTCTCATAACCGTGGGGATATCAAAAGCATAAATAAATTTATCGTTTTGAGTATATACATAAGAATTTGTTACAAAGGAAAAATCGGGCGCCTGAACGCCAAGCGTCGCCTTTGAGGTTATATCGGTATCGTTGTTGTAAGCCGTTGTTTCACCCCATACGATTTTAAGGTCGGAAAGTGCATTTAAAAGGCTTTGCAGATTAAATGGCTTAATATCCTCCTTATAGTCGCTCGGAATGACAGCCGTCAGCTTTGTTTCAATTGTTCCCGTGGAAACGTAGGATTTAATTTCTTTTCCGAACATATTGGAAAGAAACGTTTTTTCGTCCGCACTGCAGCCCGAAAGCACGCAGATACAAAGCGAAAGAGTAAGCGCAATCAGTTGTTTTAAGTTTTTCATAAAAACGTCCTCCTTTAATTTATGATTTTATTTTACCATATATTATCAATATTTGCAATACTTTTTTTAAAATAATTTGACATATTTATAAAAAAGTGATATAATTTACACAAAGGAGAGTGGCTATGAAAGTTTTAATTATTTGCGCAGGGGACGATAAAAACCCTGAAATGTTACAGGAATACGCAGGTAAAAGCGATTATATAATATGTGCGGACGGAGGATATGTTCACGCAAAAAATGCAGATATTACACCTAATATTTTAGTCGGTGATTTTGATTCTATGAGCGAACCCGAAATATCTGTTCCAAAAATCAAGCTTCCGTGCGAAAAAGACGAAACAGATACGCTTTATGCACTGCGTCACGCTTTTATACGAGGGGCGGACGAGGTTGTTATATACGGCGCTTTGGGCGGAAGATTTGACCACAGCTATGCAAATGTCTGCCTGCTGTTTGAAGCTTTAAAAAGAGGAATAAGCGCAATAGTTACCGACGGGAAAACAGTGTGCCGTATGACGGACGACAAATTAATCTTAAATGAACCTAAAGGCAGACAGATATCCGTATTTTCCTTTGATGATGCTTCGGAGGGCGTAAGCATAAAGGGACTTAAATATGAAATTTCCGACTATACGCTTTATAAATATGATATTATAGGAATAAGCAATGAAAGCTTGGGCGCGGAAGCTGAAATCAGCGTTAAAAACGGAAAACTTATTGTAATCTGTAACTAATGAAGAAATTTTCAATATAATAGTAGTGTAACAATTAATCGGGGATGGTGAAATATGAAATTCTTCTGTAAGCTTATGCAGATAAAGTGGGGGATGATTTTAATAACAATCGGAGGTGGCGTTATACTCGCGCTTCTTCTTCCTGCCGAGCTAATTGTTGTTTTGCTGTCCGTTTTACTTATTTGTGTGGGAATTTGTCTCCTTTATTCCGATAAAGGCAGACGGCGTTTTTAAAAGGAGGGGACTATATGAAAATCGTGGTTTATAAACCGCCGAAATTTTTAAGAGGCTTCTTTAAAATGATTTTCAAGGTATAGGTGAACAAACGGTCGAATTTCGGCCGTTTGTTTCATATTTTTTCAAAAAAAGCTTGACAAACCAAAAATCATGTGCTATAATAACAGCATAAAAACAAATAGCAAAATAAATGCAGTGATAGGGAACAAAGCTAAGATGCTTATTTTTAGAGAACCGCCATAGCTGGGAGGCGGTATTAAGCCTTGGTCATAACTCACCCTTGAGCAGTCGGCTGAAATTTCAGTAAGCTTGACCGGGTTCTCCCGTTACAGAGATACGTATTTTAGGCTTTAGCCTATGATGCAGATAAGCGGGCGCAATTTTTTGCGTCAAAAAGAGTGGTACCGCGAGGAATTTCCCCGTCTCTTTGTTTAAGACATTGAGACGGGATTTTTTTATTTCGTGATTTTCTGTATTATTTTGCAAAAAAAAGAAAGGATACATTAATTATGAAAAACGTAGAGAACTACAAAAGAGGCTATTTTATGCCGCCTAAAAAGACTTACAGATGGGTAGAAAAGGAATATATCGAAAAACCGCCGATTTGGTGCAGTGTTGATTTGAGAGACGGCAACCAGTCGCTCATTATTCCAATGAATTTGGAAGAAAAGCTCGAATTTTTTTCCTATCTTGTAAAAATTGGTTTTAAAGAAATAGAAATAGGCTTCCCTGCGGCAAGCGAAACGGAATACGAATTTACAAGAGCATTGATTGAAAAAAATCTTATTCCCGATGATGTTACCATTCAGGTGCTTACTCAATCGAGAGAGCATATCATAAAGAAAACCTTTGAAGCGCTTGAAGGCTGTAAATCGGCTATAGTTCATCTTTATAATTCCACGAGTGTTGCACAGCGTGAACAGGTTTTCAAAAAATCTAAAGATGAAATCAAGGATATAGCCGTTTTCGGTGCAAGGCTTTGCAAAGAATACAGAGAAAAAACAAAGGGCAATTTCAGATTTGAATATTCCCCCGAAAGCTTCACGGGTACGGAACCCGAATATGCGCTTGAAGTCTGCAATGCCGTTTTGGATATATGGCAGCCTTCAAAAGACGATAAGGTTATTATCAATCTGCCCGTAACCGTTGCAATGTCTATGTCGCACGTTTATGCCACACAGGTTGAATATATGTCCGATAATTTGAAATATCGTGAAAATGTTATTGTTTCACTTCATCCGCATAATGACAGAGGCTGTGCCGTTGCCGACAGCGAGCTCGGACTTTTGGCGGGCGGCGACAGAATAGAAGGAACACTTTTCGGAAACGGAGAACGCACCGGTAATGTTGATATTGTAACGCTTGCAATGAATATGTATTCGCACGGCGTTGACCCGAAACTCGACTTTTCAAATTTACCCGAAACGGTAGAGCTTTACGAAAGAATGACACGTATGCACGTATATGAGCGTCAGCCGTACAGCGGTGAACTTGTATTTACGGCATTCTCAGGCTCGCATCAGGACGCAATTGCAAAAGGCATGAAATATCGTGCGGACGGACACGACGAATATTGGACTGTTCCGTATTTGCCCGTAAATCCGCTTCATGTCGGAAGACAGTACGACGGCGACGTTATAAGAATAAATTCGCAGTCGGGAAAGGGCGGTATCGGATATTTGCTCGAACAGAAATTCGGTTTGGATTTGCCGCCGAAGATGAGAGAACAGTTTGGCTATATGGTAAAGGACGTTTCCGACAAAGCGCATAAAGAACTTAAACCAGATGAAGTTTATAACATATTTAAAGAACATTATGTCAACAAAGTTGCAAAGCTTGATATTCCCGAATGTCATTTCAAACAAAATAAAGACGGAAGTATCGAGGCTGTGGCAAGAGTTATATATAACGGCGAAGAAAAGACCTATGAAGCAAGCGGTAACGGACGCTTGAATGCCGTAAGCAATATTATAAAGAGCATCAACGGCTTTAAGTATTCGATAAGCACTTATAAGGAACACGCTTTGGAAAGAGGCTCTCATTCAAAGGCGGCGGCTTATGTCGGCATTGACTTTGGAGACGGAAAGACAGCTTGGGGTGTTGGTATTCATACCGATATTATTGCAGCATCCATTTCCGCACTTGTTTCTGCCGTTAATAATATGGAATAATTAAAAAAAATCAATTTCCCGAAAAAAATGCGCCGCTGAAAAAGACAGACTTTACGAAATAAGCCGTCAAAAGCGCAAGGAAAAGCACAGAGGGAAATAGTCTCTCTGCGCTTTTTTTAAAAAAGAAAAAGGTGATAAAATGCAGGAAAAGAAAAATTACGGTATAATACTTGAAAATACATTAAAAGAAATAAAAAATGCGCAAAAAAAGCCAAAGCTTATGCTTCATGCCTGTTGTGCGCCTTGTTCGAGTTATGTTCTTTCATATCTTAATACCTTTTTCGATATTACCGTTTTTTATTATAACCCGAATATTTCGCCAAAAGAAGAATTTGAATTTCGTTTTTCGGAGGAGAAACGTCTTATAAAAGAAATGGGGCTTTTTGAAAATGTTAGGGTTATACGAGGGGAATATGAACCGGAAAGATTTTTTGAGTTTGCAAAAGGACTGGAAAATATGCCTGAAGACAGCGAACGCTGTTACCGCTGTTATCGTCTGCGCTTAAGTGAAACCGCAAAAATTGCAAAGGAGTATGACTGCGATTATTTTTGTACCACTCTTTCCATAAGTCCGCATAAAAATGCGCAGAAGCTAAACGAAATCGGAAAAGAAATAGCCGATGAATACGGTGTGGCTTATCTGTATTCTGATTTTAAAAAGAAAAACGGTTATAAAATCTCATGCGCGCTTTCAAAAACCTATAATCTTTACCGTCAAAATTATTGCGGCTGTGTCTATTCCAAAAATAATGCGCTGCCGAAATCTTCAAGCGGAAATGAAAACGTTTTGTAATTAACGTTATATTTTTTCAAAAATTCGGAAATTTTTATAAAATCGGGGTGTGCCGTAATATCACCGAAAAATATCACTTCATTATTAATATGACAGGCGGCACCTCCGATAAAACCGTCTTTGTGTCCTTTTAACTTTATTGTTTTGTTATCTGTAAAAAGTACATCAATATTATTTTTCAAAAACGCCTTTTTCATGCCTTCATCGGAGGTTATTACAGCGTTATCCGTTATTTTCAGCGTCGAACAATTCGTATATCCTTGATTCACATTGCAAATTTTTAAATTATTTTCAAAAATTATTTTTTTTACGGAATTATCCAGATATTTTTCGTTTCCGTAAACCGTATCTCCCAAAATAAAGCAATTGAAAAGCACGTCGAAAGGGTAGGGTGATGACAGCTCTTTTTCGGAAACTGTTATATTATCAATAAAGCTTTTGTAATATTCGTAATGTTTTTTTGAGGTTATAAATTTATTTTTTATAACCGCACACTGAATATCGGGGTGGAGACCGACAGAATCGGAAACCGCCCCGTTTAAATTCGTGTATATGATTTTGAAATTTTTACTTTTGAAATATTCAGATACACATGAAGGAATATCTCTGTTTAAAATGCACTTCATTTTAAGAATTTGCAATCTTGTCGACAACGTCCATTCCGCTTATAACACGTCCAAATGCCGCATAATCACCGTCAAGGTGCGGTGCGTCATCGTGCATAATAAAGAACTGGCTCCCTGCGGAATTGGGATCCATTGCTCTTGCCATGGAAAGAACGCCGCGTTCATGCTTTAAGTCGTTTTTAAAGCCGTTTGAAGTAAATTCACCTTTTATTGTATAACCCGGACCGCCCATGCCGTTGCCGTATGGACAACCGCCTTGAATAACAAAGCCCGGAATATTTCTGTGGAATGTAAGACCGTCATAAAAGCCTTTTTCGATAAGCTCAATAAAGTTTTTAACCGTAACAGGCGCAACACCGGGATAAAGTTCACATTTTATTATGCCACCGTCTGCCATTTCTATTGTTACAATCGGTAATTCTCCGGTTTTGTCTAGCGTAGCCTTTTTCATAGTTGTAATATCGCTCATTGTTCTAAATCTCCTTAAATTTAATTGCCCGTACTGCCGAAGCCGCCAAGCCTGTCGCTTGTCTGATTATCATTATCAGCCTTCAAAAATTTTCCGAATATGCCCTGACCGATTTTGTCTCCCTTTTGAATTTTTACGGTAAACGGCATAAAATTATAAAATGCGAACATAATATGACCGTCATTATCGGGATTTTCATAATAATCGCTGTCAATAATTCCGACAGAATTAGCCAAAATAAGTCCTTTTTTAAACGGATTTGACGAACGGTTATATATGTATAAAACTTCATCGTCCGCCATATAGGACTTAACACCCGTTTTAACAAGAACAGGCTTTATAGGCTCTTTTTTTGTTATTTTATTTAAAAGCTGTTCGTAATACGAAGGGATTTCAATATCCTCAATTGCCGAAAAATCATAGCCGGCGCTGTTTTTTGTAGAACGGCAGGGCAGGGTTATATTAAAATTTTCAAAGCCTTTTGCTATTTCAAACCCTCTTGTTTTCATCTTTACACCTCCAATTTTCATATATTATATCATATTTTTTACAGTATTTCAACAGTTTTTTTAATTTTTTATAAAAAAGCTGTCTTTACAAAAAATAAAGACAGCGTGTGCGTTGTTACATATCAGCGATATTTTCAAGGATATGACCTGCAGTTTTAACCATTTTTCCCGCTTTTTTCTTTAAGCAGTTTGTATCTCTGGAACTTCTTGTCGGGTCAAAAATCATTCCCATAACTGCGCCGACAGCTGCGCCTGCAACGATACCTTTTACAAAATCATTATTCATATTTATCCGCCTTTCATAATTTATTGCATTTTTGTCTGCAATAATATTATTACCGCGCAAAACTGCGATATACTTTGAAAATTTTAACTCCCGAATGCCCAAGGGAAGAAGATATTCACTTGATACTCAACTAAACAAAATAAAAATTTTGTTTAGTTGAGGGAGGCGGAAAACGGGGAAGTATGCGAGATTTCCCAATATTCTTCTGTAATAAATAATTTAAAATAAAAAAAGTATTGAAAAAACATAAAATGTGTGTTATAATAATATAAATTATATTTTACGGAGGTTTTTCATTATGACATATACATATACACCAAAAGGCGTATGCAGCAGACTTATTCAGATTGAAACCGACGGCGACAAAATTGTTTCCGTTAAATTCCAAGGCGGCTGTAACGGTAATACACAAGGCATTTCACATCTTATAGTCGGAATGGATATACATGACGCAATAAACCGTCTTTCGGGAATAGACTGTAACGGACGCGGAACCTCATGTCCCGACCAACTTTCAATTGCTTTAAAAGAGGCTCTTTCAAATGAACAAGACAGCTGATAATTTGGAATGGGCTTCTCTTGGCGGCAGTTTTAAGCTTGCGCAGCGCAGCGATAAATTCAAGCTCGGAACAGATTCGGTTTTGCTGTCATATTTTTCCAACATTAAGCCCAAGTACAAGCTTGTTGATTTGTGTTCCGGTACGGGCGCTGTTGGATATTTAGCATTTCTTCGGTATAATACCGCAAAAACAATTTTTGTAGATTGTGATGAAGATATGACGGAGCTGTCAAAGCTTACAGCGAGCGAAAACGGTGTTGACGATAGATTTTTACATATCACGAAAGATGTATATAATATTAATAACAGCATAATAAAAAATCAATGGGCTGATTATGTAACGGTTAATCCGCCGTATTTCGGAAATAACAGCGGAAAGCTTAACAAAACTTCTGATATGAATAACGCAAGACATTGTGATGATGATTTCTTAAATATTCTTTTTCAAAAATCTTATAACATTTTAAAGGACGGCGGAAAAATTTCCGTTGTACACAGAAGCGAGAATTTAAACGATATATGTTTTAATATGCGGCTGAACAAAATTGAACCAAAAAGAATGCGCCTTGTCTATTCTTATTTGGGAAAAAATGCAAGCTTGGTTCTTATTGAAGGCATGAAAAATTCATCATCGGGCATTATCTGCGAATCCCCTCTTGTTTTATATGAAAGTCCAAACGTATATACGGAGGAATTTAAGAAAATCGGAAAAATACAAACGGAAAGGTAAAAATATGGAACAATACGGAACGCTTTATTTGACTGCAACACCTATCGGAAATATGGGCGATATATCAAAACGAGCGATTGAAATTTTGAATGAAGCTGATATGATTGCGGCTGAAGATACACGTATTTCGGGTAGCTTGCTTAAAAAGCTTGATATAAAAAAGCCGCTTATAAGCTATTATGAGCATAATGCGGCGATGCGCGAAGAAAAGCTTATAGAACTGCTTTTGGACGGCAAAAACATTGCTCTTATTACAGATGCCGGAACTCCGGGAATATCTGATCCCGGTGAGAAAATTGCGCAGAAATGTATCGAGCTTGGAATAGATGTTATACCTATCCCCGGAGCGTGCGCCTTTGTATCCGCACTTATCGTTTCGGGATTTTCTACAGAAAGATTTACCTTTGTAGGATTTTTGCCGTCAAAAAATTCCGAACGTGAGAAAATACTGGAAGAGTATAAAAACCGAACAGAAACTCTTATATTTTATGAAGCGCCTCACAGATTGTTAAAAACGCTCATATCAATGGAAAAGATTTTCGGTTCTGACAGAAAAATTTGTCTTTCAAGAGAAATTACAAAAAAATTTGAAGAACATAAACGAATGAATTTAAAAGAAGCGTGCGCATTTTATGAAGAAAATCCCCCGAAAGGTGAATTTGTGATTGTAGCGGAGGGAGGTAACGGCAACTCCCCTTCCCCTTTGTGTGAAAAAACTTTAGAGGAACATCTACAGTATTATATAAATCTCGGATATTCAAAAAATGACGGAATAAAAGCTGTTGCAAAAGACCGCAATATGCCAAAAAGGAGCGTATATGATTACTTTTCTAAAAAATAAAAGAAGGATTATTCTTTCTGTTATACTACTCACAGCAACGCTTTACTGGACTTACTTTATATTTGGTATGTCTTTAAAAAGCGCCGAGGAATCCTCCGCAATGTCGGTAGGATTTCTTACGAGAATTTTAAAATATATACATAAAATGCTGTGGTTTGATATAGAATTTGGAGTTTTGCACCATTTTATACGAAAGTTTGCGCATTTTACCGAATATGCAATATTGGGGATTTTATCTGTCGGATTTGTAAAATCCATAAAAAGCCGTCCGATATATTCACTCATTTATTGCCTTTTTATTGGTATATTTGATGAAATACTTCAATTTTTAAATGCGTCGGGACGTGCAATGCAGATTAAAGATATGGCGCTTGATTTTTGCGGAAGTGTTTTCGGAACGTTTGTTTTTTACTTTATATCATTTTTGGTTTTTACAATAGCAAAAAAAAGAATAAAAAAAGAATAAATGGAGCATACTTTCTAAAAAAGGCGGTGTGCTTATTTTATGTTTGGAGTTATAATGAGTATAATTGCAGGCGCTTCCATGAGTGTGCAGGGTGTGTTTAACACACGACTATCCGAAAAAGTCGGTACATTTGAAGCAAATGCAATTGTTCAGGGAACAGCATTTATATTGGGGCTTATTGTTATGTTTATTTTTCGCAAAGGCGACCTCGGGAAAATTTCCGAAGTAAATAAACTTTATTTATTCGGCGGTGTTTTGGGAATTATAATAACCATAACGGTAATGCTTTCGATTAAAAATCTAAATCCGACCTACGGAATCAGCATTATTCTTATTGCTCAGCTTTTGGTTGCGGCAATAATAGATGCTTTCGGACTTTTCGGGAGCGAAAAAATGACATTTGGCTGGGCAAAATTCGCAGGGCTCGGACTTATGATAGCAGGAGTGCTGTTATTTAAGCTCAAAAGTTAAAAAGAGAAGCGCAACGGCTTCTCTTTTCTTTTCTTGTTACAGTTCGGTTACTTTCAGCCATTGCTCCGCTATTATAGAATGACCGAGTATTGTCGGATGAACACCGTCCCAAAGGATTTTTCTTTTGTCTCCCAGTTTTTTTGCATACGAATCCAAAAGGTCTTGGAGCGGTACAAACGTAGAATTATAATCCTCTGCAATTTTTTTCACAATTTGTGCTCTCGATTTTATGTCATTATATCTTCTTTCAGAGGTATCTGTGCCGTCAATATTCATATAGAACGGTTCGCATAATACAAAGCGTGTATCGGGAAGCTCGTTTAACGTTTCGTCTATAAGCGTACGGAAAATATGCTCGTATTGTTTTTGAGTTGAACCGTTATTTGCATTGATGTATGCGCCTGCGTCATTTGTTCCTATTAAAATACTTATCACGGTAGGCTTTAAATTTATACCGTCCTCACGCCAGCGTGCGTACATTTGAAGCAGGTCGTTTCCGCTTATTCCCCTGCTTAAAAAGCTTGGATTTTTATCTATGTATTTCAATGCCAAATGTGCGCTTAAAATATAGGGAAAGCTATGGCCGATGTAATGGTTTGGGTCAGTTGTTCCCCTCCCTCTGTTTCCGTCCGTTATTGAATCGCCTTGAAAAAGCAAAATTTCGTTATTTTTAAACTGCATTGCAATCACCTATTTATTCCATAAATCATTAGGATATTTACCGAATTTTATCATATCTTTAATTGCGTTTTGCACTACGGGTTTGTCTTCTTTATATGTTACTCCGTACCATTTTTCGGGGCATTTCAAAACTTTAACCTGTGCTTTGTCGGATTTTATTAGGGAATCAACCACAGACGGCAGGAAATACTCTGCCTTTAAGATGTTATCCTGACTTTCGCTTAAAAATTTAGGCAAGCCTGCTTTCAGCTCGTTAAAAAGAGAAGTTGTAAATCCCCAAGTATTCATAGAAACGGGCGCACCTTTCGGAAGCGTTATCCATTCGCCGTTTTCATTTTCGTATTTTGTCTCATCGCCGAAGCCTTTAATTTTGGTAAGCTCTCTTATACCCTTTAAATATCCGAGACTGTCAACCTCGCATACGCCTCTTGCAACGGTTCCGTTATCCGTAAGGGTATTTTCCAAAATGAATCCCATCATCGCATAATTATATTTGTCGGTATCTTCGGCTTCGCTCAAAAATTTATATAAGCCCTCAAATGCTGATCTTCCGTAAAAGTCATCGGCATTTATAACAGCAAACGGAGTTTTTACGAACGGTTCTGCACAAAGCACGGCATGACCTGTTCCCCACGGTTTTTCACGACCGTATGTATTTCCGCCGGGTATATCGTCAACAGACTGAAAAGCATAATCGACATCAACGATTTTTTCAACCTTATTTCCGACCATCCGACGGAATATTTCTTCGTTTTCCTTTTTTATTATAAATACAACCTTTGAAAAGCCTGCCTTAACTGCGTCAAAAATTGAGTAGTCTATTATTATTTCACCGTTGGGGCCTACAGGGTCAATCTGTTTCAGACCGCCGTAACGGCTTCCCATTCCTGCCGCCATTATTACTAAAGTTGCTTTATTCATTATCATACATTCCTTTCTGCGTGAAAAAAATTTTACATATTTATTATAACGCAGATACCCGAAAATGTATTTAGCAAAAACGGATATTTTGAAGATTTTTTATACAATTTCGGATATTTCTATTAAAATTCGGTTACATTTCTTTTGAAAGCTTATAAACGCAGTCGCAAAGCTTTAATATTTCTCTTTTTTTGGTTTTGTATCCTATGCTTGCTCTGACTGCCCCCTGAAACTCCGTTCCGATTATTTTATGAATAAACGGGGCACAGTGATAACCGCCGCGTACACATATACCGTATTTTTTGTTTAAAGCGGAGGCTATTTCATCGGAATAAATATCACGCACATTAAATGAAACAATAGGGATTTTATTATCAAAATTCCCGTCATGATATACCTTTATTCCGTTCATATTTTTTAGGCGGTCATACAAAAGCATTGCCAGCCGCATTTTTTTCTCTCGTAAATTTTCAACCGTTGCTTTTTTTACATATTTAACGCCTGCATATAGCCCCATAATTCCCGGAGTATTCAACGTTCCCGATTCAAAACGGTCGGGATAAAAGTCGGGCTGTATAAGCTCTGTTGACATACTGCCCGTTCCGCCCTCGGCTATTGTATTCAAATCAAGCTTTGGAGAAACGTATAAAACTCCCGTTCCCTGCGGTCCCAAAAGCGATTTGTGTCCGCTGAATGCCGCCATACAGTAATCCATTCCGTACAAATTAATCGGAATATTCCCTGCCGCCTGTGAAAAATCAAATAATACGGGAATCGGATTTTTTCTGTCAGCCTGTATGAGATTGTATGCCGACTGCCAGTCAAGCATATTTCCCGTAACATTGGAGGCGCAGTTTAAAACTACCAAATCCGTATCATCTCTTATGAGTTCGGGAAGCTTATCCGTATCGGCGGTATAATCGTCTTTGCACGGTAAAAAAGATACTTCTATATTATTATGAGAATAAATTTGTCTTAAAACGGAGTTATGCTCCGTAAAGGTTGTAACAATATGAGGCTTTTCATTTTTGAGCGAACCCTTGAGAGCAATATTTAAGGCGGCGGTAGCGTTTAGCGTAAACATAACGCTTTGAGGTTCATTGCCGCCTATCAGGTCGCAGATTTCTTCGCGCGCCTCATATATTTTCCTGCTGTACAAAAAAGCATTTTTTCCTGTACTTCTTCCGATATTTACAGGATTGTTAAGAGCTTCCATAACCGCTTTTTTTACTTGGTAAGGCTTTTTATCAGAGGTTGCGCTGTTATCGAGATAAATCATATTTACACCTCGATTCACAGCTCGGTTTTTTCATATCCGCCCGACAGAGTTTTCCTGTAAAGACCGATAAAACCTCTTTGGTTTTTCATAAGATATTTTTTTACGTCATTAAGCTTTGTATCATCAAAGGCTATGCTGTATGAACAGCCGCCTGAAACATTTTTCGGGGTTTTGATAACCTCCGGAGCTTTACCGTAATCAAAATAGGCTTGTATCCTGTTTGCAAAGGATAACGATTTAAAAACAGCTATATAATTCATATTCGGGCTTCTTCCTTTCATTGCCGTATATTTTTTATACGGCGTTTTATAAATGCTCTCATTTTAATATATGAATTTAACTCGAATTTGACAATAAAAGGCTAGTTGTTTTTTGCTTTTTTGACAGATAAGTTTATGCTTCGCCAATCGCTGTCCTCAGTTCCTTTTATATCGGAAAAATAACTCTGTGCGAATGAGCAAGCAGCTTCATCATTGCTGTCCGAAAGCCGTTTAATCTGCGGTGCGGCGTCTGATGAAAGCGTAACAACATAGCTTAATCCCCGCGAATCTCCTTTGAAAAATCTGTCAACTTGGCTTTTTGCGACAAAGTAATCCATAGGCACGATATTAAGCAAAATATAGTAAATGAACCCTAACGAAAAATAGCATACGCTTATCGGAATTTTAGGCTTTCTTATGTATATAAGCGTCGCCAAAAGTCCGATAAATTCAAATATCAAAAATCCGAACACCATAAAACGCAGTCTTGTCAAGCCTTGAAATTCCGTGTAAAGATACATTCTGTAAAATGATGAGACGAGGAGGATTACCGTAAATATGCAAAGGCAATACTGCATCATTTCGGTGTAAATTTTTCGGTTTTCTTTTAATAAATTTACGGTAGCGACAATCAGAAAAATATTTAACCCCGTAAGCAAAAACATTTCAAAAAATCCTTTTCTTGCATACTGTGCATAAGTAAACCCAAACGGAAGCTTTGCACCGGCAAAAAGATAACGAATTTGTATAACAATAAAAACAAGATACAAAATCGAAATAACAGTAAGGATAATATTTATTATAAGACTGTCTCCGTTTAATTTTCCCGTGTTTAAAATTTTGTCTCTTGAATTACAAAATATTCCCGAAACATAAAGAGCCGAAATAAGAGCAAATATAACTTTATAAACAGTAATCATATTTATATATTCAGCAATATTTTCTAATAAATCCGATAACATTTTTGAAAAAACAAGGTCAGCGGAACACATCAGATAGATGCAGATTCCGACTATGGGAATACATATCAAAAAAGACAGAGCCACTCTTTTTATGAAATTATTATTTTGATTTTTACTTTGTGCAATCCACTTAAACGGTTCACCAAAATATTTAAAAGGCATAATTATATCCTTAAGCAGTCCTGCAAAAAATTCTTCATCGGAATTGCCGTCTCGGAAAAACAGTATAAAAATTATAAGGCTTAAAAATAAATTCGGGATTTTCCACATTGTATTTCCGCTCAAAAATGCGTTAAGCGAAAAAATTACAATCGGTATTATATACGGCAAACGCTTTTTTTCACTTTGAAGCAAAACAAGAAATACACACTCAATTATTCCGAAAATAAAAACACCGAGCGAGCTATATTGATAAAATAATAAGTACGGCGCAAAAACAACGGTTACACATATATTCACCAATATTATGTACTTGTTTTTTCGGGAGATTTCTATTTTCTCGCTCCGTGAAAAATCAGGCGTATACGAGATACCCTTTGCAGTTAATACAGCGGCAAGAACAGCTCCGAAAAATGAGCCTAAAACACCGTAAAAATATATATAAAACCACCCGTTTGATATTATGTCCCCCAAAAAATCGAACAAATTGTTTGCCGCAACGATTATTTCAGTAAAAATTAATATACCAAGTCCGATAAAACCAACTGCAAAAAACTTTTTAAAGCTTTTTACAAGTAAAAATATTGTTACGGTAAAAAGAAATAAGGCAATGCTTGCCGCAGTTATCAATATTTCGTTTTCTGTTCCGATAACGTTATATATCAAAACCAAAATTGTATGCAAAACAAACAGCGTTAATCCGAGCATAATTCCTCTTAGGGCAGTATTATCTTTTCTATTCATATTTATCCTCCTTATATTCGATTATATCTCCCGGCTGACATTCCAAAATTCTGCATATATCGGAAAGCGTTGAAAACCTAATTGCTTTCGCTCTGTTATTTTTCAGAACAGACAGATTGGCAGGGGTAATCCCCACTTTTTCGGAAAGCTCCGAAAGACCGATTTTTCTTTTTGCCATCATGACGTCTAAATTTATATTAATCATATGCTGCCCCCCCTATAGCCCTTTAAATTGTCAAATCATTTTCTTCTTTATAATAAACCGCCTGTTTAAAAACCTCTTTTAACGTAAGGCAAAAAAGAGTTCCGATGACAAAAATTAAGGTTATGACGAGTGTCGCAAAAGTTGGAGCAAATATCAGCTTTATAAAAAATACTATTGCCGAAACACAGCAAGCCAAACCGAGTTTTCTGAAAGCGGTAACATTTTCAGCCGAAAACGGATTCCCGTTTAAAAGCGATTTATACATCTTTCTCAAAATAAAAAGTATGTATTCGCACGAAATGCCCGTAATAAGCAATATAAAGCAAAACGGCATATAAAAACCTTCTTTTAAAAGCGCATATTTCTTTAATAAATCGGCAATAAACGGTATGCTGATTATACACGCTATTCCGAGATAAAAAAGAATTTCAATCAAAATTTTTGTTATTTTGTAAACCAAGCTTTTTTCGTACATTTTATTTCCTCCAAACAATTTAGTTGCTTTTATAATATCATACTTTTTTCTGTTTGTCAATAGTTTTTTATCGTTTATCGATATATTTTTTGTGTTTTACGATATTCTTGACAAATAATTGCCGAAATGGTATAATATTTTTATAAAGGAGGCGCAAAAATGATTTACAAAAAAATTAATAATACAGATTTGACAGTCAGTGCGGTTTCGCTCGGTACAGATGTTTACGGAACCGATTTAAGCGTGAGCGATTCCGAAATGCTTTTGGATTTTTATACTGAAATGGGCGGAAACATTATCGATACCGCAAAAATATATGCCGACTGGGCGAACGATGAAAAAAGTCAAAGCGAAAAGCTTATCGGAAAATGGCTGAAAAAGAAAAACAACAGACACAACCTTATAATATCCACAAAGGGAGGACACCCAAACCTTGATACAATGAATATTTCTCGGCTTTCGCATGATGAATTACGCTCGGATTTGGAATCAAGCCTGAAAAATCTCGGAACAGATTATATAGATATATACTGGCTTCACCGTGATGATATAAACGTTCCTGTAATTGAAATTGCAAATACGCTTAACGAATTTGTGAAATCGGGAAAGGTCAGATATATAGGTCTTTCAAATTGGACAGCCGAAAGAATAGATGAGTTTAACCGCTATGCACTTAAAAATAACCTTGCGCCTGCCGTTGCTTCACAAATACAATACAGCATTGCGGAGCCTAACTACGAAAATAATGACCCAACACTTGTAATAATGAATGACATAGAATACGAATATTATAAAAAACACGATATGTGCGTTTTTGCCTTTGCCTCTCAGGCAAAAGGTTTCTTTTCAAAAATTGATAAAGGCGGAATAAGTAATCTTTCCGAAAAAGCAAGAATACGGTATTTAAACGAAAAGAGCCTAAAAACATACGAAGAAATAAAAAAGCTTTCCGAAGAAACGGGATATTCCGTCGGAAAGCTGGTTATAGCCAAGCTTACAAATAATCATGATTTTTTGACAATTCCGATTGTAGGCTGTAAAAACACAATTCAGTTGAAAGAAAGCCTGGAAGGCGCGGAAATCATACTTTAAGAAGTTAATTTTTCCGTCTCTTTTTGGTTATTGTATATGCACCATGCAGTTACGGAGGTTATAACTGTTATTCCGCCGATAAGTGCGAAAATTCCCGGTTTTTCACCGTCGAAAATTAGTACCCACACGGGATTTAAGAGCGGCTCAAGCGCGGAAATCAATGAACAGGCAAGCGGAGGACAAGCGCCGACTGCAAGCCCGAACAGTATATACGGTATTCCAAGCTGAAATATTCCCAAAATCAATATGCAAATAATGCTTTTTGCATCAAATGTGTTTTGAGTAAAAAACAAAAACGGAATACTTACGGCGGCGGTCATAAGATGAGCGCACGCAAGACAGCTCATTCTTTCTGACTCTGTTTGTTCACCCGTTATTATAAACATAAGCGCCAAGCCTGCGCCGGCGATAACTGCCAAAATGTTTCCAAGCGTTTTTCCACCGCCGATTGAGTCGAAGAAAAACAGCGCGATTCCCAAAAACGTGAGGGCGACAACCACTATGTCTGCCCTCTTTATTTTTTTACGGAAAAACAAGGCGGAAAAAACAAGTATAAAAACAGGTAATGTAAACTGCAATACTATTGCGTTTGCGGCAGTTGTAAGCTTATTCGCCGCAACGAAGCACAAAAAGGATATCCCGCCCATAAGTGCGCCCAAGGCAGTTTTTTTCGTAAATACAAATTTTTCTTTTGAAATATGCATAAATACGAAAATCACAGCCGCGGCAATTAAACCTCTTAACCCTGCTATTACAACGGCATTACAGTTTATAAGCTTTATAAAAATTCCCGCTATGCTCCATAATACACTGCATATAACCATTTGTAAAATTGCCTTGTTTTTTCTGCTTTGCATATTTTTACCTCCAAATTTTAGCGCCAGTTAAATGTTGTAAGTCCATAGATGTAAAGAAGTGCGATTACAACCGGAATTACATATTTGAAAACAGGCTTCATCCAGTCTTGAACTTTAAGACCTTTTCCTGCGTTTGCTTCCGCTTTTAATGCTTCCCAGCCCCATCCGTAACGTTCGTTACAGCAGAATAAAGCTACAACAAGCGAGCCTAATGGCAATAAGTTTGTGCTTACTATAAAATCCCAAAAATCAAGCCATGCGCTTCCTTCCGCAAAAGGAACAAAACCCGAAAATGCGCTGTAGCCGAGGGCGGTTGTGATTCCCAATATGAATGTACCCGTTCCGCAGATAAGACAAGCCTTCGGTCTGTTCCAGCCTGTAAGCTCACGAACGCAGGCAAGAATATTTTCGCATACCGCAAGCACGGTTGAAAGCGCCGCAAACACCATGAAAAGGAAGAAAAGCGCTCCCCACCAACGACCGCCTGCCATATTATTGAAAACCGAAGCCATTGTATCAAAAAGCAAGCTCGGTCCCGCTCCGACTTCAACGTTAAACGTAAAGCACGCCGGAAAGATTATAAGTCCCGAAACAACAGCAACAAACGTATCCAAAATTACAACATTGAGCGATTCTCCCAAAAGCGAATGGTCTTTATCGATGTAGCTTCCGAAAATAGCCATAGAGCCTATACCAAGGCTTAATGTAAAGAATGCTTGATTCATTGCGCCGACGATAACGTTTCCGTTTATTGCGGAAAGCTTGGGAACAAGATAAAATTTAAGACCTTCTTTGGCACCCGAAAGTGTTCCGCTGTGTATTGCAAGCACAAGCATAAGGATAAAAAGAATTATCATCATGTATTTTGTTACACGCTCCAGTCCGCCCTGCAAATTAAAACAGAGTATTCCGAAAGCCAAAATAACGGTAATTGCAAGATAAACAACGTTTATTGTAGGATTTGTTATCATAGGCACGAATCCTATTTGTGAATTTGTGCCGGAAATGTATTTTACAAAATAATAAATCATCCAACCGCATACAACAGTGTAAAATGCCATAAGGCATATATTTCCGATAAGTGCGGCATAACCGTGGATATGCCATTTTGTACCCTTTTTCTCAAGCTTTTGATACATACGTACAGGGCTCGCCTGTGCGGCACGCCCCATAGAAAATTCCATTGTCATTACGGGTATACCCAAAATAACAAGACACAAAAGATAAATAAAAACAAACGCTCCCCCACCGTACTGACCGCACATCCACGGGAACTTCCACACGTTTCCGCAGCCTATCGCACAGCCTGCCGAAAGCAGAATAAAGCCCAACCTTGAGCCGAGTTTTTCACGTTTCATAATTTTTTCTCCTTAAATAAATTTTTTTAATGAAAACTCCTATTATTATAACATATATTATTTAATATTTCAAGTTTTTTTTACATTTTCTTTGTAATTAATTGACATATTTGTTTTATAGTGGTATACTTATCTTATATTTTTTATAAAAGAATGGAGAAAAAATAATGGAACTAAAGGGCAAGAAAATAAATTTTTTGGGCGACAGCATAACAGAAGGATGCGGAACAACGGAAAATGATAAAATATTTTTGAATGTACTTAAAGAAGAGTGTGAACTTAAAGAAGCGAGAAATTACGGAATCAGCGGCACAAGAATTGCACATCAAATTCCTGTTGAACCGGCTGATGCTTTTTGCGTACGCTATAAAGAAATGGACGACGACGCGGACGTTATTGTTGTATTCGGCGGTACCAACGATTACGGACACGGAAAAGCGCCGTTAGGTGAATTTTGCGATAAAACAATTTTTACGTTTTACGGTGCGTGCCGTGTGCTTATCGAGGGACTTATCGAAAAATATCCGAACAGCGAAATTGTATTTATGACTCCGCTTCACCGTACAAATGAGATTAACAGCGAAGAAAAGAAAAATCATGGAACGGAGTATATTCCCGCCGTTAATCCCTTGAAAAAATATGTTGACGTTATAAAAGAAGTTTGTGAATACTACTCCGTACCCGTTTTGGATTTGTATTCCGTAAGCGGTATTCAGCCCAATGTTGACGTAATTAAGGAGCTTTATTGCCCCGACGGACTTCATCCGAACGATTTGGGACATATAAAAATAAAAAATAAGCTTAAAGCATTTTTGAAAAACTTATAATATGAATGAAACAATAGAAAAACTAAAAAATAAAATTTTACCATCTGATGATGAACTGAAAAATATCATAGATTCTTCTTCGGAAAATGTGCAAAACGAGCTTTTTTCGGCGGCGGTTGCGGTAAGAAAAAAGGTCTATGCAAACGATGTGTATATAAGAGGTCTTACAGAATTAACAAATTACTGCAAAAATGACTGCTTTTACTGCGGCATCAGAAAATCCAACAGTAATATAAATCGTTACCGTCTCACAAAAGACGAGATACAAAAATGCTGTAAAGACGGATATGAATTGGGTTTTCGCACGTTTGTTCTTCAAGGCGGCGAAGATGATTATTATACAGACGATATTATGTGCGGTATAATAAACAATATAAAATCCGATTTTCCAGATTGCGCCGTTACGTTATCACTTGGCGAAAAAAGCAGAAAAACATACCGGTCATATTTTGACGCAGGCGCTGACCGATATCTTTTGCGTCATGAAACGGCAAACACGGTTCACTATTCACGCTTGCACCCGACTGTGCAAAGCTTAAATACCAGAATTGAATGCCTTTATAATTTAAAAGATATAGGCTTTCAAACCGGGTGTGGTTTTATGGTCGGTTCACCATTTCAAACAACCGAAAACTTTATAGATGATATTAAATTTATAAAAGAATTTAAACCGCACATGGTAGGAATCGGACCTTTTATACCTCACATTAATACTCCTTTCAGAGATTTTGAAACGGGATCGGTAAGAAAAACTCTGATACTTTTAAGTATTATACGCTTGCCGAATGTTCTTTTGCCTGCCACAACCGCACTTGCAACCGTAGACCCAAATGGACGAAAAAAAGGAATCCTTGCAGGGGCAAACGTTGTTATGCCCAACCTCTCCCCTGCTTTACACAGAGCAGACTATACGCTTTATAACAACAAAAAATCATTTGGCACGGAAGGGGCGGAACAGATTTCAAATCTTGAAAAAGAGCTAAATTCAATTGGGTACAAAATATCATATACAAAAGGCGATTTTAAAGGGAGCGTAAACTAAATGTATAATCCAAAATCAAAAAATGCGCAGGAATTTATTTCTCACGAAGAAATTATCGAAACGCTTTCATATGCGGAGAAAAACAAAAACAATCTTACACTTGTTGACAGTATTATAAAAAAAGCGGAGCAACAAAAAGGACTTACTCACCGTGAGGCAAGCGTTCTGCTTGCGTGCGATAATAAAGAACGAAACGAGCGTATTTTTGCGCTTGCAAAAAAAATCAAGAATGATTTCTACGGAAACAGAATCGTTATGTTTGCACCGCTCTATCTTTCAAATTTTTGTATAAACGGCTGTGTTTACTGCCCTTATCACTTGCAAAACAAACACATTTCAAGAAAAAAGCTTACACAAGAGGATATAATAAACGAAGTTACAACGCTCCAGGATATGGGACATAAAAGGCTTGCGATAGAAGCAGGTGAAGACCCAAAAAACAATCCGCTTGAATACATTTTGGACGCAATAAAAACGATATATTCCATAAAACATAAAAACGGAGCCATACGCAGAGTAAATGTTAATATTGCGGCTACAACGGTTGAAAATTACAGAAAGCTTAAAGAGGCGGGAATAGGTACTTATATACTTTTTCAGGAAACGTATCACAAAGAAAGCTATGAAAAGCTTCACCCGACAGGACCGAAACATGACTATAACTATCATACAGAGGCAATGGACAGAGCTATGGAGGGTGGAATCGATGATGTAGGCTTGGGGGTGCTTTTCGGGCTGGAGATGTATAAATACGAATTTGCGGGGCTTCTAATGCACGCAGAGCATTTGGAGGCGGTTTTTGGCGTCGGACCGCATACAATAAGCGTGCCGAGGATAAAACACGCAGACGATATAGACCCGACTGCTTTCGACAACAGCATAAATGATGAAATTTTTTCAAAAATTATTGCCTGCATAAGAATTGCCGTACCGTATACGGGTATGATAATTTCTACACGTGAGGGCAAGGAATGCCGCAAACGTGCGCTTGAACTCGGTATCTCGCAAATCAGCGGTGCATCATGCACGAGCGTTGGCGGCTATTATGTTCACGAGAACGAAAATGACAATTCACAACAGTTTGACGTAAGCGATAAAAGAACTTTGGACGAGGTCGTCTGCTGGCTTATGGAACTTGGGTATATACCAAGCTTTTGTACAGCGTGCTACCGTGAAGGCAGAACGGGCGACAGATTTATGACGCTGTTAAAAAACGGACAAATACAAAACTGCTGTCTTCCAAATGCGCTGATAACTTTAAATGAATACCTTGAAGACTACGCCTCACCTAAAACATATAAAATCGGCGAAGAGCTTATAAAAAAAGAAGTTATGAAGATAGAAAACGAAAAGGTAAGAAAAATTGCAGAGGAACATTTGTCTCAAATACATTTGGGTAAAAGAGATTTCAGATTTTAAGAGGTTAGTATGAGCTTAAATAACACTCCTTCATCGGAAAGAATACACATAGGATTTTTCGGACAGCGCAACGCAGGTAAATCAAGCGTTGTAAATGCCGTTACGGGGCAAAAGCTGTCGGTTGTATCGGATATAAAAGGGACAACAACC
>ERZ779725.587-NODE-587-length-23323-cov-2.181795_pt1 | contig 23323 bp, 21 predicted proteins | sample MGYA00511890_ERZ779725 | MGnify/ENA primary metagenome ERZ779725 (study PRJEB29588, sample SAMEA2148549) | human gut metagenome | biome: human gut; feature: human-associated habitat; material: faeces | place: Denmark | collected 2008/2010 ...
TTCGCCCGACTTTGATTTTTTCTTTACGGACAAGCTTTGCGCTGTGAGCGAGCTTTACGGCATCGAACCCGTTATCGTCATAAACAAGACGGATTTGTCGGACGGCAGAGAATACGGGAGCGTATACGAAAATATCGGCTATAAGGTGATATACACAAATAACGTAGCGGAAAACGGAATTAATGAACTGAAAAGCGTTATGAAAAACGGCATAAACGTATTCGGCGGTTTTTCGGGAGTGGGAAAATCAACGCTTATAAATTCCATATTCGGCGATACCGCGCGTAAAACGGGCGAAGTTTCAAGGATTACGAGAGGACGTCATACAACAAGGCACAGCGAGCTTTTCAAAATCGACGATAACACGTATATTGCCGATACGCCCGGCTTCTCGGCTTTTGAAATAAATTTCAAAATTGATAATCTGCCCACACTTTTCAGAGAATTTGCGGACTATTCCTGTAAGTTTTCCACCTGTTCGCACACAAAAGAAAAGGACTGCGCAATAAAAGAAGCAGTCAAAAACGGCGAAATAGCGAAAAGCCGATACGAAAGCTATCTTATGATATATGAAAATATAAAGGATATCCCCTTTTGGAAGCATTAGGGTACAAATTCATTACACAATATAAATACCGAAAGGAATGATAATATGCTAAAGGTTGCACCGTCAATATTGTCGGCGGATTTTTCAAAATTGTCGGAGGAAATAAAATCGGTCGATAATGCCGACCTTATTCACGTTGACGTTATGGACGGGCATTTTGTGCCGAATATAACGCTCGGCTACTGCGTTGTAAGCTCAATAAGAAAGGCAACGGATATTCCCTTTGACGTTCATCTTATGATTTCGCACCCCCTTTCCTATATAGAAAATTTCGCAAAAAGCGGTTCCGATTACATAACCGTACACGTTGAATGTGATGACGATACAGGGGAATGTATAAAGCTTATAAAAGAAAACGGCAAAAAAGCGGGTATTTCCATAAGTCCCGATACGCCTGCAAGTGCGGTTTTGCCGTATCTTAACGATATATCGATTATCACCGTTATGTCCGTTTATCCCGGCTTTGGCGGTCAAAGATTTATAGAAGCGACATACGATAAAATCAAAAAGGTTAAAGAATACATAAAAGACCGTGATATAATTTTAAGCGTTGACGGCGGAGTAGGTCTTTCAAACGTTAAAAAGCTTTATGAATGCGGTGTTACGGCTGTTGTTGCGGGAAGTTCCGTATTTAAAAGCGCCGACAGAAAGAAAATGATTGAAGACTTAAGGAGATGTTAGCATGATTCTTAAAAATTGTAATCTTTTCGGAAAAAACGTAAATATAAAAATAGAAAACGGCAAATTTACCGAAGTGGGCGATTTTTCGGCAGCTGACGGAATCGATATCGGCGGAAACAGCGTAATTCCGGGACTTATCGATACGCATATCCACGGCTGCAACGGGCATGATACGCTTGACATGGGATTTGCCCCGATGTGCGACTTTTTGGCAAAAAACGGTACAACCGCATGGTTCCCTACTCTTGTTACAACAAGCTTTGATAACATGAAAAAGGTTACGGAAAAAATCCCCGATGTAAAGGGTGCGGAGATTTTGGGTTATCATTTGGAAGGACCTTATATTTCAAAGGAATATAAGGGCGCTCATAACGAAAAATACATAAAAAATCCCGATATAAACGAGATAAAATCACTTAAAAACATACGGCTTATGACAATTGCACCCGAGTTGGAAAATGCTATTTCCGTTATAAGCGAATGTGATTTTTCGATATCGCTTGGTCATACGGCGTGCGACTACGAAACCGCAAAAAAGGCATTTTTAAGCGGTGCGGAAAGTGTTACGCATACATTTAACGCAATGAAACCGCTTCATCACCGCCGCCCAAACCTTTTGGGCGCCGCATTTGAGCATCAAAGCTATGCGGAGGTTATTGCCGACGGCTTTCATGTTCACCCAGTAAACGTTCTTATGCTTTATAAGCTGTTCGGCGACAAGCTTATTCTTGTTTCGGACGCACTGGAATGTACGGGCTTTCCCGACGGAAAATATATGCTCGGCGGCAAGGAATTCACCATGAAAAACCACACCGCAACATATGAGGACGGCACGATTGTCGGAGGAACGCACACGCTTTTTGAATGTGTTAAAAGTGCGGTAAGCTTCGGTATACCTTTTAAAAACGCAGTAAAGGCGGCGAGCGAAGTTCCCGCAAAGCGTTTCGGACTGAAAAAAGGTAAAATCGAAAAGGACTATGACGCCGACATGATAATTCTTACAAAGGATATGAATATAAAAGACGTAATTTTAAAGGGCGAATTTTATAAATAAAATGATAAGAAAAGCAGAAGATATTGAGTACATACTCAATATAAAAAACGTCAAAAATATAAATATGAGAGTCGGCAGAGACGGAAAAATAACGGTTTCGGCAAACAGATATGTTCCAAAAAGCATTATTGACGAATTTGTTCTTTCCAAACGAACATGGATAGAAAAAGCCATAGCTTCCGTACAAAAGCGGCAGGAAAACCAAACTCACGCAAGCGACAGCGAATGTATGACGCTTTTTTCCGAGCTTTCGGACGAGGTTTATGAAATTTTCAAAAACGAAATACAAAAGAAGCCGAAAATAAAAGTAAAAGACCTTAAAAGCGCCTGGGGTATATGCCACCCGAAAAAGGGATATATAACACTTTCAAAAGCGCTTTTTGCAAAGCCGAAAAGAGCGGTTTTGTACGTTATTATCCATGAATACGTTCACTTTTTGCATCCCAATCATCAAAAGGGCTTTTATGAACGTCTTTATAAGGCAATGCCCGATTATAAGGAATGTGAAAAAATTCTCAGGAGGCAGTAAAATGGAGGATAAACGCATATTTGAAGACACAGCGCAGATGCTTTATAAATTGTTTTTTGAAAAGCTTTCGGACGGCGGAAAATCTGATTTTTCGGGTATGTTTTTTGAATTCTATAAAACGGCAAAGGAATATGCGCTCTCTCAAAAAAGCGATACTCCGCAGGCAAAAGTACTGAAGTATGAGCTTTCGGAGCTTGTTTCCGACTTGAAAAATCACGAGGGAAATTCTGTCTGCGGTTATAAAAAGAGCTCGATGGAAAACACCGTAAACGAGCTTATATTCTCAACCTGCCTTAACGAAACAAAAGCCGAAAAGTGTAGCACAATCGAAAACGAAAAGCTTCGCAGGCTTTTTCACAGCATAAAATCCGTAATTAATTTTAACGCTGTTTGTCCGACAACCGATTTTTACGGATTTTGGTGTTTTTTGCGGCTCGGTTTCGCCTTAAGGGAGCTGCATAAAACCGCAAAAGACAACATTATAGACGAAAATTTAAAGGTAAAAGCGGACGGTGCGCTTATATTTTCTTTGAAAAACAAAGCATCAGATGAAATCGAGCTTTTATATAATTATAGCGGAAACGGTACGTTTAAAACCGACCTTAAAAGCATTTACCTTATTGTGAAAAATCAAGGCAAACCGCCTGTTTTCTTCGTTTTGAGAACCTCTTACGAAATACCCGAAGGTGAGGACATAAAAAATCTTTCTTCGGTTTTAAATACTGTATCAAACGGCATGAAAATATTTTCGGGAGCATTTTTTCTTACATCAAAAAACGCGGATAGTGCCGGCAAGGTTATAACATTTTCGCCCGAAAAAACAGCGGAAATGTCAAAACTTTTTATAAATTTGTGCGACTATAACTTTGCGGTTTTTATGCCCTGCGTAACGGAGGCGCAGGCGAACATTATGGCAGAATATCGGATTTTGTGCCGAAACGTACTTTTGGTAACGGTAAAATCAAAAGAACAGCTTGAAATAAATCTAAAAAATAATTTTTATCATATGCCCGCCAATTTCAACGCGCAATGCGAATATATCGCTGTGTATCAGTCGGAAACCCTTTTCGGAAAAGCGGCGGCAGGGATATATCATTTCGGAAAAATCGAAAAGGCAAGCCTTGTGCGCAGGCACGAAATAAAAGAAATTCCGAGGGATTCCAACGAGCTTTACTACCGCTTTACGGTAAACTGGGAAACTTTGGAAAACCGCATAAAACCCGAGGGAAGTATAAAGGCTTTTGCCGTAACAAGCCTTTATCTTCTCCAAAATTCCAAAACCGTGGGAGAGCTTTTCATAAGAAATTACGACGAATACGCTTCTTTCAAATTTTTTGAAAAATATGCAAAACGTGTCCGCATAATCGGCGATTCCGAATGTATTTATGCGATTACGGCAGACAAGCTTCGTCTTGAATTTACAAACTACGGCGTTATTTTGTATAACGAGGGCAAAGAGATTTTCTCGCTTGACAGAATTTTTTATAAAAGGAACATAAAATCCGTTATGAAAAAAATAAAAGCGGAAATTTTCGGCAAATAAGACTTTATTTTTCTAAATATTATTTGAGGTAATGACAGATACTATTTAGGGAGGAGAGAGTATGACGAAAAAAATACCGCAAAAGTCAAAGGAAGTTATAAAAGAATTTAAAAAAGTCGGCAAAAAGACCGACCCTCAAGGAAGCTATACGGGAAATCCGACAAATTTTTCTCATCCCGTCCAGGATTCGGACGACTTATAAAAAAGGCTCTTACCGAGCCTTTTTTATAAGTTCATAGAAAATTTTTACAGCGTTTTTAATTGAGTTTTCGTCTATCGCATAATCGGGACTGTGAAGCGGACGCAGGGTTGACGGATTTTTTGAAGTTCCCGTACCGATTTTTATATGCGCCCCCTTTGAATTTTGCGTAAAATACGCAAAATCCTCTGCCGCAAAGGTACATTTACCCTCATATACATTCTCACCGCCCAGCGCACTTTTTGCCGCATCGATAAGCTCAAAAAGCTCGTTTTCGTGATTTACCGCACACGGATATTCGTATACAAATTCGGGAATAACCTCACAGCCGTATGCTTTTTCCGAATTTTCGCAAGCTTTTTTTATATTGGTTACCGCATTTTCACACTCTCTCGGAACAACCGTTCTTATCGTTCCCTTTATAACTGCGCTGTCCGCAAAAACGTTATGATGACCCGTTGAATTTAAAGCGCAGGCGGAAATTACGCTGTTTGCGTACTTTTCATCGATTTTTTTCAGTTCCTCTATAATCTGCGCCGCCGTATAAAGGCAGTTTTTCACCCCTTCGGGGATTGCGCCGTGTCCGCCGTTTCCTTTTATATGTATTTCGTATCTCTGCGCCTCGGCAAAGGAAGCGCCGAGAGAATATTCCGCTTTTCCCAAGGGCACGGATGGCCATATATGAAAGCCGAACACCTTCTTAACATCAGGGTTTTTAAGAACTCCCTCGTTAATCATACCGAGCGCCCCGCCGTCCGTTTCTTCGGCAGGCTGAAAAATAAATTTAACACAGCATTTCAGCTTGTCTTTGTTATCATAACAAAACTTTGAAAATGCCAAAAGCGCACCCATATGTCCGTCATGACCGCAGGCATGCATTTTGCCCTCGTGAGTGGATTTATATGATAAATTCGTTTCTTCCTTTACGGGCAGTCCGTCGATATCCGCCCGAAGTGCAATGCAAGGCAAGCTCTCATCTCCGACAGTTACGGAAATTCCCGTGCCGAAAAGATGCTTTATATCCTTAATCCCCCACCCCGAAAGCGTATTTTCAATAAATTCGGAGGTTTTATATTCCTCACCCCGCCAAGCTCGGGAATTTTATGAAGTTCTTTATACAAATCTACCGCAAGAGAGCAGTATTTTTCCAAATCTGTCTGCATTTTATAACCTCCGTGTATAAACATCTGATTTTTGACTACAATATTATTATACAATATTACATAGCTTTTGTAAAGGGGAAATTAAAATAAAAAACACACTTATTATTATATTTTCGTCCGTTTTTCTTATTTGCGCAGGCTTTGTGTTTGATTACTGCATGAATTACAAAACCGTTTCGGTAGAGCTTCATACTGTGAAATCATACAGTATGCAGGAAAAATTCTCGATATCGGGTGAAATTTTCAGAAAGAGCAATGTTAATTACGTAAAAAGCGCCGTCAAAAATCCGCTCCGTATAAAAGAGGGAGCATATGCGGGAATAACGGTTGACGGAAAATTTTACGACGGCTATCTCAAGGAGCTTACACGTCTTACGGGCGGTACGGCTGTCGCCTGCGTTTCCATAGTTTCGGACAAAGAACTGACGGGCAATGCCGACGCCGAGGTTTACGGCAATATATGCGAAAACGTTATAATGATTCCCGAAAACTGTATTTTCAATGATGAGGACGGTTTTCCGTCCGTTATGATTGCTTCACGGGGATACTTGGTAAAACGAAACGTTGCAGTCGGAAATATCAAAAATTCAAAAGGAGTACAGATAACGTCGGGGTTGTTTCCCGATGAAAAAATCGTAAAAAATCCAAAAGACGTCAAAACGGGCGACAGATACGAGCAATAATTTACACCATTATTTCCCTGCGGTAAACCGTGGGGGTTTTTTCGTATCTTTCCTTAAAGCGTCTGGAAAAATAAAACTGGTCGCAAAAGCCAAGTCTTTCGCTGATTTCGCCTATTAAAATATTTTTTGACTTTAACAGCTCTTTCGCCTTAAAAAACACAATATCGTCGATATATTCGCCGACGGTAACGCCGACCTCTGCCTTAAAATACTTTCTTATCGTACTTTCGGAAATAAAGAGATTTTTTGAGATTTCTTTTACGCTCAAATTTATTTTTGCATTCTTATGTATATACCGTATCGTCTTTTTCACGGTTTCGGAATAATCTTTGACTTCGGTTTTCGGAAAAGTATATATTTTTGAAAACTCGGTTATCGTATTAAAAACAGCGTTTTTAAGCGTTAAAAAGGAGAGATAATCCTTTGCATTGTAAAGCTTTATAAGGCTTTTTGTTTTTTCTTTGCCGTACGGCAATTGCAAAACCTTATTTATCCCCGAAAGGAGGTCATATTTATCGGTTTTTGTAATGGATACATGAAAATAAAGCTTTTCCATTTCTCCCCAGCCGTATGAAAAAGTAAAAAAAGCAGGGACGAGGTAGACATTGCCCGCTGTCATTTCAACCGTGCTTTCCTCGCTTTTCAAAAAGCCCTTGCCTTTCGTTACATAATAAAGGCGCGAAAACGGGTCGCACACGTTTTCGCAGTTCCACGTTTCGTCCAAAACCGCAATGCCGCTGTCTGTGATTTCCGCCTTTAAAGTATTTTCGCAAAATTCCGACCTGTATACTTCCATATATTTCACCGCCTCTATTTTACCGTTATCTCCATATTTTACATTAAAAAATTCATGGTATTTTCACGGCATATATGATAAAATAAAACCGTAAAACACATATTTACATATTAGCACTTTTTTTTAGAAAAGTCAAGAGTTTTTTAATAATAAAGAAAAGAGGTAAAAAATTATGTCAAGCTATGTTACAAGAAAAACACCCGGCGATACATCATGGTTTATTTATGACCGTTTCGGTATGTTTATTCATTTCGGACTTTATTCGCTCCCCGCACGTCATGAATGGATAAAAAGCTTTGAAAAAATCCCCGAAGAAAAATACCAAAAATATTTTGAGCATTTCAATCCCGATTTATATGACCCGAAGGATTGGGCACGTCAAGCACGTGAGGCAGGTATGAAATACGTTGTGCTTACAACAAAGCATCACGAGGGTTTCTGTCTGTTTGATACAAAATATACGGACTATAACGTAATGAATACGCCGTACGGCAAGGATATTGTAAGAGAATATGTTGACGCATTCAGAGCCGAGGGTATCCACGTAGGCTTTTATTACTCGCTTATCGACTGGCATCACCCCGATTTTACAATTGACAGAATCCATCCGAGACGTGATGACGAAAATGCCGAGGAATTAAACAAAGGCAGAGATATGAAAAAATATGCAAAATATATGAGAGATCAGGTTACGGAGCTTCTCACGAATTACGGCAAAATAGACGTTTTGTGGTTTGACTTCTCATATCCCGATGACCCGAAGCTTGATAAGCCATGGATGAAAGGCAAAGGAAAGGACGACTGGGAAGCGGAAAAACTTTTGAAAACGGCAAGGGCGCTTCAGCCTCATATTATCATAGACAACAGAACGCAGATTGAGCAGGATATATGGACTCCCGAACAGTATCAGCCTATGGAATGGATAAGGCATAAGGAAACGGGAGAGCTTCTCACCTGGGAGGCTTGCCAGACTTTTTCGGGTTCATGGGGTTACCATAGAGACGAGCAGACATGGAAATCGCCCGAAATGCTTATAGATATGCTTATAAACACCGTATGCATAGGCGGAAATCTTCTTATGAATGTAGGACCGACTTCACGGGGATATTTTGATTACAGAGCCGAAAAGGCTTTAAAGGTTTATGCGGACTGGATGAAATACAATTCACGCTCGATTTACGGATGCACAATGGCAGAGCCCGAATTTAAAGCTCCGAGAGGCTGCCGTTTGACGCAAAGCGAAGACGGAAAATGTTTGTATATTCATCTTATCGAATATCCGTTCACATTTTTGGAATTTGAGGGAATTGCCGATAAGGTAGACTATGCGCAGTTCCTGCACGACGGAAGCGAAGTACTTTTCACAAAAGGCGTTGAGCATTTCAGCGAGGGAAAAACCGAGCGAAAAGACTTGGGCGTATTCTCAATTCCGCCCGTAAAGCCGAACGTAACCGTTCCCGTTATAGAAGTATTTTTAAAATAAAGGCATACGGGAGTTGAACCCGATATGGTTTAAAAAGGCAAATTGTGTTAAACTCCCGTATGCCTAAGCAAACGGTCGGGATAAAACCCGACCGTTAATTTTTATTAAAATTTGTTCCAAACTGTGAGATTTACTATTTTTGCATAGCTTTGAATTAATTTCACGACTTTGACCGAAACGTTTGTATCGGCATAGTCCTCCGCCATAACGGTAGGCTCGTTGTTGTCGTACATACTAACCGCCAAATCCATAGCCTGCGCAACGTCGTTTCCCTTAATACCGCCTATAACGACCGTTCCCTTATCCAAAACCTCGGGGCGTTCCGTGGAGGTTCTTATGAGAACACCGGGGAAGTTGAGCATTGCCGATTCCTCGGAAAGCGTGCCGCTGTCCGAAAGAACGCAGTAGCTGTTAAGCTGAAGCTTATTGTAATCGAAAAATCCGAACGGCTTCGGGTTTTGAACGAGCGGATGAAATTTGAAATTTCTCTTTTCGATAAATTTCATACTTCTGGGGTGCGTCGAATAAATAATCGGCATTTTATATTTTTCCGCAATTTCGTTAATCGCCGTCATAAGCGACATAAAATGCTCCTCGTTATCAATGTTTTCTTCACGGTGTGCAGAAACGAGAATATATTTCTTCGGCTCCAAATTCATACGCGTTAAAACATCGCTTCGGTTTATTTCGTCCATATGATTTTTAAGAACCTCGCGCATGGGAGAACCCGTAACAAAAATCGTCTTGCCGTCTATTCCCTCCGACAAAAGATAACGTCTCGAATGCTCCGTATACGGCAGGTTTATATCGGAAATATGGTCAACTATTTTTCTGTTTATCATTTCCGAAACATTCCAGTCCCAGCAGCGGTTTCCCGCTTCCATATGGAAAATCGGAATTTTAAGACGTTTTGCGGAAATTGCCGCAAGGGCGGAATTTGTATCGCCCAAAATAAGCAAAGCTTCCGGCTTTTCCTTTTCCAAAACCTCATATGATTTTGCGATAATATTTCCCATCGTTTCGCCCAAATCCTTGCCCACGCTGTCAAGATAGTAGTCGGGGGCTCTTAATTTCAAATTATCGAAAAACACCTGATTGAGCGTATAATCCCAGTTTTGCCCCGTATGTACAAGTATATGATTAAAATATTTATCACAGCGCTTTATAACCTCGCTTAAGCGGATTATTTCGGGACGAGTGCCGATAATCGTCATAACCTTCATTTTTTCTGCCATTTATATCATTTCCTTTCTGTTACGTTCAGCTTCATCGCCGATAGGCAATATCGCATTTTATAAAAATATATCGCAAATTGCAACGCAATTTATATCGCTATTTTTATGGGAGTGTTCAAACATTTGGTTTTCGGGCGGACACACAGGTCCGCCCCTACGGAATTAAGTTAGCGGTAATATATACTTATCAAAATTTTTGCAGACAAATAAAATTGTCTGCTTTTTTGTGCTTAAATTCTTGACAGATAAATGTAACTGTGGTATAATAATAATGCTATACAAAACTTAATCGAAACTTTGGGAGAGCGCCGCACGGTGTATCTCCATGTTTGCTTTAGTACTTATAAGAATTTGGCAAAAATGCAAATTCCAACGGTACTAAAGCATATTTTGCTTGAAAATATGGCTTCGGTTAAGTTTGTATAGCAACAAATCGGAGTTTGCATTTTTCATGCGTCAGCTTCGGTTGGCGCATTTTTTATTTTCAATCATAAGCAGAAAAGGGCTGTAGCGATTTACAAATATCAATAACTAATTATTTTAACGGTCAAATTCTTATAGGAAACGCAGGCTTATACCGGTAAAAACTATTTCGATGACTGTGGGCAGTGCAAAAAGCTCTGCCCATATTTTAACAAAAAGTATCTGAAAAATTTCGACATTTTTTACTGTTTTTTGCATAGTTTGATGAGTATAAAAAGGCGATTGGTAAGTTAAAATAAGGCTTTTGAAAACTGTGGAAATATATGAAAATTATGAATAAATCATAATTTTTACAAAATGTCAAAAAATGAAAAAAATTGCCAAAATTCATTGACATTTGATTTTTTTTGTGTTATAATGCAATAAATAAAGATTATATGGAGGGGTGGATATGAAAGACAAAGATAAAGGCGTAAAAGGTATTGTAAGAAGAATTGAAGGACTTGGACGTCTAGTAATTCCCAAGGCAGTGAGAGAGCATTTAGGAGTTACCGACAAAGACAAAATAGAGTTTGTTATCGGTGATAATGACAGTGTTATTTTGCGAAAATACAGCCATGTCTGCATATTTTGCAATTCCGACAAGGATCTTAAGGAGTTTAAAGATAGGACGATTTGTCAAAATTGTATTGAAGAAATTAAGAAAATATAATATATGGCGCCCGAAGAGGGCGCCTTTTTGAAAGCTATTTAAAAAAATTTAAAAGCAGCGGTCTTTATGGTCTTTTTTGCATGAACCGTTCTTTTTACAGCGGTAGCAAATTTCATTTTCCAAAGGCGCACCGTCCGCAAATGCTTTTATGTTTTCAAGCGTAACAACCGCAATGTTGTGCAAAGCCTCTTCTGTCAGAAATGCCTGATGTGAGGTGATAAGCACATTCGGGAGAGAAAGCAAACGGGCAATTGTATCATCCTGAATGATTTTGTCCGAATAGTCCTCAAAAAACAGGTCGGATTCTTCCTCGTAGACGTCAAGCCCCGCACCGCCTATTATTTGTGATTTCAAGCCGTCAAGGAGCGCTTCGCTGTCAATCAGCGCACCTCGTGAAGTATTAATTATAAACACACCTTTTTTCATCATTGAGATAGTTTCTTGGTTTATCAGATGATGAGTAGACTGTGATAACGGGCAATGAAGCGAAATTATGTCGCTTTTTTCGCAGAGTTCGGGAATTGTAACATATTTTACACCGTCAATTTCGCAGGGGTAAGGGTCATATGCCAGAATATTCATACCGAAGCCTTTGCAAATATCAATGAAAACTCTGCCGATTTTTCCCGTACCGATAACTCCCACGGTTTTTCCGTGCATATCAAAGCCTGTGAGACCGTTAATATTAAAATTAAAATCTCGTGTTCTGTTGTATGCCTTATGCAATTTTCTGTTTAGCGTGAGAAGCAGCGCCATAGCGTGTTCCGCAACGGCATACGGCGAATATGCAGGCACACGCACAACGTGGATTTTTCCGAATGCCGATTTGAAATCAACATTGTTAAAGCCTGCACATCTGAGTGCAATGAGCTTTATGCCCATGTTATAAAGTATATCTATCGTTTTTTCGTCAACCGTATCATTTACGAAAACGACAACGCCGTCACAGCCTTTTGCAAGTGCCGCCGTATCTTCATTAAGCTTAACCTCAAAATATTTAAAATCAACATTATAGTTGTTCTTTAGCTTTTCAAACCAAATTTTATCGTATTGCTTTGTATCGAAAAATGCAAGTTTCATCTAATCATCGCCCTTTCTTTTTTATATTTTTTCTATATTTGTTCGTTTTATGTATATACGCAAGTTTTTTGGTGAAAATATTAATGATTTGCATATTTTTTGCAAATGTCGGATTTTGAAGCCTCGAAATTTTTTCGGGGTTTCTTTAATTATAATATATTTCTTTTTAAATTTCAATACAAAAATAAAAATTAATACAAATTTTGCATGAAAAAATATTCATCGGGGAAAATAGTGTTATATTTTTTGTGTTTTGGAGGTTTTCGCTAATGAAAGTAAAAGACATTATGTCAACGCCTGCCGTGAGCGTTTCGGAAAATACGGATATTTTTCATGTTGCACGGCTTATGACGGAGAATAATATCGGAATGATACCCGTGTGTGCGTCCGACGGGAAAATCAGAGGAGTTATAACGGACAGAGATATTGTTGTGCGTGCGGCAGGAGAACGGAAAGATTTCTTTGAAACAACGGCGTCGGAGGTCATGACCGAAGATATAACAACGGTTTCGCCCATGACGGAAATAGATGATGTGTTTGAAATTATGTCTGAAATAAAAGTAAGAAGGCTTCCTGTAGTGAGCGAAAATGAGCTTGTCGGCGTTGTAACGCTCGGCGATTTATCGCAGTCGCTCGATTACAGCGTAGAAATATCCGACGCACTTTGTGAGCTTTGCCGAGACTGCGATAAGGAAAGATAAGCCTTATATTCACTCGGAGACATACCCGTTTTGTCTTTAAAAAGCTTTGAAAAATAAAGAGGGTCTTTGAAGCCTGTTGTTACGGCTATTTCTTTTATGCTGTATTCTGATTTTTTCAGAAGCTCTTTCGCTTTATAGAGCCGAAGCTCCAAAATATATTTTTTGGGAGATATACCAACTTTTTTTCTGAAAAGTCTGGAAAAATACGCACTATCCAAAAATAAGCTTTTTGCGATGGTATCAACGCTTAAATCATTGTTGTAGTTGTATTCTATGATTTTTTTTGCGGAGGTTATCGGGTCGGGAAAGCTTTTTTTGTTATTATCGGAATAAAGCAGAGAAAAAAATTCATACAAAAGCGATTGGATTTTACACACGCTTTTCAGAGAGCCGTCTTGGTCTGTATTGTATATCAGGTCTGTTATATGAAGAATTTCATCAAAATTTTCGGGAGAAAAAATCGGGTTTTCTCTCGTTATTCCAATTGAAGAAAAAACATTTTCCGCAAGGCTTCCGCTCACTCCGAGCCATTTAATGCTCCACGAGGTTTTAGCATGATAATAAATTTTTTCGTTCGGAAACATCACGAGCACATCGCCGTTTTCAAAATCAATATCACCGTTATTCCCGTGTAAAATAGCTTTTCCGTTTTCGACAGCCACAATAAGAAAATGCGAGCGTATTTCGGGACCGTATACATGGTTTTGCGTGTTTATTCTTTTTCCGCAGTAGTAAAGTCCGATATCGCCCCTAAAAAGCTCGGTATGCTTTTCAAATAAGGTTTTGTCTGTCATATAATCACCCGTTTATATAATAACGCAAAAAGTCAAATTTGTCAATATATGTTCCAAAAAAATATATTGAAAAATATATTTTTCGGAGTTATACTTTATATATTAAAAACGGAGGATTGAATTATGAATTTTTGCAAAAATACAGACGGCTTTTCATTAAAAAAAGATAATATCGGCTTTGATTTTAAAACTGCGCAAATTCCAACGGAAAAAGACGGTTTTTTTGTACTTACGGCAAGCGGAAACGTTCCCGTACCCGAAATATACGCTTGCGACAGACTTCTTTTGCCTGTTGATGAGGGCATTGCAGTAACGGCAGATGAGGAGTATGAAAAAGGGCAGTTTGACTGCGAATGTATTGGCGGAAGCTTTTGTTCGCGCGAGGGTACAATGGGAATGATTATAGTGGAAAGAGCAAAAAAATTTCTTCTTATTGCCATTGAAAATACACCTTATTCGTCATATGAAGCAAAGCGAACCGAGGGGCTTTACGGATTGAGTATAAGAGCGGATAAACCGAGCGTTGTTTCATATGCTGTGTTTGACAGCTTAAAGGATGCCTGCAAGGCATACCGAAATTTAAAAAAGGATACCTTTGTTCCGCTTTTTGAAAAAATCAAAAATAACCATGAAATTGAAAAGCTTGCAAACGGCGCTGTATTTTGGATTTGGAACGACAACTACGATAAGGTTATGTATTCCGACAGTGATACGGATATTTCGGTATCATTGGGAGAAAAATTGTTGGAAACCGCAGATAAGCTTTATAAAAGCGGTATAAGAAATGCAATGATAGGAATATTTTTTGAAAGCGATTCAAAGTATACCGAACAGCTTTATAAGAAATACGGTTACATATGCACGCAATACGATAATTATAATGACGTTTTAAATCCACAGCTTCTTAAAATCATACCCAATAATCGGGTAAAAAGGTGTGATTATACTTTTAGGCGCATGAGGGATTATCCCGACGGTGTGCAGATAAATTCCGACGGAAAGCAAGCGAAAGCGTGGGCTTTAAAAGGCTTTGACGGTGAAATGCACGACCAAAACACGCTTTGTCCGCTTGTTGCGAAAAAACGCATGATAGATGAAATACCGCAGGTTTTGGCACAGTACCCGTTTTATAAAGGACGTTTTGTAGATGTGTACGGCGGCGGTTTGGGTGAATGTTTCAGCGAAAAACATCCGCTTACAAAGGAAGAATGTCTGAAAGTGAAAAACGAGGCATTTTTTGAAATCGGAAAAATGGGACTTATAACCGGAACGGAGGACGGCTTTGAAGATATAATAAACAATCTTGTGTACACGGAGGGAATGCACAGTCCCGTGTATTTCAGAATCGACGATTCGGGCAGAAAACACACTCATATGCTTAATGCGTATGATGCGGCGTATACGAAAAAACATATGCTGAACCCACGCTGCCGTGTTCCGCTTTGGCATTTGGTATATCATGAGTGTATACTCACGCTTCCGTATTGGGGAGATTCCACGGAATCCGCTTTGGAGCTTACAAATGAGAAAATTCTTTTTGCGTGTCTGTACGGCTGTACACCTCTTTATTCATTTTTCTTAAAGGATTTTGACGCGCTTTTTGACAGCATAACCGAAAGCTATAAAAAGATAACGAAAATAACGGGAAAAACCGCAGGATTGCCCATGACAGACTTTGAAATTCTTACGGACGATTATATGATTCAGCGCAGTACTTTTGGTGATAAGTATAGGGTAACGGTTGGTTTTTCGGACAAAAGTTTAAAATTCGAGGAGATTTAAAAAAAATGAAATATTTATTAATTCCGCTTTTGTGCTTAATTGCGGCGGCAAAAATTACGGGGCAGTCGAGATTTGCAAAAACGGGCGGTGAAAAGCTTAATGACAATATATTATTTAACGGCTTTATGTTTTTGACAGCCGCAATTATATTTTTACCGTTTCTTATAAAAAACGGAGCTTCGGCCATAACGCTTTTAATGGGAGCTGTTATGGGGATTTTGAGCGTTGTGTTTCAGATTTTTTATATATGCGCATTTTCAAAGGGGAAAATGGCGCTTACGGTTATTATAAACAATTTCAGTATGCTGCTTCCTACTGCGGTTTCCGCCGCATTTTTAAATGAAAACTTCGGACTTTTTAAAGTTGTCGGAACAGTTTTGGCTCTTGTTTCGCTTGTTTTAAGCGTTTCGCCCGACAGCACGGAGGAAAATCTTACGAAAAAATCAAATAATGCCATATGGCTTATATGTACGCTCTTGGTTTTTCTTTCAAGCGGATTTATAAGCATAAATCAAAAGCTGTATTCCGTATTTACCGATAAAATCGAGGTGTTTGAATTTGTTGCGGCGGCATATCTTACCGCATCTTTTCTGTCTGCGATGATTTTGACGGCTATAAATATAAAAAATCATGTGCGAGCTTCTGCTGATAAAAAAACGGTTATATCAAGCGTCATTGTCGGGGTAATGCTGGGGGTTTTTCAATGCCTCAATACATATTCAGCCTCCGTTTTGCCCGGTACGGTTTTGTACCCTGCATATAACTGCGGTGTTTCGGGATTGGGTGCCGCCGTTGGCACTGTTATATTTCGCGAAAAGCTTACCAAAAAACAGGGGATAGGTGTTGCGGTCGGAATTTTTGCAATTGTTCTGTTGTGTATATAAAATCAAAAATTAAATTACCGAAATTTTAAAAAACATATTGATATTTTTTGGAATTTGTATTATAATATATGTAATTAAAATCTGAAAGGATAAAAAATATGTTTGATTATGTGAGAATTGCCGCCGCCGTCGGGGATTTGATTGTCGGCGATACGGTTCATAATACACAGGATATTATAACAAAAATGCATACCGCCTCCGAAAATAAAGCGGATATAACCGTATTTCCCGAACTTGCGCTTACGGGTTATACGTGCGGAGATTTGTTTTTTCAAGCCGAGCTTATAAACGGCGCTTTAAAAGGTTTAAAAGAAATATTAGCCGAATCGGAAAACCTGTTCGGCATTTTTGCCGTTGGCTTACCGCTTATTATAAGAGGTCAGCTTTATAACTGCGCCGTGATTGTAAAAGGCGGAAAAATATGGGGAATAACGCCGAAAAGCTTTATTCCCGTTTACAATGAATTTTATGAAAAACGCTGGTTTTCCTCCGCCGAGGATTTGACGGAGAAAAGTATTTTGTCAAGCGAACTTGGTTTTGCGGAGAATTACGAAATCCCCGTGGGAACGGATATTATTTTCAAAACCGTCGGCTTTACGTTCGGCGCGGAAATATGCGAGGATTTGTGGGCGCCCGTTTCGCCTTCGTCATTCCTTGCGCTTTTGGGTGCGGAGATAATTTTGAATCTTTCCGCAAGCAATGAAACTATTATGAAAGCCGAATACAGAGCCTCGCTTGTTTCACAGCAATCCGCAAAATGTATCTGCACATATGCCTATGTTTCCGCAGGCGAAAACGAATCGACGAGCGACCTTGTTTTTTCGGGAAAAAGCATAATTGCCGAAAACGGAACTGTTATAAAAGAAAACGACAGCTTTATAACGTCGGATTATCTTATGTTTTGCGATACCGATTTGGGAAAACTTCGTGCGGACAGAATGAAAATAAAAACCTTTAAGGACTGCGCACGCATGACGGCTGCGAACAAAAGCATAAGAACGGTTTATATAGACGCAAACGAAACCGAAAGCGCAGGAGAGCTTTATTACGTTTCCAAATTGCCGTTTATTCCGTCAGATAAAAATAAACGTATAAAACGCTGTAACGAAATTTTTGAAATGCAGGTAACAGGTCTCAAAAAACGCATAACCGTTACGGGCGGACGGCCCGTTTTGGGCATTTCGGGCGGTCTTGATTCCACGCTTGCGCTTTTGGTATGCGTAAGGGCGATGAATCGCCTGGGCAAAAAGCCGAAGGAAATTGTCGCCGTAACAATGCCGGGCTTCGGTACAACGGGCAGAACGTATCAAAATGCCGTAAAGCTTATGGAAACGCTTGGTGTTACGATGCGAGAGGTATCCATAAAGGAAGCCTGTCTGCTTCATTTTTCCGATATCGGTCATGACCCTCGGGTACACGATGTAACATATGAAAACGTGCAGGCGAGGGAACGTACGCAGATACTTATGGATATTGCGAACAAAATCGGCGGTTTTGTTGTCGGCACGGGCGATTTGAGCGAGCTTGCGCTCGGCTGGTGTACGTATAACGCTGACCACATGAGTATGTACGGCGTAAATTCGGGCATACCGAAAACGCTTGTAAGATGGCTCATTGACAGTGCAGTCGAGAGCGGTATGTTTGAAAAAAGCGCCGAGATTTTAAAGGATATTTTGGATACGCCTATAAGCCCCGAGCTTTTGCCGCCCGATGAAAACGGAAAAATAGCGCAAAAAACGGAGGATTTGGTGGGACCGTATTCGCTTCATGATTTCTTTCTTTATTACGTTTTGAGGTTTGGTTTTTCACCCGAAAAAATCTATTACATGGCGAAAAAAGCCTTTTCGGACGATTTCACGGACGATGTAATTCTGAAATGGGAAAAGAATTTTTACAGAAGATTTTTCACACAGCAGTTTAAGCGGAATTGTCTGCCCGACGGAGTAAAGGTCGGAAGCGTCTGCCTTTCGCCGAGAGGGGATTGGCGTATGCCGTCAGATGCATCGGCGCGTATATGGCTTAATGCGCTTGAAAATATGTAAGGGGAGGTTATAAACATGGAAATACTAAATAAAAAAACAGAGTTTGACATAATAGGCTTGGGCGAAATAATGTTAAGATTATCAGCCCCTAACAAAGAGAAAATCTCGCAATGTGAGATTTTTGAAAAAAATGCCGCAGGCTCGGAGCTTAACGTTGCGTCGTAATGTCCCATAGCTTTATTATAAGCAGTGTTTGGGTCGTCGCCGTTCTTAATAAAATCGGTCATTTTATACGAAATAAAATCCGCTACGGAAACGTAAGCGACGATTACATAGTATACGACGATTCGCCGTCAAAAAGGCTTGGTATTTATTATTACGAAAGCGGCGCTTATCCGAGAAAATCCGCCGTAATTTATGACAGGGCGCAGTCAAGCGTATGCTCGCTTTCATGTGCGGAAATACCAAATGATATATATAATAAAACAAAAATTTTTCATGTAAGCAGCATATCGCTTGCGCTTTCCGAAACGCTTCGGAATACGGCTTTTGAAATGATAAAAAATTTCAAAAAAGCGGGCGCTCTTATTTCTTTTGACGTTAATTACCGTTCGGCTCTTTGGAGTGAGGAGGAAGCGAGAGAGGTTATAGAAAAGATTTTCCCGTATGTCGATTTGCTTTTCGTTTCGGAGGAAACCTCAAGAAGAATGTTACAGCGAACAGGTACACTTGAAGAAATAATGAAGGACTACTGTGATAAATACGGCTGTAAGCTTGTGGCATGTACGATGCGTGAGGTTATAAGCCCGACCGAGCATAATTTCACGTCAAAGATATATTATGACGGAAAGTTTTACACCGAAAAGCCGTATGAGCATATAAACGTAATAGACCGAATCGGAAGCGGAGACGCATATCTTGCGGGAATACTTTACGGCATAGTAAAGCAGGTTGGTATACAGCATACGCTCGAAATAGGAAATGCGCTTTCGGCCGTTAAAAATACGGTTATGGGCGATATGTCGGAAAGCGGTATAGAAGAAATAGAGGGCGTTATAAAATCGCATAACCAAACGGGCAGGCAAGACGAGCTTATAAGATAACAGAATAAACACTGAAAAACGGAGTCGTAAAAAGACTCCGTTTTTCACATATTTTGAAACCTGATTCACACATTTTGTAATTGAAATTGAAATGCCTGTGTGCTATACCGGAATAGGATTTTAAAACGGTAATATATAGGTATGAAATGTAACAAAAAATGAATTGAAAAAAACGCTTGAATGTTCTATAATAAATAAGTACGAAAAATGAATTTTCGCTTGAAAGGAACAAAAAGCAATGTGAACAGAAAATATTATAAATTCGGAAAAGCAAAATATCTTGAATATGCCCAAAAAGCGGCGGCATATTTTCTGTCATGGATGTTTGCGTATGATGCATTTTATTCGGAGGACTGTGATTTTAAAAGATTGGGATACCACACGGCGGGCGGAACGGTTGTATCTGCGGAGCATCAATGTATTGACCCGTATGCTTGCGTTATAGTTCCCGATTTGTTTGAATTAAGCGAGCTTGATAAAAATCCGTTGTGGGAAAATTCGGGAAAGCTTATTTGGAACAATATACTTCAATGTATCGCGGGACCTAACGGCACGGTTTTACACGGAATGTTTAGATTTCCCGGAATGCAAAATGAATGCTTTGCTCAAACAAGGTGGACAAAATACCGTTCCTCACCCGATATGAGAGGACATCTCTACGATTTTATCGGAACTTGGCTGTCAAGCTTTCGCCTTTCGGCTCTTTATAGGCTAATGCGCAAAAAACAAGTCGGAAATAATCATTGATTTTTGAGAAAATTTATTGTATAATATTAAAAGTTAATATAAAAGGAGACTAACAAATGAATACAAATAAAATCTATGCAAATAAGCAGGGCGAAAAATGGTATGATTCGTTTCCGCTCGGTAACGGTCATATGGGCGCAATGGTTATAAACATGGCATACTGCGAAAAAATCGTTTTAAATGACGAGTGTCTTTGGAGCGGATTTCCGATTGACGACGCAAACCCGAATGCGCTTATACACCTTGACGAGATAAGAAGGCTTTTATTTTCGGGTAAACGTGCCGAGGCACAGAAGCTCGCGGAGGACAATTTCATTTCCATACCGCCCCGTCTTGATTCGTATGAAATTCTGACAAATCTTTTTACAGAGTATAAACCGCAGGGCGAGGTGAAGAATTATTTGCGTATGCTGAACCTTGAAACGGGCGTTACAAAAACGGAATTTACGATGAACGGCGAAAAATATAAATCGGAAATTTTCCTTTCGGGACGTGATGACGTCGGCGTTTTGCATTACGAAACAACCGCCGAAAACGGCTTTTCGGATTTCACGCTTTCGCAGTGGAGGGGCTGCGGATTTAATAACGAGCCGAAGGTGAACGATAAAGGCGATTTTGTTATTTCGGGACAGCTCGGACGTGATTATCTAATCGAAAAAACAAAGGAATTTGTAAAAGAACGATGGATGAAATATAGTCTTGTTTTAAGATGTGAAACAGACGGTACGGTTGACTGCTCGACGGGTACGCTCAAGGTGGATAATGCAAAATGTATAACGATTTATTTTGCCTCAAGAACAAATTTTGATTTCGAAAAAATGAATTATACCGATGAAATTAACGGCGAAGCTGAGGCGGTAAAAACGCTTGACGCAATTTCGGGTATGACCTACGATAATCTTAAAAAGAGAGCGGAAAAGGCATTTCGGGAGCGTTATAATAAGGTGAAGCTTTCAATATCGAAAAGCGATAACAAGAAAAACGATATGTATAAGCTTATAAAGAATGCTAAAAACGGAATTTGCGATACAGATTTTCTGGAGCTTTATTATAACTATTCAAGATATATTCTTATCGCGTCCGGAGAGCTGAAATCCACACTTCCCGCGAATTTGCAGGGCATATGGTGCTGGGAACAGCAAGCGCCGTGGAACAGCGATTTTCATACAAATATAAATTTACAGATGAACTATTGGCAGGCTGACTGTGAGGGACTTGATACGGCTGTAGAGGTTCTCACGGATTTTATGGAGAAAATGGCGCGTTCGGGCGCAAAAACCGCAAAAACCATGTACGGCGCAAGAGGTTGGACTATTCATCACTGTACAACGCCGTTCGGACGTACAGGTCTGCACGATTGGCTTATTTCGGGCATTTTACCGCTTGCGGGCGCATGGATGATGATGCATATGGCGGAGCATTATGAATATACGCAGGATTTAAATTATTTGAAACGAATTTATCCGCTTATGAAAGGGTGCTGTGAATTTATATGCGATTTTCTTGTTAAAGCGCCGAACGGTAAATATGTTACATCGCCGTCCGCATCACCCGAAAACGTGTTCATAACGCCTGAAGGCGGTACATCTCCGCTTTCCTACGGTTGTACAATCGACCTTGAAATCATTGCAATAACGCTTCGGAATTTTCTCTTTATGTCCGATAAGCTTGGAATTGGCGACGACGTGGTAAGCGAATGTAAGGAAAAGCTCGATAATCTTATGCCGCTTCAAATAAGCAAGCGTTACGGAGGTATTCAGGAGTGGATAGAGGACTATAAGGAATTTGAACCGGGACACAGGCACATATCGCATCTTTTGGGCTTGTTCCCCGGAGATATGATTCAGCCGTCCGATAAAAAGCTGTACAAGGCGGCGGAAAAATCCTTAAACCGCCGTGTGGAAAACGGCTCGATTGCTTGTAACTGGTCTGCCATATGGGGCGCGCTTTTCTATTCGAGATTTTTGAGCGGCGACACGGCTGAAAAGCTTTTGAAAACGTATTGTTCGGGCTGTCTTATGGGAGGACTGTATAACGTATTCCCCGACGGTGAAAAAATGGGTATGCAGGTTGACAGTATGCTCGGTTTTGCCGCCGTTATAAACGAAATGCTTATCCAAAGCTATGAGGGAACACCCGACAAAAGAATTATCCGTCTGCTTCCCGCATTGCCCTCATCATGGCAAAACGGCGAGATAAAAGGTATAAGAGCAAGAGGTGCGTTATCGTTTGACATAGCTTGGAAAAACAATAAGCTGTCCAATGCGGAAGTTACCGCAGATAAAGATACTTGCGTCCGCATATATTCCGAGAGCATAAATGGCTGTAAAATTTCAAAGGAATATACGGAAAAGGACGGCGTAATCACGTTTGACATAAAAAAAGGCGAATGTGTAACAATAACGAAAACAAAATTGTCGGAGAACTGCGGTTTTAGAATAACGGAGAGGTAAGAACGTTTCCGGTTCAAATCGGCGAAACTCCCCGAGGATCGTATTTTCAAATATAAAGGTTATAATTTAAGAATCGGAAGAATTTGAAAGCACATCGAATTGATTTTTTGATGTGCTTTTAATATAAGCGGGATAATAAGATGAAAACATAGATGAAATAAAATCAAGTGTTCAATATAAAAATTTCTTCCATTCTTGCCGGCTCTTTAAATTTTATTGTACTGCAAAAAATTATCACATATTTATTATTCCCGATTTGTGTAAATTTATTCCCGACTTCGGGAATATTTTTTTGTACTTGCTGATTTTTGTGTGATATAATAAAGTGAATCGGAATGAAATAATATGCTGTAACAGCCATAGTTTAAAAACATATGCAGCTTGATTATTAATAAAATTTACAGCTGCGGACGCCGGAGAATTTTTTGTAAAAAGACGTTAGTCTGCAGGATTGGTTGTTTTCTTTTTTTATCTTTTTTCATATTGCATATACATTTAAACAGAACTGCCGCTTCAATTGACTTTCTTATCAATTTTTTTACGACAGTTCTGTTTACCACTCCTTATTATCCGACTAATTTTAACAATGTAATGTATGGGGATTCTGTGCCTGTCTGTGTGATTACACGTACATATTTTGTTTCTCCAGAGTTTACATAAATAGTTTTTGGAATTCCAAGTTCGAGCTT
>ERZ779725.620-NODE-620-length-22499-cov-3.010025_pt1 | contig 22499 bp, 19 predicted proteins | sample MGYA00511890_ERZ779725 | MGnify/ENA primary metagenome ERZ779725 (study PRJEB29588, sample SAMEA2148549) | human gut metagenome | biome: human gut; feature: human-associated habitat; material: faeces | place: Denmark | collected 2008/2010 ...
CATATATTTTAAAATACAAGGCACTTATTTTAAAACAAGTGCCTTGTATTTTTTGCCTTTCTATCACCTTGTTTTTCCGATATTTGCGAAATGGAGATTTTCGCCCCTTTCGAGATAGTTTCTTCGCTCCGGATTTTGATATAATTCAAGAGCAAACTTCCATACTTTCTGTTCCCGAGCGTCCTTCTACCGTGTATTCTGTTTTTCCTGCATTACGACCTTTCAGAAACGGGAATAAGAACCCGCGCAAATGTACATTTTACATTTGCGAACCCATGCTTTGCACTATAAATGCCGCCTATTTCACTCGCAAACGGATATTTCCCGAAATAATGTGCATTTCATGCGTAAATTGACGTTTCTACATTATATTGTAAAGGTCTGCAAACGGAATTATTCTGAACTTTTGAAAGAAATATCATTTCAAAAGCATTTTATTTTCAGAAATCTTGCCATTAAACCAACTTTTTGTATATTTGCAGCACGATATAGAGTATTAACAAACGAGTAACAGAAATGAAATCAAGCGAAGTAATTGAAAACTTGAAGCGCCGCTATCCGGGACAGCCCGAATACATTCAGGCTGTGTCGCAGGTGCTCCCCACAATTGAGGAAACATATAATCAGCACCCCGAGTTCGAAAAGGTGAACCTTATTGAACGTCTTTGCATTCCCGATCGTATCTACCAGTTCCGCGTAACATGGGTTGACGACAAGGGTAAAGTTCAAATCAACAACGGCTATCGCGTACAACATAACAACGCCATTGGTCCGTACAAAGGCGGTATCCGTTTCCACTCCTCTGTAAACCTCGGCATTTTGAAGTTCCTTGCTTTCGAGCAGACATTCAAGAACTCTCTCACCACTCTTCCCATGGGTGGTGCCAAAGGTGGTAGCGATTTCAGCCCTCGTGGCAAGAGCAATGCGGAAATCATGCGTTTCTGCCAGGCTTTCATGACTGAACTTTGGAGAAATATTGGTCCCAATACCGATGTTCCCGCAGGCGATATAGGCGTTGGCGGTCGCGAAGTCGGCTACATGTTCGGAATGTATAAGAAGCTCACCCACGAATTCACCGGAACTTTCACCGGTAAAGGTCTCGAATTCGGCGGTTCTCTCATTCGCCCCGAAGCAACCGGCTACGGAAATGTTTACTTCATGCTCGAAATGCTTAAGACAAGAGGCATTGACGTTAAAGGAAAGACAGTTTGCGTGAGCGGTTCGGGTAATGTGGCACAGTACACCGTTGACAAACTCATAGATCTCGGAGCCAAAGTCGTTACTCTCTCCGATTCCGACGGCTATATCTATGATCCCGATGGCATTGACCGTGAGAAATGGAACTATGTCATGGAACTTAAGAACATTGAGCGTGGTCGTATTCGCGAATACGCAGAAAAATACGGCGTTAAATACGTTGCCGGCGCACGTCCCTGGGGAGAAAAATGCGACATTGCACTTCCTTCCGCAACACAAAACGAAATTGACGGCGACGATGCACGCAAATTGGTTTCTAACGGCGTAATCGCTGTAAGCGAAGGCGCAAACATGCCGAGCACTCCCGAAGCAATCAAAGTGTTCCAGGATGCCAAGATTCTATATTCTCCGGGCAAAGCAGCAAATGCGGGCGGTGTTTCCGTTTCCGGTCTCGAAATGACCCAGAACTCCGAGCGTCTTAACTGGACATCCGAAGAAGTTGACAAGAAACTCCACAACATCATGTGCGACATCCACGCCGCTTGCGTGAAATACGGCACAGAACCCGACGGGTATATCAACTATGTTAAGGGTGCAAACGTTGCCGGCTTCATGAAAGTTGCCAAGGCAATGATGGCTCAAGGCATTCTCTAAAAACCTGATATAAAAACGTACAAACCTTGCGGTTGTCGTTGCCGACCCGCAAGGTTTTTTATTTGCTCTTTTTTCAATAAAAACCGGTGGAAAATTGCGTAGCGTTCAACGGTTGCCGTAGTCCGGTTTTCCCTTCATTTTTTATCAATATTCCCTTGCTCAAAAAAACATAAGGCATGTCGTAAAAAATACAAGCCATGTATTTCAAAATATAAGGCACATATTTTAAAATATGTGCCTTATATTTTTTGTCTTTATATATCCGTGAAATACAATATCTTACAAAGCCCCCATTTTTTCGCCTTAAAAACCCGGAACCCTATAGTGTTTTTGCACCGCCGACACACCAAAAATTCGGCGAAAGTCGTTAAATGTGATCCGTCTTGCTCAATAGCAAATAGTCGAGCGTTACCATTGCCGCCATGGCTTCCACTATCGGCACGGCACGTGGAACAACACAAGGATCATGCCTTCCACGAGCAGCTATGACGATTTCCTTTCCATTTACATCAACTGTGTGCTGCTCCACTTTCAATGTCGGCACCGGTTTGAAAGCCACGCGGAAATTCACATCCATTCCATCGGTTATTCCGCCCAGCACTCCGCCGTTGTGGTTTGTTGTCGTAGAAATATTGCCCTTATCGTCCAACACGAAAGCATCGTTATACTGCGTTCCGCGCATTATTGCCGCATCGAAACCGTTTCCGAGTTCAAACGCTCTCGCCGCATTTATCGACATACTTGCTTCAGCAAGAGCCGCATGGAATTTGCCGAATACTGGCTCGCCAAGTCCCACGGGACAACCTTTTATGACGCAATCCACAACGCCTCCAACGGTGTCACCGTCGGTCAGCGCGGATTTTATTTCGTTTTCCATGCTCGCGGCAAGCTCTGCATTCGGGCAGCGAACGGCATTCTTCTCCACATCTTCCGTGGAAAACCAACCATATTCCCGTTCCATGCCCACCGAACCTATACGCGAGGTGTATGCTCTGACTTCTATCCCCGTCTTTTTCAGGGCAAGCTTGGCAAAAGCACCGGCAACGACACGCGCTATGGTTTCACGCGCACTCTGTCTGCCACCGCCGCGATAATCTCGAAAGCCATATTTTTTTTGATACGTGAAATCGGCGTGCGAAGGACGGAAAACATCTTTCAATTCCGAATAATCTTTTGAGCGCTGATTCTCATTTCTCACCTCAAAACCAATGGGTGTGCCTATAGTCCTGCCTTCGAAAACGCCGGAAAGTATCTCCACTTTGTCAGACTCCTTGCGCGGAGTGGTAAGACTGTTTTGTCCTGGACGGCGACGGTCAAGTTCTCTCTGAACAAACTCCATGTCAACCTCTATTCCCGCAGGCATCCCGTCTATAACCCCGCCGATTGCCACACCATGGCTTTCGCCAAAAGAAGTAAGGCGAAAAACTCTTCCAAACGTATTCATATTTCTATTTACGGTATTCTTTTGTTGCAAATTTAAGCAAAAAACACGTGTTTTCCGGCTTTTGTTCGCAACAAAGGCTATTTGAACATAATATCGGTAACTACATCCGATTTGACCAAAGCATTAATCTTTTTCACAAGCTGTTTGCGCTGCATGAAAAGATTGTTGCGCAACGCCGGCGACGGCACTTCCACGAAAAGAACCTGATTATAGATTCTGACATTCCCTGTGGCGTTAGCCACACGCTCGCCCACAACTTCCGACCAAGCGTTCACAGCCCTCGCTTCATTGAGCGGGGTTTCAAGACCCTGCATTCGGAGAATTGTAGATACGACATCACTGATTTTTTCTACATCCTTTTTTCTCACAAGCTTATTTCTCCTTTTTTCACATTAAACACCCTGTAGTCCTGCTTTGTTGCCGCAAGAATGGGAGCAAGTCTTTCGCGGTCGGTGTCGGTTATGAAAATTTGTCCGAAGTCATTTCCCGCCACCATATTCACTATCTGCGACACGCGTGAAGCATCAAGTTTGTCAAACAAATCGTCAAGCAGCAACAAAGGCACCTTGCAGTTGCCGGAATGACGCAACAAATCAAACTGAGCGAACTTCAAAGCAAGCAGAAACGACTTGGTCTGTCCTTGCGAACCCTCATTGCGAATGGGATAACCGCCAAGGCACATCTGCAATTCGTCGCGGTGAATGCCATGAAGCGAATGTCCTATAATCCTGTCCTTTGCGCGTCCGCCACGTATGATTTCAAACAGCGGACCTCTCTGACAATGCGAAACATAAGAGAGACACGGCTCCTCGGCATAGTCAGAAATAAGCGAATAATACTTTTGGAACAGAGGCGTAAGCTTCTCCGTAAGAACAGAACGCGCCTTGAAAATTTTCTCTCCCTCCGCCGCCATTTCCTCTTCGTAAATATCGAGCATGGAAGCGTCAGGTTCGGCATCTGCACGCAGAATGGCATTACGCTGTTTGAGAGCACGATTGTATTTTATGAGAGAATCGAGATAAAGTCTGTCATATTGCGAAATAACAATATCCATGAATTTCCTCCGAGCCTCTCCCCCACCCGTAACAAGTTCGCCGTCGTTGGGCGAAACCATTACCAGCGGAATAAGTCCTATATGGTCGGCAAGACGTTTGTAAGCCTTCTTGTTCAAAGCGAACTTCTTGCTTTTATGCTGCTTCACGCCGCACGAAATCTCATACTTCTTTCCGTCTTCATCAGAATAATTACCCACAGCCACCATATATTCTTCATCGTGTCTCACGGTCAAAGCGTCAAGCATAGAGGTTGCGCTGTGGCAAAACGACATATAATATATTGCGTCAAGCACATTAGTTTTGCCTTCGCCGTTCTTGCCAATCAAACAATTGATCTTGGGCGAAAATTCAAGGTCGGCGGCAGCAATATTCTTGTAATTAATCAAAGACAGCCTGTGAAGTATCATATTATGCAGTTTCTATTGTGCGAAGTTAGCAGTTTTCCGCCGCCCGATAAGCCATACACAACAGAAAATCGCACAAAAGAGAAAAAAGTAGAGATAAAATTTCATCATTTGATGCGAAAAGACTAATTTTGTCCCGCCTAACAGCAACAAACCAATAAAGAATAACAACAAATGGCTAACATAAAAACAAACAACTCTACGGAAATGGCTGAAGTAATCAGTCGTTCGGAAGCATTTCTCACCAAGCAGAAAAAACCTTTGCTCATTGTATTGGCTGCTATAATAGTTATTGTCGGCGGCGGATTGCTTTACCACAATTTCATTTCCGTTCCAAAAGAAAACAAAGCTTCAACCGCTCTCGCCAAGGGGCAGGAATATTTCTCTCAAGGCGATTGGCAGAAAGCTCTTAACGGAGACGGTGCAGGTTTTGCAGGTTTTGTGAACATTGCAAAGCAATATAGCGGAACCGATGCGGCTAATCTCGCAAAGCTTTACGCGGGTATCGCTCTCTATAACACCGGCAAGGCGCAGGAAGCTCTGAAATATCTTAAAGATTACAATACTGCGGGTGACGCAATGATAGAAGCCGAAGCAATTGGAGCTATTGGCGATTGCTACGCAACCCTTGGTCAGAAAGATGAAGCCGTAAACAATTTCAAGAAAGCGGCAGCAAAAGCAGACAACAACTCTTTGAGTCCTATATATCTTGTAAAAGCAGGAGAAGTTCTCGAATCAGACAATAAATACGACGAAGCTCTCAAACTTTATCAGGAAGTAAAAGACAAATATGTACAGAGCGCAATGCAGCAAGATATAGACAAATATATCGAGCGTGCCACTGTAAAGAAACAATAACAAAATGTCGAGTAACGCATTCCAACTCACCGACAGCAATATGTCTTCTATTCCCTCAGGAAAAGGGATGAGAGTAGGCATTGTAGTAGCAGAATGGAATGACAATATAACAAAAGCACTTCTTGAAGGTGCAAAAAAGACACTGAAAGCCAACGGCGTTCTTGCAGAAGACATTGTCGTGGAAATAGTTCCCGGCAGCTTCGAATTGATATTCGGCTGTTCGCAAATGGTAAAGCATCATACAGTTGACGCAGTGATTGCAATTGGATGTGTAATCCGTGGCGACACACCTCACTTTGATTATATTTGTCAGGCAGTAAGCAGCGGCATTTCAAAAATTAATGTTGAAGGTGATGTTCCGGTGATTTTCGGATTACTAACAACAAACAGTCAGGAACAAGCGGAAGAGCGTTCGGGCGGAATACTTGGAAATAAAGGCGACGAGTACGCTATTACAGCATTGAAAATGGTGGCTTTCGCACAAAAATATAAATAACTCAGGAAATATAGGGGCAAATTCCAGAGTGGCCAAATGGGGCAGACTGTAAATCTGCTGACGTTCGTCTTCGGTGGTTCGAATCCATCTTTGCCCACAACAATCCGTTAAGATTTTCTTCTTAACGGATTGCTTGTTTTTGTATAAATCCAAAAGAATGACTATACAATTTCTGCGTAACGCGCTCCTGCTCTTAGCACACATGATCTAATTCTCCATAGATTACAGAAAAGGCGTTTCTAAGTGCTTCTTTTCTTAACGTGATGCTACAAGCCTCCTGCAAAACTGCGCATAGGCATTTATACACCCGCGCGTTTCGCTACAGTTTGCATGTAAACACACACAACCACCGCAACATATCACACAGGGTATCGAAAACAAAGCAATGATATGCGGCTTTGCATATAACAAACGTAGTATAACACTCTCTATTACAGTAAAATTGTTTCTATAATATGCACATATTATTACGAAATGCAGGAAAATCTCAAAGAAAAGGCTTGTAAATACTACTAATTCTGCAATATTTACAGCGAATTGCCGAACATGAGCAATTAAAACAGAGGTAAATCACACCGGACATCGAAAACAAAGCAATGAAATGCGGCTTTGCCAACAACAAACGTAGTAAAATTCTATCTATTACCTTAAAGTTGGTGTCTATAAAATGCACCTTTTATTACGGAACGCAAGAATTTGCCTACGAAAAGACATATAAAAACAACCAATATCACCTATATTTACAGCAGATTGGCGAATGCGAGCAAGTAAAACTAAAATAAATCACACAGGACATTGAATACAACAAGCGAACACTACTATTTATTAGCATGACTTCGAAAACAAAACTGCGGATGCGCATAATTTCTTGTGTATCGCCGATGTGTCGGAAATATATTGTACTTTTGAAAAAGAATAAACCTACCAATGATGAATTGTTACGCATCACATAACTATCGCGACTTTTCGCACGCGGGAAACATCTCGAAAAATTTCAACGAGCATATAATGCAAGACATGGGCTTCAAGAACGTTGCCCTTAGGCAGACCCATTTCCACAACAAAATACTCGGTTTTTTCGCCACCCTCGCAGGCGTATGCGTCATACCGTTCCGTTTACACAAAGGCGACCGCCTTGTGTTGCAATATCCCATAAAAAAGTACTACACTTTTATTTGCAAAATGGCTCACATACGCGGTGCAAAAGTCATCACACTCATTCACGACCTCGGCTGCTGCCGACGCAAAAAGCTCACGCCTCAAAAAGAAATGAAACGTCTCAACAATTCCGACGCACTCATAGTTCACAACAACAACATGAAGCGTTGGATTGAAGAACACGGCTATAAAGGCGGCATTGCTGTCCATAAAATGACAGACTACACGGCGAATGCCGAAGCTGCGGTTCATAAATATGACGGAGGCAAATGCAAAATTCTTTACGCCGGCGCACTTTCAAGAAAGAAAAACGCCTTTCTCTACGAGCTTGCCAATTCTTCGCTCAACTACGATTTAGAACTCTACGGCAGAGGTTTCGATGCTTCGCAAATAAAAAGCAAAAACGTTCACTATCACGGCTTTATGAGCGACACGCAACTCATTTCCGAAAACAATTGTACTTTCGGACTTGTATGGGACGGTAATTCCATTGACGCATGTGAGGGAGCTTACGGCAGTTACCTTAAACTGAACAATCCAATAAAGACTTCGCTTTATATTCGTTGCCACCTTCCCGTAATTGTGTGGGAACAGGCTGCCATTGCGGAAGTTGTGAAAGAAAAAGGAATTGGAGTCTGCGTTGCTTCACTGCAAGACATTGACAAGATTGTTGCAGAAATCACTCCCGAAGAATACGACAAACTCGAAAAGAACGTAATTGAATGGAGCAAAGAACTGAAACACGGCAATTGTACCCGCAATGCCATAAACCAATGTTTGGAATATCTGAAATAATTCCGCGAGGAATCAGAAAACAAGCATTTTTCGTCAGATTTCCGCAGTGTTCATACAGCACAAAACGCCCATTTTTCGGCGGTTTTTCAACACATTATTTTTCAGACACTTAAAACAGCAAAAAATACAAGGCACTTATTTTAAAATAAGTGCCTTGTGTTTTAAAATATATGGCTCGTAATTTTTATTATTTCCCATGCACTTTTTTTCTTATGGATTTATCGCGTAATTTCATAGCGTATATTATGGAAAATTCGCACAACATTTCGAATCTTTATAGCATCATATACCTTCAAATCTTGGAAAAGCGGCATTTCGGGGCAAAAAGCCTTGTAAAAGTGGCACAAAGTCCATATATTTGCCATAGGGAAAAGGCAAACATCAAATATTCCCAAATAATAAAGCCACACACCGGAGCAAAAAACGGAAATGACAAATAGGAAGACAGACAACCATATCAAACATTACTATCAAACCACCAGCAATGCCTTACTTGTTACCGGTACACGACATCACGCCTTACTTTTACAACAACAAGAAGCGGGGGGAATGGGATTTGGCAATAGAACTTAAGTCAAGACTCTGCCCATTGAGGTAAAATCATGTAAAGATTACGAAACACTTCGCGCTTTGTCAAACATAACGGACTGCAAAGAATATGACATTCCTAAGACAGTTATTTTCAACAACGACAATCTGCACATTGCAGACAAGATTGTCTATGCACCAATATACATGGTTATGTTCCTTGAAAAGTCAAACGTAGCTCCACCTTATATAAAGCGGACATTTCCTGACTATAAATAAAAACTAATTATACGAACAGCAAAAAATCACACGATGAAAATCAGAAACCCTTTCAAAAAGAAAAAAAAGATTGAACTGCTTCTTACCGATTGGGAAGGAGCCGACGGATGTTTAGCCACAGACAGAATAGCCGTGGACGGTATGCCCGTGGGATATATGTATCGTGAAGAACCGGCAGACAATTACCAAGGGTATGACAGCGGGTGGCGTTTCTTTGCAGGAGACGAGGACGACAGTTACGACATGGTGAAAAATAGTTCCGTGTATAAACTTAATACTATCTGCAATTTCAGTCCGGACATCATTCCTCTGCTTCATGCACCCTATGGAACGGCATATATAAGAACAAAAGACGGGGAATTAAAACTATACGAAGAAGCCCTCCCCACCGAAGAAGACGAATAATCCGGTTATTTGCGCCAAACAGCAATACTATAATACGACCAAGGTGAATTTGCTCAAATATTTTTGCAGAAAGCGAGAATTGTCTCCCGACCATATTGGAAAATATTCACTTGACAAACATGGGTACGTTGATTTAAGTAATCAACGTATAGATTGCTCCTATTTGGCGAACAAATACATAAGATGCAATTTCTACAAATCTTTGTTTGCACATTCTGACACGATATACAGGATTGAAGGCAAAGCTTTTATAGACTCTTTATTCTGCGGAACAATTTTCAAAGCTGCAGCTGAACATGGGAACAAATTTTATAATTGCATATTTGATTCTGTAAATTTCAAAGAAGCAATTATCGGATACGGTTCTTCCTGTTATACAAATTGCACTTTTAAGAATGTCAGGTTCGGAGCATTTATAAAACCGCAATTCAAAGGCTGCAAATTTATAGATTGCAACTTTTACGACGTGGATTTCCAAGCTTCGAGTTTTGAACATTGTTCTTTTATCGGCAAAGTGGAAAATGTTTGGTTTAGAGGAGGATTCCCCACCGATTCTTTAAGAAGGGAGTTCGGACACGCTAAACCAAACATAATGCTTGATGTCTCTTTTGAGAATGCAATATTACATGACGTAACATTTAGCGATAACTGCGATTTATCTACCATAGTGCTCCCCCGACAAGGACGATATGTGTTTTTTGACAATTGGGACAAGCAACTTAATATAATAAAGAAAAAAGGTATAACACACCAATCTGCGACAACAAAAGATAATATCATTTCTTTTGTAGAAATATATAAAGTACATTCTGATAGCCAAAGATATTATATCTTAAATACAGAAGATTTACTAAAAGAATACTCTGAGAAAGCAGTTGAAATAATAAAAGAAAATGCAACGACAGTAATCGAAAACTCCAGAATTTGATTTGCCTTGCAACTTGCAATAGTATACTGCTATATGCAATAATGACATAGAGAAACTGCTAATAGATTTGCTCTTTCATAATAATCATTTCCGAGCAATAAACTAATTCTGTTTTCTGAAGTTTTTCATGCTTTTTCTATGATTTCCCAATACAATCCCAACTATTTTTCCCGTCTCTGCCATATAAAACGCGGCAGTCTTTTGTGATTTCATTTCACTGCAAGAGAAGTTGTACGTTTGGCGATAAATTGCTATTTTTGCAATGTTGGTGTGTGCTACTTCCAAAGTAAACACCACGCCAACGAACTTTTTGGAAAGGCGTTTACTTAGCGCTTGGTCTTTGGCACACAGAAATCTCGCAAATTTCCATTCACAGTCAAAGAACAAGGCAACGAGTGGATGTCCATTGTTGTATGTATTGCAAGCCCTCAAAGGGTCTGCACTATATTTACGTGGGGATCTCTCGTTGCTCGTTCTACTGTGATGGGCAATGCGAGAGCCCTTGTGTGCGGAACGGGCGACGAAGTTTGGTCCCCACGTTCTTTTCTTCACATCGCATAACCAATTAAATAATACGCCATTGGGAGCCGGGCGGACACACACTTAGGCAGATGGCAAACAAAAACCTTACTGATGCAAAAAACTTAAAAAACGATGAGTTCTATACGCAGTACGATTACATTCAGAAAGAGGTGAACGCATATTTGGAATACAATCCAAATACTTTCAAAGACAAAATAGTATTGCTTCCTTGCGATGATCCTAAAAAGAGCAACTTTACGCGTTTTTTCGCACAAAATTTTTCAAAGCTTGGATTGAAGAAACTAATTAGCACAAGCTATGCTCCGGAAAGTAAAAAGATAAAATACGAATTGGAAAATAAAACATTTTTCGATGAACCTGCAGAAATTACAGATATAGATAAAGACAAAATAAGAACCCATGGTAAAGTTTATATCTTGGATCACGACATAACCGGTGATGGGAAAATTGATTTTGATGATATTAAAGACCAATATATAGAAGACGCAAAGGAACATGACGGAGATTTCAGAAGTCCATTTGTGAAACGTTTAAGAGACGAAGCCGACATAATAGTAACAAATCCACCTTTTTCTATGTTTCGTGAATTCATAGATTGGATTATGGAAGCCTATAAAAAATTTCTTGTCATCGGCAATATGAATGCTATAACCTATAAGGAAATATTTCCCCTCATTAAGGAGAACAAAATGTGGATTGGTGCCACAGGATTCCTTAATGATATGGTTTTCGGTGTACCCGAAGGAACAGTTGTCAAAGAAACCGATAGAGCTAAAGCCGCGAGATTGGGATATGTGGGAAACTACACAAGACTGGGAAATTCTTGTTGGTATACAAATCTTGAACACGGACGCAGACATCAACCACTTTCTTTGATGACTATGAGTGATAATTTGCGTTACTCCAAGCATAAAGAACTAAGAGGCAAAGCAGGATATGACCATTACGACAATTACGATGCAATAGAAGTTCCCTATACAGATGCCATACCGTCCGACTACGACGGAGTAATGGGCGTTCCAATCTCTTTTTTAGGTAAGTATTGCCCGGAACAATTTGAAATAGTAAATGCCAACGACTACCGCAAAACATTGGACGTACCCGTAAAGGCACACGGACTTATAAAGGACAAAGAAGCAAGTATTACAACCTATAAAGATTCCGAATGTAAAAAAAAAACTTCAGGACAATTTGGCAATTTCCAACAAAACGCTAAGAGAGCCGAACAACCTATGCACGAATCTGTATCAAACATATTGCTCGCTCCCGGAGCTGACGGTTGGCATGTCAACGGACAACGCAAATATGCAAGGATATTCATCCGTTTCATATCTCGACATGGTAGCAATACCGATTGTTCAAGGAATTAAATTATACAGAAGAGTATTCATAAAGAAAAAGATATAATCATGAGAACTACACTAAGAACAGACATAACAATAGACCAAATTTGCAAAGGTTTTGTTTATAACGAACTTGAAGGCAAAGGACTTTTCGGGCTTTCCGGTAAACTCGTAATCCAACCGGAATACCAACGCAACTACATCTATGCCGACGGGAAAAAAGACACAGCGGTTATAGAATCAGTTCTGCACGGATACCCGCTTGGTTTAATATATTTCAATCAAACAGACGAAGACAAATATGAAGTGCTTGACGGGCAGCAACGCATAACCAGCCTCGGACGTTTTCTTACAGACAAATTCGCCATTACCGACAAGAACGGTATGCCTATGTACTTTTCAAGTATGGCAGAAAATTTGAAAGAAAAGATAAAGCAAACACACTTGCTCATATACATTTGTTACGGAGAAGAAAGCGAGATAAAAGAATGGTTCAAAACAATAAACATAGCCGGCATACCGCTTAACGAGCAAGAATTGCGCAATGCCATATACTCCGGTCCTTTTGTAAGTGCGCTGAAGGAAGAATTCTCAAACTCCAACAATGCAAGGATACAAATGTGGCAAACCTACGTTAGCGGCACTGCAAACCGACAAGACTTTCTGCAATGTGCACTAAACTGGGTGAGCAAAGGTAATGTAGATGAATATATGTCGGCACACCGATTTGACGAAAACATTTGCGAAACAACAACCTACTTCAACAGTGTTATAAATTGGATTTCGGGAATTTTCATAGACACAAAGGCAGAAATGCGTACACAAAACTGGGGACGTCTATATGAACTCTATCACAAAATTCCATACAACCCCGAAAAAATACATGAAAGACTCAGTGCTCTATATGCAGACGACTGTGTGGGAAATAAGAAAGGTATTTACGAGTATCTTCTTGGCGGCGAAACGGAAACAAAGCTACTGAACATAAGAGTTTTCGACAAGAAAACAATTCAAACAGTGTATGAACGACAAACCGCAAAAGCAGAAAAAGAAGGAATATCAAACTGCCCTCTTTGTGCACATAGCAATAATGAGAAACAGCGTACACGCATCTACAAAATTTCGGAAATGGATGCCGACCACGTTACGGCGTGGAGCAAGGGCGGTTCTACCGATATAAATAACTGTCAAATGCTATGCAAAACTCACAACCAGGCAAAGGGTAACAGGTAAACCACGACTTCTCCATACAAAAACAAATAAAGTAAGTCGGTTGTTAATTAAGTACAACCGACTTACTTTGCCAAACTTGTCTGTCTATTAAAATCTACCTTTATGGATAATTGCTATAAGTTATTCCTATAGCTTTATGGTCTTAGGCAAGGAGTTTTTTAACCAATTCTGAAATTTTTTTCCCGTCGGCTTTACCCGCAAGAGCTTTCGTGGCAGCTCCCATGACTTTACCCATATCGCGCATTGACGTTGCTCCAACGCCGGCAATAATGGATTTTACCTCTTTCTCTACTTCTTCGTCTGATAGTTGCTTTGGTAAATATGTCTCTATGACCTTTACCTGCGCCTCCTCCTCTTCTGCGAGATCGGGACGGTTTTGCTCGTGGTACAAAGCAGCCGTATCTTTTCCCTGCTTAGCCATTTTGGCAAGAATCTTCAAAGCCGCATCGTCTGTAAGTTCGTCATTGGAACCCGGGGCGGTTTTTGCTTCTATGAAATTCTTTTTAATGTTGCGTAATGCCCCAAGACGCACTTTGTCGTGAGCCTTCATGGCACTCATTATGTCTTTGCTTATTTGTTCAAACAATGCCATTTTGTTTATGTTTTTAGAATTTTATTGTACTCGGATCCGTGGTTTGCTCCGCATCGCCATTTTGTTTCTCGGGAGCAGAACCGCCGTAGTTTTTCTCATAAATGCGTCGCAACATAGCGCTGCTGCGGTGTGCCGTAGGAGTTTGCTCCACCATAGATATTATATCATCGTTGTCAACATCCACGTCATTGAAACGGAACACATGATGAGGGCGACGATATGAACCTACGCGGCTCTTTTCTTCATAACCGAATTTCTTGCGACGTTCTGCTTTCTTCTCTTCTTCCTCTGCAGCCTGTGCAGCTTGCTCGGACTCATCTCCGCCATTGCGCACAAGATATTCCTCCATATAAGGAACGTTTGCCAATCCAAAACCCGAAGCCAATACGGTTACCTTTACCTGTTTACCGAGAGAAGGATCGAAAGCTATACCCCACTTTACTTCGAAATCCCTTCCGAACTTGCTCATGAAATCATGTACTTCGTTCATCTCCTCCATTGTTATTGTGTCTTCGTCTTTGTCGGAACAATATATATATAGCAGAACTTTCTTCGCATCGAAGATGTCGTTATTATTAAGAAGAGGAGAATTCAAAGCATCGTCTATAGCACTCTTTACGCGAAGTTCTCCCTCACCTTTTCCTGTACTCATTATAGCAACGCCACCATCGCGAAGCACTGTGCATACATCATTAAAGTCAAGGTTTATCTTTCCGTGCGTGGTAATAATCTCCGCAATGCTTCTTGCAGCAAGCGTCAAGGTGTCGTCGGCACGTCCGAAAGCATCACTTATAGTAAGTTCCGGATAAATCTCGCGCAAACGTTCATTGTTTACAACAAGCAAAGCATCGACATTCTTGGAAATGGCTTCCACACCGTCTAACGCTTGATCTATTTTTCTGTTCCCCTCAAATTGGAAAGGAATTGTAACGATGCCAATGGTCAGGATGTTCTTGCTTTTTGCCTCACGCGCTATGATAGGAGCAGCACCGGTACCTGTTCCGCCGCCCATGCCCGCAGTTATAAAGACCATCTTGGTACCATCTGAAAGCATTTTGTCTATCGACTCTATGCTTTCTTCTGCGGCATGGCGTGCTTTTTCCGGAATATTGCCCGCACCAAGTCCTTCGCTTCCCAACTGTACTTTGAATTGCACGGGAGAATCGTCCAAAGCCTGGGCATCTGTATTGCAGACTACGAAACTAACATCATGAATTCCGGTTTGGTACATGTGGTTTACGGCATTGCCGCCGCCGCCACCGACACCTATAACTTTTATTATATGCGGATTGCCTGTTCTAAAAGCAAAATCTACTATTTGATCTTTCTCGTCCATATTTCTCTGTGATTAATATTTGTCAGTTGCCGAAATAAATTTTGCCCGTTGCCGGTTCTTCTTTGGCAGAAATATTTTCAGTCGTCTCCGGCTCGGAATAATCGTCTGACTGACTCTGAATTCTTTTCAATGTCTCGTAGCGTCGTGTTTGCGTATTGCTTTCCGAGACCATTTTTATTACATCCTCATTATCGAGATCAGCGTCCGAAAACTTGTAAATGAAATGCGGACGTTTTTGTTTGTTCACTTTATTTCCATAGAATTTCTCACGTCTTCGAATACGTTCTTCCTCTTTTGCCCGATTGTCTACGTCGTCATTAATACTGACAACTCCAGAATTAGCATTACCCATACTGTCAGAAACATAAGGTCTTGTACCCAAGCCGAAACCAGATGCAAGAATTGTGATTTTTATCTTTTTTCCCATTCCCGGCACATAAGCCAATCCGAACTTTGTATCAAATCCGCTATCCACGAATTTGTTCATGAACTCATGAATTTCGTCTATCTCCGGCATAGTGATAGATTCTTCATTTTTGTCGGAGGTATATATTGCAATCGTAGCCTTACGGGCATTAAATATATCATTGTCATTAAGCAAAGGAGATTCTATTGCATTCTTTATGGCATCGGCAATACGATTCTCGCCTTCGCCCTCTCCTGTGCTTATCAAAGCAATTCCACCTTTCTTTAGCACAGTGCTTACATCGTTAAAGTCAAGATTCCAATGCATTGTTGTAGTTATTATATCAGCAATGCTCTTAACAGCCACCAACAAAGTATCGTCAGACATGTGGAAAGCCTCGAGAAGCGTTTTGAACGCGCAAATCTTGCAAAGACGTTCGTTGTTGATTACAAGCAAAGAATCGACATACTTAGACAATTCATAAACTCCGTCAAGCGCACGATCTATTCTTATTTCTCTCTCCATTGCGAAAGGAATGGTAACTACTCCAACCGTAAGCATACCCGCTTTTTGCGCTTCGCGGGCAATTACAGGTGCAGCCCCTGTTCCTGTTCCGCCGCCCATACCTGCTGTTATAAAGACCATGCGTGTGCCATCAGAAAACATTTTGTGTATTTCGTCAAGACTTTCTTCTGCAATCTCTCTACCTCTTTCAGGATTACTTCCCGTCCCAAGTCCGTCCTTCCCCAGTTGGCGACGAACAGGCACGGGATTCTTCACGAGATCTTTGTGGTCGGTGTTGCAAACTTCAAAACGCACGTCATGAAGTCCTTCCTCATACATTCGGGCAACAGCATTGCCACCGCCGCCACCAACGCCTATAACTTTTATTATTCTTGGGTCATTGACGGACACGACTTCACCGTTTTGCGGTAAATTAAAGTCTATAATAGAATTTTCTTTACGAGCATTCATTATTATACAACACTGTTATTGCAATATCCAAAGAAGATTATTCTTCTGGGCTTACCAATTTGTCGGCAGTATTTTTAATGCCATTCCCAAGTTTCTTAAACCACTTCGCAAACTTACCGGGTTTCTTGGTTTGCTCCTGCTGTGGTTCTTCCTCTGGCGTCTCTGGATTAAGTTCGGTTATATTATCCCTGCCTTTTCCTTCATTAGTATCTTCCTGCGGCGTGCGTCCTACTTCTTCAAACAATCCCTGTTCCTCAGGAATTATATCTCCTGCACACTCTTCCTTTCCTTGCGTAAGCAAGGAAAGGATTGCATTCAGAGTTCCGTCTGCCTGTTTTGCTTCGGCATATTTCGTATTTACTTGGAAGTTTACGTACTTGGCAAATTTGATTTTTTCTTCGCCTATCTTGGTATATTGCTTAAAAGCTTTGCCTAAATCTCGCAAATTAGAACCGCCGCCCGTAAGTATTGCACCACTTATCAAATCCTCACTTGCCTTTAGTCCCGAACGACGAATCTGTTCTTCCACATTTATGAGGATTTCCTCCATTCGTGCCTCTACTATTTCATTAAGCTCACGCGCATTAATATCACGTCCATCGTTTAAAGTGTAAATTTTGTCGCTTGCATCTTCAGCCACGTCTTTTTCTGAAAAAGCAGAACCATATTCGCACTTTAGCATCTCTGCCTCAGATTCCTCAATTCTGAAAACAGAAGCTATATCCTTTGTTATGTTTCCTGAGCCAAGTGGTATAACAGCAAGACGACGCAAAAGTTTTGAGGAATACACAGCTACGGATGTTGTATCCTTTCCAAAATCAACAAGAACGCAGCCTGTACGTTTTGCATCCATGCTCAGCAGTCCGTCGCCAAGAACTATAGGAGTCATCATATACTCCACTTTCTTAAATCCGGCTGATACCAAACATTCTTTTATGTTTTCGTAAAAGCTGTGTCTGTAGAAAACATTCAGAAAACTGCCTTCCAGTTTGTCGGAAACAACTCCTACAACCGACGAAGACGAAGAAGCCTGCCTTTGTTTACCAAGATAATAATCCTGCGGTATTATCTTCATAAGCCAATAATCAGAAATATTCAGATTGCGGTCTTCCTCATATAAAGCATCAACTATCTCTTGAGTTATCTTCGTTTCGGTCTCGAAATCTCTTGAAACGGTGTTTAATACAGAATGCAGACTCTGCCCGCCTATGCAAACATAAACTTTCGAAATGTTTTTCTTTACCACATCCTGAAGACGCTGCTTTATGTTCTTAAGGCACTCACTTGTTTTGTCTACATTATGAACGGTTCCTCTGCGAATGCAATCGCCGGAGTTTTCCTTGGCGCAAGCCAATATCTGAATGCTGCCATCCGCCATTCGTCTGCCCACCATTCCTGTTATCTTTGATGAGCCTATTTCTATGGCAGCTATGAAGTTATCTGTTGTAGCCATTTTGTTATTTCTTACATATTATCTGATTGTCATACTCTATGTCTATTCTGGAATACTTGTTCCATCCCACCTGATTCAAAACTTGGGCATAAAAAGCCTTGAGTCTTTTCAATTTCTGCGTCACTCTCACCGGTTGCCCAATATATACGACATGGTCGCCTATTCTCGGAAATAATTCCACATTGCCGGCACTGTCTACATTTATCTGTTCTATTTGGTTATCCCAGAATTTATCATATTTCAGCAGTCTTCCTATAGGCAGCAATTTTGAATGCGCATACTGTTTCGAAATATGCCCCGTAGCCACTACCAAATCTGCCGAATAGTGCATGTGCGGCATAACCTTTCCGCGTGTATCTATATAATAGTTGTCTCCGTTGTCGCTGATAATTCTCATAACGGGCAGTCGCTGCGTTACGGTAACATATACATGGTCTCCCGCAGTTTTATAGCTTGTTATATTATCAATGAAAGGATTTCTGGCAAGCACTTTCTCTATTTCCGCGCAATTGATATTGCTCATTTTTTGTCCCACGGGATACAACTTCGAATCTTTCAGGATTGTACGTATTTCCAATGGAGTTATGAAACCTGCCACATCGCTGTCTTTTACTATCACGTCAACTGCAGCGCATTTCTGTCGCACTTCGGGATTGTTGAAAACGGTAACAGCCAATCCCAAATATACGGCAAGCACAAGCAGCAGCAGCAATTTAAGCAGATTTTTCATGACTTTCGAGTATGCGTTTTGCTTTTAACTACGCGGGAGCAGAATTTTTGTAATTTCCGGAGTCATATTGTCCAAATCGCCCGCGCCGAGAATCAGAAGCACATCTACATTCATGCTACGAACCACATCAAGCACATCTTCCTTACGGATAATGCGTTTTTGCATGTCAGGACGAAGATTATCATAAATCAAACGACTTGTTACACCGGGGATAAGACGCTCACGAGCAGGATAGATTTCAGTCAGAACCACCTCGTCGAGCAGAGAAAGACTTTTGGCGAAATCCTTATAGAAATCGCGCGTGCGTGAATATAGGTGCGGTTGGAATATAGCCGCAATCTTGCGCCCCTTAAACACCTTGCGCACAGAGCTTATGCACTGTTCTATTTCTTTCGGATGGTGTGCATAATCGCTTATAAGCACTATCTTTTCGGTATTTATCTTTATGTCGAAACGACGTTCCACCCCCGAAAAGGTGCGCATGCCTTCCCTAATGTCTTCTGCCGAAACTCCCGCTATCTGTGCGAGAGCCATTGCAGCCACACCGTTTTCTATGTTTACGTAGACCGGCACACCCAAATCTATGTTGGCAATATTACCCAACGGAGAAATGAAATCAAACATGATTCTGCCGTTACCTATACGTATGTTCTCGGCATGGAAATCTCCTTCGTCCACACTGTAATCATAGAAACGAACACCGTCCTTAAGCTGTGGCTTCAAAGCTATGTTCTTGTGCATTATGAGTGCACCGCCTTTGCGTATTAACGATGTGTATTTCTCGAAACTTTCTATATATGCCTCGTGTGTTCCGTAAATATCGAGATGGTCGGCATCCACAGCCGTAACCACCGAAGCATAAGGCGTGAGTTGGTGAAAAGAATGGTCGTATTCATCGGCTTCTATAACCACGTACGGACTTGAAGAGTTCAACAAATAGTTTGTTCCGTAGTTTTTCGAAATTCCACCGAGAAAAGCATTGCAGCCCACATGGCTTTGGTGAATTATATGCGCAGCCATGGTGGAAGTTGTGGTCTTGCCGTGAGTACCGGCCACACACAATCCGCGATAAGCACGAGTCAACGCGCCGAGCACCTGAGCGCGCTTCACAACATCGTATGCCATATTCTTGAAATAGCCGAGAACTTTATTGTCTGCAGGAATTGCCGGAGTATATACCACCAATGTGTTCCTCGGGTTCTTGAATTCCGAAGAAATCTCATCGGGGTCGTCATCATACTGCACCTTTGCACCCTCGGCCTTCAAGCGTTCGGTAAGCACCGAGGGAGTTTTGTCGTAACCTCCCACGGGAGTTTCTTTTGAAAGAAAATATCGCGCAATCGCGCTCATACCAATACCGCCGATACCTATAAAATAAACGGCTTTTATATCATTCAAATCCATTTCGTTCTGTATTTTAGTTTTTATTGCTTTTTTCTGCCAAAGCCACCACCTCTTGAGCTATTATTTTAGCCGCATCGGGCAGAGCCAATGACTTTATGTTTTTACTTAAATTCGCAAGAAGCGCATCGTCAGCCACAGCGTTCAATGCACGCGGAATAAGAGTGCGCACGGCATCGGCATCTTTCACATAGAGCGCTGCATCGCGTGTGGTAAGAGCCAGAGTATTTTTGGTCTGATGGTCTTCCGCCACATTTGGCGAAGGAACGAGTATCGCAGCTTTGCCCAAAAGTTGCAGTTCCGAAATACTTCCCGCGCCGGAACGCGAAACCACCAAATCGGCTGCGCGATAAGCCACCGCCATATCCGAAATAAATTCCATTACGGCAACATTGTCCGGTTTTCCTCTCTTAGCCAATTCCTCTTGTACCGAAGCACTGTAATATTTTCCCGTCTGCCATATAAACTGTGCGTTGCTCTGCTTTATTAGCACGAGATTGTTAAGCACAGATTCGTTCATGGTTCTCGCACCAAGCGAACCGCCAATAATGAGAATGGTCTTTTTCGAAGGATCAAGCCCGAACGTTTTAATGGCATCCTCTCTGCTCACACTGCAATCGAGCAAAGCCTGACGCACAGGGTTTCCCGTCATTATTATCTTGTCTTCCGGAAAGAAACGCCCCATTCCTTCATAAGCCACACATATCTTGTCAGCCTTCTTTGCAAGCAACTTGTTTGTTACTCCCGCATAAGAATTTTGCTCTTGTATAAGTGTAGGAATGCCCATAGCTTGTGCTTCGTCAAGTGTTGGTCCGCTGGCATATCCTCCCACACCTACGGCAACCATGGGGCGGAAATCTTTTATAATACGTTTTGCCAAACTGCGGCTGCGCATTATCTTGAAAATGGTTTTTATGTTGTTCAGTATATGCTTCCTGTCAAAACCGCAAATAGGCAAGCCCTTTATTTCATAGCCGGCTGCCGGAACACGCTGCATCTCCATTCTGCCCTCTGCGCCAACAAACAGGATTTTAACCCCCGGACACATCTCTTTCAGGGCATTGGCTATTGACACAGCAGGGAATATATGCCCGCCTGTACCGCCGCCGCTTATTATCACTCTTAATTCTTTATCCATTATTTTTCAGTGTTTTATTCTGCACGTAAACACCCGCAGGTGTATATGCTCCCGAATATTGCAAAATTAATAATAAAAATTTTCATTACGCATTAAAACAAAAAAAGAATAAACCGCATTCCCCACTATTTTCATAAATGGAGAACGCGGCTTTATGTTTGCGCCGTTTCGGAAGCTACTTCACTACGCCCTCACAAACCACGGGTTGGTTGGTGGTGATATAGTCAACTTTGGCATCTACAAGCTCTTTCATCTGATTCTTGTCGTCTATAGTCCAAATGTTTACCTTCAATCCCAGCTTGTGAGCCTCGGCAATCCAATTCCAATTCTTCTTGATGTCTCCCCAAGAGTAATCGAGCCCCGCAGCTCCTATTTCCTTAAGCTGTGCAGGCGAAAGTTCACCGTTAAGATAGTAAACCTCAGTGCCCCTTGGAGCTTCGGAAATCAACTTAACCATTGCCGGCAGAGAGAACGTTATATATGTTACACGCTTCGTCAGTTTTGTATCTTTGAACAACTTCAAAACTTTCTCCACACACTTCAAAGTGCGGGCAACATCTCTGTGAGGCTTTATTTCGCAAACAAGCTGCGTCTTCAGCTTCTTGCCCAAATTCAAATATTCCTCCAAAGTGGGAATTTTCTCTCCATTGTTCAAAGGATATTTAAGTAAATCGCTGTAATTGGTATTCTCTATAATCAAATCCTTTACGTTGGCATCGTGATGAACAACCAGTTTATTATCCTTTGTAAGCCAAACATCAAACTCACTTCCGTAACATTTCACAGAATCAGCCTTTGACAACGATGCCAAACTGTTTTGCGCCGACCCGTCCGTGGTCCAAAATCCGCGATGAGCCACAACCTGCGTCTGAGCCATGGCAAAACCGGACACCAAAAGCGACAAAGAAACCGCCAATACTCTACTTTTCATGCTTTATAGTTTTTTGTTTTGGCAAAAATAGCCATTTTAGTTTGAACGCCCAAACCCCAAGCCATGGTTTTGGCTTCGCGCGGCAAAAGGGCGAAAATTTGCCCCATAAAACCACTAAAAAAATCCGCTTTTATAAGTCATTGTATTTCCAATACTTATAACGGCAAAAAATACAAGGCACTTATTTTAAAATAAGTGCCTTGTATTTTAAAATATA
>ERZ779725.631-NODE-631-length-22195-cov-8.506594_pt1 | contig 22195 bp, 19 predicted proteins | sample MGYA00511890_ERZ779725 | MGnify/ENA primary metagenome ERZ779725 (study PRJEB29588, sample SAMEA2148549) | human gut metagenome | biome: human gut; feature: human-associated habitat; material: faeces | place: Denmark | collected 2008/2010 ...
TTCTTCATCGGCTATTACCAGACGCAGCGGGCAATTCGATTTCATGTAGAGAACATCCACACGGATCAGTCGGTGTTTTTATCTACATGGTTGCTGGATAATGGATATCGTGTATTTCTTCATTTCAAGAGTGGAATTGTCACCGAGTTGAAACTCGGTGACAATCCTCCTCCCGTAGGAAGAATCGATTCACCTAAAAATCTTGAAGGACTTCTGCTCAGCGGGTGTCTTGGAAAACTGTCAGAGTGAGGAACTGAATATGGATACCAATCGTTATTTGAAAGCCGTCAACATCGAGTGGGATGTGGACTTGGCGGAGGATCTTGATTCGCTGCCCAAAGAGGTCCAGATACCGGATGGGATGACAGATACGGAGGAAATCTCCGATTATTTGTCCAATCTGACAGGCTTCTGCCACAGAGGTTTTGGACTTAAAGAGACATAGCGTTATCAGGTAAAGCTGTGTTACGGTTACGAGCAAAGAATTCAAAGCACCTATCAACTTCATCAAACTCAGCGATGTACTGCTAAGGCGCACTTTCTCACTGGAGTACATCTTCGAACTCAAGGAATATAAAATCGGGGTAGCACAAGCGTGCTGCCCCGATTTATTCGTCTAAGCCGGCAAAGAACTCGTCATAGCTGCAGTTGTAGAATTTGCGCAGCTCAATAATGACGCTTGCCTTGATGTTCAGTTCTCCAGATTCGTACTTGGCATAAGCGGTTCGACCGATATCACAGCCGCGACGCTGGAGCTCAGCGCAGAGCTTCTCTTGTGAAATGCCATACTGATCACCCAGCCGCCTGAGATTAGACCCCATGTTGCGGTCACGACGGATTTTCTGTTCCATATGATCTCTCCCCATTGACCAGTATTGGTTGCAATCATCATCATTTTACGGTACAATGAGAGAAAATGTTGACCGTGATATTGGTCAGCTTTTGAGGAGGAGCTTATGCGAGGGTGGATCAGAGGCAACTGGAGGCATCTGATGGTAGGCTTACTATGTACTGCAATCGTAATCTCTAGTACTGCGCTTTATCTGACCTATCGCCAGCCAGAGGTGTGTTCCCTTTGTGGGAGTGGAAAGCGGGAGCGTTATCAGGCGCCGGTGATCCTCAATCTCACAACCGGTCAGAGCAATGAAATGCGGATTTACGATCCTGATTTGCCTTTTTCGGAGTATGAGATTGCGCCCATTCAGACCACTGGAACCTTTAGCTTTGCATCATGCGCCGGCTATACCGGGCGGCGCGATACCTGCTCCCACACCTGTACCGTAGATCTTCCAATAGAGACGAAGGGACTGAAGGTTTCTCACTTTTGCTTGGATTGCCGAGTTCTCTTGAAGGACCACGCCGAGAATGGTTTTGTTCTGGCTGACCTTTATGTCGAAGATGCCATTGATATCTATCCTGCTACCGTTGGAGCTGACTACACTATCCGAGATTACCGGATTACAGTGTCTGAGGCCAAAGTTCGGTCGGAGATGGAGCTTATCGTGCTAGGAATTGCGGAAGGATTGACCTTTGTAGATTAAGTAGGATGTGGGGCTTCCGCATGGCGGCCTCACATCTTTTGTTGTTTTTGGCGAGCTCTGTCCGTATTTTTGGACAGAGCCCCTGCTATGATGCGTATAGTTCTCACATTATCGTATCAAAGAGAGGAGCAAAACAGATGAGTATATTCGATTTCAATCGGGATGGTGAAGTGAGCAGCAGCGAGCAAGCATTTGGCCTTGGCGCTATTCTGGCCGCCTTATCTGAGACTGAAGCCGAGGTGAAGATAACAATCAAGGCCTCCACCGGTGGCGATGAGGACTACGAGAGCATGGATCGCGATGAGCTTGAGAGCCTTCTGGAGGAACTCCAAGAGCAACGCGAAGATCTGGAAGATGAGGAGCCGGACGATCCTTGCAGCGATGCCTACGATGAGTGGGAGGAGCGATGTGAAGATCTCGATGAAAAGATCGAGGAAATCGAAGAATTGCTGGATGACTGACGGAGGTAACCTATGAGAGCACTGTTGAGAGATGCCGAGGATCAGACTCTGATCGCGCTGGAAGCGGAAGAGGCCGTTTATGATCCGGAGGATCAGTTGTTGCTGCTGTACGCTGCAAGTGGAACCAATTATGAGGTGTCAAGAATCGTGCGGGCCAATGCCGATTCCATGATCAAGGAGTTGGCCGAGAAAGGGTTCTGTGACATGACGCAGTTCACCGCAACCGAGGTGGAAGACTGAAGGAAGGGATTTCGCTATGATCGTGATTGCCTGCTTAGATGATAATGGAGGCATGATGTTCAACCATCGACGTCAGAGCCAAGACAGAGTGCTGCGGGCGCATATTGCCGCGCTGGTCGGTGATGCTAGGCTCTGGATGAACCACTACTCAGCCCAACAATTTGATGCGGAATCCATTCAGCACCTGAATGTGGATGACGCTTTCCTGCAGGAAGCGGTTGATGGCGATTACTGTTTTGTTGAAGATGCCGCTCTGGCACCATTTGAACGGTGGATTGAGAAGATCATCATTTTCAGATGGCACAGAACCTACCCCGCTGATCAGCACTTTGATATAGACCTCTCCGGAGGCAACTGGAAAATATGTGAGTCGGTTGAGTTTACCGGGCACTCTCACGAGCGAATTACCATTGAGGTTTATCTGAGATGAAATCGCGCATCCTCTCCTGCTTTTTGATCTTTGCACTCTGTTTTTCTATGCTTTCTGCCTGCGGCAGTGACACGGCACCGTCCGATCATAGTCCGAGCTCGTCCTTGCAGACCGAGATCTCTGACTCGCAGGATAGCACGCCGGTGGAGTCCTCAGAGACGGATCCCGCTGGAACCTCTGACGATGATTCAAGCGAGGGAGAAGCGGAGCCAAGTCAAGTGGTAGAATCGGCCACATCGCCGGATCAGCAAGCTGAATCGAGTGCTCCTGCAGAGATCACGACAGCCTCTCGGTTCTCTACGAGCGATGTGCCTGCGTATAGCGGTAAGGCATATACCTCGGTCAATGGGAATGTTCCTTATTTCTCCGCTGCAGAGCTGGCAACCCAATCCTTTGAGACCTACAGTGATCTGGATAGTCTCGGTCGCTGCGGAGTGACTTACGCATGTATTGGGAAGGATTTGATGCCTACCGAGGAGCGCGGATCCATCGGCATGGTAAAGCCGACCGGCTGGCACACCGTCCGCTATGATGATTTGGTTGATGGCAAGTACTTATATAACCGCTGCCATCTCATTGGCTATCAGCTGACTGGTGAAAACGCCAATACGAAGAACCTCATCACGGGCACACGGTATCTGAATATTGAGGGAATGTTGCCCTTTGAGAACATGGTTACCGACTACATCCAGGAGACTAATAACCATGTCCTATATCGCGTGACCCCAATCTTTGAAGGGAATAACCTGCTGGCTAACGGTGTTTTGATGGAAGGCTATTCTGTGGAAGACAAGGGTGCCGGGGTTTCCTACTGCGTCTTTGCCTACAATGTCCAGCCGGGCATTGAGATTGACTATGCCACAGGCGAGAGCAAGCTGGCAGATGGTGCTCAGCAGGAGGAGCAGAAGACGGCTACGGTAACTCCCACACCTTCCCCAGAGCCTGAAAAGCAGGAGCCAGTGACCAGAAGTGAGGCGTCGCAGGCAGATTATATCCTTAATACCAACACGAAGAAGTTCCACTATCCCACCTGTTCCAGCGTGAACGATATGAAGGAAAAGAACAAGCAGGAGTTCTTCGGCACCCGCGATGAGACCATTGCACTGGGGTATTCTCCCTGTGGCCGTTGCAAGCCTTGACTGGTCGGCCAAGTAGGAAATCTTATTTCTTGTTAAGTGTGGTGAAACGATTGTGGATCACTTGAGGGACTATTCGATTGATTACATCAGAACACGCTGTTTGGATGTAATCAACAATCAATACAAAACCGTGAGTTAGCATGCCAGGGAGAGAGAATGGCCTGTCAGTGTCCTTATTCTGAGCAGAAACACTGCTGCGTTTTCTCCGATACTGCGATAATGATTGCTCAAGAAACTGGCTGTGAGGATGATTGGCAGGAATAATTCAACGAGTTCTCGGAATGTGACAGAATCGGCAGACTGTGATATGATGAGGTTGCTGCTTCAAGCAGCTAGACCAATTTGATAAGCGAGGTAACCTAAATTGAATTTGAAAGAAGTAAGCGAACTGCGCCGCCGTTTTCGTATGGATCGGAATGCTATCAGCCGTATCTATGGCTGTTTTGTCAATAGCAGCCGTGAAATCGTTTCATACATTGATGAATCCATGGGGATTCTCCCGCAGGACGAAGCAGAGAAGTACCTGAACCTGCTGAAGAAGGCTCTTTCCGGCAAACTTGGGAAGAACCTGATCGATATTATCTTCTCTACTGAACAGGTAGCTGACAGTGATGAGCATCGCCTTCTCATGGCACTGCGCGACTCGGAACTGAAAGATGGTGAGATCCGTGAGGAGTTCTATCAGAAAATCATCAACTCTCTTGACCTTGGGGACAGCAACTACCTGATCCTCCTGGCATATGACACATACGATGTCCCCCGTAAGAACAAAAACGACGAGATGGACGCAGATGCATCCGATGCCGTATTCTCCTATGTCGTTTGCTGTGTCTGTCCTGTGAAGGAGCGCAAAGCGGAGTTGGGATTCTTCCCTGGAGATAATGAGTTCCACAGTTGTGCCGGCCAGATCGTTGCCGCACCGGAACTGGGATTCTTGTTCCCAGCCTTTGACGATCGTGCGGCCAATATCTACAATGCTTTGTTCTATTCCAGAAAGACAGATGAGATCCACCAGGAAGTTATCGACAGCGTATTTCATACCACAGCCCCCATGTCTGCCGCTGAGCAAAAAGAAGCATTCCAGAATGCACTCAGCGAAGCTTTGGGTGATGCCTGCAATATGGAACTGGTCCAGTCTATCCATGACAGACTCCGCGACCAGATTGAACAGCATAAGGAGAGCCATGACCCCGAACCGCTGGAACTCTCCGTCAGTGATGCGGCAGAAATCCTGCGCGATAACGGTGTGGAAGAGGAAAAGATCCTTGCGTTCCGTGATAATTGCTTTGCCCAGTTTGGTGATGGAGCAACGCTGAACCCGGCCAATCTGATTGATAGCAGCCGCTTTGAAGTTAAGACCGCCGATGCGACAATTTCGCTCGATCCGGAGCACAGCTACTTGGTTGAGACAAGGATCATTGATGGCCGGAAGTACTTGCTCATTCCCGCAGACGAGGATATTGAAGTCAATGGGTTTGGGGTTCGTGTCAAAGGCGAGTAAACGAAGACCGACTACGGAGGAATAAAGATGGAATATAACAAATTGATCGCAGAGATGTCCCTTTCGGATGAGGTGGAGGGCTTCTATGTTTTGAAAGCTGCATATCCCAAGACAACCGCAACCGGCAAGCCGTTTTTGAGCGCCTCTCTGTCGGATCGATCCGGCTCCATCGAAATAAAAGTATGGGACTATTCTGGCCCCATCTCCTCTGCAGATGAAGGCAATGTTGTGAAGATCCGTGGCACTGTCTCCGAGTTCAGAGGCACCCCGCAGATTACTGTCGATCGGATCCGTTTGGCTGACGACAATGATACTTACGACCTGTCCGCCTTGGTCCCGGTGGCTCCCATTGATGTGGACACTACGATGGCAGAAGTGGAGAGACTGATCAGTTCGATTACGGATGCTGATTACAGGAAGATCTGCAGCACGATGATGGCCCGCCATAAGGAGTCCCTGAAGACGATCCCGGCCGCTAAAAGCGTCCACCACGGCTTTATCTCCGGACTTCTGATGCACACTGCGACCATGATGAAAACGGCTGATTTCCTGGCCGGCCTTTACGGGGATATCATCGATCGCAGCCTGCTGCTTGCAGGCACGTTCCTGCATGACTTTGCCAAAGAGAAGGAGTTTAGCTTTTCTCAGCTCGGCCTCGTCACGGAGTATTCGGTGAAAGGACAGCTCCTTGGCCATCTCGTAATGGGTGCACAGGAAGTTGCTGCCGTAGCTTCGGAACTGGGGCTCCCTGAAGACAAGTCCGTTTTGCTGCAGCACATGATTCTTTCCCATCACGGAGAGCCAGAATTCGGCGCTGCAGTGAAGCCCATCTGTGCGGAGAGCGAGCTGCTCTCCCAGATCGATATGCTTGACAGCCGGATGGAAATCTACCGCGAGACCTTGGCCGGTCTCCAGGTGGGAGAGGTGAGCAGTCGCATCTTCGCGCTGGACAAAAGAGTGTTCAAGCCTCATGAACTGAATGGGTGACGGATATGGCTATTGGAGAGAAATATGCTCCACTTGGAAATTGGCTGAAGGAACACGGAGGAGACTCTGTTAAGCTTACTTTCGATGAGTTGAACCAGATCATCCCAATCCCTAACCACGCATATAAGAACAGACCATCCTGGGCAAATCTCTCAAACCCTGCATCCTTTTGCTCCAGCTGGATCAGTGCGGGATATGTCGTGGATTCCATTAGTTTAGAGGAACAATGGGTCGTATTCAGGAAAGGCGAAGTACAGGGCCACACGCACCATAGTAAGCCGCCCTATCGTGTTGTGGATCAGAAAAAACTTGCTGAAGCCATTCAAGCCGGATACGAGTGCTATGACAGTATGAAGGATGATCCACATCACCGGTATCTCTCTTGGGAGTACTGCCATGAAGCGTTTCGGCTGAATAGGCGCCCGCAGATTGACGCCACGATCGACTATCTCTGCCTGCACTTGGCTTGGTATTTGGCCAGTTGGGGTATGCTTCGAAACTCTTTCCTCATGCAGAAGGATTACAAGATCCATGCGGATGTTGTCCGTTTGATTTATCAGCCGGAGTGGGATGATCTCTGGGACCTTTCTCCCGAGAAACTCTCGCAGGAGTATTATGCTGACCGCATCATGAAGCTTAGCGAGAGCATTACAGAAGCTTATGTGGCGTCCGGTGTCGGCATCCCAACGGATACCTTGCTTACCAAGATCTTGCTGGGTACTGTGGGCTGCGTACCCGCCTATGATCGGTATTTCAAAAAGGCTCTTGCTGATACCGGTGCAGCACCCCAAGTATTCAGTGCGAAATCCATCCGAACCCTTGGCAACCTATATCTTGACCATGAGGATGAGTTTGAAAAGCTCCGGAAACATTGCGGCAGCCGAATTGAGTATCCGGCAGCCAAAATCCTGGACATGTGCTTTTTTGAGTATGGCTTCCAGAGAGACGCGAGCAGCCAAGAAGACAGCGATTAGATTATTCTGTGAGGAGGGATCACTTTGGAATATGCTTTGACAGCGGATCATCACCGCGTTCACGCACTCGATGCGGAGAAGGGGCAAGAGTATTACTGTCCTGTGTGCGGCAACCAGGTGATTCCTCGCCAGGGCGAAGTCAATTCGTGGCACTTCGCTCATGTGACTTCGTGTGTGGATGACTGGAAATACGATATGTCCGAATGGCATCGCAACTGGCAGAATCGATTCCCCGAATCCACCAGAGAGGTGGTCATTGAGTATAAAGGAGAGTCTCATCGAGCTGATATCCTGACTGGAGGCTATGTGATTGAGTTTCAGCATAGTCCCATTACTTCAACGGAGTTTGAACGGCGCAACCTTTTTTATACTAAAGCCGGATATAAAGTTATCTGGGTGTTTGATGAAACTGAGGCCTATGCGAATGAGTACATTATTGGCAGCGGAGATAACTGCGACAAGTTTGTTTGGAAATGGCCCAATCGCGCTATCGCGTCGGTGGTTCCCCAGTTCACATCGGATGTTGCAATTATCTTTCAGCTGATAGCAGAAGACGATGAAAATGATTGCGATTGGCTTGTCAAAGCGGAATGGGCCATTGCCGAGGACGACACTTACGCTGACTATCACCGCTTTTTTATCGATGACGGATTCACTCCGGACCTTTTTTCTCCTACCGGCCTACGAGACATCATGCTCAATAAAAGAAGACGTTTTGAGGCTTTCCTGAGAAACCACAGCCCATATGAGCCGAAATGCAAGAGAATGAAGGGCAATCCTCGCTCGTGGTATATCTGCGAGAAGACCAAGGAATGGCACGATGACCAGTGCCTGGGGTGTCGGCATAATCTGATCACAGAATACCGAAAAGGCACGGATTATCGAAGAGGTGGCCGATTCTATTATTGCTGTTATCCTCGTGTTGTGAACGAAACTGACGAGTATGGTAACATTCAGGTGCCTTCAATTAGAAATTGATAGCGAGGAGAATACTTAATGAAAAAGACTTATGAACCTGAAACGAAGAGTGCCATCGAGCAGGTTATTGATGTATTCAATGACTATATCCGAACATCGACTCATTTTGAACTGCTTTGGTCGGATAAGGTGGGCTATATCTACATCAGCATTGACAATGTGCAAGGTAGCATCGGCGATACCGGTTGCTGCGTAGTTAATTGTGGAGAAGAGCTATTTGATAAACTCGTATGGGAATTGGCAGTTGATATCATGGAGGAAGTCGGTCATACCATTGATCCCACCGAAGCAACGCTATTGGAGCGCAGAGAAATTGAACGGCGGATCCATCCTTATTTGGAGCAGTTGCCCACTTATCAAGATAGACTACAGCGCGTTTTTACAAGGGAGAAAGACTGATTAGATTGCTATTTCAATTTGGAGAAATAATGACAAGACGAATTATTCTACAGATGCATGTGGAATAGACATCATTCATGTGTGTAGCACAGTGTTCGTGAGGAGGATTTGGGTTCATGCAGATCGGATGGGTTGATTTTTCTAAAACTGAGCGTGACAAAGTCGTATCCATTCTACGGCTACTTGGGACCCAAACAGCGCTGGATGAGTTGGGGATTGGAACTGTTCGGGATGCTTTCTCCGATATGTTCTTTCCGGGGATCTCCACTTTGCAGACACGAGCAAAGTATTTTGTGATTCTTCCTTATTTGTTTGCCCAAGCCGAAAACCATCGGTTTAAGCACCGGCGGGATGTTCTTGCCTATATCCATAATGAAGAATTCACACTAGTCAAAACATTAGTGAAGAATTCCGGGCCGGAGGCATATGGGATCGTCGGAAGCCGCAACATGGAAAAGATGGTGAAGATGAAGCCAAGTTCCATCTATTGGAATGGATTGCGGACAGTCGGTATCCTTCGATATCCAAACATTTCTCTGGATGAAGCGTGTGAAATAGTCCTTCGGAATGAAAGGATAAAAAGAGAAGTTACTCTGAAAACAGAAAGTGCAGATGAGGCGGCTGACGATACGGACGCATTAGCCGGAAAAACTGTTCTGTTCTCTCCTATCGTGCCAGACTACGATGTTCAAAAGGACGCGACTATTGAACTTACCAAAAAAGAGGCACAGTACCTTTACGATCATTTCCTTGATAGTCCAGCGACTTGCAATTCCCTCACGGCGTATATGCTGCGTGAAAAAATCCGCTTTCCTTCCTTCTGGGAAATCCCCTATGCGACGGTACCAAGTGACATTAGCGATGCCGTTCATTTGGCGCAGGAATTTGCGGAGTTCATTTATGGCGCGCATCTTCTTTACAACATCATTTACGCAGATGGATGTGGTATCCATGACGATGAAGTAGAAGCTATTCGAGCTGAGTTCAAAGGCTATTGTGATCACTATCACCCAATTCACCTGGAAGATGTGCTCGCGATTTCAAAGTGCCCCCCAATGACCAGCCAATTTCTCAGGGCCTTTGATACTGCTCTGCAAGAAGGTGACATCGATGCAGCAAGAGACTTATTGATCCGGCGCGAACGGTTGGTAAAGCAGAATCGTGCTAAGCTCAACAACCCTAAAAGCTACCGCTTTGAGAGACCAATCCATTACTACAAGCTGGACTACCGTTTTGGCACGGCATCCACAATTATCAACGACATCCTGACGGGATTGGAGGCGTGAGCATGGCAAGGCGACAATTTAACCCCGAAGAAAACCGACTGGACTACAGCCAAATGCTCTGCCCGCCTCCGGGATATGATCTGGAATTCGCTGTGGGAATGACTTACTCATTGGACATGGAGGCTCTTCTGGGAGTACCAGTGTCGCTGGGGATGTTTGAGGATTATGACAGCTCAGCCACACAGAATCCATTCTTCCTGTTGGAAGCGATTCGGAAGTGCAGCGATAAACTTGCAATTTTCTGCAATGCAGATGGGATTAAGATGCCGCAAAACATCCGCCCTGTCTATGCCTTGCTGGAAAACAGCATCTTTCCTGTGAGCCTGGAACGCAACGCAAATTTCCATCCAAAGCTCTGGGTGATTAAATATCACAGCGAGACGGAAGCAGCGGTAATCAAGGTGATTGTACTTAGCCGAAATCTGACTTTTGATCGGAGCATGGATATTGCCGTTGAAGTAACAGGTGCGATTGGGCAGGAAACAAAGGAAGAGAATCGTCCTTTGGCCGACATGCTTTACTTCGTTAAGAAGTATGCAGTGGCTGGAAAGCAGAACGCAATCTCCAGCTTAGCGCGTGATGTCCTGAGGGTTAAAAAGTTCCAATGTGAGGATCCTTTTGAGTCCTGTAGATTTCTCCCCTTTGGCATTCCTCGTTATAAAAGCCAGGCTTCGCAGATGCTGGATGATGCGCAGAGCCTTATCGTGGTATCACCATTCCTGAGTGATAGTATCGTAGAGCGCTTGGGAAACGGGCCTTATGAAACAACTCTCGTAACCCGGCTCAATTCAGTAACACAGAAAGCATGGGATTCCTTCCAGCATGTTTATGTGCCTTCAGAGATGCTCCTGGATGATGAGTTGCTGGGCGATGCAGATCAGCAATCCGTAGCAAAACGGGACCTGCACGCAAAAATCTATTTCAAGTCGGTTGGGAGCAAGCACTATCTCTACCTTGGATCTCTCAACGCTTCAGCTAACGCATTTTACCACAATGTCGAGTTTATGCTTGAGTTGAAGTACAAGCCCTATTATGCTTCTTACAGCGCAGTGCTTGATGACCTGGTGACAGGAAACCCGATGTTCGAACAGCTGGAGGATTTACCGACTATCTCGGTGATTCCCGAGAGTGAGGAAACGATGGATGGCCTGCGCGATGTGTTGGATTCCATAGAAGGAGCTTCAGTTCAGGCAGAAGGAGAACAATACGAACTCACGATCTCCTGCGGCCGTCTTCAGAAACCGGCAGAAATTGCACCGATATACCGTAGTGCAAGTTTTGTGCCTTTGCAGGACAAAGTTGAGTTTCACAATATGCTGCTTCGGGAATTGTGTGAGCTATATGTCATTCGACGTGGAAATCAATACTGTATTGCTAAGATTCCAACTGAGGGAATTCCGGAAGATCGGGATTCTGCCATCTATAACGCAGTGATAGGGAGCAAGAGCGGATTCTTGGCTTATGTGGCATTCCTGCTGGCAGACAATTACACGGAGGCTGGTATCGAGCAGCAGGAGCTGATGAAACGATTGGCCATTGGCGCGGATACCACGGAGACAGTGATCCCTTCTGCTCTTTACGAACGTCTGCTACGCACCGCAGCGTTTTATCCGAAACGGCTTGATGAAGTAGAAAAAATCATGGAACGGGTATCACCTGAGTTGGTTGATGACTCCTTCCGCATGTTGATCAGAACGTTCCGGGAAGCTGTGAAGAGGAGGTGATCGATCATGTCGGCATTGAAACCGTTGGATTTCCAGGAGGCTACTGCAAATCGTATTCTGGAGCTTTACCAGCAGAAACAGTATCGCGTTCTGCTGGCAGATGAGGTTGGCCTTGGAAAAACGATCATCGCCAGCGCGGTCATCCAGAAGGTAGCGGATTTGCATGCTGCTTGGGATGACCATTTCAAGGTCGTCTATATTTGCTCCAATATCAACATCGCAAATCAGAACTGCAGGAAGCTGGGCATACCGGAAGAGGACTGCCTTGATTTTCAGGAGAGTCGTTTGTCGATGCAGCACCTTCGCATCTATGAGAGCGCAGGGAGAGATCACAGTTACATGCAGTTGATACCAATGACCCCGGCGACCTCCTTTTCCATGACGGGTGGCCAAGGGTCAAAGCATGAGCGTGCATTGATCTATGCTGTTTTGCATCGTTATCCCGTATTCGAGTCGTATCAGGACCCATTGAAACAACTGCTGCAATATGAACATACGCTGCAGTGGTGGGATTGGAATATTGACGAGTATAACAAACGCATTGATGAATGCGATGCAGAGACCGGAAACTACCTCTCTGATATGATGGATGCAATCAGCAGATATTTCAAACTTGAGCCTGCCTTTCTGGATGAAATTTTGGATATCTGCAAGCAGCCGGAGGTGATGGAACTGCCTCACCGGCGTCGGCGAGAAGCCGTTAATGGGCTACGCCGGATGTTTGCGAGTATTAGTCTGGATCGACTTAAACCCGACCTGGTCATCATGGATGAGTTCCAGAGATTCAAGGATTTGATTGCTGGAGACAATTCGGAAAGTGGCATGCTGGCAAGGAAGTTCCTGATCGAAGATAATGATGTGAAGGTGCTCTTGCTGTCTGCGACGCCCTACAAGCCCTATTCCACACTTGAAGAGCTCTCAGAAACAGGCGAAGGGCATTATCAGGAATTCATGCAGGTCATGGATTTCCTGATGAATGATGACCAAAAGAAACATCAATTCCATCAGGTATGGAGTGACTATTCTCGCCATTTGGCTGAAATTAAGACAGAACATTACACCGTGCTGGTCGCAGAAAAGACGCGGGCAGAGGATGAAATGTATCGCTGCGTCTGCCGGACAGAGCGATTGAGCGATGCTATTTTCGACCGCAGCAAAGCTACGGAGATGACCGAGATAACCACCGAGGATATTCGGTCATATACCGAATTGCAGATGCTGATGGATTCTTTGTCACTCGGAAAGTTTCCTATCGAGTATGTGAAGTCGGCACCATATCTGTTGTCATTTATGAATTACCGGGTCAAGGATAAGATTGTCGATGCGTTGGAGAAACAGGGAGACTATCGACTTGTAGAGCAATCCACAAGCATGCTGCTGCGTAGAACCCGAATCAATCGCTACGAAAAGATCCCTTGCAACAATGGCCGCCTGCAGACACTCTTTAATGAGGCATTTAGCAGAGAACGGAATGGCGCTGAATTGCTCTTATGGATTCCTGCATCTCGTCCATATTATTCGACGAAAAGTGTTTTCGATAAAAATAAAGGATATTCGAAGACACTGGTCTTCTCCAGCTGGGAGATGGTTCCCCGCATGATTGCAGGACTTACCTCATATGAGGCGGAGCGGCTTACCGTAGGCAGGCTCGGAAACCGAGAAGATGCCAAACAAATGCGATATTTTGCCCAGGACAGTTCTGAAGGGGAGCGAAAACGGCGCAAAGTGGTTGTGCGACTCCGCGATGAGATGGAGGAGGTTCTTACTTACCCATGTAGAACCCTGGCAAAGCTCTATGAGCCGCTGGAATTGGCTGATAGGTCGGTCGATGAAGTACGCCGGATCGTTTGTGGCCGTGTCCAGGAGCTTCTACAGGAATTCCGGCAGACGCACCAACTTCATGCTGTTCGACAGAGCGCTGCACAAGTAGTGGCACTCATGCAGACCTTAGATGGCGAAGAGCCGAGCTATGAACTAAATGGTATTGCAGCTGGTACGGAGAAGCTGCTGACAGAACTGGCCATTGGCTCGCCGGCGATCTGCGCATATCGATTGTTCAAAGGGGCATCTATGGCAGGTACGATGGCGATGGACCTCGCGGACAAATTCATTGCCCTCTTTAATAAGCAGGAGTCGATGGCAATCATCGATGTGCTATATGGCAAGAAGGATTCTGATGAGGCCTATTACTGGAATGTGGCCAGCTACTGTGTTGAGGGAAACCTACAGGCCGTTCTTGACGAATATGCCTTTACTTTGGGGGGCGGGAGTGACTTGGAGTTGCTGCGGCAGATGAAGTCAGGCTTTGTTGATACTGCGAGCATCCAGATTGAAACGCGGGAATCCTTCCTTGGCCATCGGGAGAAATCCAGGCTGCGCACACACTTTGCAGTGGGCTACTTTAACGCTCAGGTCAATGAGAAGACCATGCAGAGAACTGAGAACATCCGAAGCGCCTTCAACTCCCCCTTCCGTCCATTTGTGCTGGCAACAACATCTATCGGGCAAGAAGGACTGGACTTCCATAACTACTGCAGAAAAATCATGCACTGGAATCTGCCATCAAACCCAATTGATCTGGAGCAACGGGAAGGCCGGATCAACCGTTATCTCTGCCATGCGATCCGTCAGAACCTGGCAGACAGCGAATTCGGAGCTTTCCCATTTGAAAAGAGCGTTTGGAAGGAGACCATGGATCGTGCGACAGTGGCCTTGAAGCAGAACCATTCAGATTTGATCCCCTACTGGTGCTTGCCTGATGATTTTCCCTTTAAATATAAGATAGAGCGCATCGTTCCCATGTACCCATATAGTCAGGATCGTTGCAGATATGACCATCTGATGGATGTGCTCTCAGTTTATCGGCTTACGCTTGGTCAGCCTCGGCAAGAGGAGCTATTTGAAACGATTCACAAGGAGAATTGGAATATGGACGAGTTGAAAAAACTATATATTAACCTTTCTCCGTGGAATCGAGCACATCACAATGGAGGGACGGAACATGAAGATTGAAATGGGCGAATCCCTAATTTACTCCTGGCTAAGACATGAGAAGCTGTGTCAGTTGGTGCAAACTAATTGGAAAGTCTCTCCCTTCTGGGAACTTGAAAATCGTCAAGAAATTGAGGATCTTTTCGTCATATGTAGGAACTATTTCCTCGAAAAACATAGTTTGGATATTTCAAAAGGGTGCAGTCTGGAACAGTTCCTCAAGCAGGCAGAAATTGATGGAATTGGTATTGCGTATTCCACGGAAGCACCGTATATCTACGCGGTTGATGTAGCTTATCATGAGGGCGGCCTGAATTATGGGGGAAAGGATGAGACGATAACAAAGATCGCCCAAAAGTGTATCCGAACAGCGCTCTGCCTGTATGGCTATTTCTGCATGTCTACTGGGGAAGTGCTTTTCGTATCTCCCAAAATAACTCCTGCCATCGAAACGGCTTTAGTTCCTCTCTTTGATGAGATTTCTAAGCTACTGCATGACAACGGGCTGAACATAAAGGCAATCCTGCATTGCAATGATAGTTTTAGCTCCGAGGTCATGTATCCAGTGGTAGAAAAGGCATCAGCTGTGGCAGACACTTCAGAATTATTCATGAGGGGACTTCAGCTTTATAATCTGGCCACAAAAGTTGAACCAACGCATAAGGAAGTCTCTGCGGTTACGACCTCAAAATGCAAATTGAAGCCTACTTCAATGCCACCAGCAGATAAACAGGAGTGGAAGGCAATTCGTAGGATTCCTGATTGGGCAGCTGCGCCAAATCAGAATAACCATAGAATTATTCGCGCTTTTTTGCAACTGCAGAAGGAACGTGGCTTTGTGTGTAGGCCAGAGTTGGAAGCTCGTTGCCAGGATCCCGAGGGTCACGCAGATGTGTATGTAAGGGACTTTAGAGGGAACTTTACATCGATGAAAACGGATGCAGGCAAGAGCCACGGCAAGGTGTTCAGAGATGACGGATATAACATAACGATTTGCCCTGAGGTATTAGCGACGCTTGAGCAGTACAGATCTCTTTTTGAGGCATGATTGTCTAGTCAGACAGAAAGCTTTGATTCTGCATAATGATCATATGACGGAGATACTTTCCATCGGGTTTACGGGAGGATCCTGCAATGGCTCATGATATAAAAAAGCGATCTGCAAGCCATATTTACTTTGGCGTACATAGCAAATCAGGGGAGATCATGCACATTTCCAAAGTTCCGAGTGGCCAGAAGTGCAACTGTGTTTGTGCTGCCTGCGGACAGCCCTTCGAAGCGAGAAAGGGCTCGATTCGGCGACATCACTTTGCGCATGTCTCCAACTATGAGTGCATGTATGCCAGTGAGGTTGCTATCTATAAGGCTTTGGCAGCCGAATTGGAAAAGACGGATTGTTTGACCCTTCCTCCCGTGATGCTGCGCTTCCCTGCATGGTCCAAAGATGAACTGCTTCAAAACGCTAAAACTGTCCATGTTCACTCTGTGGAATTCAAATGCGAGCCGCTTGCCTATCCTCCCCTCCTGACGATCAAAGCACAGGGTAGTTGCTTACGCATCCTCCTTGACTTCAACCATTATTATGACAGTGAGGATCTCGCTTCGTTGGCTACCGAGGCGAAGAATGACGGTTACTCACTGCTCAAGTATGCTATGCCGAAGTTGGACGAGGATCAGGAATTTACACCTGATCGCATTATGACCATTCTGAAGAATTATGAGAAAGCGGAGTGGGTATTCAGTCGTCTTGAACAGCACTGGAAAGAGAAATACTATGCGGTAGCCATTGAGCCTGAAGGACATGGGAGCGGATACCATTGCCCCATCTCCATTGGCCGTTACAAAGGGAAATACTCGGCAAGGTGGGTCGATTGCGCATACTGCAGATTCAATGTGGCTGAGCCTCCAGCCTGCCTCTGTGTCGCCAAGGCCGGCATCCAGAAGAAAGAAGACTTCAAGAGAGATTTGCAAGATCGGCTATCCGACATCGATAAGATCAGGAGAACGAATGAAGAAGAGATCCTGCTGCGCGAAGAGCGAGAAAGATATTTCGAACGAAGATCAGTCTATACTCGTCCAACACCGTATGCTGCTAGGCATGTGGTCCCATCCGGTCCTACGCAAGAGGAGCTGGATGCGGAATATATCCGGATCTGCCAGAGCTATGACCCGACCTCTGAAGAATGGACAGTGGATCGCTACAATCGGCGATGGATCATGTGTACGGTTTGCGGCCGAATTAAGCAGGATGCGCAGATGTCCTATTACGGTGGCAAGGGAGGTGCAAACCGGGGAGTCTGTGCCGATTGTTCACGAAATGGTCGTAGCTAATCCACATAGCTGGCTTGATATTATTCGCATGATGGTGTATTATTAACTTGATACTTGATAGTTTTACAGCTGCGTACTTTGGCAGCCATTTAGAGGTTCTGCCACGACAGGACCTCTTTGTTATGTGTGAGGTGTCGAGATGGATTATATGACCATAAGCGAAGCAGCAACTAAATGGAACCTATCTAACAGGCGTATTCAAACGCTTTGCTCTCAAGGGCGGATACCGGGCGCAGAGCGTGCTGGTTATTGTTGGCTCCTTCCGAAAGACGCAGAAAAGCCAGTGGATGCCAGAATAAAGAGCGGAAAGTATATCGGTTACTCCGAGAAATATAAGAAACCCGGAAAGAAGAACGCCACTGATGGGCTGGAGGGTAAATCATGAACGGCCAAGGAAAACTTCTTACTCATTATTTGAAAAACGCGGACAAGCTGATCATTCCTGTCTATCAGCGAAACTATGATTGGCGCGAGGAACACTGCAGGAAACTGTACCAGGATCTTGTTCGTACCATTCGTGATAGAAAACGTTGGCATTTCTTTGGAGGAATTGTCTCTGTTAGCGATCCTATGGGGAGCAGCTCTGACTACCTTGTGATTGACGGTCAACAGCGAATTACGACCGTTTCACTACTCCTTCTGGCTATGGCCAACCTGATTAAGGAAGGAAAAGTAATCCCCGAAGATGACGATCTATACGCACAGATCACAAAAAAGTACCTGGTGGATGAGATCAATCCTCGCAAGCGCAAAGTCAAGCTCAAGCCTATCAAGGGCGACCAGGACGCATACGATCGCCTCTGGGGTGATCCGGCCGATTTTGATCGTTCATCAAATATCACTCAGAACTATCTATTTTTCTACAATGAGATTCAGAAACAAGCCATTACAATCGACCAGCTCTTCAAGGCCGTTGAAAAGCTGCAGATTATCGACATTACGCTGACACCTCCTGACGATGATCCTCAGCTCGTTTTTGAGAGCCTCAACTCTACCGGTCTCGAATTAAATGAGGGCGATAAGATCCGCAACTTTGTTCTGATGGGACTTGACATCGAAGAGCAAGAGCGCTTCTATGACAGCTACTGGAACCCCATTGAAAAAAATGCCGGCTATAATAAGCAAAACAATTCGTATGATGTAAGCCCATTTATCCGCGACTACCTGAGCATCAAACAGAAGAAGATCACCGGGATGAAGGATATCTACACCGAGTTTAAGGCATATGCCGAAAAGATGCCCGGCGAAATGGAATCCATCATGAAAGATCTCCTAGGCTATGCTAAGCGGTATAACAAGCTCCTGCTTGGACATCCGAGTTTTCCTGCAAAGCTGAAGGCGTCTCTTTTCCGCTTGAATCGTTTTGAGAGCAGCGTCACAAGACCGTTTCTGATGGAAGTAATGAGGCTACAGGAAAGCAGCCTCTTGACCTTGGATGAGGTTGCTGAGATTTGCAGAATCGTAGAATCCTACCTCTTGCGCCGTATCATTTGTGACCTGCCTTCTAATACACTTGCAAAGGTATTCCTTACAATGAGTTCCGATATCAAGCGATTTGACGGTACCTACAGCAATTTCATTGAAAAAATGAAATATGTACTGACCTCCAAAAAGGAAAAGGCCGCATTCCCTGATAACGAGACTTTTGCAGATTGTCTGCGGACCAAGAATATCTACGCTATGCTCCCACGTTACAAAGCGTATCTGTTTGAACGCCTGGAAAACGGTGACAGCAATGAGTATAAGGACGTCTACGGGCGCCTCGATAGCGGTGAGTACACAATTGAACATATTATGCCTCAGAAATTGACCCCCGCTTGGACAAGTGAGCTTGGGCAAGATGCAGAGAATATACATGGAGAATGGCTGCACACGTTGGCGAATCTGACCCTTACAGCCTATAACTCGAAATATAGCAATGCTCCCTTTAGCGAGAAAAAAACAATGGAGGATGGGTATCTACAGAGCGGTATCAGAATGACTCAATGGGTTGCGCAGAAAGAACACTGGGGTCTTCCTGAACTTGAAGAACGCTGTAAATACCTTACACAGCAAGCTGCGTCTCTATGGCCCTATGCTGATAGCAGCTATACTCCGCCACAGAAGCAGTATGAGGAAGTGTCGCTGGATGATGATATCACGCTTACCGGTCATAGCATCGTGAAGTACCGCTTCCGTGGTATTGAGCATGAAACAACTTCGTGGGTAGAAATGTACACCGAGGTTCTAAAAGAACTTCATAATGGTAATAAGGCATATCTCAATTACCTTGCCGATGCCGATGATAGTGTAGATCTGTCGATCCAGGTTACCAGATCACCAGATGAATTCTCCAGCAGTGTAAAAATTGATGACGATATTTATATCTGGACTGGTACCGCAACTCAGTATAAAGTCAATCTACTGCGGAAGTTCTTCGAACAGTATAAGCAGGATCCGTCCGATCTCGTATTCTTCCTCGATGATAGTAGAGGCATTGGTTCAGATGAGGAGATCGAACGCTACAAGATTCGTCGGAAGTATTGGGAGAGTGTCCTTCCATCACTTCAAGAGGCAACGGGTACTTTCTTAAATATCAGCCCATCTAAGAATAACTCTATCATGGGAGCCACGGCACGTAGTGGTGTTTACCTTTGCTGCGTAGCGAACTATGACTCTGCCCGTGTCGAAATATTTATTGATCAGGGTGATTATCAAAAGAATCGGGCGATCTATAATCACCTTGAGCAAAACCGGGATGCAATTGAGGCTACATACGGAAAAAGCCTGCATTGGATCTGCCAAGACGATGTTAGAGCCTGCAAAGTCTACGATGAGATTAAAGAGGTCAGCATCAAAAATGAGGAAGACTGGCCAGTAATGAGCGCTTTCCATATTCAACGAGCAAAGGCCTTGTTTGCTGCGACAAAGCAGTTTCTGGGATAATTCTTATAAGAAAGCTGCGGGAAGTGCACTAAAGAAGTTAATACGATATGTCACAATAATAGGTTATCCATTTGTCTGCAGTTTTGCTGGTGATGACATTATTGAGCTGGATTCTACAACAGATGAAATCAAGATGCCACCCTTTCGGATGGCATCTTTTTTATCACCTTTAATCAGCGCAAGCCGGTTTCGTTTTTTTAGCTCAAACCTGAAAGAGAGCGCATCACCAAGTCGATGTCTTTGTTTTCAAGTTCCTGAATGATGTGCAGATAGGTTTTTTGCGTAGTGGTCATACTCGAATGTCCAAGACGCCGGGCAACGCTTGCGATGGAAACGCCCGTAAACAACAGTAAAGAGGCGTGTGTATGCCGCAGTCCGTGGACAGAGATGACAGGGATGTTACAGGCTTTGCAATGCCTGCCGAGAATGTCGTTCACCGTCGAATTATAGACAGTGGAGTTGACAAAGATGGGCTTATCTTCGGGAAGGTGCTTTACCAATTCAGAAAATTGAATGACAGTTTGCCAGTCAATTTGAATTTTCCGCACAGACGACTTGTTCTTCGTAGGCTGGAAGCCGCCCTTTCCCTTGTAGTCCCAAGTCTTGCTTATGGACAGTGTTTGATGGGCAAAGTCGAAGTCTTTCGGGGTAAGAGCCAGTGCTTCAGAAAAGCGCATCCCCGTCTTTGCTACCAACAGGATAAAGTAGTCCCAATTCACCTTATCCTTTAGGTCAAGCGAGATCAGCAGCGTGTGTAGCTCAAATTGATTGAGATACTTGATTTTCTTAACAACCGGTGGCTTTCCCTTGATGATTGCCTTGCGAGTAGGATCTCTTTCAATCAAGCCCTCATCAACAGCATCAAGAATAGCTCCCTTGAGCTGGTGGTGAAAATCCATCGTGGTTTGGCGCTCGTGGAACTCAGCATAGTCGTTCAACAGCTGCTGATAAGCGATCCGGTTCATATCACATACTCTCAGGTTCGGGACGAGCTTAACGAGCCATTTCTGCGTCATCAGGTACTTGTCCATCGTCACCTTTCTGATTGCGCCCTTCTTATACACCGTAATCCATTTTGCATAATATTCACAGAACAAGTCTGTTCGTTTTGTTTCTGTTAGCATCAGAAGTCCTCCATTTCATTAAAAATGGCTTACGCTGATGAAGGGTGATAAGGTTGTCGAGGTTTTCAAAGAATAGCCCTATGCGCTTTTGCTCAGGAACAGATGGCATACAAATAACAGTGTTTAGTATGTTATCGTTATAAAGCCTTTTTATGGTGCTACCCTCAATACCAGCCCACTTTACTACTGAGTAAAAACACTTCAAAAATGGATTTGAGAGCCTTTCATCGTGGTTAAGCCACACGATATTTGAATCCTGAAAATACTCATTATTCCCGGCAAATTCAACGGCTCTGCCGATACTGCCCGACGCTGAAATCAAAATATCTCCCTTTTGGGGATAAGGATATTTTGATTTGTATTCTTCAAAAAGCTCTCTGGAAATAAACGCATCAGGATCAGCGCCAAATGTTCCAATTTTATAAAAAGGTATATCTCCAGTTTCTGATGTCTGTTCCTTGAAAATGCGGCGGCACACTGAAACCGAGCCTATTTCACCAAGCTTACGCTGTTCCCAAGAAGAAGTATTTCGCTTTTTATTTGCGGTCAGGATACGCCTGCCCGCCCTTGCGGTAAAAGAAATGCACTCACGCTGATGAAGGGTGATAAGGTGGTCAAGGCGAGTTAGCAGCTCACCTATTTTCCTCTGCTCATCTATATATGGTAGAGGTATAGGCATTTGGAAGAACACATCATCTTTAATTGAGAACCTATCTGACCTTGCACCAGAGTCACCATTGAAATTCATAAACGAATGCCAATACGCGCACTTAAAGAAATGCTCCAAATAAGTCGTGTCAACATCGTGCGGACGAAAGACGGTATATAACGGTGACATTACGCCCGTTCTTCCAAGTTTATTGCGGTTTATCGGTCCAACTGGGGCGGAAGTAGAGATACGAGGGTTGTAAACAAAGTCCTCATTTTTTACAATGTAGTACCCATCCAAGCTGCCCAGCTTTGCTATATCGTGGTCAAAGAAATCTCTTTGACTTATAATTCCGAACTCAGCAGAGTTTGTAAATGTTTCTACATATTGTAGTCCGGCATTTTTCTCCGTGACTTTATCTGCAATTTCGGATAGCTTACGCTGTTCCCAAGAAAATGTCGAAGCGGTGAAGATCATAGAGATAAAAGCCTGAAAAAAGCCGAATAAAAATACAC
>ERZ779725.633-NODE-633-length-22037-cov-2.101720_pt1 | contig 22037 bp, 24 predicted proteins | sample MGYA00511890_ERZ779725 | MGnify/ENA primary metagenome ERZ779725 (study PRJEB29588, sample SAMEA2148549) | human gut metagenome | biome: human gut; feature: human-associated habitat; material: faeces | place: Denmark | collected 2008/2010 ...
ACAGAAGCGCCAACGACAGCTTCACAGTCTCAGGATAATAATTCGTCAAAGGAACAATAATATTGTACAATAAAGAAGCGTACGGGAAATCTTAATGATTCCTGTACGCTTTTTGTTTTTTTGATTCTTTTCATGTTATGAACAAAAGAAATTTAAATATAATAAAAAAGGATCTGCTGATAATAACAGATCCTTCTATATTACAAATTAAAGATTTTTCTTTTCAAGATATTCTTTGATACGTTCTGTTGGATTTAACAGATCACTGATTGATGCGTCATGATTTAATGTATCAATTAACAGTGCAACGTATTTAGATACATCAGAAGATGCATACCAGTCACGAGATAATAATTCAGGTGTCTGATAAGTAAGGTTTGTAGTGATAACCTTTTCAATGATACCTTCTTCAACAGCACGATCAAATACTTCTAATCCATTTGTGAATAAACCAAATGTAGATAAGCAGAAGACACGACGTGCATTTCTGCGTTTTAATTCTTTCGCTACATCGATCATACTTTCTCCAGAAGAGATCATATCATCAATGATCAGTACATCTTTACCATCTAATGAATCACCAAGGAATTCATGGGCAACGATTGGGTTACGGCCATCAATAACTGTAGAATAGTCACGACGTTTGTAGAACATACCAACATCAACACCAACAACGTTTGCCATGTAGATTGCACGTTGCATAGCTCCTTCATCTGGACTGATAACCATTAAGTGGTCTTTGTCGAAGTGAACGTCTTTACACTGTTCAACTAATGATTTTACAAACTGATAAGTAGGCTGAATATTATCGAATCCGCTGATAGGAATCGCATTCTGTACACGAGGATCATGTGCATCAAATGTCAGAATGTTATCAACACCAAGGTTTAATAATTCCTGAAGCATAACTGCACAGTCAAGGGATTCACGAGTACTTCTCTTATGCTGGCGGCTTTCATATAAGAAAGGCATGATAACATTTATGCTCTTAGCTTTACCAGCGGCAGCACTGATGATACGTTTTAAGTCAGCATAATGATCATCTGGAGACATATGGTTCACACGTCCACTTAAAGAGTAAGTAACGCTGTAATTTAATACGTCAACGATGATGTATAAATCCATGTCACGAACAGATTCGCGAATGATACCTTTGGCTTCTCCAGAACCAAAGCGAGGGCAACTAGCATCTAAAAGATAAGTATCTCTTAAATATCCATCACAAGCAACAGAGTCTTTGAAATCTTTGAAAGTTTCAGATCTCCACTGAATGATATAGTTGTCAATTGTTTTTCCAAGTTCTTTGCATCCTTCAAGGGCAATGATTCCAAGTTTACCGTCTGGAATCTTAGTAAAGTTACGGTCAGATCGTCTCATGATACTATCTCCTTCGTATATTGTTCTTTATATTTTTTTATAACATTATAAATAAGTTACGTCAAGTTCGATTTTTTGAAACGGATATCATCTCCATAGATTTTCTGCCAGGAATAATTCTCTATAATTCTTGAGAAGATTCGTTCCGAGTAGGTATTTCGAAATTCCTGAAGAGATAAATTGGTAGAAATAATTGTGGATTTCTCTTGGATCAATCGTTCATTCAAACATTGAAACAACTGTGAAATCACAAATTTGTTAATCATCTCTGTACCAAGGTCATCAATGATCAGTAGATCGCATTGAAAGATCAGGTTAGCAGAAGTCTCCTGTTGAGCATTCTTTTCTCTGCCAAAGGTATGTTTGGCAAGTGTATCGAAAAGTTGAAAAGCTGTCATATAGACACAGGTAAATCCGCGGTTCATGATCTCCTTTGCAATACAATGACTTAAAAAAGTCTTCCCAACACCAGTGGAACCCTGAAATAAAATGTTGTCGTGATTTGGAAATCTGGAAATAAAGGTTTTGCAGTGTTCCACAACTTTCTGGATGTTGCGTCTTGGACTTGGAAGACCTTGTTTGGTCATCTGATCGGAGTAATAATCTTCTCTGAAGGTCCGAAAATTCTCCCGGGCTAAAATCTTAGCCATATTAGAACCGGAATACAGGTGATCGATCATCGCCTGATGAAAACAGGAACATGGTTCCTGCCCAATATATCCGGTGTCTTTACACTTCTTACAATGATAGATGGGTTCCAGATAATCAGATGAATATCCGGCCTCGTGTAAGAGAGCCTGCTTCTTCTCGATCAAAACATGATTCTTCTTACGGTAGTTTTCTCGTAAAGCAGGATCATCACTGACGATAAGCTGCTTTCCAAGAGAAATTGAATTGGAAGTAATCTGTCGGTCAAGATCTCTGATCTCTGGAATGGTTGTATATATATCTTTCTTGCGCTGTTCATGAAGACGGTAATTAGAAAGCCGCCTTGCTTCATATTGGCGCATGATATCCTGATAATCGTTATTTGATAATGACATAAGTTAGTTCTCCATGAGTTCGTTTGCGAACTGTTTCTGTAAAAGCTGCTGCTCTAACGCATCAAAATCATAATCACGCTGAGTAAAATTATGCATAGTATTCTGGTTATTATTGTTAGCAAAAGTCTTAGGAGCCTTCTGCTGTACATGGAAGTTCTTAGCATCTTCCAAGGTTACAATATGGTTATCTTTCCAATGTTTTAGGATGGTATCTGCATATGGAAAACTTGGTTTATTGATCGCATTGATTGTTCGGTTACATGCTTCGATGATCAATGGAAGATCAAAACCATCTGTCTCAAGCCATCGTTTCATATATTCTTCCTGAACAGGTGCAGGATTCTGGTTTAATCCGAAAGCACGCATAATAGAATAATATTCCTTACGGAAATTTTTGCTGTATGCTTTCGCTTCATCTGGAGTCTGAATATTGGCTTCATACCAGTTGATCGCTACAGACTGCATATAACGGAAACTCTTCTTGCCATTGGAAACACAATGCTCTACAAGATATTCAACTAATTCGCAGGACATCTTAAGATCCTCGATCATATAAAGTAATGTGTTCATATCTGTGCAGGTAAGAGGTTTTCCTAAAAACATTTCACATACATAAAGAAGATATGAGAAACGTTCGTCTTCACTCTTACGCTGTAATTCAGCAGGGGACAAAGTCTTCATTGCTGGGATTGCTTCAGCACCAATAGAAGCCTGTTTTTTTGCTGTAAACTGTTCTGTCTGGGAAGAGACAGTGGATGAAGCTGTTATAGACTGTGCCTGTGAATCTGGCTGTGCAGTCTGTGCATTGGAAATCTGTTCAGGAGAATGTGGATTGCCACTGACAGGGAGAAGTTCAATAAAACTGATCTCACCATCTTTTAATTCCATGCGCAGAAGTGATTCTTTCTCCCAGTACTTTAACGCACGAGTAACATCACGCTCCGTAAGTTCCAGTACGTCTGCCAGACAAGGGATGCTGAAGTTCGCACCATCAGAAACCATACGCAGAAGATAGATATACACTTTGATATATTCACCATTCGCACGGATCATGTAATTATCAACAAAAGCGTTTGGAAGCAGCGTTCCACCGGTTGGATATGTGGTTGTTACTTTAATGTAATTCATGGCAATTTCTCCTTCTTTTATTATTGTTAATCTGACTATAACGCAGATTGGAGAAATTGTAAATACCAGGGAAATCCACAGCCCAATTGTGTACAAGTATGTGGATAATGTGGATAATGTGGACAAAAATCGTAAAACAATGGAAATAAGCCATTTACATAGATTTTACAATTGTGGAAAAGGACAAAAGAAATCCACAGATTTGTTTATCAACAATTGTGTACAAACCTGTGGATAATGTGGATAACTATCTATTTACGAGAGAATTTCCGATAGAATCGACGTTTCCTGCGCCCATAGTTATCAACAGATCATTTTTTTTGCAATTTTTTAAAATAAATTCTTCAATGTCATCAAATTCCTTAATATAGTGTACATCTACATCATAATCAGCCATGCGGTCCACGATATCTTTGGAACTTACGATACCAGTATCTTTCTCTCTGGCTGCATAGATATCAGTTAAGATCACATGATCACAGAGACTTAATGCCTTAGCAAAATCATCAAGGAATGCGATCGTTCTGGAATAAGTATGTGGCTGGAATACACACCATAATTCATTATGTGGATAATTCTTTGCAGATTCCAGAGTTGCACGGATTTCTGTTGGGTGATGAGCATAATCATCAACAACAGTGAAGCCGTTGCATGTACCTTTTAATTCAAAACGACGTTTTGCACCAGTGAATCCAAGAAGCCCTTTCTTTATCGTATCAATATCGATACCGATACGTTTTGCAGCAGCGATGGCAGCCAGTGCGTTCTTTACATTATGCTCTCCATTGACATTTAACTGGATATGGTCAACATATTCTCCTTTAAAGTAATAATCAAAATGTGCATGTCCAAATGCATCATATCCAATATTCTTTGCACAATAGTCGTAAGAATCATTTTCCAGTCCAAATGTTGCATATTCTGCTTTTAATCCGTCCACAATATAATCGATGTTCTCAATTTCACCATTGATGATCAGGTAACCATAATCAGGAAGTTTGTGAGCAAATTCACGGAAAGAATGGCGGATATCATCAAGATCCTTGAAGAAATCCATATGATCTTCTTCGATATTAAGGATAATACTGATCTTAGGGAAAAACTCTAGGAAACTGTTTGTATATTCACATGCCTCTGTTACGAATGTTTCAGAATGTCCAACACGGATATTTCCATTGATCGCATCAAGGATTCCACCGACACTGATCGTAGGGTCTGTGTTACCAGCAAGTAAAATATAAGATAACATAGAAGTAGTCGTTGTTTTACCATGAGTTCCAGATACAGCGATCGCATTCTGGTAATTGTGCATCATCTGGCCAAGCAGTGTGGCACGTTTCATAACTGGAATGTTACGGCGTACGGCTTCTTTATATTCTTCGTTTGTATCGAAGTTGATGGCAGCTGTATATACAACAAGATCAATATCATCTGTAATATTATCAGCAGTCTGGCTTAAGTAAACTTTGGCACCTTTATCTTCCAAGTGTTTGATGATATCAGAAGTATGGACATCGGATCCAGAAATAGTAAATCCTTCTTTGATAAGAATTTCAGCAAGACCACTCATGCTGATACCTCCGATTCCCATAAAATGAATATGAATTGGTTTGTTAAAATCTATTTGATACATTTTCATGTGTCCTTTCTTTCTATTTTGATATGGTTTCATTGTTTTCCTTATTATAAGTCACTGCAACTAAACTTGCAAGACGGAGATTGAATTGGAAAATATTATAAGTATCATAAAAATATGGATAAAAAAGTAGTAAAATGTTATAATAAAAAAGGAAATAAAAAACAAGTTTTTGTTCACAATTGCTGAAAATAGTGTTATAATAGAAACTAGCATATACGGTCGAAGAGAGAGAAGAAGTTACCAGAGCCTGACCGGAGAGCGAATTTTAGCTAAATTATTAGAAACTAGGAGGATGACAACATGCAAATAACTGATGTACGAATTAGAAAAGTGGCCAAAGAAGGTAAGATGAAAGCTGTTGTGTCTATCACGATCGACAACGAATTTGTGGTACATGATATTAAAGTAATCGAAGGGGAAAAAGGTCTGTTTATTGCAATGCCAAGTCGTAAAGCGGCAGACGGTGAATATAGAGACATTGCACATCCGATCAATTCTGATACAAGAAATATGATCCAGACTTTAATTTTAGAACAATACGAAGCAATGAATCTGGGGGATATTGACGCAACAGCGCCAGAAGTCTAAGAGAATAACTTCTTCTTTAATTTATGCAGGAAGAGAATCAGGGTTGACCGCCTGGTTCTCTTTTCTGCTATAATAAGGTATCATGATTTACGAAGCTAAGATACGAAAGAGATATTATTAAGAATAAGGAGGTTTGACCGATGGAATTTCAGATAGGAGATATTGTCAAATTAAAGAAAGCACACCCATGTGGAACGAATGAGTGGGAAATACTCAGAGTAGGAATGGATTTTCGCTTAAAATGTGTTGGATGCAGCCGACAGGTTATGGTACCAAGAAAGATGATTGAAAAAAATTTTAGAGGATTTATAAAAAAAGCTTGCCAAGATTAGAAGTTTATGATAGAGTAATTATTCGTGGTATATAAAAATATCCTTGCTCTTTCACGAAGAAAGAGCCACTAGACCAAAAGGAGGTGCAAGTAATGATGAAATATGAATTAGCATTAGTTTTAAGTGCAAAGATCGAAGACGAAGAACGTGCAGCTATGGTTGAAAAAGTTCAGGCAATGATTACTACAGCAGGTGCAACGATCACTAACGTCGATGAATGGGGTAAGAAACAGTTAGCTTACGAAATTCAGAAGATGAAAGAAGGATACTACTATTTCATCCAGTTCGAAGGCGAAACTACAGTTCCAGCAGAACTTGAAGAGAGACTTCGTATTGAGGAAACTGTATTACGTTTCTTATGCGTTAAACAGGATGCGTAATTAACAGGAGGGATCCGAATAATGAATAAAGTAGTATTAATGGGAAGATTGACAAGGGACCCTGACGTAAGATATTCACAGGGTGAAACACCTTTGGCAATTGCCAGATATACGTTAGCAGTAGACAGAAGATTCAAGAGAAACGGTGAACAGGATGCAGATTTTATTAACTGTGTGGCATTCGGACGCACAGCGGAGTTTGCAGAGAAGTACCTGAAACAGGGTACAAAGATGGTCGTTTCTGGAAGAATCCAGACAGGTAGTTACACAAACCGTGACGGAGTTAAAGTTTACACAACAGAAGTTGTGATCGAAGAGCAGGATTTTGCGGAAAGCAAGGCAGCTGCAGCCCAGAACAGTAGTATGGGAGTTCCACAGCCAAGCGCGCCACAGCCTAGTGCCGCAGCAAGCGATGGTTTTATGAATATTCCAGATGGTTTGGAAGAAGAATTACCATTTAGTTAAATAGGAGGTAGAAATCATGGCTTATACAAAAGGCGATTCTCCAATGAGAAGAAGAGGCGGACGTAGAAGAAGAAAAGTATGTACATTCTGTACAGAAGCCGACGCTGTAATTGATTATAAAGATGTAGCAACATTAAAGAAATATGTATCTGAAAGAGGAAAAATCCTTCCAAGACGTATTACTGGAACATGTGCTAAACATCAGAGAGCTGTTACAGGAGCTATTAAGAGAGCTAGACATTTAGCTTTAATGCCATATACAGCTGAATAATTTTAAGCAGATAATGAAGAGTTATATTGTGACGAATGTTGCGATATAGCTCTTTTTTCTTTATATTAAAATATATTGTTTTGTAGAAAAAACATGTCGTAATGATTAAGAAAATTGCAAAAATTGAACAAATATCTCGCTTTCGTTAAATACAATGTACAAATTCATACAATTGAGTTATAATAAAGGATAATTGTAATAACTGAATCAGGAGAAAAAAATGGACATTATGAAGAAAACAAAGATAGAACAGTATCTTCAAAGACCATTATGGGTATTGCTCATTTTGGTTTTTATAGATGTAGAGTTCTTTTTCTTGGATATTCGATGTGCAGTAATCTTAGCTGTCGTTATCATTGCATTTGCAATTTTTCAAATGGTCATTTATTCCAGAAGTAAGCAAGCAATCGTGAAAGAATGTATGAACTTTATGTTTGAACAGAGTCAGGTGCAGAATTATCTGCTTCAGCAGCTTCCAGTGCCATATGCTTTGCTTGATGGGAATGGGATGATCATTTGGTCGAACGAGGCATTTCAAAAAATTGCAGGAGATAACAGAGGAAAGTCGATTCAGCAGATTTTTAATAATCTGAATCGTAATCTGATTCCATCTGATGTCAGCCATGCGATTTCACATATTGAATACCAGAAGAAATACAAAGATGGTGACCAAGAAAAGGAACAGACGCTGTTCTATAAGGTAGAGATGAATCGTATTCGTGTGGAAGATTTCTCAGATGAGAATGATAACAGCTGTTCCAGACAGATGCTGAAAGATAATGACCTGATCGCAGCTTATTTCTTTGATCAGACACTGCTTAAGAAATATATGGAGCAGAATGAGAACCAGAGAATGGTTATTGGATTGATCTATATTGATAATTACGATGAGATCCTTGATGATATTGATGCAGTGAAACGTTCAATGTTGATCGCAGTTGCAGATCGTAAGATCAATAAGTTTATCCAGAATGTTTCTGGTGTTGTGAAGAGAACAGAGAGAGATAAATATTTTGTTGTGTTTGAACAAAAATATCTGGATAAGATCAAAGAAAACAAGTTTTCAATTCTTGATGAAATCAAGACGATCAACCTTGGAAATTCTATGCATATGACACTAAGTATCAGTTTTGGAATTAATGGAAACACGTATCAGGAAAGCTACGAAGCAGCTTGTGCTGGTATGGATCTTGCTTTGGGACGTGGTGGTGATCAGGCAGTTATCAAAGATGGAGAAGATATCTCTTATTATGGTGGTAACTGTGAGGTTATGGAACGTACAACAAGAGTCAAAGCACGAGTGAAGGCACATGCATTAAAAGAATTGTTGGAATCTAAAGAGAATGTTGTGATCATGGCTCATAAGATCCCAGATCCAGATGCGATCGGTGCAGCTGTTGGGTTATACAGACTGGGACTTTCTCTGGGAAGAAAGGCACACATCGTTATGAACGAAGTGACGATCTCTGTCAGAGCAATGGTTGATGAACTGAATAAGAGCGGCATTTACGATGAAGATATGTTTATTGATAATGAACAGGCCATTGATATCACAGATGAGAATACACTTTTGATCGTTGTAGATGTAAATCATGCGAATTATACAGAATGTGAAGAATTGCTAAATCGGACTAAAACAATCGTGATCTTAGATCACCATAGAAAGAATAAAGATATGATCAGAAATCCAGTTCTTTCTTATGTAGAACCATATGCTTCTTCTACTTGTGAGTTAGTTGCAGAGATTCTTCAATATGTAGATTCTAAGCCAAAGCTGGAACCAATGGAAGCGAATGCTATGTATTATGGTATGCTTGTTGATACCGATAATTTTGTGAATAAAACAGGAGTCAGAACATTTGAGGCAGCGGCATATTTGAAACGTAATGGGGCGGATCTTACAAAGGTAAGAAAGATGTCAAGAGAGAGTATAGAAACCTACAGGATCAGAGCCAAAGCAATCAGCGAGGCAGAGATTTTGTATGGAAGATTTGCAATTGCAACACTTGTAGGAATCGGAGTGGACAGCCCTACAGTCATTGGTGCGCAAGTATCGAATGAATTGCTAGATATAGATGGAATAGAAGCGTCATTTGTTTTAACAAGTGTTCATGAGAGGGTTTATATCAGTGCAAGATCGATCGATGAAGTAAATGTCCAGAAGATCATGGAAGAATTCGGTGGTGGTGGCCATTTGACAGTTGCAGGAGCACAGCTTGTCGATGTATCATTAGATGAAGCAAAAAATATTATCCGTGAGACATTAAAATATTTGGAATCAAAAGGAGATATATAAACAATGAAAGTTATTTTATTAGAAGATGTAAAATCAGTTGGAAAAAAAGACGAAGTAGTAGAAGTTAACAACGGATATGCAAGAAATGTATTATTCCGCAAAAATTTAGGAATCGAAGCTACAAAGAAAGCTTTAAATGACTTGAAATTAAGAAAAGCAAATGATGACAAACTGGCAGCAGAAGCATTAGCAGAAGCGAAAGTTTTAGCAAAAGAGATTGAAGAAAAACAGTTAGTATTAAAGATGAAAGTCGGAGAAGGTGGAAGAACATTTGGATCTATTTCCACAAAAGAGATCGCAGCAGAAGCAAAGAAACAGTTAGGGTATGACTTAGATAAGAAGAAAATGCACTGCGAACCGATCAAGAATCTTGGATTCCATGATGTTACAATTAAAGTTCATCCACAGGTAACAGCAACATTAAGAGTCAAAGTAGAAGAAAAATAAGAGGGCATATTTATGGATGAAGCATTTATCAAGAAAGTGCAGCCAAACAGCCCAGAGGCAGAACAGTCTGTGATCGGTGCAATGATCATGGATAGAGACGCGATCGCTGATGTTATTGATATTGTAAGTGCGGATGATTTCTATCAGAAGCAGAATGGCATTTTATTTGAAGCGATGACAGAATTATATCGGGAAGGAAAGCCGGTGGATTTGGTAACGCTTCAGAATAAATTAAAGAAAAAAGATGTGCCGGAATCTATGAAATCTCTTGAATTTATCAGAGATCTTCTAGAAGCAGTCCCAACGTCTGCGAATGCGAAACAATATGCAAAGATTGTCAGTGAAAAGGCAACACTTCGTAAACTGATCAAAGTCACAGAGGACATCACAACGGAATGTTATCTCGGCAAAGATGATGTGACAGAGATTCTTGACCATACAGAGAAGAATGTGTTTGGACTTCTTCAGCAGGCAAGTGGAAGAGAAGATTTTGTACCGATTGATAAAGTCGTGTTAAATACGCTGGACGCGATCGAGGAGGCAGCGAGCTCTGAGGGACGAGTGACGGGTATTGCAACAGGATTTACAGATCTGGATTACAAATTATCTGGATTACATCCATCCGAGCTTATCATCGTGGCAGCACGTCCTGCTATGGGTAAGACAGCATTCGTATTGAATATTGCACAGAGAGCGGCAGTCAGAGATCATGTTCCAACTGCGATCTTTAGTCTGGAGATGTCAAAGGAACAGCTTGTAACCCGTATGATGGCGATGGAAGCGATGGTTGATTCTCAGTCCATCCGTACTGGTGATCTTCAGGAAACGGACTGGGAGAAGATCATGGAAAGTGCCGGAACGATCGGACGTTCTCCATTGATCATTGACGATACACCGGGTATTACAATTGCGGAGTTGCGATCTAAGTGTCGAAGATACAAACAGACACACGGACTTGATCTGATCATTATTGACTATCTGCAGCTGATGTCAGGAGGAAAACGTTCCGAATCAAGACAGCAAGAGATTTCTGAGATTTCCAGATCGTTAAAAGCACTGGCAAGAGAGATGAATGCGCCAGTGATCGCATTATCTCAGTTAAGTCGAAGAGTAGAAGAGCGAAAACCAGCCAAACCAATGTTATCTGACCTTCGTGAGTCAGGATCGATCGAGCAGGATGCCGACGTTGTAATGTTTATTTACCGTGATGAATACTATAACGAAGATTCTGAGAAGAAAGGAATCGCAGAGATCATCGTGGATAAACAGAGAAATGGTTCAACGGGTAGTGTAGAGCTTGTATGGCTAGGACAATACACTAAATTTGGAAATAAAGAAAGAGCACCACATTAATGTCTGGTGCTTTTTCTTACACATACAACTGGATAAAATATACAATTTAAATAAAATAATACAATTCAATAAAAAGGGGGTATCTTATGTTATCATTTCTATTTCCTCCAATTTGTCCATTATGTGCAAAAGAATTGTTGGACAAAGGAGAGCATATCTGTAAATCTTGCAGTAAAAAGCAGATCTTTATCAAAGAACCGACCTGCTATTCCTGCGGAAAACCAATGAAAAATCACGAAAAAGAATACTGCAGTGACTGCAGACAACACCCGAAAAACTTTGAACGTGGAATGGGATTATGTATTTATCAGAAACCAGTCACGAATTCTTTGGCTGCGATCAAATATAAGAATGAAAGGAAATTTGCAAAATATTATCTGGAAGAGATTCAAAAAAGAAAATACAGAGATTTGTTACAGTTAAAAATAGATGTCATCATTCCTGTGCCGATCCATAGAAAAAAGAGAAGAAAAAGAGGCTTTAATCAGGCAGAAATTTTTGCAAATGGAATTGCAGAAATGTTAAACAAACCTATGTATACAAAGATTGTAGAAAGAATTCATGATACGAAACCGCAGAAACAATTAAACCCAGGAGAGAGAAAAAGCAATTTAAAGAAAGCATTTCGTGGAAATTTAAAAGAATATCAGAGAGCAGGAATGCCAAAAAGAGTGTTATTAGTAGATGATATTTATACAACAGGATCAACCGCAGAAGCGGTAACAGTAGCTTTGAAACAACTAGGAATCAGAGAGGTTTATGTATTTTGTATAGCGATCGGAAAAGGATTTTCCTGATATTTCCGTCATGGTATTTTGTAGAAAGGTCTGTTATAATGAGGTCTGGCTGATCCATGAAGATTTGAAAAAGATATGGATCAGAGGGAAGAAGATAGAGTTAGAAAGAGGCAAATAGATGGAAAATCGATATGACTTAAGTGGATCTCTGCTTCACTGGTATGATTATAATAAACGTCTGTTACCATGGAGAGAAAATAAAGATCCTTATAGAATCTGGATTTCAGAGATTATGCTGCAACAGACAAGAGTAGAAGCAGTGAAACCGTATTTTGACCGTTTTATGGAGGCATTGCCAACGGTTTATGATCTAGCCGAAGTAGAAGATGATCGACTGATGAAACTATGGGAAGGCCTTGGCTATTACAATCGTGCAAGGAATCTAAAAGCAGCAGCACAGACGTGGACAACTGCCTGCAGATTATGATAAATTATTATCGCTGAAGGGCATTGGAATGTATACAGCAGGGGCGATCGGATCGATCGCATTCGAACTACAGGTTCCTGCAGTAGATGGAAATGTTCTTCGTGTGCTGGCTAGATTATGGGGAGATGACTCTGATATTCTCAAAGATAAAACAAAGAAAGATATGGGAAGAAGGATCATGGAATTTATGTCGGAAGACCGACCGGGAGATTTTAATCAGGCATTGATTGAACTGGGTGCGACAGTTTGTGTGCCAAATGGGAAACCATTATGTGATCAGTGTCCATGGGATACGGTTTGTAGAGCTTACAAAGAAGATCTTATAGACAAATTACCGGTCAAAACTCCGAAGAAGGCAAGAAAGATCGAGCATAAGACTGTATTTTTATTAGAATGCAACGATCAGATCGCAATCCATAAACGAGGAGACAAAGGATTGCTTGCCGGACTATGGGAGTTCCCGAATGAAGATAAGAAAATGGATGCCGAAGATATCAAGGAATGGATGACTGCGCATCATATGGAAGATGCCAAGGTAGAAGCAGCAGGGAAAGGAAAACATATCTTCAGTCATGTGGAATGGCACATGGAAGGAGTAAAAATTTCCTTAAAAACACCGATAGAAAGCAAAGATTACGTTTGGGTACTAAAAAAAGAACTAGAAAATACGTATGCATTGCCGTCAGCATTTGAAATATTTCGTAAGATATTGTAAAATAGAAGTTATGTATATAATTACAAACTTATAAAATCCCGTAAAGGGCAAGTTCATTTTTAAAAGGAGAAAAGATTATGAAAAAGTTTTTAACAGTCGCATTAGCCGGTGTACTGGCAGCTTCTATGCTGTTCACAGGATGCAGTAAAAAAGCAGAAAGTAAAGTTCCAGACAAACTGATCGTAGGAACAAACGCAGAGTTTCCACCATTTGAATACATGAACGATAAAAAACAGCCAGAAGGTTTTGATATCGCTATGATCAAAGAAATCGGAAAACGTATGGGTAAAAAAGTTGAGATTAAAAACATGGAATTCAAATCTCTGATCGGTGCTATGGAATCTGATTCTATCAATGCGATCATTGCTGGAATGACAAAGACAGAGAAACGTGAAAAAGCTGTAGATTTCTCTGACAGCTACTATACAACAAATCAGGCGATCATCTTAAAGAAGGATAGCAAGATCACAAAATTAGCTCAGCTTGATGGAAAGAAGATTGGTGTTCAGGAAGGAACAACAGGAGATTTAATTTCATCTGGAGATAAATTTGGAGATGGTAAGAAAGCGAAAGTCCTTGTCAAAGGTGCAAAGGTAAAACGTTTTAAGAAGGGCGTTGATGCTGTCATGGATCTGAAAAATGGATCAGTTGATGCAGTAGTCATCGATGAATTAACAGCAAATGAATTTGTGAAAAAGAATGCGAAGAAGTTAAAAATAGTGATCGATTCTGCAGGATCTGAATACTATTGTATCGCACTTACAAAAGGTAATACAGCTTACAAAGAAGAGGTCAATAAACAGATTAAAGCAATTAAAGAAGATGGAACATATGATAAGCTGAAAGCTAAATATATTGATTCCAAAAACTAGAAAATAGGAAGGTAAGGTTTCAAAAATGTTAGATTCATTTTATACCGCATTTATTGAAGAACAACGTTACCTGCTATACCTCGATGGACTAAAGATGACAATTCTTGTGTCAGTCATTGCGATCATCATAGGTGTGGTACTTGGTACATTGTTAGCATTAATGCGTTTGACAGCAGAGCAGAAAGGAAAGAGTACACTTTTATCAAAAATCGCATACGTGTACATTGATGTCATTCGTGGAACACCAACGTTGACACAGTTGATGATCATGTATTTCGTTATTTTAAAAGGTCAAAGTGGACTGCTTGTAGGTTCCTTAACCTTTGGTCTAAACAGTGCAGCTTATGTTGCGGAGATCATCCGTGCAGGAATTCAGGCTGTTGATCAGGGACAGATGGAAGGTGGACGTTCTCTTGGATTATCCTATGTACAGACAATGAAAGATATTATCCTGCCTCAGGCGATTAAGAACATTCTTCCTGCCCTTGGAAATGAATTTATCGTACTGGTAAAAGAAACTTCTATTTTAGGATATGTAGCGATCGTCGATCTGACAAAGGTATCAGATTTCGTAATTTCAAGAATCTTCGAAGCACTGGCACCATTGCTTGGAACAGCACTAATCTACTATGTGATCGTTAAGTTCCTGACATTAGGATTAAACGCATTAGAAAGGAGACTGAGACAAAGTGATAGACGTTAAAAATTTGCATAAATATTTCGGATCTCTGGAAGTGTTAAAAGGCATTGACTGTCATATTGACAAAGGAGAATGCGTTTGTGTGATCGGACCATCTGGATCTGGAAAGAGTACATTTTTAAGATGCTTAAACTTATTAGAGACTCCTACAAAGGGAGATATTGTCATTGATGATATGCATTTAACAGAGAAGAATTTCGATGTTGATGCAATGAGAAAACGAGTTGGAATGGTATTTCAGCATTTTAACTTATTCCCACATCTGACAATCCTTGAGAATGTTACATTAGCTCCGATCCGTCATAAGATGATGACAGAAGAACAGGCAAAAGAAAAAGCCATGGAATTGTTAAATCGTGTCGGTGTCGGTGACAAAGCTGACAATTATCCAGCACAGTTATCTGGTGGACAGAAACAGCGTGTAGCGATTGCAAGATCTCTGGCATTGTCACCAGAAGTCATGTTGTTTGACGAACCAACTTCCGCACTTGATCCAGAGATGGTTGGAGAAGTATTAGAAGTTATGAAACAGCTTGCCAAAGAAGGTATGACCATGGTTGTTGTAACTCACGAGATGGGATTTGCGAGAGAAGTGGCCAATCGTGTATTTTTCATGGATGGCGGAGGAATCCTTGAAGAAGGAACACCAGAACAGATTTTTGACCATCCACAGGAAGAACGAACAAAGACATTTTTAAGTAAAGTGTTATAAGAAGATGATGAAGGAGCAGATACTGCGATATTGTAGGATCTGCTCCTTTTTTGGTACTACCAAAGAAAAAGATTGTAAAAATCAGCATTCTCGATGGAAAACGACAAAAGTATGTGATATCATAAAAATATATATTAATAAAGTGTATTGTTAACATAAAGGGAGTATAGATAGGGTGACGCAAGTAAAATGTATAAAAAAATAAAAGTTATTATGAATTAGGGGTGAAAGTTGTACGTGAATACAAATGTTAAGATGACCAGACAAGAGGTAGAAGAAGAGATAAAAGTACTAGAGAAAATTTTTGATGTTGTTAGAATTTTGGATGGAGAATTTTTATCTAAGATGCAAGAGAATCCCTGTGTGAGAGTACAGCTTGGAATGTGTAAATGTTATGAATTTTGGAAGAAGAATAAGCCATGTGAGAATTGCATATCAGTAAAAGCGTATACAGAGAAACGGCAGAAGACAAAACTAGAGTTTCTTGATACAGACATATATCTTGTGATTTCAAGATATATGGAAATTGATGATGAACCGTGTGTTATGGAACTTGTCAGATATCTTGCGGATGATACATTAATTGATATGGATGGAAGAGATAAACTTGTCGGCAAATTAAAAGGTTATCAGGATAAATTATACAGTGATCCTTTGACGGGAATCTATAATCGAAGATATTTTGAGGATGAGATTAGAGATATGCAGAATCCTGCTGGGGTTGCAATGATCGATCTGGATGATTTTAAATTATATAATGATATTTATGGACATGATATGGGAGATCGTGTATTAAAAACCGTAGCCGATGCAATCAACCACTGCATACGAAAGACGGATAAACTGGTTCGTTATGGAGGAGATGAGTTTTTACTGATCCTTCCGAATATGGTCAGAGGCACTTTGCGTGGGAAATTACTGCAGATTCAGGAAGCAATTCAGAATGCGAAAATTCCAGAATGTTCAAGACTAAGACTGACAGCAAGTATCGGTGGTGTTTTGTCTGAGAATGAAACCATCGATGAAGCAATCGCAAGGGCAGACCATTTGATGTATAAGGCAAAAGATTATAAAGCGATAGTAGTGACCGAATGTGATAAAAAGATGCTGGATGATGAAGAAACTAAGAATAAACCAAGAATTATGATCGTAGATGATTCAGAATTTAACCGGGAAATTCTGTCAGAGATCCTGCAGGAAGACTATGAGATCGTAGAAGCGGAAAGTGGAAGAGAAGCTCTTCATAAACTGGGTGAGTATGGACTGGGAATTTCTCTAGTACTGTTAGATATTATTATGCCAGAGATGGACGGTTTTGAGGTTTTAAAACATATGACAGAAGAAGATTGGATATCAAATGTTCCAGTCATCATGATCTCAAGCGAGGATTCAGAGAATTATATCAGACGTGCCTATGAGATGGGTGTTACCGATTATATTAACCGTCCATTTGATGCAAATATCGTCTATCAGCGTGTATCAAATACAGTAAAATTATATGCAAAACAAAGAAGACTGATGGCACTGGTTACATGAACCGTGCAGAGGGAGCGTTAAACACAGAATAGATAAATGGTGAGAAAATATGAAAAAAGAATACGATGCAGACATTTTACAGGCTTTTAGCCAAAGCTATTTTGCAGGAATTTTAGTAAATGTCGGAGAAGATCGTTATGAGGTATTGCATCTTGCTTCTTGGATGAGACATATTTCAAAGGAAGGAAGTTATACAGATTTTATTAAATTGTATGAGTAATGCGATGAAATATACAAAGGCAGGGGGAACAGTAGGCTTTCGCATTATTCAGAAAGGGCATGCACCAGAAGGCTTTGCAGATTACGATTTTGTTGTAAAAGACAATGGACTTGGAATGGCGATTACAAAGAATATTGTAGATATGATGGGTGGAACTATCAAAGTAAAAAGTGAATTAGGAGTGGGATCGGAGTTTACGATCTCTCTTAGATTTAAGACAACCCAGCAAAACAGGAGTTATCAAGGAATTAAATGGTTTTCGTGCATTAGTAGCAGATGACAGTATGGATAGTTGTGCTAGTGTTGAGAAGATGCTGAGAACGATCGGACTTCGTTCAGAATGGACAACGTCTGGTAAAGAAGCGATATTCAGAGCCAAATATGCATCCCAGGAAAATGATCCATTTCAAGTTTATATCATCGACTGGCTGATGCCGGATATGACTGGGCAGATATCGAGCAGGAAGCAAGAGAAGCTGGAGTTACAGCATTTTGTGCGAAACCGTTGTTTGTATCAGAATTATACGATGTACTGCAGAACGCAAGCCGTCCTGTGAAGACAAAAGATAAAACCATTTTAGAAGTTGAAGCATTCAAAGGAAAAGAGATTCTGCTCGTAGAAGATGTAGAATTAAACAGGGAGATTGCTGAGACGATTCTTACAGAAGCAGGATTCCATGTTAATAGTGTCGAAGATGGAAAACAGGCAGTAGATTATATGGAATCAGAGAAAGGAAATATGATCGACCTGATTCTGATGGATGTTATGATGCCGGTCATGGATGGATACGAAGCTACACAAAAGATAAGGCAATTAGAGGATAAGACAAAAGCAGACATTCCGATTATTGTAATGACAGCGAATGCATTTGAGGAAGATGCAAAGGCTGCAATCGAAGCTGGAATGAATGCACATATGGCGAAACCTATCCGAATTGAAAGTTTGTATGAGATTATAGAACAATACTTATAGACAAATCATACGAGGTAAACTATGCATTTAAAGAAACTTATGACTGGAGTCATGGTCTTTTTTCTGTTAGGATGCTTTCTTTGCGCATGTGGAAAGACAAAAGATCAGACTAGAAAAATAATAAAGGATACGAACAAGAAGATTATTATCGGTGGAGATAACTACCCTCCATTTAACTATACGGATGAGAATGGCAATCCGGCAGGGATCGATGTAGAACTTGCCAAGGAAGCTTTTTCTCGTATGGGTTACAAACCAGTCTTTGTAAATATTGATTGGGAGAATAAGAAAAATCTTGTAGAACAAGGGAAAATAGACTGCATATGGGCGTGTTTTTCAGTGACTGGAAGAGAAAATGATTATCACTGGGCAGGGCCTTATATGCTGAGCCATGAGGTTGTCGCAGTGAACAACAGCAGCAAGATCTATAAGCTGTCCGATCTTAAGAATAAAGTCATTGCGGTTCAGTCTACAACCAAACCAGAAGAACTATTTCTAAAACAAACAGACCCCAAAATACCGAAAGTAAAACAAGTCTACAGTATGGAAAACAGAGAACTGATCTACACTTCTCTGGGCAAAGGATATGTAGACGCTATTGCAGCACATGAAATTTCAATCAGACAGTATATGTCCGATTATGAAGCAAAATACAGGATCCTTGATGAAGACATTCTTGAGACAGGGATTGGCGTTGCATTTGCAAAAAATGATCAAAGAGGAATTGAGAAAGAATTGTCAAAGACATTAAAAGCAATGGTCAAAGACGGAAGTGCCAAGAAGATTCTGAAAAAGTATATTTCTGATGCAGAGAAATATCTGGAGGTGAGCAGCCTTGAGAAATAAAGCAGATAAAAGATTATGGACATTGAGTATCGTTGGCTGTGTGATCGTTGTTCTGACAGTTCTTTTCGTGTCTATAAAAGTGGAGACAAACAATGTCAAAAACAGAATTCATTCAACGATAGAGTACATTAAGAATCAATATTCCATGTATAACAGCTTCAATGATGCGGGTGAAGCAAAAAGCCTTGTAAGAATGGTTGAAAAAGTCCAGCAGACCGCAAGAAATTTTAAGGCAGATGATCAGGCGTTGGAAAAAGAGCATTTAAAACAATATGCAGGGGAACAAAAACTTACAGGTATCATTGTATTAAATGATAAAGATCAGCAGATTGCACAATATCATATGGGATCAAGATTTCAAAAAGTGATGGACTATGTCATGGAAAAAGAAACACTTCGTGATGTAAAAAAATATCCACAAAAATCATATATGGTAAGAATTGATCTGAAAAATGGAGGTTACATTGATCTGGCATCTTATGGAAGGATTGATGCAAAAGGAACGATCATAGGATATCAGTATATAAAAGCTGAGTATGCCAAAAACAGTGAACTCACAATCAAAAATGTGCTTGCCGGATATAAGCAGGAAAATGATGGAACGATCGTGATTACAAATGGAAATGACATCATAGCATCAAATGACAAGAAACTGATCAATACAAAGGCACAGAATAATCCTGTCGTCAATGAGATACGCAAAAGCGTGAAATCAGGACAATTTGCGGTCATCCAAAATGGCATCAAACGATATTTTACAAGTCTGGATAAGGGACGAAATTATTACATTTATATGTATGCAGAGGACAGGGATCTTGTAAAAACATTGACGAGTAACATAGGGATCGCACTTATTTTATATGGAATTTTTGTAACCATTTTAATGACGATCAAGGCAAAATCAAACCAGCAGTATGAACTTATTCAAAAACAGCGGGAAGAAGAGTATAAGAAAGAGCTGGAAAAATCAGCAAGAGAAGCAAAGAAAGCAAATATTGCAAAAACAGAGTTTTTACAGAGAATGAGTCATGATATCAGAACTCCGATCAATGGAATCCGGGGAATGGTGGAAGTCGGTGATTATTACAAAGATAATCTGGTAAAACAGGCAGAATGCCGTAAAAAGATATGGGAAGCATCTGGATTCTTGCTGGAATTGATCAATGAAGTTTTGGATATGGGAAAATTAGAATCAGAAGAAGTAATCTTAGAGGAAAGAAGTTTTAATTTTTTTGGATTATTTAAAGAGATTCGGATGGTCATTGAAAAGCAGGCAAAAGAAAGAGGAATTCAGATCGTTGTACATAAATACAGAGTGATTCACGAAAATTTGATCGGAAGTCCTTTACATGTGAAAAGAGTTGTAATGAATATTCTGACGAATGCAATTAAATATAATAAAGATAATGGAAAGATTATCATGGAATTTCAGGAGGTACAAGAAGATCAGGATACAGTTAGGATTCAATTCAAATGCAAAGATACAGGAATCGGAATGAGTGAATCCTTCCAGAAGAAGATTTACGAGCCATTTGCACAGGAAAAGGTAGGGGCAAGAACCGTTTACGGCGGAACAGGGCTTGGAATGCCGATTACGAAAAGTCTTGTAGAGAAAATGGGCGGAACGATTTCATTTGAAAGTGAACAAGATGTAGGAACAACATTTGATATTGAGATTCCATTCCAGATTGATCATAATAAACAGTGTGAAGAACATAAGAAAAAAGAAGTAAAGGAAACATCAATCAAAGGTGTTAATGTATTGCTTGCAGAAGACAATGAATTAAATATGGAGATCGCAGAATTCGTGTTGGAAAGTGCAGGGGCGAAAGTGATTAAGGCATTTAATGGGAAAGAAGCGTTGGAAATCTTTAAAGCATCCGAACAGGGAGAAATTGATGTGATTTTAATGGATGTGATGATGCCGGTTATGGATGGATTAGAAGCTACGAGATATATCAGGCGGAGCAATAAAGAAAATGCTAGAGATATTCCAATCATTGCGATGACTGCCAATGCATTTACGGAAGATCGGCGAAGAGTTTTGGAAGCAGGGATGAATGAGCATTTGGCGAAGCCGTTGGAATCTGAGGTGTTGATTGAGATGATTGCGAAGTATTGTGGGAAGTAGTAGATTACAAATAGAAAGGAGGGAAGAGCAATGACAAAACAGCCTTTGGCAATTGGAATCGAAAACTACAAAGAAATCATAGAAAAGAATTACTATTACATTGACAAATCCTGCATGATCAAAGATCTGATCGAAGAACAGGGAAAAGTAAATTTATTCACAAGACCAAGGCGTTTTGGAAAGACCCTTGCCCTCAGTATGATTCGTACTTTTTTCGAAAAAGAATATGATATTACAGGAAACCTTATTGATAATACCGAATATTTTGCTAAGATGAAGATTTGGCAGGAAAAAGAAATATGTGAAAAATATCAGGGAAAATATCCAGTTATTACATTATCACTAAAAAGTGCAAAACAGCCAACTTTTGAATTGGCGTACCAGATGATCGTAGAACAGATCGCCTCAGAATTCAAAAGACATCGTTATTTATTAAAGAGTGATGTCTTGCTAGAAGATGAAAAAGAACGATACCAAGCATTGATGACACGAAAAGGAAGTCAGGCAGAGATGACAACGGCATTAAATCAGATCGATGAAAAAGGATATGCAGATGGTTTGACCAATGAGGGATATGAAAAGATATTGAAATATGGAATCTGCTTTTGCCAGAAAAGCTGCCGTGTGTTTATATAATGATGAGAGTGTTAAAGGTATAAATTAAAAATTAAAACGAGAAAAGAGACAAGTGTGAAAAATATCAAAATCACAACTTGTCTCTTTTTAACATATTAAAAAATACATGGTATAACTCTTGCTTATTCATAAGGGGATAGAGGCGATGGGAGC
>ERZ779725.634-NODE-634-length-22005-cov-2.332027_pt1 | contig 22005 bp, 18 predicted proteins | sample MGYA00511890_ERZ779725 | MGnify/ENA primary metagenome ERZ779725 (study PRJEB29588, sample SAMEA2148549) | human gut metagenome | biome: human gut; feature: human-associated habitat; material: faeces | place: Denmark | collected 2008/2010 ...
TACGGAAAAATATCGGCAAAGTATAACACAAAGCTTCCGTCCTCCGAAAAGAAAATTTACGTTAAGGTTGAATTTGAGAAGCATGACAAGGACGTGCTTGAAAAAATCAAGGTCGGCGACAAAATCAAGGACGGCTCCCGAAATGAGGAAATAGGTACGGTTTACGAGGCTGACCCCGTTACGGACAGCGAGGTTATCGTAAGCGACTACAAAAACGGAAAATTTGTGAAAACCACAACTCCCGAATTCGGAAAACGTACAATCGTTCTTGAGTGCGAGGGCAAGGTTTCACCCGTTGAAGTTAATGTGAACGGAACGGACGTAAAGGTCGGATATACGATTAATATAAGAACCAACGAGTATGCACTGAGCGGTAAAGTAATCGGAATAAATATTGACGGGGAGGACAAATAAAATGAAAAATGCAAAGCTTTTCGGAAAAATAAACGTATTTGATTTTATTGTACTTGTTCTTGTCGTTTTGCTTGTTGTCGCCTCACTCGGAGTTTTCGGGCTTAAAAGCATAAAGGACGCACGTCAGGGCAGACCCCACAAAAAAGAAATAACATATCAGATTTCACTTGAATCTATACGCATAGAATCGGTTAATTCCTTTGATACGGGCACAGCCGTATATTCAAATTCGTCAAAGGATAAAATCGGTGTCATAACCTCAATTGAGTCCAAAAACGCTGTGAAAGTAATGGAAACGCTTGACGGCAAAGTCGTTTCCGCACCTGTTGAGGACCGTTACAACGTAACGCTTACCGTTAGGCGCCAGAGCCCGCGCCTGCCGCCGATATATGGATAAGCGCCTCCGACAGAATTTTGGAGGGGCAGAATTTAACGTTTATAACACAGAAAATAAAATGTCAGGGAACTGTTAAAAATATTGAAACAAAAGACGATTTTGGCGAGATGAGCGGCAGCTTTGCGTCGTTTTCCGAATATTATTACGCACAAAGCAATTAGGAGGATAAGATGAAAAAACTAATATTTATTCTTTGTACGCTTGGGCTTATGCTTTTCGGAACTGCGAGCGCCGAAGCGGCAACATACCTGAAAATCGGGTTGAAATACGGAAACAAAAGCGTTTCGGAATGTACGCTCGGCTCAAACAGCGGATTTTTCGGATATTTGGGCGGTCAGCTTGTTTTTTCCGCAAATGAGGGTACTTTAACGGCGGTTGCCGATAACGGAGCCGTAAACCTGTACGGTGCGAGCGGAACGCTTTATTATACGATAGGTGCGGAGGCTTTGGAGATTGCTCCTGCGAGCGGCGAAAGCATTACAATAAATTCCACGCCCTACAGAGGAAGCGCAATGTTGTATGTACGTGACGGTCTTATAACGGTTATAAACTGCGTTGAGCTCGAAAGCTATTTGAAGAGCGTAGTGCCGTCGGAAATGCCTGCTTCGTGGAACAGCGAGGCTCTTAAGGCACAGGCGGTTTGTGCAAGAAATTACGCCCTTTCCAATTTGGAAAAATATAAGGATTACGGTTTTGATATGGACGATACGGTGTCAAACCAGGTGTATAAGGGCATTAATGCGGAAAATGCGGCATCATCGAAGGCGGTTGAGGAGACGGCAGGAGTTTCTCTTATGTATGACGGCAAGCTTGTACAAACGTTTTTCTTTTCGTCCGGCGCAGGAATAACGGAGGATGTGTCAAACGTTTGGGGCAGTAATGTGCCGTACTTAAAAAGCGTAGGCGTGCCCGGAGAGACTGTAAGAACATGGGAAAAAAGCTTTACCGCAAGCGAGCTTACGGACAGATTAAACTCTGTCGGTATTGATGTGGGAACGGTAAAAAGGATAGATATTGTAAAAAGAAGTCCTGCGGGCAGAGTAACCGAGGCTGTTATAACCGGAAATAAGGGAACGTATACCGCAAAGCTTGAAAAAGCGAGAACCGTATTCGGACTTAACAGCGCAATGTATGATATTGAAATTGTAAGCAACACCCCAAAGGAGCCTGTTGTGAATAACTACCGCACTTCGGTGGCAGGTGCGGTTTTGGGTAAATATCTTTTCGAGCTTTTAAATCCGTTCGGCGCGTCGGATGAAAACATTTTCGTTTTCAGCGGAAAGGGCAACGGTCATGGCGTAGGAATGAGCCAGTACGGCGCAAAAGCGCTTGCGGACGGCGGCTATAGCTATGAAGCGATACTTAAGCATTTTTATACGGGCTCGTATATTGTAAGAAATTAACGAAAGGACAGACAATTTTGAGAACGGAAGATTTTAACTACGATTTGCCCGAAGAACTGATTGCGCAAACCCCACTTGCGGACAGAACTTCGTCAAGAATGCTCGTTATACGCAGGAAAACGGGAGAGCTTTTTCATAAACATTTTTATGATCTTACGGATTATCTGAAAAAAGGCGATGTCCTCGTTTTTAATGACACAAAGGTAATCCCCGCACGTCTTATCGGAGTTAAGGACGGCGGTACGGCGACGGTTGAAGTTCTTCTTTTAAAGCGTATTTCAATCGATACATGGGAGGCGCTTTTAAAGCCTGCAAAGCGCATACCGATAGGCGGAAAAGTAATTTTCGGAGATAATGAGCTTACGGCGGAGGTTATCGGGATAAAGGACGACGGCGAAAGAATTGTAAAATTCAGCTATGACGGCGTTTTTGAAGAAATTCTTGACAGGCTCGGCAATATGCCTCTTCCGCCTTATATAAAAGAAAAACTTAAGGATAAAAACCGTTACCAGACGGTTTATGCAAAATATGACGGCTCGGCGGCGGCGCCTACGGCAGGACTGCATTTCACAAAAGAATATATGCGGAAAATCAGAGAAATGGGTGTTGAAATCGCATTTGTAACACTGCACGTCGGCTTGGGAACGTTTCGCCCCGTGAGCGCCGACGATATTTCGGAGCATAAAATGCACACGGAGCATTATATTGTAACGAAAGAAACAGCGGATATTATAAATAAGGCAAAAGCGGAGGGCAGACGTGTAATCTGCGTCGGCACAACTTCGTTGCGTACGCTTGAAGCGTCGGCACAGGCTAACGGCGGAAAAGTTGCGCCCGGAAGCGGAGATACCGACATTTTCATTTTCCCCGGTTACAAATTCCTTGTTACGGACGCGCTTATCACGAATTTTCACTTGCCGAAATCCACACTTATAATGCTTGTTAGCGCACTTTATTCAAAAGAGGGAATATTAAAAGCATACAATGAAGCCGTAAAAGAGCGTTACCGCTTCTTTTCGTTCGGCGATTGCTGTTTCATAGAATAGAAAATATTTATATTATACATATATTATATTGGCGAAACACGCAATATGGTATGTAATAAAAGTAAAAAAGGTGATTAATATGGCAAAAATAACAGCTACAATTACGATTGACAGCGATATTAAAGCACAGGCACACACAGCGATTTATTTTGAGAGCACAGAAAGGCTTAAAACATGATATATCTTGATAATGCGGCGACTGAACCCGTTTTTGGCGCAGTTTCCGACAGAATGTATGAAATATTAAAAAACGAATTTGGAAATCCGTCTTCTCTCCATAATATGGGAATGAGGGCGGAAAATATTATAGAGGACGCAAGAGAAGAAATTGCGGATTCCATAAAGGCGCGACCCGATGAAATTTACTTTGCTCCGAGCGGTACAATGGCGGATAATACCGCGGTTTTGGGTTATCTGCGCCGTAATGTCCATTCGGGAAAGCAGGTTATGATTTCCTCGGTTGAGCATCCTGCGGTCTATAATATAATTCCCGTACTTAAAAATATGGGATATGAGGTTTTGGAAATTCCGATAAAGGATTTTTGCCTTGATTATGATTTTATAGAACACAATCTCTCCGAAAATACGGCTTTGATAAGCTGTATGGCGGTAAATAACGAGACGGGGACGCAGTTTGATATAAGAAAAATTAAGGATATTATAACGAAAAAGAATTTGAAAACGGTTGTTCATTCCGACTGCGTTCAGGCATATATGAAAACCGATATAGATATACGCTCGTTCGGTGCGGATATGATTAGCCTTTCCGCTCACAAAATCGGAGGTCCCAAAGGAATCGGCGTTTTTTATATGAAAAAGGGACTTTTTGCCGAACCGCTTTATGTCGGAGGCGGTCAGGAAAGAGGACTTTTTTCGCAGACGGAGGCTGTTCATAATATAGCGGGCTTCGGTCTTGCGGTGAAAATCAACCGTGAAAATGATTTTGTGGCGCATACAAAGGAGCTTTCCAAGCTTTTCTATGAAAATCTTGACCCAAAAATCACTGTAAATTCAAAAAACAGCGTTTCGGGAATTATAAATATTTCCGTTGGAATAAGGTCTGAAATCGCCTTGCATATGCTTGAAGCAAAAGGAATTTACGTTTCTTCGGGAAGCGCCTGCTCGCAGAAAAAGGGCGAGCGTTCGCGAGCGCTTAAAAATTTCGGAATCCCCGTAAAGCTTCAGGACACGGCTCTGCGCATCTCAATCGGCTACCATAATACAAAAGAAGATATTTTATCCGCCGTCAGCGCAATAAACAAGCTATAAAAGTATTATAAAAAATTCGCCGAGAGGCTCTCTCGACGAATTTTTTTATATTTCACTTATTCAAGCTCTGTACCATTGTCCAAATACTCTGCAATTCCGTTTTCCAAATCTACTCTAACTTTATATCTTTTTAAAGGATTTTCCGGGTTGTTTTGAAGTCTGCCCGTTTCTGTAAAATAAAGATATTTTTCTTCATTGTCAAGTTCAAAATCTTTAAATGAGCTGTAATCATATTTGAATTGTTCGTTAAGAAGCTTTGTACCGCCGTTTTTATAAAGAATTTTAAAGCGGTACATATTTCCGTGAGGCGTTCCTGCCTGATAACCGTAAATTATCATGCAATCCTTTGTTTCCTGCATATATACTGTCCGCCAATATATACTGTTCAGCGCTTCCAGAACACGTTCTTCAAATGTAATAATACCCGTTACGTTTTTATGAAGCCTGCTTTGAGGCGCATTTTTGTAAAGGCGCAAAAGCATTATATAAACTTGCTCGAAGGTTATATTTTCATTCGGACGCAGTTCGCCGTTTGCGTTCCCTTGTATAACCTTCCAAGCCGTGAGAGCCGCCGCTTCTTGAGTTTCTCCGTAATAAAAGTCATATTCCAAATCTTTCCAATCGGAATACGGCGATTTATACGATTCGTTATCCGTCTCTGTAACGAGCTGTGCATATTTTACTTTTGTTTCATAATCTTTTGAATAAAGCAGATACGCTTTGTAAAGCGCTTTTACAGCGTCCTTGCGTGTGATATAATCATCAGGCTTATAAAGTCCGTTTTGAGTATAATCGAATTTCATATCCATTACTTTTGCCGTGCAAGCCTGTACAATGGGCGAATTATATCTTGGCGCGTCATAAAAAGGCGAGGTTTGTGATTCTGCCGTTTGAAAACGCATCGCTATCATATCCGAAAGGCTGTATTCGGCTTGAAATTCAATAAAAGAAACAAGCATTTCGGCGAATTGGTTTCTCGTAACGTTTTGGGTTAAATCATCAATTTCTATATACGGTTTGATAAATTGTATATTAACGGCTTCGTCAACCTCGGGCTTTGCCCAGTCGGAAACCTTTGTATATTCGGCGAATACTGGCTGTATTCCCGTAAACATAAGCGCTGCGCAAAGCAAGCAGATAATTTTTTTCATTTTGTGTCCTCCTTTGGTGGTTATACTCATATTATAATATAAATATTATAGTCTGTCAAGAAAATTTTGGATATTTAATCGGAATATCCAGCGCAATAAACAAGCTATAGGAGTATTATATCCGACACGTCCTCGCGGCGGCAAAGTATAAGATTGCTCTTTTTGTGGAGTTTTGTCGGCTCGAAGAGGAAAATCGTCTTTTTAGCATTTTCCATTACGGCTTTGCGCACGGAGGTTTGGCTCTCGTAATCGTCGGAAATTATCCCGTCATCGGAATAAGCAAGTGCGGATAAAAATGCAACGTCAACGCTTATGTTTCTTAAATACCGCTCTGCCTCATATCCTGTCAGGCACATATCAAATTCATCATAATTACCGCCCGCAAGCACGGTCGGAATATGAAAACGGGACGCATACAAAAGCGTCTGAACGGAGTTTGTTACGAGCCTGATATTTTTGTATTCCGCAAGAATCGGCGCAATATACATACAAGTTGACGAGCTGTCCAAAAAAACAAAAAGATTGTCGGAAAGATATTTTCTTGTCTTTTCGCTTAATTTCTTTTTTTCGTCTTCTTTAAGATACCGCCGAAGCTTTATCGGCGTTTCGGAGATTTTCTGCGTACCTACTGCGCCCCCGCGGTAACGCTTTAAAAGACCGTTTTCCTCCAAAAGCTTAAGGTCGCGCCTAATCGTCATTTCGCTTGCAAAAAACTTTTTCGCCAAATATGAAACGTCTGCCCGTTCCTCTTTTTTTAAAAGCTCCAGAATTTCCGTTTGACGTTCGTTTATTTCAATATCGTATTTCATTTTTTTCACCCTTTTTGTATGTTTGAATAAATGTTCGATTATAAACATTGCGAACATTTGTTGACAAAACAAGCTGCCTGTGATATACTTTTATTATACTAAAAAAAGAAAGAGATGTCAACGAAAAATGAATATTTATTACAGAATAATTGCGGAAATATTCGGAGTTTTGGGAATTACCTCAAGTATAATAAGCTTCCAGTGCAACAAGCACGGAAAAATCATGCTGTTTAGAACATTGAATGAATTTTTGTTTGCGATTCAGTATATTATGCTCGGTGCATATACGGGAGCGGCAATGAATATTGTCGGCTGTGTACGAAATGAAATTTTTGCATATCAGGTAAAAAAAGGAAAAAGCACAAACCTTGTGAGATTTATTTTCTCGGCTTTGTTTCTCGTTTCGGGGTTGCTTACGTGGGGCGGCGCAAAAAGTATTCTTATAATTTTTGCGAAAATCACCTCTACATATGCCTACGGGAGCGAAAAAACAAGAAATATCCGCCTTCTGATTCTCACAACCTGTACATGCTGGCTCATATATAACGCATTTGTAGGCTCCGTAACGGGCGTACTTTGCGAAACTTTTACGCTTGCATCAATCATCTTGGGAATTATAAGATTTGACATTATGAAGAAAAGAGAAGCATGAATAACACAGTATAAAAAACAAAAAAAGCGCCTTTTTGCGGCGCTTTTTGGCGTCCCCGAGACGAATCGAACGTCCGGCCTGCTGCTTAGGAGGCAGCCGCTCTATCCTACTGAGCTACGGAGACAAATAACTATATTATTATATAATATTTTCGCGGTTTTGTCAAGCGTTTTGATGAAGAAAAAGGGAAAACAAAAAAACAATTCTCATAAAGATTGACAAAATCGAAAAAATGTGCTACTATACAATTGTAAAAAGATGTAAAAAATTTAAACAATCATAAAATTTTGTCTATTTACATTTATTTGCCTCAAATGTATAATAATATAAAAAGGAGGAATACTTATGAAAACATATTCAAAAATTTCAATAGCTGTTTCGGCTGTGCTTATTATTATTATGGGCGCTGTGGTGCTTTTTAACCCTGCGGCAACGCTTGTTTCGCTGTCGTGGCTTATCGGAATTATGACGCTTATTTCGGGAATTGCCGTTTTGGTATTCTATTTTTCGGCGGCAATGGGAATGATAGGCGCAGGCACGGTTTTGTTCACGGGAATTGCAGATGTCATTATGGGACTTGTTTTTTTGAATCACGGGTGGTTTATGGCGGAAATTCTTACCTTTATCGCAGGCTTGTGGCTCACCGTTTTCGGTATTGAGCGGTTTATACGTTCGTTTGATTTGAAAAAGCTGTATTACGATAAATGGTGGCTTACCATGCTGGTAGGTATCGCTTGCTTTGTACTCGGCGTTATGTCGATGATAACTCCGATAACGGGCGCAATTCTTGTGTCGGTTGTTTTGGGACTCGGATTTATTATACACGGTGCGGCGCTTTTCACGTTTTTGTATATAATAAGAAAATCACAAGAGGAATTTTAGTATGATTACAGACCCGAAAACGGGACTTACGGAAAACGAAGTAAAAAACAGGAAATCGGAGGGGTTTACAAATGAGTGTCCCTCCGATAACTCATATTCTATACCTCATATTATAAGAAAAAATGTTTTTACGTATTTCAATATAATATTTTTTATATTTGCCGCAGTTTTGGCGGTGCATAAGTCGTATAACAATCTTACGTTTTTGGGTGTTGTTTTTTCCAATACGATTATAGGAATATTTCAGGAAATAAAGTCAAAGCGTGCGCTTTCAAAGCTTAATTTTATGACGTCCCCCGAATCGAAAGCCATACGGGAGGGGAAAACCGTAACGGTTAAAAACGACGAGCTTGTTTTGGACGATATAATAATTTTGGAATCGGGAAAACAAATTCCAGCGGACGCAGTTGTCTGTGAGGGCGAAATTTTTGTAAACGAATCGCTCCTTACGGGAGAGCAGGACGAAATTCAAAAAAACGAGGGAGATAAGCTTTTGTCGGGCAGTTTTGTCGTTTCGGGGAAATGCCGTGCCTGCCTCACAAGCGTGGGAAAAGAAGCATTTTCGCAAAAGCTTTCTCTGGACGCAAAAAAAGCGAAAAAGCAAAAGCGAACGGGCATGATTCGCTCGCTTAATATACTTATCATCATAATCGGAATTGTGATTATACCGTTTTCCGCAATAATGTATATGAATCAGCATTTTACGCTTGGGCTGTCCTCACGTGAAAGCGTTGAAAATACGGTAGCCTCCGCGATAGGCATGATTCCCGAAGGACTTTATCTTTTGACAACCATTGCCCTGTATGCAAGCACGGTGCGCCTTGCGAAGAAAAAAACGCTCGTTCATGATATGAAGTGTATAGAGGCTCTTGCGAGAGCCGATGTTTTGTGCGTTGATAAAACAGGCACGATAACGGAACCCGATATGGTGCTTGATGAAATAATAAGCGTGTCAAACGAATTTTCGGAGGATATGCTTAAGGATTTCGTTTTTTCCTCCGATACCGAAAATTTAACGCTCCTTTCGCTGAAAAATTATTTTGAGGGCGAAAAGTGCGGAAAATCGCCGATACGAAAAAAAGAATTTTCCTCCGCATACAAATTCAGCGCAGTATCGTTTGAAGACGGCACGTATATTTTGGGCGCTTATGAAATACTCTTTAAACAGGGGATAAAAGAGTATGACGATATGATTAAAAGCTATCAGAAATCGGGTAAGCGAATTTTGGTTTTTGCCCGTGCGCAGGGGACTTGCGATGAAATATTTTCATCTGCCGTTTTGCCCGATAACCTCGATTTGCTTGCGGTAATTGCGCTGTTTAACCCCGTACGGAAAAGTGCGGAAAAAACTTTTTCGTATTTTAAAAACGAGGGCGTCAGCGTTAGAGTAATATCGGGCGACAGTCCCGAAACAGCGTCTGCGGTTTTTATCCACTGAAGCTGTATCAAAAGCGGTCTTATGTATTGGCGTTGGAAAATGCAGAAAAATATGTTGATGTGTCTGCGCTTTCGGAGGAGGAGCTTTCGGACGAAAGCATACTTTCATATACCGTTTTCGGTCGTGTAAGTCCGCAGAGAAAACGGACTTTGATAAATAGCTTTAAAAGGGCGGGGCATACCGTTGCAATGACGGGCGACGGCATAAACGATGTTCTTGCGCTTAAGGATTCCGACTGCGGTATAGCTATGGCTTCGGGAAGCGACGCTGCGGCAAACGCTGCTGATTTGGTGCTTGTAAATTCCGATTTTTCCGCAATGCCCGACGTGGTGCATGAGGGCAGACGTGTAATAAATAATATTGAACGGTCGGCATCGCTGTTTTTGGTTAAAAATATTTTCTCGTTTATTATGACGGTGATTTCGCTGTTTTCGGTTTCGTTTTATCCGCTTAAGCCGATACAGGTTTCGCTGGTTGCCTGCTTTATGATAGGTATTCCTTCGTTTTTCCTGGCTCTTGAGCCTAACGAAAGCCTTGTAAAAGGGAAGTTTTTGAAAAACGTACTCAAAAATGCGGTACCGACAGCGGTCTCGGCGGCGGTACTCGTGGAATGTGCGCTTATAATGGGCGATTCGTTCGGAATAGATTACGATAAAATATCAACGGTTTCGTTTATTGTTTATGCCGTTTTGTCATATATGATGCTTTATAAGACGTCAAAGCCTTTTACACCTTTCCATATTGCTCTTTTCTCGCTTATGGGAACGGGGTTTCTTGCGTGTCTTATGCTGTTTCCGAAGTTCTTTAATTTTGAACTGCTCGACAGAGGTTGTATCGTGATGACGGCGCTCCTTTTGATTCCGTCATATCCTTTAAGATGCGGAATCGAAAAGATACTCGATTATTTTAAGAGGAGAGACTCATGAAAGAGAAATTTAAAAAGCTTTACAGAAACGGGCGAATAAGAAAATTATTAAAAGTTCTGCTTATTTTGGCATGGGCTTTTGTAATTGCCGTATGCTGGCAAAACAGAGATAAAATCAGCATAGACGGAATAGTCAATATTACGCCTGCGAGCATGAGTATGGCAATAACGCTTATGCTTGTGCTTTTTGCCTTAAAGAGCATGACGGTTGTTATATACTGCGGACTTTTGTATGTTGCATCGGGAATAGTTTTTCCGCTCCCGATTGCTATAGCGGTGAATTTTTTCGGGACGGCTTTGATGGTAACAATACCGTATTTTGTCGGAAGATTTACAGGAGCGGAAACGGTTCGCAATATAACGGAAAAACACCCGAAAATTGCCGAGCTCCAAAAAATCAGAACAAAAAACGAATTTTTGCTTGCGTTTTTTGTGCGTATTATCGGACTTCTTCCGAGCGACCCGATAAGCGCATATATGGGCGCAATAGGTGTGGAATACAAAAAATATTTGTGCGGCACGCTTTTGGGAATGCTCCCGTCCGTCATAACGCTCCCTGTTTTGGGCATGAGCATAACAGACCCGTCATCACCCGAATTTATAACAGCGCTTTCAGTCGAGCTTGGCGTAACCGTCATTGCCGTCAGCGCCTTCACGGTTTACAAAAAGAAACATAAAAAATAAAACGCATAAACCTGCAGGGAACGACACACAGGTTCGCTCCTGCTTGACGCCCGTTTTCGTGCAAAAAAAGAAGTCCGCCCTCGGACTTCTTTTTTGTTACCAAACTGCGATGTTGGATAAGATTTTTTCTATATCTTCGGCATCGGCTTTTTTGGGATTTGTGTCTGTGCAGGTATCTTTCAGTGCGCCTGCTATAATTGCCTCTTTGTTGAGGTCAAAAGCTTCTTTTGTTACGCCTGCGTCTTTTAATGTTTTCGGAATACCCATCATTTTCTGCATATATTTAAGTTCCTCGATAAGGCTGTGAACGCCTATGCGCACATTATCTCCGGGGAGACCGAGCCTGCGTGAAATTTCAGCGAGCCTGAATGCCGTTTCAGTATGCGACGACGTGCCGAAGCTGCCGTCAAGGTCTGCGTTAAACTCCATTACATACGGCAAAAGCATAGCGTTTGCACGTCCGTGCGGTATATGGAATTTTGCGCCGAGCTGATGAGCGATACTGTGGTTTATGCCGAGGCTGACTTCGTTGAAAGCCATGCCCGCAAGACAGGAGGCGCTGTGCATTTTTTCACGTGCGGAAAGGTTTGAGCCGTCTTTATACGCTCGGGGCAGATATTTAAAAGCGATTGTAAGCGCCTTTTCGGCAAGCGCGTCGCTCGCATCGTTGGCAAGCGTCGAAATATATGCCTCAAGTGCGTGAGTTATTACATCAAAGCCTGTGTCCGCCGTAACGCCTTTCGGAACCGTTACAACAAGCGACGGGTCTAAAATCGCAACGTCGGGGAGCAAATCCTCGTCAACGAGCGGATATTTCATACCGCTTTTTTTATCGGTTATAACTGCAAACTGCGTAACCTCCGAGCCTGTTCCGCTTGTTGTCGGAATAGCGATAAGCTTTATCTTGTTGCCCGAAACTTTTTTGTCCATAAGCACAACGGCTTTTGCGGCGTCTATGGAAGAACCGCCGCCCAAAGCTACTATAACGTCTGCGCTGCTGTCTTTTAAAAACTGCAATGCCTTTGCTACAAGCTCAATGGGAGGGTCGGGAGTAACCTCCGAAAATATGCTTACGTTTTTGCAGTTTGAAAGCTTGCCCTTTATAAGGTCGGCAACACCCGATTTCTGCATAAAGCTGTCCGTAATTATAACGGCATTTTCGGTTTTTACTTCATTTAGTGCGTCAATTGCATTACTGCTGAAGCGCACCTCTGTTTTAATTTTGAATTTGTTCATTTATGTATTCACCTTATCTCTTCGATAAAACGTCTTTTTCGTAAGCTTTAACGTCCCCGAGCCAGTCGATACCGACAGGAACATTGTTTCTCTTGCAGTATTCGTCATAAACGATTTCCCACGGCATTGCCTTGAGTTCTTCAAGATAAGCAAGACGAGTTGTATAGTCAAAGTCATTTTCAGCCTTACGGAGCATTTCCGTCGGCTCAAGCAAGGCTTTCATGATAGCTTTCTGCGTATTTCTTGTTCCGATTACCCATGCGGCGATTCTGTTTATGCTTGCGTCGAAGAAGTCAAGACCGATTGCGGTTTTACCGAATAAATCATTTCTTGCGATTTCCGCAAAAAGGAGCTGAAGCTCATCGTCAAAAGCAACAACATGGTCGCTGTCCCAGCGGACGGGGCGCGAGGTATGAAGAAGTATTCCGGGTACAAACTGCGCTACACCCGTGATTTTGTCGGAAACGTATTCCGTGGGGTGGAAATGACCCGTATCAAGCGTTAAATACGTTTGGTTTTTTACGGCATAGCCCATATAAAATTCGTGAGAGCCTATTGTGCAGCTTTCCGCGCCTATACCGAATACCTTTGATTCAACGGAATCGATATTGTGAGGAGTTTTTTTCTCGAAAATTTTGTCGAGCGCATCGTTAAGACGGCGTCTCGGAGCAAGTCTGTCAATCGGAGTATCTTTAAAGCCGTCGGGAATCCAAACGTTTGTAACGGTCGTGTCGTTAAGTTCACGTCCCATATAATCGGCTATTTCACGGCAGGCGATGCAATGCTCAATCCAGAAATCTCTTATTCCGTCATCAGCGGAAGAAAGCGTGAAACCGCTTTCGGAAAGAGGATGCGAAAACAAAGTCGGGTTAAAATCAAGACCTATTTTGTTTTCTTTTGCAAAGTTTACCCAGTTTTCAAAATGTTTTGGCTGTAATTTGTTTCTTTCTACCTTTTCATCGCTTTCGCTGTAGTTTGCGTGAAGGTTAAGTCTTGTTTTGCCGGGGATAAGAGAAAAGACTTTCTTTATATCCTGACGGAGCTCGTTGGGCGTCTGCGCCTTTCCGGGGTAATTTCCCGTTGTCTGAATACCGCCCGTAAGCGTGCCGCCTTTGTTTTCAAAGCCTGCGACATCGTCTCCCTGCCAGCAATGCACGGATATTTTTATATCTTCCATTTTCTTTAAGGCTTTTTCGGTATCTACGCCCAAAGCCGCATATTTTTCTTTAGCAATTTCGTAACCGTTCATAGTTTTTTCCTTTCGTTTACAGTATGTTATTTTCAATAAATCCATTATAGCATATATTTTCCTTTTTGAAAAGGGGTTTTTGAAAAAAACTTATAAAAAAATACAAAAAAACATCCCATTAACACAAAAAAGCGTTAATGGGACGTAATTATTTAAGCAGTAAAACCGCAAAGAGTATTGCAAGTATGATGATACCGCCTATTATTATACAGTTCAGAGCCTTGACGGAAATATTTATATTTTTATAAAGACCGCCGTTTTTTTCGGGCTTGTTTTTTTCTTCTTCGTTCATTATTTTCTCACCAGATACTTTCTCATATCGATAGCGCAGGCTATAAGAATGATAAAGCCTTTTATAACGTACTGCATATTTGAGTCGATTCCCAGAAATGTAAGACCGACAAATATAATACGAAGAAGCACAACGCCCATTATAACGCCTCGGATTTTACCGATACCGCCGACAAACGATACACCGCCGATAACGCAGGCGGCGATTGCGTCAAGCTCGTAGTTTAGGCCTGTTGCCGCCGAGTTTGAGCCTATTCTTGCGGATTCTATAAAGCCTGTAAGACCGTACATAATTCCCGCAAGCACAAAAACCCATATAATCGTTGCGTTTACGTTTACACCCGAAACGTTTGCCGCATCGGGGTTTGAGCCTACCGCAAACATATTTTTTCCGAATTTTGTTTTGTTCCATATAAACCACATTACGCCCGTAAGCACAATGGAATACCAAACAAAATTGGGTATCGGAGTTCCGCCTATTGATAAAATACTTCCGTTTATGAAGTTGGAATATGATGCGTCAAGACCCGAAATAGACTGACCGTTGTTGTTGCCGTTCATAAGATACATAAGAAGCACACCGTAAACGATTAACTGCGTCGAAAGCGTAACTATGAACGGGTGAAGCTTGAATTTTGCCGTACAAAAGCCGTTTACAAGTCCGACAAGCGCACCTATTGCCACAGCAATCAGAAGCACGGCAATAAGCGGAAATGTCGGAAGATTGGGGAACATCTTGTTCGGATAGCCGCTTGCCTGGAGCAGCGATGCGCTTACACAGGCGACAAGTCCGACAATACGTCCTGCCGATAAGTCTGTTCCCGTCAGGATAATTGCGCCCGCTATTCCCAATGCAATGGGCAGATTCGCCGCCGAAAGCGATATAATATTTACGACAGACGGCGCCGATAAAAATGCAGGGCTTATAATTTGTATAACAATTATCGCGCCTATCAAAAACATATAGAGCGAATTGTTTATAAAGAACTCCTTCCAAAAGCTTTTTTTGTCTTTTGAATCCATTTGTTTATAGCTTTGGTAACGGGCTCTCAAACCGAATTTGTCCATTTTTCATTAACTCCTTACTTATTATTTTTACACATATTTTGCGGCAAGCGTCATGATTTCCTCCTGCGTGGCTGTCTGCGCCGAAACTTCGCCCGCAAGCCGTCCGCCCGACATAACGAGTATTCTGTCGCATACGCCCATAAGCTCGGGCATTTCTCCCGAAACCATTATAACGGCTTTTCCTTTTTCGGCAAGCTCCGTTATCAGGCGGTATATTTCGTATTTTGCGCCTACGTCGATACCTCTTGTCGGTTCGTCCAAAAGAAGAATATCGGGGTCGGTAAGAAGCCATCTGCCCAAAATAACCTTTTGCTGATTTCCGCCCGAAAGCGTTCGTATTTCCGTGCTTTGAGACGGGGTTTTGATGTTCATTGCCTTTATTGCCCAGTCGGTGTCGTCTTTCATTTTTTTATCGCTTAAATAAAGTTTTTTCACCATATAGCTGTCAAGGTTGGAAATAACCGTGTTTTCACGGATATTTAAAATTCCGAATATTCCCGTCGCTCTGCGCTCCTCCGTCAAAAGTGCGAAACCGTTTTTTATGGCTTCTCTTGCATTTTGGTTTTTGACGGTTTTGCCGTTTAGTTTAATTGTACCGCTTTTTTTTGCGGCTATTCCGAAAATATTTTCCAAAACCTCGGTTCTGCCCGCTCCCGCCAAGCCTGCCAGTCCGACGATTTCACCTTTTTTCACATTAAAGGAAACGTCCTTAACCTGCGAGTACATAGCGGTTAAGCCCTCTACCTCCAGAATTACATCACCCGGCTTATTCGTTTTCGGCGGAAACCTGTTGGTAAGCTCACGTCCCACCATCATTTTTATGATTTTGTCCATTGTGAGGGTGTGAGCAGGCTCTGTGGCAATCCACGTTCCGTCTCTCATTATGGTAACATCGTCCGAAATACGCAGGATTTCCTCCATTTTGTGAGAAATATAGATTATTCCGCAGCCTCTTTTTTTAAGCATATCTATTATCTTAAAAAGATGCTCCGCCTCCTGCTCCGTAAGCGAGGAGGTCGGCTCATCGAATACAATAACCTTTGAATGGTACGAAACGGCTTTTGCGATTTCTACCATCTGCCTTTGGGCAACGGGCATCGTACTCATGATTGCTTTTGGGTCTGCCGTTATTTCAAGCTCTTTAAATATTTCTCTCGTTTTTTGAAGCATCTGTTTTTCGGAAACGACAAAATTCATAACGGAGGGATAGCGCCCGAGCCAAATATTGTCCATGACGTTTCTTTTAAGCGCCTGATTCAGCTCCTGATGAACCATGGCAACGCCGTGTTCGAGTGCGTCCTTTGAATTTTTGAAGCTTACTTCTTCACCCTCCAAAAGGATTTCTCCGCCGTCCTTTTGGTAAATTCCGAACAAGCACTTCATAAGTGTGGATTTTCCCGCACCGTTTTCTCCCATGAGTGCGTGAACCGTACCGGGGCGCACTTTTAGGGAAACTCCGTTTAAAGCCTTTACACCGGGAAATTCCTTTGTTATATTTTTCATTTCAAGCAAAAGTTCGCTTTTCATAGCTTAATCCTCCAGCCGTATACGGCGTTTATTTGCCGAGATAGATTGAATATGCGATTCTGACTTTATTTACATCGCTGTCAATATTCAAATCATCTGTGGAATCAAGCAAATCCTTACCGGTCGTACCGTTTTTCGCAATACGGGAGATAGCGTCCGCCATGCCCTCCGCGTCCTGCTTTATTGTTCCTGTCATTTTACCGTTTGCTATAAGCTCCTTTGCGGCGTCCGTTGCGTCAACTCCGAAAACGGGGATTGATTTTCCGCTTCCCGTGTTGTAGCCTGCCGTGTTAAGAGCCGTAACCGCTCCCTCTGCCATGCCGTCGTTATTGCATATAACAAGCTCAATCATGTTGTTGTTTGATTCGCTGTATGATGTCAAAGCGGTTGTCATATATTCGTTTGCCGATGCGGCAGACCACTGACCGTTTTTGTCAACGAGGTATTTGTTGGGGTTTGACGAATCGTAGAACATAAGCGGATTTCTGCCTTTTTCTTTGAGAATTTTGTCAGCGTCCTCAATGCTGTACTGTGAACGGTAAATTGCTTCGTTGTTGCCTTCTTCGCCTTTGAAGAGGATATAAGAAATTTTTCCGTCACGGTTTAAGTCGACTGCGTCAAAGTTTGAATCGATATATTCGCCTATCATTTTGCCCTGCAAATGACCTGCCTCCGCCGCGTCCGTTCCTATAAATACGCATTTGTCATAGCTTTTTACAACGCTGTCGGAAACCTCACGGTTGAAGAATATTACGGGTATTCCCGCATTCTTAGCCAAGCTTACAATACCGTTTGCCGCATCGTCCGAGCCTGTGTTTACAATGTTTACGACAATAAGCTTTGCACCCTTTGTTATAGCTGTCTGAACCTGTTCCGTCTGCGTTGTCTGACTGCTGTTGCTGTCGTAGTCCTGAAATTTAACGCCTGCATTTGAAAGCTTTGAATCGAGCGCACTTCGCACCGAGGCTATATAGGTATCGCTGTACGTATAATAAAATACGTGAACGTCCGCAGTACCGTCGGATTTTGAACCGCAGCCCGAAAGGATAGCTGTGAGAAGCGTTAAAAGTGTGAACAGAGAAATTAAAGACCAAGTATTTTTTTTCATTTTGTTACCTCCGTAATTTTGTAGTCTCGCTAATATTATACCCCATTTTTTTAAAAAAGGAAATGTAAAAATATATCATCAAGGGGGAATAATATATCGATTTTCGACTTTTTTGTATAAATTTAAGCGAAATTTCGGCTATAATTATAGTGAATTTTTCTCACGAACCTGTTTGGGGGAAATGCCGAAATATTTTTTGAAGCAGCGGCTGAAATAATGACGGTCGGAAAATCCGCATATATCGGAAATTTCCAGAATTTTCATATTTGTTCCCAAAATCAAATCGAGAGCCGTGTCCATGCGCTTTTTTGTGAGCGCTTTTGAAAAAGACGTACCGCTTGCCTTTTTGAAAACGGCGCTTAAATAATTCGGACTTACGTGGAGCCGTTTGCTGACGGAAATGAGCGAAAGCTCTTCGTTTGAAAATTCGTTTTCTATTATTTCCGACGCGTCCTCGAATATGAGATATGCGGAATTTTTTCGGTTTATGCTGATTTTATCCTTTGCTTTTAAGCAGATTTGAGAAAGTTCACCGCCGATTTTGTCTGCGTTAAACTCCGAAAACGAGCTTAAGCTCCGTATTTCGTGATACAGTTCGTTTGTCGTCTTTTTGTCGGAGGCGGCACGCAGTATGGCGGAAAAAAGCGAAAAAGCAAGGAAACTGCGTTCTCCGTTTGAAGGATTTTTCATTTCAAAATCATCGAAAACGTCCTGCGTAAATTTGCGAAGCTGTGTTTCCGTGCCTGTTTTCAAAAGCTCCTCAAGCATTTTCGAGCTTTCGTCAATATAATGAAAACCGCCCGAATTCGTCTTGGAATCATACATTATTCATCACCGATAAAAATTATTCCCCAAAACATCTTGAAATATTTATAATGTTGTGCTATAATAATTTACATATAATAATGTAAAGAGGGTGCAAAATGAGAACGTTAAGCTTAGTAACAGGAATTTTTGCCTTTTTAAACGGAGTGTTTCTGTGCGCTTTTTCAAATTTCAATTTAGGCATTGTATTGACAATTCTTTTCGGACTTTTCTTTATATTTATAGGAATATTTTATGAAAAAATAAAAAAATTTACAAAAACGGGAATACTTAAATACATAAAAATTGCCGTGATAGTTTTGATATGCATTGAGATTGTGTTTTGCGGATTTTTGTTTGCTTACGGCAATACGGATAACGTAACATACACGGAGGACGCCGTTATCGTTTTGGGCGCTGCTGTGCATGGCGACATCGTAAGCCTGCCGCTTCGGGAAAGGCTTGACGCCGCTTTGAAATACTATAATAAAAACCCGAATGCCGTAATTATTGTATCGGGCGGTCAGGGTCAGGGCGAAACCGTAACCGAGGCAAGCGCAATGGAAAAATATCTCATTGCGGCAGGAGTGAACCCCGAAAAAATAATAAAAGAAGAAAAAGCGGAATCAACAGCGGAAAATATGCGCTTTTCAAAAAGGATAGCGGACGGGTTGTTCGGATATGATTATAAAACCGTAATAATCACGAACGATTTTCATATTTACAGAAGTATTCTTATCGCAAAAAAAGAGGGCTTAACCGAAATATCGCATTTTCATGCGAAACTAAAATGGTATAACGTGCTGTCATGCTACCTTCGTGAAAGCCTTGCCGTAATAAAAGAATTGGTTTTATAGAAAAATGATTTGCGCCGTTGGCGCATGAACCGCACATGAGTGCATTGAAAAAAGGATGAGAGTAATGGATTTTTGTCATTTGCATACGCATACGCAGTATAGCCTGCTTGACGGACACTGCGAAATCGATAATCTTGTGAAACGTGCAAAAGAGCTTGGACAGTCTGCTATGGCAATAACAGACCACGGCTCTCTGTACGGAATTATAGATTTTTATAAGGTTTGCAAAAAATACGGTGTAAAGCCTGTTTTGGGTTCGGAATTTTATCTTTGCGAGGATATTTCAACAAAAGAAAGAGGATATACGCACCTTATTTTGCTTGCGAAAAACGAAACGGGACTTAAAAATCTTTATAAGCTTTCGTCGCTTTCGTTTACAAAAGGTTTTTATTCAAAGCCAAGGGTGGATAAAAGCCTTTTAAAAGAATACGGAGAGGGCGTCGTTTGCCTTACCGCCTGCATAAACGGAAAAATCCCCCGTCTGCTTTTGGAGGGGAATTTGGAGGGGAATTTGGAGGGAGCTTATAACGAGGCTGTCGATTTATGCAAAATATTCGGCAGAGATAACGTTTATATAGAGATACAGTATCACGGCATAAAGGAAGAAGCACGTATTATACCGTTTCTTGTAAAGACGGCGCAAAAAGCGGAGCTTAAATGCGTGCTTACAAACGATATACATTATGTCGATAAGGAAGACAGCTTTTATCAGGACGTTTTGATGTGCATAAGTATGCAGAAACAGCTTGACGATACGGACAGAATAAAATTTGAAACAGATGAATTTTACTTAAAATCGGCAGACGAAATGAGAGAAACGTTTTCGGACTTACTGCCTGATGAAAGCATAACCGAATATATGGAAAATACTTTGGAAATTGCCGAAAAATGCAATGTTGAGATAAAATTTCATAATTTTTCGTTCCCGAAATTTTTCCAAGATAAAACAAAAGAAGAAACGGAAATATTTTTCCGTAAATTATGCAAAAAAGGGCTCTCCATGCGCTACGCTGCGGTAACGCCCAAAATGGAAAAACAGCTTAATCATGAGATGGACGTAATCTGCGAAATGGGATTTTGCGATTATTTTCTTATAGTTTGGGATTTTGTACGGTTTGCGAAAACGAACGGCATAGCGGTAGGACCCGGCAGAGGTTCGGCGGCAGGCTCTTTGGTTTCGTATGTTCTTAATATAACAACCGTAGACCCATTAAAATACGGTCTTGTTTTTGAACGCTTTTTGAATAAAGAGCGTGTTTCCATGCCCGATATTGATATAGATTTCTGCAATGAGCGCAGAGATGAGGTCATAGAATACGTAACAAAAAAATATACGCCCGACCGAGTATGCCGTATACTTACGTTCGGAACGCTTAAGGCGAGAGCCGCCATAAAGGATACGGCACGTGTTATGGGAGTTCCGTATTATAAGGCGGACAGCGTAACAAAGCTTATTCCGCCGAGCCCCCGTATAAAAATAGATGATGTGCTGAATTCAAACGGCAGGCTGAAAAGCTTGTATAACAGCGATTTTGAAATAAAAAAGCTTATAGATACCGCCAAAAAGCTTGAGGGGCATTTAAGGCACGGCTCTATCCATGCCGCAGGCGTGCTTATAACGGGTGAGCGTGCGGACAGTCTGGTGCCGCTTACGTTTATTTCCGATTCCGTTGCAACGCAGTTTGAAATGGGAACAATAGAAGAACTCGGACTTTTGAAAATGGACTTTTTGGGACTTCGTAATTTAAGCATCATAAAGAACACAATCGAGGATATAAAAAACGAATACGGCATACAGATAGATTTTTCAAAGGACGGCTATGACGACTCGGATACCTATAAGCTTATCGCAAACGGCAATACGGACGGAGTGTTCCAGCTTGAAAGCGGCGGAATGAAACGCTTTTTAAAGGAATTTAAACCGAAAAGCCTTGAAGATATTATTGCGGCTATTGCGCTTTACCGACCCGGTCCCATGGATAAAATCCCCGAATTTATAAGGAATAAGGAACACCCCGAAAATATAACGTATAAATGCCCGAAATTAAAAGAAATTCTCGATATAACTTACGGCTGTATCGTATACCAGGAACAGGTTATGGAGATTTTTCGCAGCTTGGCAGGCTACACCTACGGTCAGGCGGATATAGTGCGCAAAGCGATTTCAAAGAAGAAAGCGGACGTCTTGTCCGAGCAGAGAGAGAAATTTATAAACGGATGCTTAAAAAACGGTATATCCGAAAAAATTTCGTCGGAGATTTTCGGCGATATAGAGGCTTTTGCCGATTATGCTTTTAATAAGGCTCATTCGGTTTGCTATGCCGTGCTTGCGTACGAAACGGCATATCTGAAATGCAAATATCCGCCGTACTTTTTTGCGTCGGTTTTGTCAACGTTTATGGATTTTACGGAAAAGTGCGCATTTTATATCGGAAGCGCGGAAAATATGGGAATTAAAACGCTTCCTCCGAGGATAAACTTTTCCGACGTGCTTTTTACGGTTAAAGGCAATTCGATTATGTTCGGACTTGCCGCCATAAAGGGCATAGGCAAAAGCATGGCGGAGGAAATAGTGGACGAACGCAAAATGGGCGGAGCTTTTCTCTCGTTTGACGACTTTTTAAAAAGAATGATAAAGCGCAGAATTAACAGGGGAGCGGTGGAATCACTTATAAAGGCAGGCTGTTTTGAAGGCTTTGACAAAAGAATAAACCTTATAAGGACGTATGAATCCTCGATGAATTCGTTTATAAGCATATCGAGGAGCAACGTCGAGGGGCAGGTAAGCTTTACGG
>ERZ779725.639-NODE-639-length-21826-cov-9.307290_pt1 | contig 21826 bp, 39 predicted proteins | sample MGYA00511890_ERZ779725 | MGnify/ENA primary metagenome ERZ779725 (study PRJEB29588, sample SAMEA2148549) | human gut metagenome | biome: human gut; feature: human-associated habitat; material: faeces | place: Denmark | collected 2008/2010 ...
ATGAAGAAGCTTCCATCTATATGAATTATGAAATCCCAGAAGTAAAGCTTGGTGGTAACCCTCCTAGTGGCAAGGAAAGCCGTAGAACTAGAAGAATGTTGGAACTCAGAAAAAGAAAGGGTAGATTATGATAGACATAAAGAAGAAAATCCAAGCCGCCAGAGATTATGCAAGCAAAAGCTATCGTGTAATCAGAAAGGTTAGCAAAAACGGCTTTATGGTTCAAAGAGATAAAAATGCCGATAAGCATTTCTTGGATGGCATTGATTGGGCAGAGAAAGAGATATTCAAAGATTTGATTCATAATGCTAACGAAGTTCCTCAAATTGGCAGAGGAAGGATTCTTGCATACTCAAGAGACTGCGGTTACAGAAATCTTTACAACCTATACGATATGATGTACAAGACTGATTGCGGCACATATCAAGAAATGTGGGAATTAGAAGTTAAAGCCTACCGTTTGGATGGTTGGATATACGCAGATGAATTGTTTGACTTAATTATCAAAGGAGGTGAGCAATGAAAGATATAAAAGTTGGAGAAAGAATCATTATTGAATGTATAGAAACAAACGAAGATAAACCATTTGTTTGTGAAAAGTGTTTCTTCTGTAATATATTACTACATTGCCCTTTTAGGTGTAGTGCAGCTATCCGTAAAGATGGAAAAAATGTAATATTTAGAAGAGTCAAGGAGTAAAGCGTATGAGCTACGAATCAAGAAGCAGATGTAAGGAAAGGCAGATTACACCTTGTGGAATTTGTCCTTTGATGTTCAAGTGTCCTTATGATGAAGATGAGGATAAGTTTAATCTTCGTAAAAAGTAAAACGTATGGTAGTATATGAATACAGAATCGTAAAGATTGAGAAAGGTCTTTTTCTCATCGAGTATAAGACCGCTCCTTATGGAGTTTGGCATGAAGTGAAAGATAAGAAGTTCAAGACTAAGCCAAAGGCTGAAGCTTGGGCTAGAAAAAACTTTATTTAATAAAGTAAAGCGTATGAATGAGATAGAGAAAATATGTAAGGAAATCCTATGCCAACACTTTATTGTATGGAACTTCGGATATGGTGATTGTATATCTTGTAAGCTTCAAGGGGAAAGCTACAATATAGAGTCTGTAGCCGATGATTGTCCTTACAAGGATAAGTTTAATAAACTTAAAAAGTAAAGCGTATGGATAATAAATTAGAATATATACCAGGTGATTTGGTGATGGTAAAGGAGTCAGCACTTCAATTTGCTAAAGATAAAATATTCAAAGTAATATCTTCATTGAGTGGTGGCTTTCTTAAGGTAGTCATGTTAAACGATAGTAGTACAACATACTCTATTAGTAATAATGCTATTCGTCCGATTCCTCTCACTCCTGAGATTTTAAAGAAGAATGGATATGAGAAATTATATGAGAAATTCTTTGAGAAAAACGTTAACAATATTCGCTTAACAATAGAGCTTAGTGAAAATATATACGTTGCTATTAACAGAATCTTTATAATGGAGATACATTATATCCACGAACTCCAGCACCTCCTCTTTGGTCTAGGACTAAAACACGAAATGGAGGTGTAGGTATGAATATAATTACGTTTGGTAAATATAAAGGTATGCCAGTTACAAGGGTTCTTAGAATTGACCCAAGTTACTTTGGATGGTGCAAGAATAATGTACGTTGGTTCAAATTCTCTAAAAGAGACTACGAAATATACTTGGAATGGTTATCATTACAGCAAAATCATTTGCAATTCACAGGATATTCTGATGATATGGGTAATATTAGATTTCTTTTTAGAAAAGTGGAAGAAGGTAAGTTTAATGCTTACTCTGATACGGAATATCTTACAAAAGAAACGTGTGGTGAATATCTAAAAAGTACAAAAGAACATTATTTTAGCAAAAAACATGTTTAACCGTCATCTGGCATAAAAGATATAATAGAATGCTTATAAGTGAATTTATTCAACAGCTTCAAGATGTTTACGATGAAGAGGGTGATATGGAAATTGCCATCAAGATAGATGATAACGACTTAGGTTCTGAACCTATTGTAGTGAAATCTACTGTTTATGAACAACTTTATATAGTTAAATCTTAACCGCCTTCTGGCATAAATAATAGCAGTATGGATAAAAATGTTGTATTATCAAACGAAGAGTTAGAATTACTCATAACAGGCTTACATTGTGTAGATGAACGTAGTTATAATTTTTATACCACAACATATACACCTTGGAGTGAAGCTAAAGAGTTAAAAGAGAATTTGCGAATAAAGCTCAAAAGAGTATTGTTAAATGTTTAACGTCTTCAGACATAATTTTAAAAGATATGACAAAAGAAGAATTAAAAGTAAAGGTTGCCAAACAACTAAGCATTATCAATGATGCTAACGATGAGATTCGTTCTCGTGTAAATGATTACATAGAAAGCCTTCCATATAAGGTTGGTGACAAAGTTAGCTGCTCCAGATGTGATGTTTGTTGGATTACAAGCATCGTCCCTAAACGAGGTTACAGTGGCTATAATGGTGAGGTTGAAGTAAGAATCAACCTTGCTAAGAAAGATGGCACTCGCTCCAATAGAGAGTTTGTACTATGGAATACGGAAATTGATAGCATAAAGAAGATTGATTAATCGTCTTTGGGCATAAATAGTAGTAATATGACAGTACAAGAATTAATTGATGAATTATCAAAGGTAGAGGATAAGACTATGGAAGTTTGCTTTCCTTATTCTCATGGAACACAAGAAAACGGAGATCCACTAAATATAGCTGAAGTATCTGTGTACAATGATTGTGTTATAATTTATGATTAACCATCCTGCAAAGGATATAAATATAAGTAGTATGGAACAAATTTCATTAGAACAAAAAGTTAGTAATACTTTAGAATGGCTTGCAAACAAAATTGCATGCATTCAAGTATATCATTGGAATGAAGAATATAAAAAGGAAAGCCTCAATTATGCTTGGAAAAAAGTTCAAGAACAGTTTAAGAAAGACATTGATTGGAATGCTCTTACGGAAAGTCAATGTAAGGCTTTGCATTTTAAAAGTTGGCAATCCGAAGAAGATGTTAAGGAAGAAATTTCTTGTTTACAATCTGCATTAGAAAAGGGACACCTTACAAAGGAGGAATTTGATAAGAAGGTTTCCAAAGAGAAAAATACTCTTGGACTTCGTTTGATTCCGCTATATATCTATCCTTCATTGCCTATAGGTATTACCCTAACGTCTATTAATGGAGAAGAGAGAGTTTTTGATGGTTCAAACATTGATACAGACATTAGATTCGGATGCCTTGCATGGGGTATTAAGCCGAAAAAAGATTAACTAACCACCCTCTCATGTAAAAGTGAGAGGGTAAAAAGAATAGAATTATGAATATAAAGAAATTGGCTTATTTATGTGAAATAGTTGGTGCTTTTTTAGCATTTTTTGCTTTGTTTTATGTACTATTTTCTGTATGTTGGGAACTTGGTACTATTGTCCTAGGTTCTGGATTATTTCTAATTGGACTTGCTATTGAGAACAAAGATTAAAAAGAAGAGAATATGGACTTAGTAATTACAATATTAGGTTGGATTGCATTAGGTGTTATATCTGCTTATCTGTTAGCAATAGTAGGTAAAATAATCTTTGATGCTGCAACCGCTGATTATAAGTTATACAAGCATGTAAGATTGTGTCGCAAAAGATTGCTAAGACAGCGATATGAAGATTACGCTTGGCTGTTACTCCAGTTAGAGAAAGATACGGAAGTTTTCAATCTTACTCATAATACAAGAGATTGGACTTTTGAAGATTGGAGAGAATTTTATCTTAAAAAAGCAAAGGAGGATAAGCAATGAACAAAGAAAAAATAAAATCAGCTATTGAAAAGACTATTCGTTATATGAATGGTAACTATTATTCAAAATTTGAAGAAAAAATGATTGTTGGTTACTTGGAAGGAGCACTTAAAGAGTTGGAGGATTGAGTATGACAAAATTTAAGGTAGTTAGATATTGGGATACATATCCCGATGGAGTTATTGCAACTTGCGATACAGAGGAAGAGGCAGAAAAGATATGTAATGAATATCGTAGAAACCGTAAGCCTATGTATGACTATTTAGTCAGGAAGGAGGGTGAATAATGACAAGAGAAGAGTTAAGAAATAATTACAAAAAAGAAATCTGTGAGTTATGCCACCGAGAGTATTATACTAGCAGAGCACTCCCAGAATCACTTTGCGAAGGTCAGTTTTGCGAAGAGGCAGAAGATTATTTCGCAGATGAACATAATATAAAATTGGAGGATTGATTATGAACAGAAATCAAGCTAAAGCCTTGCTGCCTATTATTCAGGCATACGCAGAAGGAAAGGCAATAGAGAGTAGATGTATTAAAGGTGATACGTCATTATGGTATGATGATGAAGACCCAAGCTTTGATAATGATTTTGAATACAGAATAAAACCAGAAACAAAGTACCGTCCATTTAAGAACGCAGAAGAGTGCTGGCAAGAAATGTCAAAGCATCAGCCGTTTGGGTGGATAATATCCCCAAATGGTGAGGTTAACAGTTTAATCATATTTAATGAAGGGATTGCTATTGGTGATAGAAATAATGGTGTGATTGGATTTGTCGCTGCTACTGATTTGTTTAAAATAAAATTTGCAGACGGCACTCCATTCGGTGTAAAAGTGGAGTAATAGTTATGGCATGGGTAGCAAAAGATTATATCGGAGAATGGATATTCAACTGCAAGCCTGATATGTGGGCTGGTGATTGTATCGAACATAATTATTGGTTGCCACAAGATAGACATGGAGCTTATGGGTTTCAACTTCCACAAGGTAGCATTAAAAAATTCATCGGAAGAGAACTTACTTCTGAAGATGAGCCAGTTGAACTTAAATAATTGTAGCGTATGAAGAAACAAATAATCTTAGACGAACAAGATATTAAAGAGTTCCACGAGGATGCGGAGCATCTATGTTGGCTATACAATAGAATGGTGTGTGAGCATAGCGAAAATGAAAACTTTGATTACATGCGCCGCTTCGTGAAAATATTCAATAAGTTAAAACAATTATAGATTATGAAGGTTAGGTTTGCAAAGAAGATAATGAAAGCAGACACTTATGCTGATTATCCAAGTAAGCATCCTTCACCTTACTGGAAAGCGAAGTTTAAGGAAGCTTATAACGAGTATGGTTGTGTTACGTTCTGTGAAGATTCGAGCAAGTGTAAATACCGTAACAAGTTCGACCATCGTATCAAAAAGGCAATTAGTTTAACAAGATAAAAGAAAGCGCATGAAAGAGGTAAGCATTAAAGTAGAAATGACAGTACCTGATGACTTTGATACTAATCAGTTCTGTCTAGCCACAGTGAGCGGAGACTACCCAGAATTAGCTGAGGAGTTCTGCCGCTCAGTAGCAAGTGAATGTGATATAGACAAGGAAGACATTGAGAATGACTTCCAAATCGGATTTGAAACTATATAAGATTAAGAGATATGGAAAAGTATGAATGGGAATACATGGTAACTTCAATAGTTATTGATAAAGCCGATGAGATTGCCAAGGTTCTATCTGGTAGATTCAACCAAGAAGGCTATGAAGGTTGGGAGTTAGTGCAATGGAACATCATGCCACCTGCTGCACTTTTAACGGCTTCTACAACACATTGCTGTGGCTCAATATATATTCTTGCAACATTTAAGAAGAAGTTGAGAGTGTAATGGTAAGCAATGATACTGAGCTTAGAATGATAGCTGCACAGATAACTATGAAGGCTTCTGTTGGAGCAGAAGACTTATGTAGCCGTTATAGTAGTGTATCACGTATGTTAGGTAATATGTTTAATGATGTGTATTACATTCTCCAAGATGTAAGATACAGATATAAATACAAGTAGTTATGAGCAAGCAAACATTTGACTTCTCGGAGGCTCTGAGAAGAATGAAGGAAAGAATGTTAGACGTAAAAATAGCGAATACATCTTTGCTATATGCGGAGGCGGCTGTTTCCCCTCAAACAATATCATACAGAACGTGTGTCTCTAATATGTTATCTTTAGGTGTTGCAGCTATACCTACTGAATATATTCTCGCAAATGACTGGGAGGAGGTGGAAGGATGAAGGTTAGATTAGCAAAGAAGATAATGAATCGTTGCTACGGAAGTCCTCGTTATACAAGGATGATATTGTATGGATTGAACGTAGTGAAAAAGCTTCCAAAGATTAAGCAATACTGGGAGCCTAGATGGGCTTTGTATTATGCTAGCAAAGGTGGCGGTCATGGCAGAGTTGATCATCGTATTGTAAAGGCAGAAAAGATTTCTGAAAGATATTCTCGCAAGCTGATGAATTACCTTAATAGGATGGCTGGTAAAAATCCTTTCGATATTAGAGATATATTAGATAGTTCAAATAAACTAAAAAAATATGATTATGAAACAGGAAATGCAAAAATCAATCTTCAAGATTCAAACAGCAGTCGAAACTCTGACAAGACAGAAAGTTATCGATAAAAATGTGTATGATTTTATCCATGGAGAAATCAAATCTCTTTCGGAAAGTGTGGAGAATATAGAGGAAGTAAATAATCTAGATGAAACACTCCTTACCTTCACAGATAAGGAGGAGTATGTAAACCAGCATATCAACCTTGCTGATACATCTGTACTTTGCAAAGAGTTGAATAGAAGAAAAGACATTGGTGACGATTTCTTTGTAGTAGCAACAGAGGGAAAATGAGTTAGCTTATGGAAAGATTAATTAAAGTAATGGATAAGTATTTATCTGAAGCTAAGAAGAAGGTACTGACTCTCACCGTCAGTAAGCAATGGTTCGATAAAATCGTATCAGGTGAGAAGACTGAGGAATATCGGGAAATAAAACCATATTGGACTTCCCGGCTGGTGAACCAGCAAGCCAAAAGCGGTGAGGTGCTTTTCGATGAGTTTGGCGGTTATTGTCGCGTGATAGGCAAGCTGGAATATAAACCTTATACTCACGTCCTCTTCATCAACGGCTACCGCAAGGATAGCCCACGAATTGAGAAGGAGATTGAGAGTATCACCATCGGCAAGCCGAAGAAAGGTCTTTGCCCAGGCAAGTGGTTGGACCATGAGTTTTTCATTATTAAGTTCAAGTGATATGGTAGCAATTAAAGTATCTTCCGAGAGCATTCAAGAATTATGGGAATGCCCGGACGTTTCAGAGTTAGTAAAGACTGTCAGCGGAGACTGTACTAAACAGACATTGATAGTTAGGTTGAGAAATCGAGAGTTCTATGTTCCTGATGGATTCTATCTCGTGAAAGACGAGAATGATCAATGGAGCACACTCAGCCCATCACTGTACGAACTTATAAAAGACAAGGTTCATGGTGAGAAGTGAGGAGGATATCCGGGAATACCATAGAAGGTACTACCAGGAGCATAAGGAACATTTATTGGCAAGAATGGAAGTCTATCGTAAAGAGAACGCTGAAAGGATTGCTGCAAACAGAAGATATAACAGAAAGAGAAAGAAAGCCTTGGGCGGCTTAATGAACCTAAATATAAAATAATGAGTAGAGGAAAACATTTTAGTGCAGAAGAGATTGAGTTCATCAAGGTTAACGCTTTGGTGATGACGACAACGGAGATTGCAAAGCAGCTCAATCGTAATTATTGGGCAATCCATCGAAAGATGAAGGAAATGGGTATCAGCAAGAGCCACGTGTTTACTGCTGACGAGGATTTCATCATTCGCAGAATGTATGGCAAGTACCCGGTAAAAGCCATCGCTACCAAGATTGGCGTGGACGAGAACGCTATTTACAACCGTTGCAAGAAGCTTAAGCTAACGAAAGGAGGTGCGCAATGATTGTCATAGTTACCGCTATGGATAAGGAATACGACCTTATCAGCGAATGGATTGCAAAGAATTGGCTTGACTACAAAAATGTTCAAAACATAGCTTTAATCAAGTCTGGTATTGGCAAGGTTAATGCGGCATCTTGCTTGACAGAATTTCTTTCGTCGAATACGTCCAGCAAAGTTACAAGAGTTATCTCGGTAGGATGTGCCGGTGCTGCCGTTGCGGGATTGAAACCTGGTAATGTCGTGATTGGCAATTCGTACTGCTACCACGATGTATATTGCGGCGAGCCGAATGCCAATGGACAAGTTCAAGGTATGCCGGCAGTCTTTCCTTCTGATTTCTCGTGGATTGATATGGATGAAAGATTCCGATTAGGAACCATAGCTACGGGAGATAAGTTTGTCACTACGAGAGAGCAGGTATTGGCGATTAAGGATTTCCTTCCTAATTCGTATAACGTATGTGCTATTGACATGGAGTCTGCTGCCCTCGCGCAGGTATGCTACAAGAAGGGTATTGGTTTTACGTCCATCCGAGTTATTAGCGATAATCCTCTGGAGCCGAATCAGACCGAACAGTATGCAGGTTTTTGGGATAGTCTTGCCGAAAAGGCATTTAGTGTTGTTTGTAAATTATTAGAGAATGATACCAAGTTTTAAAGTTGATCATACGAAACTGGAGCCAGGTCTTTATGTTTCGAGAGTAGATAAATGGGGCATGGAGACTGCTACCACATTCGATATTCGCGTGTGCAAGCCAAACAAAGATATGATGTCACCTGCTGTCGCGCACACAATAGAGCATTTGATGGCGGACTACCTACGCAATGATAGTCCTCTTAGCAATTCCGTTCTGTATTTTGGACCGATGGGGTGTCTCACAGGTTTCTATCTTATCCTTAAAGGTATGTGGACTTCAAATCTCATAAAGGAAATGATAGTAGAAGCTTTTAAAGCGTGTTCGATATCAAAGACGATTCCAGGAGCATCGGAAGTGGAATGCGGTAATTACAAGCTCAACGACTTAAAAGGAGCAAAAGAGCTATGTGATATGTTCTCCGTATATCTATCCACAGCTGGACCGGATAAGCTCAATTATCCAGATTAATATTTATATGTAACCATAAAGTATTTAATCATTAAGTATATTTCCTTGTAATATATTTGGTGATTAAATACTTTTTTTATAATTTTGCAGCATTACTTATTGCTATCGCTTCGTACTGGGATATTTTTGAATTTTATTGTTCAATTAAATATTTAGTTAGAATGAAAAAAAGAACGAAGCAAGTTTTAGTTATTCTGAAACCCAAATCAAAGGCGTTGGGGTTCAGTAGAGAGGAGTTAGAGGGTATTGCTGCCGATGTTGCCAATAACTTAGAACTCGATGAAGAAGCCTCAGACGAGGATGTAAACGCAGAGATTGAAAAGCAGGTCAATGCGGTTCTTCCTTATCTTAAGATTGCGCAAAAGACCGCGCAGCGTACTATCCAGAGCTTTAAGGATAGTCAAGACTTGGATGACGACGAGGTCGATGACGATGATGATGACCCTGCCGGCAACAAGAAACCAATCCGCAAACAGAAGAGAGAGAAAGATGAGCAGGTCCCAGCATGGGCGCAGGCACTCATTACTCAGAACAAAGCCTTGCAGACCGAAATCCTCGGTTTGAAGTCAGAGCGTGAGAATGATGGCCGCCGTTCTAAGCTGAAGGCGCTCCTTAAGGACAAAGGTACGTTCGGAAAGACTGTCTTGAAGAATTTCGACAAGATGAAGTTCGAGAACGAATCTGAGTTCGACGATTTCTATGATGGTGTTGTGGAGGACTTGGCAGCTATCGATCAAGAGCGTGCTAACGAAGGTCTCGGAAAGCTTGGTGCTCCTGCGGCTCAGAGAAAGCCTAAGAAGGAAGAGGTTGAGGTTATCAAGGGCGATGAGATTGATGAGCTTGCCGCAACTATGTAATCTTTAAATTTTAAAAGTTATGTATGGCGTAAGCAAGACAAAAACGTTTGATTCAGGCAAGGAGTCTGTAATCATCAGAAATTACGTGAATGGCATCATGGGTGGTGTCATTCTTGACATGACAGGTTTCTCTGGAGAGTTCATCCAGTGCGGACACATTATCATTCGTGATACCAAGTCTGGCGAGTACAAGCCTATGCCGGTAACAGGTGAGGCTTATGCTTCATTGCCGGAAAGTCACGAGTATGTTGGCATCTGTATGACAACAGCTCCGGTAGATACCCCTCATGTAGGTGTTATGACGGCAGGTGAGGCTAATGATAAGGCTGTCCCTTATCCTGTCGATACAATCAAGGCAGCTTTGAAAACAGCCGTTCCTACTCTTCAGTGGGGACACGATGCAATCGGTTAAGGAGGTGATTTATGCAACAGAGTTCTTTATTTCTTAAGTATATCTTGAGTTTCTTCCCAATCTTGAAGACCTTGATTGAGAAGATTAACGGTAAGCGCAAGAACGAGATGACGTATCTCCACAAGGATACATCCATTCTCCGCCGCGTTTATTCTACCGACAACAAATGGGAAGCCGACACAGTTGATACCTCTTACGTAGCTGCTGACTACGTGGCAGTGGATTCTCCGGTTCCTTTGAAGTCTCGTGACAAGATTTCAACCGCCAACGGCAAACTGCCAAAGGTCGGTATGAAGAAGTTCTTGAAGGAGTCAGATATTCTTTCCCTCCGACTCATGGAAGCACAGGGCGGTCAGACAGCAGAGATTCGCCGTAAGTTGGCGCAGGACCCGGTAGCTTGTAATGTCGGTGTTGATGAGCGTAATGAGTACGCCCTTCTGTATGGTCTTTCTAACGGCTACGTAGCTGTTCGTGACGACGATAATCCAAAGGAGTTGCTCCGTATCAAGTATCAGTACTTGCCAGAAAATCAGCTCGGCATCAACAACGTTGATAATGGTGTTACAGTTGCAGACTTGAAGGAATGTATCGAGCGAGCATCGAATGATGGCAACACCATCTTGATCTTCTGGATTGGTAAGGCTAAGTTTGACGAACTGAAGAAGGCACAAGACGCTCGCGAGCTTGTTGCCAACTACAAGGGTCAGACTTATGACTCCAGCACAAAGCTGCCGGTTCCTACTGCCAGCGTATTCCAGGAGGCATTCTTGGACGAGACCGGTGTATCATTCCGCATCATCAACCGTACTGTCCGCTTGGAGCATGATGGTGTGAAGAAGAGCGTTAAGCCTTGGAACAACGATATGATTATCGGTGTCTGCTCACAGATGATTGGTGCCCTCGTTTACGGTCAGGTAGCAGAGGCAACAAACAGAGTGGCAGGTGTAACCTATCAGCAGATTGATTACAAGCTTATCTCTCAGTATTCAACAACTGATCCATTGCGCGAGACTACTGCGGTGCAGGCATACTGCTTGCCTGTCATCGAGGACGTTGACACAATCTATCAGATTAATACTAAGCTGGCTTACCCAGACGTTTCGGTTGATACCGAAAAGGAGACAGCAGATACAGGGGATGTTAAGGTAACAATCTCTGGTGTGACCTACAAGAAGCCGGAGGCTATCACAACCCTTAATGCTCTTGGTGCCACCCTTTCTAGTGATGCCAGTGATAAGGAGATTATCGATGCCTACAATGAGCTGCCTCCTACAAAGAAGAAGGAGTTCAAGGATAGCGCAGCTAAAGCTGATGAGGAATAATGAAGACGGTCGGACAAGCTTTGGTGGATGAGGTACACATCCCTATCCCCTATGGTTTCGTGGAAAACGCTTGCATAAAGCGTGACCTCGATATCGAATCAGAGTTCACTGGTGACGTTGCCAGAAGTGACTCCTACAAAGGAACGCTTGCCGACTGTCTGCTTTCTCTCATACAAGCCGTTAGCTTCTCCGAAGCGGACAAATCAATAGGTTCCCTCTCGGAAGACCAGCGAAAGGCTATATTAGTTCAAGTCAATCGTTTATATAACTCTATCGGCGAGGAGGAGGTTTCACTTACTCCGAAGCCGACAGTTTACATTAATTGCTGATGAGTCTATTGAGTTTTCATGCCTCAAAGCTATACCGGCAGCAGAAGGTAGCTGGCTATACAGATGATGATGGAAATTATCACCAGGGCAAGACCGAATGGAAGTTCTGCTGCACTTGTGATGTAGTTCCTGCTGGCGAGGCTAACAAGTTAGTTACATCTGACGGTTCTATTGATTACTACTCCTACGAAGTGCATAACTTGCCAGTAGGAATTGAAAAGTTCTCTTATGGGGATTTTATCAAGCTGGAAATTTTAGGGGCTGAGGAGGTAATTATCAAGGTCAAGGGATTTCATCGTTATCAACTCCAGTGTAAGATATGGGCATAAGAATGACAACCAGCGCTTCCGCTCTCGATGCCTTCCTACAAAGAGCCGCAAGGAAGATACAGGAGAATGTGCTTAAGGCATTGAGCAAGTTAGGAGACGAATCTGTGGTTAGAATCCGTAACAGGTCTGCCAAGGAAAGCTGGATAGACCATACGGGCAACCTAAGAAGCTCCATAGGCTTCGCCGTGTACGAGCAGGGAAGTAAATATATGGAATCAGCCTTTTCGCAGGTTCTCAGTGGCACTGACGGCTCTGTAAAGGGCAAGAAGATGATCAATGACCTTGCTAAGGAATATTCCAGGGTTTATGCTTTGGTTGTCGTTGCCGGAATGGAATACGCAGGAGAGGTGGAAGCCTTGGAAAGCAAGGATGTCCTCGCATCAACGAAGATATGGGCCACATCCATTGTAGAGCAGCGTGTGAAGACAGCAATAGACTCAGCAGTTAATGAAATAAACAAGTGGAAGATATGAAATCAGACGGAGCAATTAAGACAGATGTTTACCGGTACATCAATGAAAGCGGTTTTATGAACAACGTCAATGGCAAGCTGTCAAAGACGATGAGACCGCATAATTCTCATAAGGAAGATGTCGTTATCTCCATCTTGGCTAATGAGGGAACGCAGCTTCAAACGGCGATTATAAATGTAAATATATATATACAAGACCAGGACGTAGATGGGCAGTTCGAGGAGAACACTATCAGAGTTGACGAAATCTGCAAACTGGCTTGGAATCTCTTGGAAACGTTCAGAACGAGCGAGTATGCAGCCCACGCTATTGAGCAGAGGGTATATGCAACAAGCACGGGAGAACATGTAATAAATAATCAAGTTGAATATAAACTCATAAACGATTAAATTATGTCAGTAACATCATGGGGCAAATGCACTATCTACGTTCAAGAGGTAGGTAGCAAAAAGAATGAGTGGACTAAGCTCCCAACTCCAAAGGATGGCACTACTACTGTTACTCCAACGAAAGGCGATACTATGACCCAGGTTGAGGAAGGTGGCGGAATTGTTGACCGCAAGACAAAGAAGTCTACCTACGAGGCTGCATATCAGCTCTTCATCAAGAAGAACCAGTCGCAGCCATTCAAGACCATCGACGGTACCGTAGAGGGTAACTTCCGTTTGGCTATCCAACCGGAAGACGCCGAGCTTCCTGGCGTTTACATGGGTAATACCACAATCGGTGCAGAAGAGGCCTATACAACTGAGAGCGGTGCTCTTATCACGTACACTCACTCAGCTCTCATTCCAGAGGGTGACGCAGTGGCTAAGACTGTCAACTCGAAGGGTGAGGACGTATATTGTGCTTACCGTTGGCGTGTCATTACTGCCACAAAGGGAACAGGTGAAAAGTATGCCTTGACTTTCAAAAAGCCGCAGGATGGCAATACCGCTCCTGCTGAAATCACGGAAACTTACGAAGAGACATAGGCATATCCTAATATCCCTTCCGCCGACTGAGGGTTATCAGCCGGCAACCTACCCAAGTAGCTCAGTTGGGAGAGCGAGACCAAATAGTCCGTCGCATGCAAAAAAATCCAGGGTCTTCAAAAGCTGGTTGAAAGACGCAGGTTCGAGTCCTGCCTTGGGTGCCAACAATTTAAATTCGAGTGATATGGAAGAGTTAGGAATCATTATATCGAATACGCTCACAGATATGCCGATAGGCTTTGATACTGAGCACGCTCACGTTAACATCTACCCTACTACACTGGGCATGATGTACCTAACGTCGCAGTTAGTAGATAGCTTGGAGCTAGACAAAGAGTTACTTCAAGCTGATCCATTCTTGGAAGCATTGCGAGTTGCAAACACCAAAAGGGAGACATGCTGCAGATTGATTGCATATCACTCACTCAATACAAAGAACGAAATACTAGACTCCAAATGCGTAAGCAAGCAGACGGAGTTAATCTTCAAAGAATGTTCCAACGAGGATATAGCCACTCTTCTCATCATCATCCTTAAGGCTAACTCATACCAGACAATAGCCAAAGAGACAGGAATGGAAGAAGAAGCGAAGCGTATGGCAAAGGTCAACGCAGCAAAGAAGTCGGAGAATAGCTTTGTCTTCGGAGGTAAGACAATATGGGGAACACTCATAGACGCTGCTTGCGAAAGATACGGATGGACTTTCGATTACGTGGTATGGGGAATATCGTATAACAACCTGACTCTCATGCTCAAAGACAAGATTACTTCAATCTATCTGTCTGACGAGGAGAGGAAGAAAGCCCATATACCGGCAGCAGGGGAAGAGGTCATCGATGGCAACAACAAGGAGGCGGTAATGAAGGCGGTTATAGAGTCAGAGACCGAGATTTAACCGAAGTCTTCCTGCGCACGCACGTAAAGTTCCCATATCGAACACTCATATTTGGTGTTTCCCCGGCGATTCTTTATAACAGAGTATAAATTCAAGGAAAAATAGAACATTATGCCAAGCATTAAATTCGATACAATAGTCGAGACAGCCAAGGTCGTTTCCGGTTTTCGAGACATTCAGAACGCAGTTCATCAGACTGCTGAGAGGGTTGAGAAGGACGGAAAGTCTATTGACGATGTAATCTCGAATATACAGAACAGTATGAACATTGCCATTGGCGGTTGGAGCATTGGCAAGTTCGTCAATCAGATGATGCAGGTCCGCGGTCAGTTCCAGCAGACAGAAATGGCATTCAAGACAATGTTGCAGTCTGAGGAGAAAGCTGATGCTCTCATGAAGCAGTTAATCCGCACGGCAGCCGTCACACCTTTCGGGGTTGAAGACGTTACAGAGGGAGCCAAGCAGCTCCTTGCGTTCAATGTAGCAGCCGAGGATGTCAACAAGACGCTTATCGGATTGGGAGACGTTGCAGCAGGTATGGGCCTAAACCTTAAAGACCTCGTGATGCTTTACGGCACCACCATCGCCAAGGGCAAGATGGACACAATGGATTTGTACCAATTCCTCAACCGAGGTATTCCTATCGCAGACGAGATAGCCAAGGTTATGGGTCTTGACGTTACCAACGCCATCAAGGAGGTACAGAAGCAAATCAAGGCAGGCAAGGTTACCAGCGATATCTTCATCCAGGCAATGCAGAGTATGACCGCCGAGGGTAGCAAGTTCGGTGGCTTGATGGAGGCTCAGTCCAAGACTATTACAGGTCAGATAAGCAACATTGAGGATGCCATCGAGCAGATGTTCAATGACCTCGGCAAATCCCAGGAGGGTGTTATCAATACCGGATTGGGAGTCGTTTCCACCCTCGTTGAGAATTGGGAGACAGTAGGCAAGGTGCTTATGACTGTCGTTGCAGCGTATGGAGCATACAAGGCTGCGGTGATAACAATGATAGCAATATCTAAGGCACAGGTAGCTTGGGAGAGTGCGAAAGCATTCTTGTCTTTAGCGAAGTCTATCACAACCGCCAAGGATGCCATGGCTCTGTTCAATTTGGTCTCTTCTTCAAATGTTCTCGGTCTGGTTCTTGGTGCAGTAGCAGCTGGAGTCACGATGTTCAATCTTTTCGGCAATAGCGCTGAGGATGCCGCCACCAAGACTTCCAAATTTACCGAGAGCGCAAATGAAGCATCAAGCAAGGTCGAGTCGCTAATCTCCATTCTGAAGACTGCAAAGGAAGGCTCCAAGGTTTACAAGGACACCATCAAGGAGCTGTCAAACATCTATGACAACTACGGGATTGCTATTGACAAGATCAAGGAAGACGAGAGCAACCTTGTGGATGTTAAGCAGCAGGAGATAGATAAATCTAAAGAACTCGTCGAGCAAATCAAGCTGGAGGCTACAGAGCGCAACAGAGCCAATGCAATCTCCAAGGCTAATGAAGAATACAACAACCGTGTGGATAGCGCTCAGCAAGCCCTTTTGGGTAAGTTGAAGGATTATGGAACCTCTAGCAGCGGTATAGCCGTCGGCATACAGAACATTGTATCTGACTCGGTTATCAAGCAGTTTGATGACCTAACACAGAAGATGGCTGGCTTGAATGAGCACTCCAAGGAGTATCAGACCTATCTGAAGCAATACAATCAGTTAGAAGCTTCTTTGATTTCAGAATCAGAAAATCTTGCTAATGCTTTTGGGTTTACAGGAGACAAGACAAGCGATGCCAGGAAGGCATTGATTGGTTATCTCTATGAGCTTCGAGCTGCAAAGAAGCTGCATACCGAGGAGGCAGATAATATCAACAAGGCTGCAGATGCTACTGAAGATTTCGGTAATAAGGCTACCTCAACCAAGAACAGGATAAATGCTTTGCAGAAGCAACTCCAGGGTGCCGGAGAGGATGTACACGTTCTCTACAACCGTGTCAAGGAGTTCATGCAGAACTATTCCGAGAACAACATCAACTTCCACGTCAACTTCGATGCTAAGATACCTTCGTGGATGCAGAATATGAATATTCCGGAGCTAGGACGCTTAGGTAAATACTTCTCAGCTTTGGCACGCGACCTTGCAAACAACAAGAAGTCTGGTGCGCTAGTCAATGGCAAATGGATGTCAACAAATGATATTGCCCAGCGAGGATGGGATTATACCAATGCGGCGAACACCAAGCAGACCAAGGCAGAAGACGATGCTAAGCAGAAGCGTCGCGAAAAGGAAGAGGCAGAAGCCAATGCCAAGAAGAACGCTGCCAAAGCAAAGAAAGCAGCCGCCGATGCCAAGAAGCTAGCAGAAGACCGCAAGAAGGCCCAGGAAGAACTGAATGAGGATTTGAAGCAGCTGCAGCAGGAAAATATCGACACCGATATATCTCAGATGCAGGAAGGCACGGAGAAGAAGATTGCTGAAATCAAGAACGACTATGCCAAGCGCAAAGCCGAGATTGACAAGCAGGAAGCCGAGTTCAAGAAGAAAAACAAGGAAGCTGGCAAGAAAGTAACCCTCACCTCTGCTCAGACCAATGCCCTCAATAAGGCTAGAGACCTTGCTACCCAAGAGTACAACAAGAAGCTTGATGAGGTCAACAGGGAAGCCCTCACCTCTATGCGTGACTACTTGAAGGAGTATGGTTCACTCTATCAGCAGAAGCAAGCCATTGCCGAGGAGTACGAGGAGAAGATTGCAAAGGCTCAGACACAGGGCGAAAAGCTCTCCCTTCAGCAGCAGAGAAAGAAGGACCTCCAAACCATCGAGATAAATGCCATCAGACAGAACATCGATTGGGGAAGCGTCTTCGGAGACTTCGGTGCTATGTTCAAGGACCAACTAGAGCCTACCATTGAGAAGCTGCAGGAACTCTCCAAGAGCACAACAGATGTCAATGAGCAGAAGACCATACAGGAACTTATCTCCAAGCTACAAGGCTCTGCCACCATCTGGGATAGCGACATCTTCAAGAAGGTTTCGGACGACATCAACGCCTATCAGTCTGCCATGCAGGGCTATATTGATGCACAAGAGCGAGAGATTGAAGCCACGAAAGCTGTCACCAAGGCGCAGGAAGACCTCGCTAAGGCTAAGAAGAGCGGTGACAAGACAAGTATCAACAAGGCTGAAGCCAACCTATCTAGAGCGCAGGGCGTACTTGCTACCGCATCTAACAATGTTTTGGAGTTCGGTTCATCAGTTCAGAAGGCGTCATCAGACTTACAGATATCTTCACAGAAGGCAGTTTCTATGTTCCAGCAGCTTGAAAATGGCTTGCAGGGTCTTACATCGGGGTCGCTCAAAGGCATAGGAAACTCTATTCTAGGGCTTGACAAGCTTTTCGGTGGCACTATGCAGAAGGACGTTGCCAACACGCTTGCAAAGGGCATCCAAGGGTTGCTCGGTAAAGATAGTGACGCAGCTAAATCTCTGACGAAAGCTTTAGGGGATAGAGGTATGGCAGGTGAAATAATTTCCGCAATACTCGGCATCCTCGATATTCTGAAAGATGGCTTCGGAACACTTATCAGCAACCTCATGGACACGGTCTTTGGCGCAGTAACGGGCATCCTTGATGATGCTCTATCGGGCGACATCGTTATGAAGCCATTGAAGAGTATCGGGAACAACGTTTCTCATATCCTCAACACGCTTTCATTCGGTGGCTTTAATAGTCTGTTCGGTGGAGATGGAAATGCAAAGAAAGTCAATGACACCATCGAAAGACTGACGGATAGAAACACCCTCTTGCAGCAATCCATCGAGGATTTGACTGACGCAATGGAAAACTCCTATGGTTCCAAGGCAACCTCATACTACGAGCAAGCCTATAAGAATCAGCAGGAGACCAATCAGAACTACCTCGACATCGCAAAGGCGCAGGCAAGCTATCACGGTTCACACCACTCATGGAACGCTTATTGGGGCGGCTTCGGTAGTGACGAGATGGATTGGATCAAGAAGAACGTCAAATCGGACTTCAACGGTGACATCTTCTCTCTCAGTCCAGAGGAAATGAAGCTTCTCCGTGGCAATGTTGCTATTTGGGAGCACATCGAGAACACTGGTAAGGGCAACTATGGCGGACGTCTGACGGAAAAGCTGAATGACTACATAGACCAAGCGGGCAAGCTGGATGAACTATCAGACAAGCTGAAGGAAAGCCTTACACAGATTTCCTTTGACAGCATGAAGGATAGCTTCGTTTCAGACCTCATGGATATGAGCAAGTCAGCGCAGGATTTCGCAGACGATTTCTCCGAAATGATGCAGAAGGCTCTTCTCTCCTACTCTATGGAAGACCTAATCAACGGCGACTTGAAGAAGCTCTATGATGATTGGGCGAAGGCTATCAAGGACAACGATGGCAAGCTTACCGAAACAGACATAGAAGCATTCAACAAGCGTTACGATGATATTGTCCAGGAAGGATTGAAGAGACGTGATGATTGGGCGAAGGTGACAGGCTACACTGGTTCCTCATCCTCATCACAGACCGCAACAAGCGGAGGATGGGCATCTATGGGGCAAGATACCGCAGACGAGCTGAATGGTCGCTTCACCGCCCTGCAGATTGCAGGAGAGTCCATCGCTCAGAACATGACTACCACCATATCACAGATGGAGAGCATCGTTACACTCGGAATCTCAACCAATGGCGCAGTATTGGAGATTAGAAACATGATGATTATGACAAACAGCTACCTCGAAGACATCGTGAAGTATTCAAAGCTCACCTATAATGACTTTGGGACAAAGCTGGATGACATGAACAGAAGATTAAAGGATATTTGACCTCTATAGGCTTTTCGCTCGTCAACCCTTACAACTATACTCAACAATAGAAAAAGCGGCTCACAGCGAAGCCTATGAGGTTATTTAATGATTAAATAGTTATGCTTAAAGGACAACTTTACATAAATGGCAAGGATGCCTACCTTACGTGGGGCATCTTTCTAGACGAAACCGCCCTCAGTGCGCTCATGACCCCTGCACCAAACAAGGAGTTCATCAGCAACAAGTATCGCTCAAAGGACGGAAAGTCGGTTATCAAGCACAATCCTAGATTGGATGAGAGGGAGATAACGCTGCCGTTCAATATGACCGCCAAGGACTCAGATACGTTCTTGACGAACTATGCTAGGTTCTGCGAGGAGGTTCTTGCCAAGGGAGAGTTGGTTATCCGCACCCGATTCCAGCCTAATGTGTGGTATCGGTGCATCTATCTCTCCTGCACTCAGTTTAGTCAGTGCATTCGGGAAATGGCAAAGTTCAGCCTAAAGCTCAACGAGCCAGACCCTAGTGACAGAAGTGAAACAAGTAAATATACAAGCTAATGATTCAGATTAAGAGAAATAACAAGGTATTCTTCACATTAGAGGACTTCGGTGAGGGTTCTAAGCTGTCATATCAGCTTATGGACCACCACTACATCATCTTGAAGTTCACTACGGCTACTCCTGTCTATTTCGAGATTGGGGACTCCGTAGAGATTCCCGACTTCGGCTACTTTGAGCTTACATCATCATACTTCCCTAAGCACAATGATAGTGATGGCTACGACTACGAAATGCAGATGGATGCCTACTATATGTCTTGGAAGAATAAGATTTGCAAGTATCGCCCTCAGCACGGAGCCAACGAGACCTCCTTCAACCTCACCACAACTGTAGGTGTACACATGAACGTTATACTCGGCAACCTAAAGGCACTAGGTCTTACGTATAATGGCAAGGATTTCTCTGTTGACTACACTACGTACAACAACAAGGCTTTCGATGTTCAGAAGAGATTCTTGATCGAGTACGGCTCCATCAGCATTCTCGATGCTCTCAACGCCATCTGTTCTGAAGACGCACTCAACTGCGAGTGGTGGATAGATGGCTCTATTATATACCTTGGATATTGCGAAATGGAAGGGCAGACAACATTCGAACAGGATGTTAATATTCTGTCTATGTCCTATTCGGAATCTAAGTCAACTTATATTACGAGACTGTACGCATTCGGCTCAGACAGAAATATTCCGAAAGGATATTTCACTGGTGCCGATGCGGACGTCACTACCGATGGCGTAGCTACCGATTACCTCATGCTCCCTAACAAGGAAGTGGATAGTGATGGTTTCTACGCAAAGGATGGCTACCTGGAGAACGTGAATGTCGTGAAGAACGACAAGCAGGCTATTGAAGGTGTCGTGATGTTCGAGGAAGAATATCCAAAGGTTGAGAGTGTTGTCAGCAGTATCAAGACGTATGATAGCACCGTTGATAACGAAGACGGGACGAAGACTACACAGACGTTTTGGCAGGTCACTTCTACAGACTCTTTCACTAATAGCTTCAAGGAGAGTTGGATAAAGAGTAACCTCACTTTAGGCATCAAGTTCACTAGCGGTGCTCTCATGGGTATGGAGTTCGATGTTAGTTTCAAAGTCATTGACAAGGTTAACTACTTTGAGATTGTTGCTAATGACACTTACGGAAGAACTCTTCCCGATGGCGTTATGTGCCCGAAGGTAGGTGATAAGTACTTCCTGTTCAATTGGGACGCAACCAAGATTACAGATACGGACCTCATCCCTACTGCTCAATTATCTCTGTTCGATAGAGCGAAGCAGTACTATCAGAAGACCATGATCAGCAATTCAAACTTCACCTGCACGATGGATGGCGAAAAGTTCTACAATGATGGAATATACGATTACCATCCTCTCGGTGAACAGGTAAAGCTGATTAATGATATGTTTGCGCAGGTGGATGCGGATGGCAAGCACTACCGAAACTCTCGTATCATCGGAATGGAGATACCTTTGGATATCCCTTACGACCACCCTCAGTACACGGTTGGCGAGAAGGCAGCTACTAGCCGGTTGGGTAAGTTGGAAGACAAGGTTGATTCCATCAAGGTGAATGGAATGCAGATAGGCGGCACAGGAAGCGGTAATGGTGGAGGTGTCTATGTAATTGGCATGAACGATACCACTCCTGCATCCGATAGTAACGTTTATTCTGCTAGACGTTCTAGGATGGAGTTTGTATCTAGGCTGCAGGATAACACCGCAAAGGGCACAATCACTTGGGAAAAGGTGCAGAAGTTCTTTAGTGGATTGATTGTCGGTAACTCCAACAATGAGAACGGAGGCTCGTGGACTCCAGACGCAGAAGGTCGTTCGCACCTCATCACAGATTACTTGGAGGTAAGAATGAAGGCTA
>ERZ779725.640-NODE-640-length-21809-cov-8.912476_pt1 | contig 21809 bp, 19 predicted proteins | sample MGYA00511890_ERZ779725 | MGnify/ENA primary metagenome ERZ779725 (study PRJEB29588, sample SAMEA2148549) | human gut metagenome | biome: human gut; feature: human-associated habitat; material: faeces | place: Denmark | collected 2008/2010 ...
AGGTCGGAAAACGAAAGTAGGAAGAAAACTACTTCGTTTTCCTCCTACTCGATTTAGAGGCAATTGTATCAGGTGTATCTGCCATCATCACAAAGGTTGCAACCAAACGAAAGATGGAGAACCCACCACATAAATCTATCTCAATTCTATCAAAAGCTCAGAAGTAGATGATGCCAACGCCAAAATACTGGCAGCCCTATAAGCTGCAAAAAAGAATAAAAAAAAGGATTTTGTAAAATGAACCAAAATGAACCATTTTTCCTGAATCTTTACATGAGAGATACAGAAAAACCGAAAACCTTCGTTCAATCAACGACTTAGGAAATTATGTACGAAAAGAATAGTAAAATAATGTTGATTTACGTAGAATGATATTAATTTTTTAACACGCATAATTTGCTAGTTTCCAACAATTTTCGTATTTTTGCAAGGAGATTCTGTGTCTCTTATATCGAGATTCAGATGAACGTCATCAAAAAACGAACTTGATTCGCATGATGAAAGAGACAAATATACAATCACAGGTTACGTCCACTATTGCAGGGGACGACGGCGAAGCCATGGCAAAAAGTGAAGGATGTGTAGCTGAAAATGGTTTTCATGTCCCTAATCCCATGTAATTATAACTCGAACAAAAAGGTGAATGTCAAGGCTGCCTAATAGGTAGCTTTGGCAATACCAATTAATAATATGCTTTTTTTAAAAAAGTTGGATGTGCTAACTGCTGAAAATCAGTAGTTACGTTCTAACGGTGATTTACTTACCAATCATGCAAATAAATCTCAAAGATATAGTTTTGGCGTTCCGCAAGTATTGCCCTGATCACCCTTTGAAGATGATTGCGGACAATTTCTTTGATGAAACAGGTAGTTTCAAAATGAATCTCATGGCAGAAGGTGCTTGGGCTATCAATTCTGTCTCAGCTATTGCACGGCCATTGCAGTTCCTAGCATTTCATAGCGAGAAAGCGTATAGAGATATGATAATCAATAAGGTTTCTGCTGCTGACAAAGAAACCTTTAACCTTCATAATCTCATCTCTGCATTCTGTGAACTGTCTGTTATGAACACCTTCATCTGTCGTAGTTCTGACCCAAAGTCATTTGTCTATGAAAATCGAGTTAGGGATGATTCTGATAAGAATGTTGAGTTTTCTATCAAGATGCAAGATTTTACGTTCAATGTGGAGGTGAAATCTGCAAACTTGGTGCAGGAAGACCAAGAAATTGCAAAATTGCTTAGAGAGAATCCTTCTGTTTTGATGATAGATGCTCGTATTCCTAATTATCAAGAGGTGGTAGATAAGGCTCAGATGCCAGTCCGTGGCTGTCTTGACAACAAGATAAAGGACTTTCTTGTGGATGCTAATAAGAAATTTAGCAAGAGCAATGGGGAAAAAGAGGTCAATTTATTGGTCATTTGTTGGGATGACAGGATACATCAAGCTTTGATGGCGCTAAAGAGTCCCAAGGCGCAAGGATTGCTGACCGCCAACACTTATAGGCATGACAAACAAGGGAATCCTGAACTATATCCCAACATAGACTGTGTTGTAGTCAACAAGACCTATTCCTTGTTCAAAGAATATATTCTTGGCACTCTTTTTAGGAATTTTTCTCCTATATATCCAGTAGATCCATTCTTCATGTTATTTGGTGAAGGTTGCATCGTCGATCATAATCTCACTCAGGATAGGCATTTGATGCTAAACTCTATCATGCAACAAAATCTTATGATAGTTGATGAAACATTTGCAGATAGTTTGTCGCCTGTTAGCATTGCCACTATGAGCGACGGAGAGCCTAATACAATAAAATTTAGGAAGTACGAAATGTAATGATGAACAAAGTTTTAGATATGTCAACTCAATCATCAAATAACAACAAGCGAATAGCGAAGAATACGCTGTAGCTTTACTTCCGAATGCTCTTTATGATGGTGGTGTCGCTGTACACGAGCCGAGTCATACTGAATGCGTTGGGAGTGGAAGACTTCGGAATATTATAACTAAGAAAAAATAATTTCATGATGAATGATTTTAAGAATATAAAAGTAGCAGTAGCCGGTACCGGCTACGTCGGTCTGAGTATAGCAACGCTATTATCTCAGCACCATCATGTAACAGCAGTAGATGTAATCCCAGAGAAGGTGGAGAAACTCAACAATAAGATTTCTCCAATCCAGGACGATTACATCGAAAGGTATTGTTATATCGCCGCAGCTTGGGCAAGGAAATCCGATTGTATGAATGCAAGAACTGCGTGGTTCATGCAGCCGATGAAAGCAAGGTGGTAGTTCAAGGCTTGGATAGCTATATCGTAGCCGAGAAGAATGGACAGCTGCTTGTTTGTTCTTTGAAAGAAGAACAGAGAATTAAAGAATTTGGAAAGTAATATATGTCAAATCAAATATCAGATAATAATAAACGAATAGCGAAGAATACGCTTCTTCTTTACTTCCGTATGCTCTTTATGATGTTGGTGTCGTTATATACGAGTCGAGTCGTATTGAATACATTGGGAGTAGTTGACTTTGGTATTAATAATGTAGTGGGTGGAGTTATAACCATGCTGGGATTCTTGACCGGATCTCTTGGTGCAGCATCCTCTAGGTATATCACTTTTGATTTAGGAAAAGGTGATATGGGTGTGATGAAAAGAACTTTTGGTAATATTAAGAGTATTCATTATATTTTGGCAGGAGTTATATTACTTGTAGGAGAGACTTTAGGTCTTTGGTTTATGTCCACCCAGTTGCAAATTCCTGCAGAACGTGAAACAGCGGCTTTCTGGGTTTACCAATTTTCCATACTTTCTGCTATGATTGCTGTTATCTCTGTTCCCTATAATGCAACTATTATTGCTCATGAAAAAATGTCGGCTTTTGCTTACATTACGATTGTTGATGCAGTTTTAAAATTATTGATCGTTTATTTGTTGGTTGTTATACCATTCGATAAATTAATCATATATTCTTTTTTATTCTTCTGCATTCAAGCTTTTGATCAAATTGTTTATATGATATATTGCTCTCGGCATTTTGAAGAAGTACATGCAAAATGCAGTTACGATAAGAAATTATTTAAAGAAATTTTTTCATTTGCAGGTTGGACTATGAATGGAAATTTAGCAGTAATAGGATTTACGCAAGGATTGAATATCTTGCTTAATATGTTTTTTGGTCCAGCTGTAAATGCTGCCAGAGGAGTTGCTGTTCAAGTTCAGAATATATGTCAGCAATTCTGTAGTAATTTTCAAATGGCACTAAATCCCCAATTGACAAAAAGTTATGCACAAGGTGATTTGAAAATGATGCATGGTTTATTGATAAAGAGTTCTAAATTTTCTTTTTTCATTTTGTTTTTTATAGCTATGCCTCTCATGTTTGAAGCAAATATTGTATTAAAGACATGGTTAGGTATTGTACCAGATTATACTGTGAATTTTCTCAGATTGATATTGATTGTAGGTTTACTTTTTACCTTGTCAAATCCGATTATAGTATCAGTTCATGCTACAGGACGTCTGAAAAAATTTCAGTTAATTGAAGGTTCTATGCTTTTGATGATAGTACCCATAGCTTATGTTTGCTTAAAATTTCTAGGAATTCGACCAGAATATGTCTTTGTTGTACATATATTAGTAGAAATATGTACCCAATATGCAAGACTTAGAATAGTTCTGCCAATGATAAATATGAATCTAGTTGATTATTTTAGACGGGTTGTAAAACCCATTTTGTTTGTGGTAGTATTGTCTCCGATATTGCCGTATGTTATATATAACAATCTTAATGAGGGGTATGCATCATTTTTTATTGAATGTAGCATTTGTGTACTTTGTTCTAGTATGGTAATTTACTCCGTAGGTTGTACTTGTTCAGAACGTATATTCATAAAAGGGAAAATATTTGAATTGATAAATAAAGTAAGAAATCGTAACTAGAGTAAATATGAATAATCCAAAAGTAAGTGTTATTGTACCTGTATATAATGTAGAAAAACTTCTACAACGCTGTATAGATAGCATCCTTGCTCAGACATTTACCGATTTCGAATTGCTCCTTATTGATGACGGGAGTAAAGATAAGTCGGGAGAAATTTGTGATGAATATGCTGCAAAAGATAGTCGCATAAGAGTTTTCCATAAGCAAAATGGAGGTGTGAGTACGGCTAGAAATATAGGAATAGATAAAGCTCAAGGTGAATGGATTTATTTTGTAGATAGTGATGATATAGTTTTGCCAAGCGCTTTAGGTACTTTTTGTAGCTTAATCTATTCTGATAGTGAATTAGTAATGGCGGGCTTCTATACATCTGACGAAAATAATACAGTAAGGGAACAGCGAAAGATGGTTAGACAATGTGAATTATCAGTCATACAGGCTCTGAAAGAAATGTATGCTCCTACTGATTTCTGCTATCAAGGTTATCTTTGGTGTAAGCTATTTAAAAGAAAAGTAATTCTTCAAAATAATTTGCGATTTGAAGAGACTATAAGTTTCAATGAGGATAGGCTGTTTATCGTAGAATATTTATGTCATTGTCTTGCTCCGATTTCATATACGACCAATGCCGTCTATAATTATATTCTTAGAACTGATAGTGCGATGAGTACTTTACAAAAAGAGTATAATAAGAAGTTCGCAACGGATTTTGATGCCTTTGTGTTAATGTATCAAAGAATTTCAGAATACACCAAGGATAAAGAATTAATTCATTTGGCATTAAATGGAATTTGTGATTCTTATAAGACCAATCATAAGATGATGCTGAATTTTAATCAATATGATAGGGATATACATAGACATATGTTTAAGTGTATGTTACAAAAAGGTGCGATTCTTCAATATTTAAAGTCTATATTAAGACCATTTTTAGGGTATATGGGCTTGCTATTATTTCCGAAAATCACAATAAAGCTTTTCAAATAAATAGATTATGAATAATAAAAAGTATGATTATCTTATAGTAGGCTCCGGTCTTTTCGGAGCCACATTCGCACATCTTGCTCATAAGCAAGGCAAGAAGTGCTTAGTTATTGACAAGCGATCTCATTTAGGTGGTAACATCTATTGTGAGAATATCAAAGGTATTAATGTACATAAGTATGGCGCACATATCTTTCATACCTCTAATAAGAAGGTGTGGGACTTTGTGAACTCCATCGTGGAGTTCAACCGCTATATCAATTCACCTGTAGCTAACTACAAAGGCAAGCTCTATAATCTGCCTTTCAATATGAATACCTTCTATCAGATGTGGGGCGTAACTACACCTGAAGAAGCCCAGGCTACGATTGATGAGCAGAAGGCGGAAGCTATTGCTCGTATGAAAGCAGATGGCGTAACAGAACCACGTAACCTAGAGGAGCAGGCTCAGGTGTTGATAGGAAAAGACATTTACGAAAAACTTATCAAGGGGTATACTGAGAAGCAGTGGGGTAGAATGTGTACAGAACTTCCTGCTTTCATTATCAAGCGTCTGCCTGTCCGTCTCATCTTCGATAATAACTACTTCAATGATAAATACCAGGGTATCCCTGTTGGTGGTTATAACAAACTCATTGATGGCTTGCTTGAAGGAGTAGAGACGAAAACGAATGTAGATTTCTTTGAAAACCGCTCTTATTGGGAGGGAATCGCTGACAAGATAGTGTTCACTGGTAAGATAGACGAATTCTATAATTATCAGTTTGGCAAGCTCAACTATCGTACAGTACGCTTTGAGACTGAGGTCATCGATAAGCCAAATTATCAGGGCAATGCGGTTGTTAACTATACCGAGCGTGAAGTACCTTACACTCGTGTTATTGAACACAAGCACTTCGAGATGTTTGGCCAGGATGTGTATGAATGCCCAAAGACCGTCATTTCGAAAGAGTATTCCACAGAGTGGAAAGATGGAATGGAACCATACTATCCAGTGAATGACAAGCAGAACTCTGAGCTATATGCCAAGTACAAAAAACTGGCAGATAAGGAAGAAAATGTTATCTTCGGTGGACGCCTTGCGGAATATAAATATTACGATATGGCTCCTATTATCGAGAAAGTGATGGAGAGATTCTAAAGGTTAGTTTTAAGATTATATTATGGCGAAAGTTAATAATATTAAGTCTTGGGCTGATTACACAGAACCGAGTTATCCTCTCTTACTTATATCTTATTGGATACCTTTTAATGCTTGGTATACATCTACGACAGAGCAACAGAAAGATAGGGATTGCCTCATGTATTTCAAAAGTAATCCTAACAATAAGGTTTATCAAAAAATAAAACATTTGTTGGATCCCAAAAACAAATCATATGAGGGGCTGTCTTTTAAACATGAATTTGTCTGTTTGGATAATCTGTTGAAACATGGCAATTTCCCAAGTATAGAAAATCCGATTATGTTTGGAACGATTGAAATGCGGGCTAATACCACTTTTGAGAATCAAAAGATAGTAGAAGGTATAAAGTATGTTGCTAGGCGTTATAAAGATGGAAATGAGTTCGGTAAACCAGCAAAGAGTATAGATGTAATCAAAGAGAATTTAGTAACTCATGAGGTAAAAACAATTCATTTGAATAAGCACGATTTCGTTAAATTGAATGAAGAGTTCAAAAAGAATAATTGGACACGTGATAACAAAAAAGTGGCTTTGGAATTGTTTAAGTCTATAGAACCTATTATACATAGAGATGTTAAGGATACCAGGCTTGGTCGCATAAAGATAGAAGGTAGTACTTATACCAATGATTATGTTGTTTTAGCAGCATCGATTATAGACGTGCTTTATGATTTGAGATGTAAGGCTGTTCATGGAGAAATTGAAATAAACACTACTATGTTGAAAATTTATGAGCATGCCTTTGCATTACTTAAAATATTGGTTACAGATTTTTATTAAGTTAAATTATGGAAAATAAAATTGATGGACAGGGAATGAGCCTGGCTCAAGTGTTTGAAGATAGGTATGTAATCGATTATTTTCAGCGAGAGTATAAATGGGAGAAGAAACATATAGAACAACTCATATATGACTTAGATTTTGCTTTTCATGAGTCTTATAAGAATGGGGACACTATAGACGATGTGCCAGCCTATAAACCATATTTCATGGGACCTTATATTGTTAGTAGGCATCATACTATGTATTCTCTTATTGATGGGCAACAACGCTTAACATCGTTAACTCTTTTGCTCATATATATAGTGAAGAATTTTCCTGATACGAAAGATGATTTAGATAGTTTAATCTATAAACGTAGCTTTAGAAAGGAAGCATATAATCTAAATATAGAAGGACGTGAGCGAGTAATGGATTATCTATATAAAGATATTGATTTTGATAGAACAAATATGAGTGTGTCAGAGTCTAATATCTTAAGTCGCTATACAGATATTGAGGATTTGTTTCCTGAACGTCTGAAAGATGTGGATAGAATTATTTTATTTTCTTATTGGTTGCTAAATAAAGTAGTGTTAGTGCAGATTTTATCTTATTCAGATGATAATGCCTATACAATATTTGAGACCATGAATGATAGAGGATTTAATCTAACATCTTCAGAAATGCTTAAAAGTTTGCTTCTTTCTAAGATTAAAGATGCTGATGTTAGACGTAGATGTGACCAAAAATGGAAAGAGAATATACAACGTTTGATATCTGTAGATAAAGATTGCGAACAAGATTTCTTTAGGGCTTGGCTAAGAGGACGCTACCTGACGAATGTAAAAGATACCTCTGATGTAGATGCTATCGGTATTGGTTTTCACCGTTGGGTAAAAAACAATATGAAGTTATTTAAATTGACTTCTGATAGTAAAATTGAGAGTTTAATCACAGATGAGTTAAGTTTTTACATAAGTATATTCTTGTCAATTCGAGTTTCTGAAACATCGCCGAATGGTTTATATCCGAGTATTTTTGTTCAAAATCCATATGGCGTAGCTTCTTCTTTAGCATACCCTTTATATTTATCTGTTGTTAATCAATCGGATTTGCAAAAGGATATTCAAAATAAGATAAAACTTGTTTCTAAGGCTTTGGATACGTTCGTTGTTCGTCGAATTCTGAAGCATCTATCAGTAGGTCAATCATCTATTAGAGGATTTATGTATCCTTTGATTTTGTCTGTTCGTGGTTTAGGTATCGATGAGTTAAGAGACAATCTTCTTTCTTTTTTGGATAAGTATGTTTTGATGGGGCTGGAACTAAGTCCAGATATTGTTGCACATTATCCGTATAAATTTTTACGTTATTTTCAATATCGTGTAAATTTGTATTTAGAGTCGCTCTTGGGGTCTTATCAAGTTACAAGTTATTCTGATTGTCGCCGTTCAGTTTTGGTAGACATGATGGATGGGAATATAACGTTAACAGCAGGTCTTTATCGAACTTGTAATTCTCCAATATATGCAATTGCAATGTTTTTGGGAAATAATTCTACAGATTATCTGAAACGTTATAGATGTTTGATTGATGAACCAGATAGTGAAGAAAGTGTGATATTGCTGGAAAAGTTAAATTTGCCACAAGGCAAGAAGACGAAGAAGTTACTTGACAGTTTTTTACATTCTCTTTATGATGCATTAGTGTTACAGATTTGGAGTATTTAAGAGTTTATTTATGTAACTTGTGAAATTGGAAAGCAGATTTTCTTCAGCTTGATAATTAAGTCTTTTTGAGGGTGTGACACTCTTCCTGATATGACTAACATATAATAGAAAAAAATGATATGGAAAAGATATTAACAATAGTAATTCCAACGTACAATATGCAAGACTATCTTCGTAGATGCCTTGATTCCTTGATTGTACCTGAGGAACAAATGCAGCACTTAGAAGTGCTTGTAGTGAATGATGGCAGCAAGGATAATTCTTCTGCCATAGCACATGAGTATCAAGATAAGTTTCCTGATACGTTTAGAGTGATTGATAAGGAGAATGGTAATTATGGATCCTGTGTAAATCGTGGCTTGAAGGAGGCTGCCGGAACGTATTTTAGAATTCTTGATGCTGATGATTGGTTTGATAATGAAAGCTTACAACTTTTGATAAACACATTATTTAATTTGCATCAAACAATAGATGTAGTTTTTACTAATTATATTCAAATATATAATAAAAATAAAAATATTAAAGCTGTCGATATTCCTATTACTTTCGATAAATTAATCATAAGGCAGAAATTTTTTCCTTTTAAGGAAAAGCATTTGGAAGGTCTACTAGTAATGCATTGTATTACTGTAAGAACTCAAAAAATGAAGGATATGAATTATTTCCAACAAGAAGGTATAAGTTATACAGATACTGAATTCGCTTTTTATTCATTGTTGCATGCTGATTATATGTTGATTTTAGATGTTAATCTTTATAATTATTTTCTTGGCAGAGAAGGGCAAACTATGGAGTCTTCTTCCATGATTTCTAAAGAAAATGATTTTTATTTAATAAGTAAGCGTTTAGTTGAGCAGTTTTTACAGGTAGATGATTTAAATGAAAATGAAAAATGTAATTTAATACAACCTTTAAGTAATATTGTATATTATTTTTTGAGAATAAATTTAGTACTAACGCCTTTAACCGATGATAGTAAAAATAAGCTTGATACAATCATTAAGTTATATTATCCTATTACTAAGGCGTATTCTAAATATTTTACAAAACTTAATGTATGTAAACTACCAATAGTTTATTTATATAAAATAACCAAGTTGGACTTGCATCGTTTCTATAAATTTCTGATAGCTTTACGAAATATATTTTGCTCTTAGAGATAGGAAAAAGTTGTTTTTTTTGATTGGATATGAAATCAAAAAAAAGATTTAATAGTTTAATAAGATCTTTATTTCGAAAATGATTTACTATTTAATATATATACCTTTTATTTTGTCTTCTTTTCTTGATGTTCCGAATTTTTCATTGAAATTTAGACAAAAACTATGTTGGCTTTGGGTAATAATTCTCACTTTATTTTGGGGATTGAGATGGCGTTGTGGAACAGATTGGTATAACTTTTTTGATTATTACCAATGGAGTCATTTAAACAATGTTTTCACCTTTGACAGAGGTATGGGAGAGCCATTGGAATGGGGCTTTGTGTTACTTAATGCTATATTCCATGATTTGGGCTTTAGTTATACAATTTTCCTTTTATTTTTTAGCTTTACAATTCTAGCTTTGTTTGCAAAGTTTTGCATATCTAATTTTGATTATCCATTAATTGGATTTGTTTTTATTATAGCAACAATGGCACCTATATTTCCAACAAGGCAAGCTTTGGCATTAGGTATTATTTGTTTGGGATATAAATATATAAATCAAACAAGTCTTAGATCATTCTTAAATTTTGCAATTGTAGTGCTAGTAGCTTCTTCTATTCATACTTCTGCCTTATTGGCGATAATTGTTTATTTTATTCCCAAAATTAAGCTTAATGTATATTTAGCTATATCGTTATTAATCGGATCGATGTTCATAGGTAAGTACCTATCTTCATTTTTTGAATATATCATTAATAAATTTACATTTCTAGGTTCTATTGTTTTAATACGTCTCTCAACATACACAAATCAAGAGACGTCTTCAGTTGGTGAGGGTGTATTTGATAGAGGAATTATGAGTTATTTGTTATCATTATTCTATTTCTTGTTATTTGTTTATAGAAAATATAATAGGAGTATTTCTCAAAATTTTAGAGGTACTTTCAATAATTATACAATTAAAGAAATAATAAGAAATATCTTTTCGCAAACGATGCAAGATATGAGTAGACTTAGTAATTATTTTTTGCCATCAGTCTATTGGGGCACAATAGAGGTGTTTGTAAGTTTTGAAACTAGTACACGAAAATATATTTGTGTTAGGTTGTTGTTTAATGCATTAATGTTTTATTTCTTTTATCGTCAATTGAATGGCGTTTATGTGCATGAATATTTACCATATAATTCGATTTTATGAATATAGTTTTAATAGGTGACGGATTTACCGGTTCAACATTGCCTTTAGCTAAGAGATGGGCTGATGAAGGGCATAAGGTAACTTGTTTCTTTTATGTAAATGTAGGAAAAGGGTGTTTGGAGGGATTTGATTTTTCACCAAAAATATTACCAGGAATCTACAATGTGAATTTAAAAGAAACCAATTTGTCTAATTATTTTTGTAGAAATGTTAGTGTCAATATAATAGTTTTGCTTCGTGAAAGGAAAAAACTACGTAAAACTGGAATTAATTATTTTATTAGTCATATAGATAGGTATACAGAGAAAAAATTATTGAAGAAAATCAAATCGTTGAATTACGATATTGTGAATTTAGTAGGTCATAACCCTCCATTAGATTATTTAATTGATCATTTGGATGTATCTAAAGTTTTTTGCTCTGTACATGAGGTTTTAGAAAATCATTTACATGATAATGTCTCGCTAAATAAATATACAAAATGGTTAATTAAGAATAATATTAAAATTATAGTTCATTCTTATTTTTGTTATTCAAAATTAGGTGACTATAAATATCGATATTATATTCCTTTTGGAGCCTTTGAAACTTTTAAAACTTATACTACTACAGTAAAAAGTTTAGGTTTGCAACCAGGTTATTTGCTCTTTTATGGTTATATATTGCCTTATAAAGGTTTAGAGCTACTATACCAAGCGTATTTAAAAATCTTAGATAAAGGAGAGAATATTCCTATAGTTATAGCAGGTAAGGGCAATGATAAGTATTTGCAATTGTTTATGAAAGCACCAAACGTTAAGGTAATTAATGCTTATCTTTCTAATCAAGATTTAGCTACGCTAATTTCTAAATGTAGAGCGGTAATATGTCCTTATCTGTCCGCTTCTCAATCAGGGATACCTCAAACTGTCAATCAATTTGGGAAAAAAGTAATTGCAACAAATGTAGGTGCTTTCCCTGAATTTATATATAATGGAGAAAATGGCTATGTTGTAGATGTTGATTCTGCAGATTTAGCCTATGCTATGGAACATGTTGAATCTTCTGACTTTTCATTATCATCATTTTTAAAACATCATTCAGATTTAAGTTGGGATGAAATAGCTATAAAGTATATAAAATTATTTCAAAACAAAATATGAGAATATTAGTATTTACTGGAGGATTAGGTAACCAAATGTTTGAGTATGCATTCTATAAACACTTGAAGTCATGCTTTCCGAAAGAAAGTTTTTATGGACATTATGGTGTGAAGCTTAAAGAACACTATGGCTTGGAAATCAACAAGTGGTTTGACGTAACACTTCCTCCTGAAAAATGGTGGACGTTACCTGTTGTAGGCTTGTTTTATCTTTATAAAAAACTTGTGCCTAATTCGAAATGGCTAGATTTGTTTCAAAGAGAATGGAAGCATAAGGATGCGAAAGTATTTTTCCCATTCAAGTTTACTAAACAGTATTTTCCAAAAGAGAATGGTTGGCTAAAATGGAAAGTAGATGAGGCATCTTTATGCGAAAAGAACAAGAAGCTTCTTCAAGTTATTCATGACGAAGAGACTTGTTTTGTCCATGTGAGACGTGGTGATTATTTGGCATCCAATTTCAAGTCCATTTTTGAAGGGTGCTGCACATTAGATTATTATAAACGAGCATTGGAATATATGAATAAGAACAATCCTAAAGTTCGTTTTATCTGCTTCTCTGATGATTTGGAGTGGATGCGTAAGAATCTCCCTATGGATGATAGCGCTATCTATGTGGATTGGAATACAGATACCGACTCTCCTCTAGATATGTACATGATGTCTCAATGTGACAATGGTATCATAGCCAATAGTTCTTTCAGCTATTGGGGCGCATATTTAGGGGAAAAAAAGACTACTGTGATTTATCCGCAAAAATGGTGGAATATGGAAGGTGGTAATCCTAATATCTTTATGGATGAATGGTTCGGAATGTAGCAAGAATATTATTTTTTAAAAATATCATAGCAAATGAAATCAATTCTTTTACAATGTAAATTTCTCTTGGTGGAATTCTTAAATATATCCTACCAACTCGTTCCAAATCCCCTTCGAAATTACTATTTGAGAATGTTCGGAATACGGATATGGGGGGGCAAGTCTTGTATCCATAGAGGATGTAAGTTCTTTCATGTTGGTAAACTGAGTGTGGGTGAGGATACTGTTGTTAATTTCGGCTGTTATCTCGATAATCGACGAGGTATTTACGTTGGTAACAATGTCGGAATTGCTCATAATACTAAAATTTATACTTTAGGTCATGATTTAAATGATTCTTCTTTTGCAACAAAGGGGGCACCGGTCAATATAGAAGACAATGTTTTTGTCTTTTCCAATGCTCTGATAATGCCAGGAGTTACAATAGGTGTAGGTGCTATTGTACTGGCTGGAAGTGTTGTGACAAAAGATGTAGAACCTTGGACAATAGTTGGAGGAAATCCTGCAAAAAAAATAAGAGATCGCAATCGTGGCATAGATTACAAACAAGTTTATAGATATTGGTTCGCTTTATAAGTAATGAATAAACCAAATGTTTTATTTTTGCTGAAAGGTCTTGAAACGGGAGGTCTTGAGGTGGTTACAGCTGTTCTCGCGAACAAATTTGTAGCCGAAGGGCATAGTGTTAGTGTCTTTGCATTCTTAGGTGGAAAGAATTCTATTGCTGATAGGTTTGATAAACGTATTAAACTTTATCAGCAAAGTGATTATTCACAGAGTAGAACGAATGTAGAGAACCTTAGACGTGTTCTGCAGGTCGATGATATAAGTGTGATTATCAATCAATGGGGATTACCATATATTCCTATTAAGGTTGCCTTAAAAGCATCAAGAGGACTACAGGTCAAGATAATATCTGTTTATCATAACGCTCCTAGCTTTAATGGAAGAATTCAAAAACTCAATATTGGGTTGGATGGATGTGAAAATCCTATAAAGCGATTACTTTTGAATGCATTGCGTACAGCTTTTAAATATGTAACAAGTCGTGCAATGGCTTACATATATAGGCATAGTGATATTTTTCTTGTATTGTCACCTAGCTATATTGATGACTTTCAAAAATTTACTCATGTCAAAAGTCTTAATCATCTAAAGGTACTGACCAATCCGGTGACTATATTGAATGATGACTATGAGTATCAGTTTAAACATAAACAGAAAGAAATTATATATGTCGGTAGGTTGGATTTTGTACAAAAGCGAGTATATAGGGTCATTGATACTTGGAATTATCTCGAGGATAATTTCCCAGATTGGCGATTGACTATTGTTGGGGATGGAGATGATAGACAGAATTTGGAAAATCATGTAAAAGCTTTAGCCTTAAAACGTGTTTTTTTTGAAGGTTTCCAAAAACCTATAGCTTATTACAAGCGAGCATCTATTTTACTTCTTACTTCAGATTTTGAAGGTTTCCCTCTGGTGCTTGCTGAATGTATGAGCTTTGGTGTGATACCTGCTGTATATAACAGCTACTCTGCTGTATGTGACATTATAGATGATGGCAAGGATGGCATCGTGCTTCCTTATCATAAGAATGGGTATAATGCCACTGAAGCAGCAGATATGATTGCCAACATCATGAAGGATGATGGTAAACGTGAGCAAATGGCTTTGGCTGCTATCAAGAAAAGCAAAGAATATTCTGCCGAGAAGATTTATAGTGAATGGGAGAGAATTTTTGATTCTCTGTTACAGAAATAAAACTTATTGTATTATGTATAACGATATTCAAATCATAATCATGGCCGGCGGCGTAGGTAGCCGCTTCTGGCCAATGTCAACCCCCGATTACCCAAAGCAGTTCATAGATGTGATGGGTGTCGGCCGTTCCCTCATTCAATTGACAGTAGATAGATTGAAACCAGTCTGTCCTGTCGAGAACATGTGGGTAGTGACCAATGAGAAATATATCAGCATTGTCAGGGAACAAATCCCTGACATGCCTGTAGATAACATATTATCAGAGCCGGAGGCTCGCAATACCGCTCCATGTATTGCTTATGCCTGCTGGAAGATCCAGAAGAAGCATCCTGATGCCAACATCGTGGTGACACCATCCGATGCCCTCGTCATTAATACCTCGGAGTATCAGCGAGTACTCAGCAAGGCATTGAGCTATACTTCCGATAAGAACGCCATCGTTACTATCGGTATTAAGCCAAGCCGCCCAGAAACTGGTTATGGCTATATCGCTGCAGCAGAGCCAATATCCGTAGATGAAATCTACAAGGTTAAGGCTTTCAAGGAAAAGCCAAATTTGGAGACTGCTGAGCAATACCTTGCCGCTGGCAATTACTATTGGAATGCCGGAATCTTCGTATGGAACATTGATACCATCAGCAAGGCAATCCGCACCTTCCAGCCAAATCTTGCCAGCATCATGGACGAGATGGTACCTTCTTTCTATACCGAACAGGAGAAAGAGGTAGTTGGCAAACTCTTCCCAACCTGCGAGAAGATCAGCATCGACTATGCTGTGATGGAGAAGTCGAAGGAAATCTATACCTTGCCAGCCGAGTTCGGCTGGAGCGACTTAGGTAGCTGGGGCAGCCTCCGTACCTTGCTTTCACAGGATAAGGCAGGCAATGCCAAGGTCGGCAAAGACATCCACTTGTATGAATGCAAGAACTGTGTGGTTCATGCAGCCGATGAAAGTAAGGTAGTAGTTCAAGGCTTGGATGGCTATATCGTTGCCGAGAAGAATGGACAACTGCTTGTTTGCTCCTTGAAGGAGGAACAGAGAATTAAAGAGTTTGGGAAATAGATGGCGATAGAACTGAATATAGTTAATGTATAGACCTCTTAAACATTACTTGACAGTGAGTTCTTGAAAAGTTTAATGGAGACTATTATAGATAAAAATGGGTGGTGGTCATAGCGATAGGAAAAACACCTCTTCCCATTCCGAACAGAGAAGTGAAGACTATCTGCGCCGATGGTACTACATAATATGTGTGGGAGAGTAGGTCGCCGCCAAGTAGTAGATAATTAAAATAATAATTAAAAATTTATTAAAATTATGAATAAAATTATTTTTTAGTTCAGCCTCTTACGTTGGAAGAAGAGGCTGGCACATTTCTTTAAGCATATTCTGATTCTTATAACGTTTATAAGTGTAGGATTGGCAACTCATGAAGTATGTTCTTCTTTTAATGCTGTAAAGCATTAGCAAGCTGAACTGTTTTTAGAAGAGGTCTTTTTTGACTTAGATACTTTAAGAAAATATGAAGAGCAAATAAAGAAAGTGATTTAATCTTGTCTTCCAGTGGGTTATGGAGGGAGCCCATCCCAATTCCCTCCATTTTATAATGTAGTTAATATTAAAGTAGCACTTATCCAATTATCAGATATCCACTTTTCTAGCAAAAGGGATTTGATATGTTCTAGGCATGAGGCATTTTGTCGATCATGCAAATATCTTATTAATGAATGTTCTAAAGTTATTTTTGTGATAAGTGGTGATATTGCTGATAAGATAGGTTCTCCAGCTGCTAAAATCATAACTTTTACCATAAAGACGATTTATGGTAAAATGAGATTGGCAGATTTGCAGGATATTGTAAATGAATATAAGGATAATCCTGTTGTCCTTGAAATTATAAAGGCTCGTGTTATCAGTTATGTGTATAATAATTATGTTGATTTTAATACAAGACAAAAAATCGGTCAGCTTTGTAAATTGAGGTTGGTTGATAATACGGGTATAAATCAGAAAAAGTTATACAATAGAGACTAGTTTATATGGAAATGGTTAAAGTATTAAATATAGATATTCAGAACATAACTCGTCAGGAACTTTTGGAGAATCTGAAGGAGGGTGTTCTTGTGACTCCTAATCTTGACCATCTGATTAAACTTCAGAAGGACAAGGAGTTTTATGATGTGTATCAGAAGTCGGAATGGGTGGTGTGTGACAGTAAAATCCTCTACCTGTTCGGTAAGTTGTTGAAGACCCCAATCAAGGAAGCGATTCCTGGTTCCAGCTTCTTCACCTCTTATTATATGTATCATAAAAATGATGTTGACTGCAAAATCTTCTTGCTTGGTGCCAAGGAGGGTATTGCAGCCAAGGCAATGGAACGCATCAATGAGAAGGTAGGGCGCCAGATGGTAGTTGGCGCTCATTCTCCTTCCTTTGGCTTCGAGAAGCATGAGGATGAATGCGAGGAGCTGGTTCGCATCGTGAACGAGAGTGGTGCAAATGTACTGCTCGTTGGTGTGGGTGCTCCAAAGCAAGAGAAGTGGATTATGAAGTATCGTGATAAGATGCCTGGAGTAAAGGTATTCATGGCTCTGGGTGCTACCATTGACTTTGAAGCTGGAACATTGAAACGTGCGCCTAAGATTTGGCAGAAAATCGGTATGGAGTGGCTGTATCGTTGCATGAAGGAACCAAAGCGCCTCTTCAAGCGTTACTTCGTGGATGACATGCAGTTCTTCTATTACTTCGGTAAGCAGCTCTTGGGAATATACAAGGATCCTTTCCGAAAAAAGTAGGATTACTTTCTTCGGAAGAACTTACATAGTAAGGCTATCGGAAGAAGGATGATAGCTGCTATGTAGGATAATATGATGCGTATGGCTTGTTTCATACGTGCAAAAGTACAACTTTATGTTGAAACAACAAAAGATTTTTTTTGATTTCTTGCGATTCTGCATTGGTTCTGCCAAGGAAATACCTGGTTCTTTGAAGGAGGCGGATTGGAAGGAGCTATATGCTATCGCCAAGAAGCAATGCCTGGTGGGTGTTCTCTCTGATGGTATCAAGAAACTTCCTGCGGAACATGTGAGGATAAAAAAGGAGCTGCTCCAATAGATGGCGGACCATCAAAGATCTTTGCCAGTTTTTGTGGGATGGGACCGCCAGGGGAAGGAAGTCTATAGTTTAAAATCTACAGTATACATTATAGTTTACGATTTTCAATTAATATAATATGGTTTACAGGTTGCTATTAACTGTAAACCATTAACTATTATTGGTTTATGGCAAAAAAAGTTTTTGTAAGCGGTTGCTATGACCTGCTGCATTCCGGTCATGTGGAGTTTTTCCAGCAGGCATCACGGTATGGTGACCTGTATGTGGGTATCGGATCGGATGCTACTTATCTGGAGTATAAGCATCGCAAGCCTATGTTCCCGCAGGAGGAAAGGTTATTCATGGTCAAGAATATCAAGGCGGTGAAGGATGCGTATATCAATGAGGGAAGTGGAGTCATCGATTTCCTGCCAACTCTTGATAAGGTGAAACCGGATGTGTTTGTGGTGAACGCAGAAGGTGGGTCTGATGAGAAACGTAGGATCTGTAAGGAAAGGGGTATCGAATATGTCGAACTCCAGCGTACTCCTCATGCGGGTTTGAAGGCTCGTTCTTCTTCTGACTTGAAGAAGGCGTTATCGAACGTATCTGAGAATTCGGCACAGGAAGTGGGGATTCCTACCCGTCTGGATCTGGCTGGTACTTGGATTGACCAGCCTTATGTAAGCATGTATCATCCGGGATGGGCGATTACCATCTCGCTGGAACCGACCTTTGAGGTGCGCGACCGCTGCGGTCTGTCTACCTCTACCCGTAAGATGATTCAGAAGATATGGCCGGTGAAGTTGCCGAAGATGGATCCGGAGATGCTCGCCCGACTGGTATTCTGCTTCGAGAACAATCCGGAGCGTCACGATGGTATCATCTCGGGTGCCCAGGATTCCATCGGTATCTGTGTTCCCGGTCTGGTGCGTCATTATTATGACAACAACTTCTGGCCGGAGAAGATTGAGAGTACGCAGGATGAGATGACCCTCCGTTTCCTGGAAGACCATCTTGTGATGATTCCGATGGAACCGAGAAGACCGGGATGCAGTGTGGTGGAAGGTAAGGATATCACGCCTGAGAAGGTGAAGGCGCTGGCTGATGCGGCTGATGCCTGCTGGAAGGCGATTCTGGCGCACGACCTCGATGCCTTTGCTGCAGCATACAGGGCATCTTTCGAAGCCCAGATTGCGATGTTCCCGGGTATGGTGAATCCGTCTATCAACGGTGTAATAGAACCGGAAGCGAGTGTGCAGCCGATGATTGACCGCTATAGCAACATGGAGGAGGTTCTGGCATGGAAGATGCCGGGAGCCGGCGGCGGTGGTTATCTGGCACTGGTAGTAAAGGACAGTCTTAAATTTGCAGAGAATCATGACGAAGCCATCCATCTTCAGATACGAAGGGCATAACTATCTGGTGCCCTTTCTCATCATCAGCAGTCTCTTCTTCATGTGGGGCTTTGCCCATGGCATACTGGAGGTGCTGAATCCGCATTTCCAGGAGTCGTTTCATATCAGCAAGGCAATGTCGGCCCTGACGCAGGCTGCTGTTTATGGTGCCTACTTTCTGATGGCGCTGCCTGCCGGATGGATTATCCGGAAGTGGGGCTACAGAAGGGGAGTGATAACAGGTCTGGTTCTCTTTGGTATCGGTGCCCTGATGTTCATACCGGGAAGCAGGATCAACAGTTTCTACTTCTTCGTTCTGTCGCTGTTTGTGATAGGATGCGGACTGACATGTCTGGAAACGAGTGCGAATCCTTATACCACGGTACTGGGACATCCTGACAAGGCGGAGAGCAGAATCAACCTGTCGCAGTCGCTCAATGGTATCGGATGGATTGTAGGACCGCTGGTTGGCGGTCAGCTTCTGTTCTCGGGTGTCAACATTGCCATTCCTTATGCCCTGGTGGGTATCTTCGTGCTTTCTGTGGCGCTGGTCCTGTCAAGGATCAAGTTGCCGGACCCAAGGAGAGCGCATGAGGCGGATACGAACGAGATGGTGGAGGAGAAGCCGATGCGAGTGATGGCATTCAGTTTCGGTATGCTGACCTTATTTCTTTATGTGGCTGCCCAGACGGGTGAGAACAGTTTCTTCATCAACTATGCAGAGGAGAGCATTCATATAGAGAAGCAGACTGCCAGTCTGTATCTCGCTTTTGGCGGAATGGGGCTGTTCTTTATCGGCAGGTTGGCTGGTGGTGTCATCATGAATTATATCCAGCCAAGGCTGGTGCTGCTGGTCTGTGCCATCCTCACCTTTGTTGCCACATTGATTGTGGTGGTATGTAGCGGAACCTTATCTCTCATTGCGTTCTTCGCCCTGTATCTGGGAGAGAGCATCATGTTTCCGACTATCTTCTCGCTGGCATTGAGGGATGCGGGTACAAAGACCAAACTTGCCTCTTCATTACTTATCATGACGATAGTGGGTGGAGCGGTTGCTCCAGTAATCATGGGGTATATTGCGGATACTACGGGCAGTATGGCGATTGCCTTTCTCATACCGCTGGTTTGTTATGGGGTGATTGGAACGTATGCTGCAAGTAAGGGAAACTCTTCGACTGGTGTCAGGAGGGACTGAAAGAGTGATGAATTTAGGGAAATGCTCTTCTACCCTATAATCAGTTTGTTTTAGGGGGTTGGAGCTTAGTAGCCCGTTTTTTATAAATCAAAGAGTAAACAATTATGCAAATTCCTAATTTTTGTATTTTCGCTTTACGAATCACTAATAATGAGAGTATTGGGAAGAAACTTCTTGATGCTAATCAATACTACACATTCTTAAATGGTTTTCATATCAAAGATAATTCTGTTGAGTTTCATGCTAAAGAGGCTGGTATAGTAACCCTATACGATGATTACCTGAACCATTACAGGCATCTGCATGTAAATATTTCGGCACTGGTTGGTTCTAATGGAGCCGGTAAAAGTACATTAGTTGAATTTATATTACGCTTGATTAATAACTTTTCGGTTTCCTTATTTGGAGATTTACCTTTATTCCCAGCTGTAGAACATTTGACTTATATAGATGGCGTGTTTGGAGAATTGTACTATATGTCTGATGGTATTCCTCATTTATTGCAAGTATCTGGTGAAAATGTAAAATTGTATGTATATAGTAGATGCAAAATAGACGAAAAGGACTCACGTGTAGTATTTTCTGCTAAAAGATTGCTGCATAATTGGAATAAGAGCAGTTATTCTGATTTAGAATTCTCATACAAAAAAGAAATGGTTAAGCATTTCTTCTACACCTTCGTTTCCAATTACAGCATATATGCTTACAATCCACACGATTTTTGTGACGAGGGAGATTGTTGGTTGAATGGACTGTTTCATAAGAATGATGGCTATCAGACTCCATTAGTCATTACTCCATATAGGAAGAATGGAAACATAGACAGCAATACAGAGCGAACACTATCGAAAGAGAGGTTGATGGCGTTATTGTTTCATGGTTCAGGATTCATTACTCTAAATGGGCATCTTGATGTGGTAGGCTTTGAACTTACTCAAAACACGAAACAATATAATTTGGAAGCTCTCAATGCTGATTGCAGTCTTCATTATCTGCATCGTGCCTATCGAAAAATACAAAGCATGATTAACGGATGTTGGAGAGAAGAGTATAACTGCGTATTTGATAAAAGCAATGGTCATCCACTTCAAGCTAAGGCTTTAGAGTATCTTGCCTACAAAACGATAAAGGTTGCCATGAAATATCGGCAATATAGAAAATATTATGATGCTTTAGCTGGAGTTAGAAAGTGGCCAAAAGAAAAACATATTTCTGCCGTAAAGGAGATGGTACACGCTATGAGTCTTGATTATTCTCATATAACTATCAAAATTAGGCAAACACTTTGTTTCTTGGTACGTGGATGTTATAAAGAAGGCTTTCTTGATTTAGAAAATGCCATAAAGATAAAAACGATTGCTATGCGTAGCATGAAAGAAGATTGGGAACAACAGCTTCCACTTTTATATTCTGACGATAGCGCTGTATCGGTACCAAGCGTAGCGGGG
>ERZ779725.644-NODE-644-length-21776-cov-2.306247_pt1 | contig 21776 bp, 21 predicted proteins | sample MGYA00511890_ERZ779725 | MGnify/ENA primary metagenome ERZ779725 (study PRJEB29588, sample SAMEA2148549) | human gut metagenome | biome: human gut; feature: human-associated habitat; material: faeces | place: Denmark | collected 2008/2010 ...
CGTGATTTAAAGCTTGCCCGGGAAACGGGCGCAAAATATCACGTCTGCCACATATCGACAAAGGAAAGCATCAGCCTTATAAGGCAGGCAAAGAAAGACGGAGTTGACGTTACGTGCGAAACCGCTCCGCATTACCTTGTTTTTGACGATATGGATTTAAAAGAGGACGGACGCTTTAAGATGAACCCTCCGATTCGTTCGCGCGACGACAGGCTTGCGCTTATCGAGGGTATAAAGGACGGCACAATAGATATGATTGCGACCGACCATGCTCCCCATTCGAAAGAGGAAAAATCAAAAGGGCTTAAGGACAGCCTTATGGGCGTTGTCGGGCTTGAAACGTCTTTTTCCGCATTGTATACGCATCTTGTAAAAACGGGAATAATAAGCCTTAAAAAGCTTATGGAGCTTATGAATGAAAATCCCAAAAACCGCTTCAAAATAGGAACAAAAATAGAGATAGGCGAAAAAGCAGACCTTACCGTATTTAATCTTTCGGAAAGCTATGTTGTCAATCCCGAAAATTTTAAATCAATGGGAAGAAGCACGCCGTTTGAGGGCGAGACGCTTTTCGGAAAGAATATATATACATTTTGCTCAGGTGAAAGTCTTAATCTTTGATGGCACGGAAAGGAACGACGAAAAAATGAAACGTGAAATATTTGAAATAAAGTCAAATGAAAAAATTGCGGACTGCGTTTATAAAGCGGAGCTTTTCGGCGATACGTCCGATATAAAAAGAGCGGGTCAATTTATAAATATTGCGCTTTCGGGCTTCTTTTTGAGACGTCCGATTTCCGTATGCGATTTTGGCGAAAATACCGTTACGATAATATATAAAACCGTTGGAGACGGCACAAAATATTTAAGCACGTTAAAATCGGGGGATAAGCTTGACGTTTTGACGGGCTTGGGAAACGGCTTTGATGTGGAACAGAGCGAAAAAGCCGAAAGACCGCTTGTAATCGGCGGCGGAGTAGGCGTTCCGCCTATGTACGGACTTGCAAAAAGGCTTATTTTGGAAAACAAAAAGCCTGTGTGCGTTTTAGGCTTTAACAAAGAATCGGACGTTTTTTACAAAAAGGAGTTCGAGGAATTGGGCGCCGAGATTTATATAGCGACCATAGACGGTTCAATCGGCGAAAAAGGCTTTGTAACGGACGTTATAAAGAATTTGGACGGATATACATATTATTATGCCTGCGGTCCCCTTCCGATGCTGAAAGCCGTTTATGATACGGCGAAAACTTCGGGCGAATTAAGCTTTGAAGAAAGAATGGGGTGCGGTTTCGGAGCGTGCATGGGCTGTTCATGCAAAACAAAATACGGAAATAAGCGCATATGCAAGGACGGACCCGTGCTTAAAAAGGAGGAGATTATATGGTAGATTTGAGTGTTAATTTAAGCGGACTTACGCTTTCAAACCCGATAATACCGGCGAGCGGAGTTTTCGGCTTCGGCTATGAATATGCGGAGCTTTACGATATAAATATTTTAGGATCGTTTTCGTTTAAAGGAACAACGAGGGATGAAAGATTCGGCAATCCGACACCGAGAATTGCGGAATGTGCAAGCGGAATGCTGAACGCTGTCGGTCTGCAAAATCCCGGTATAGATAAGGTAATATCCGAGGAGCTTCCGAAGCTGAAAGCGGTTTTTCATAAACCCGTGATAGCGAATATAAGCGGTTTTTCAAAGGAAGAATACGTTTATAACTGCGAAAAAATCGATAAATGCGACGAAGTGGGAATTATCGAGGTTAATATAAGCTGTCCGAATGTACATAACGGCGGAATGAGCTTCGGCACGGACACAAAAAGCGCATATGAAATAACAAGCGCCGTAAAAAGCGTTGTGAAAAAACCCGTTTATATGAAATTAAGTCCGAATGTTACGAATATAGCGGAAATCGCGCGTGCGTGCGAGGCAGGCGGCGCCGACGGCATAAGCATGATTAATACGCTTATGGGTATGCGGATAGACTTGAAAACGAGAAAGCCGATTATAAAAAATAAAACGGGCGGTTATTCGGGACCTGCGATTTTTCCCATTGCTCTTGCCATGGTGTATAAGGTATACGAGGCTGTGAAAATTCCAATTATCGGAATGGGTGGTATATCGTCCGCAAGAGATGTTATAGAAATGATGCTTGCAGGAGCGTCGGCGGTTGAAGTGGGAGCGGCAAACCTTATAAATCCGTTTGTCTGCAAGGAGATAATTGAGAATCTCCCCGAAGTCATGAAAGAATATAATATAGATAAATTAAGCGATATAACAGGAGGCGCGCATTAATGGAAAAAGATGTTATAATTGCCTGCGACTTTGCAAGCGCAGACGAGCTGTATGAATTTTTGGATAAGCTTGGCGATGAAAAGCCGTACTTAAAAATCGGTATGGAGCTTTATTACGCCGTAGGCCCCGAAATTGTAAAAAAGCTAAAGGCAAGAAGGTGTAAGCTGTTTTTGGACTTAAAGCTTCACGATATACCGAACACGGTGAAAAAAGCTATGGCTGTTTTATCAAATCTTAACGCAGATATGGTAAACGTTCATACGTCGGGCGGTATAAAAATGATGGAGGCGGCATTGGAGGGCTTAACGAAGCCTGACGGCACGCATCCGATTCTGATAGGCGTAACACAGCTTACGTCTACGTCGGACGAAATGCTCTCAAATGAGCTTTTAATCGGAAAAAGCATGGAGGAAACGGTTTCGCATTATGCAAAAAATGCGAAAACGGCAGGACTTTCCGGCGTCGTATGTTCTCCGTGGGAGGCGAAAAAAGTAAAAGAGGTATGCGGAGCGAATTTTCTCACCGTTACCCCCGGTATACGCTTTGCGGACGGAGAAAAAGGCGACCAGGTGAGAATAGCTACTCCCGAAAAAGCACGGATTTTGGGAAGCGACTATATAGTTGTCGGACGTCCGATAACGCAGGCGCAGAACCCGAAAGAAGCATATTTAAGATGTAAGCATGAATTTTTAGGAATATAGAGAGGTACAATAAAAATGAATGAGATAAGAGAAGTTATTGCAAAGGATTTACTTTCGATAGGAGCGGTATTTTTGCGCCCCGATGAGCCGTTTACATGGGCAAGCGGAATAAAAAGTCCCATATACTGCGACAACAGGCTTACGCTTTCCGCGCCGAAGGTAAGAGATGATGTGGAAACAGCGCTTGCGCTTACGATTAAGCAAAACTATCCCGATTGCGAAGCGCTTATGGGAACGAGTACGGCAGGTATCGCCCACGCAGGCATAACGGCGCATATTTTGGGTATTCCCATGGGTTATGTCCGTTCGGGAGCAAAAGACCACGGCAGACAAAACCAAATAGAGGGAAAGCTCGAAAAAGGCAGTAAGGTTGTTATAATAGAAGACTTGATTTCAACCGGCGGAAGCGTTTTGGAGGTTTATGACGTTTTAAAGGAAGCGGGCGCAGACGTTTTGGGAATTGCAAGCATATTCACCTACGGCATGAAGAAGGGACTTGAACGCTTAAAAGCGGAGAATGTAAAAAATATAAGCCTTACGGATTTTGATACCGTTGTGCGCGTTGCCGCTGAGACAGGCTATATAAAAGCGGAGGACGAAGAAAGGCTTATAAGATTCAGAGATAATCCAACAGACGAAAGCTGGATAAAATAGGAGCAAGTCAGACTTGGGTTTTGTTGATTGTGCTTTAAGGCACGGAAAGGAAAGTTATAAAATGAGAAGCTTAATAGATATTATGGACTTATCCGTTGAGGAAATAAACGGGCTTATAGAAACGGCGAACGATATAATAAACGACCCGAAAAAATACAGTGAAAAATGCAGGGGCAAAAAGCTTGCCACGCTGTTTTTCGAGCCGTCGACACGTACGCGCTTAAGCTTTGAAGCGGCAATGATGGAGCTCGGCGGCAATGTTATCGGATTTTCCGACGCGGCAAATTCGTCCTCATCAAAAGGCGAAAGCGTATCGGACACCGTTAAGGTTGTAAGCTGTTATGCCGATATAATCGCAATGCGCCACCCGAAAGAGGGAGCGCCTATGGTTGCTTCGATGAAATCGGACGTTCCGATAATAAACGCAGGCGACGGAGGTCATAATCACCCGACGCAGACTTTAACCGACCTTCTCACAATAAAAAGAGAAAAGGGTAGGCTTAAAAATTTAACGATAGGCTTTTGCGGAGATTTGAAGTTTGGACGTACCGTCCATTCGCTTATAAATGCGCTTTCGCGTTATGAAAATATAAAGCTTGTTTTGATTTCGCCTCCCGAGCTTGTAATTCCCGATTACGTTAAGCATGACGTTTTGGATAAATACGGCATGGAATACGTTGAAACGGCGTCCTTGGAGGACAGCATGAATGAACTTGATATTTTGTATATGACACGTGTGCAAAAGGAACGCTTTTTCAACGAGGCGGACTATATACGTTTAAAGGATACGTATGTGCTTACTCCCGAAAAGCTCCAAAAAGCGCCCGAGGATATGTGTATACTTCATCCGCTGCCGAGAGTAAACGAAATTTCCGTAAGCGTTGACGATGATAAAAGAGCGTGCTATTTCAAGCAGGTTTTAAACGGAAAATATATAAGAATGGCGCTTATTATGAAGCTTTTGGAGGTGTAAGCATGAATATAGATTCTATTAAAAACGGTATTGTTATTGACCATATAAGAGCGGAAAAAAGCATGGAGCTTTACGAGCTTTTGAAGCTGGGTGAGCTTCATCATTGCTCCGTTGCGATTATAAAAAACGTACCAAGCAAAAAAATGGGTAAAAAGGATATTATAAAAATCGATTCGGATATCGATATAGACCTTGATATTTTGGGATATATCGACCCCGACACAACCGTTAATATAATAAAGGACGGCAAAATTTCGGAAAAACGGCACTTAAAGCTTCCCAAGCAGATTAAGAATGTTATAAAATGTAAAAATCCGAGATGTATAACAACCGTAGAACAGGAAATTGACCACATTTTTAAACTTACCGACCCCAAAAACCGCACATACAGATGTATTTACTGCGAAAGCAAGGCAAAACAGCAATAAAGGAAGATGAAAATGGAAACAGTTACGGTTATAGGCGGAGGACTTGCAGGCTGTGAAGCGGCATACCGTATCGCAAAAGCCAAAATTCCCGTCTGCCTTTACGAAATGAAAAAAGTGAAAAAAACGCCTGCGCAGCACAGCGAGCTTTTGGGCGAGCTTGTCTGCTCAAATTCTTTAAAGGGAAACGGCATAACGAATGCCTGCGGACTTTTGAAGGAGGAAATACGCAGGCTCGGTTCGCTTTGCATGGAGGCGGCGGAAATCGCAAAGGTTCCGGCAGGCGACGCGCTTGCGGTTGACAGAGATGTTTTTGCGGGCTATATCACCGATAAAATAAGGAATAATCCATATATAACGGTGGTTGATGAGGAAATAACGGAAATCCCCGACGGTATCGTCATAATTGCGGCAGGGCCTTTGGTGAGCGAGGGGCTTGCAAAAAGCATAACAAAGCTTACGGACGAAAAAAGTCTGTACTTTTATGATGCGGCGTCGCCCGTTGTAACAAAGGATTCGCTCGATATGAATATCTGCTACAAAAAGGCAAGGTATGACAAAGGCGGCGATGATTATATAAACTGCCCGTTTACGCATAAGCAATACGAAAATTTTTATAACGAGCTTATAAATGCGCAGACGGTACAGCTTAAGGAATTTGAAAACGTCAAGGTTTTCGAGGGGTGTATGCCTGTTGAGGTTATGGCGAAACGAGGTGAACAAACGCTGACGTTCGGACCTTTAAAGCCTGTCGGACTTGAAAATCCGAAAACGGGCGAGCGTTATCATGCCGTTGTGCAGTTGCGCAGAGAAAATAAGGAAGATACGCTTTATAATCTTGTCGGCTTTCAGACAAATTTGAAATTCGGCGAGCAAAAGCGTGTGTTTTCTATGATACCGGGTCTTAACAACGCTGAATTTGTACGCTACGGAGTTATGCACAGAAATACGTATATAAATTCGCCCGTTCATTTGCTCCCGACAGGACAGCTTAAAATGAACAAAAATATTTTTCTTGCAGGGCAGATAACGGGCGTTGAGGGCTATGTTGAATCTATGGCGTCGGGAATTTTGTGCGGAATAAACGCTGTAAAAAGAGTTTTGGGCGAGGAGGAAATTGCGTTCCCGCCGGAAACGGCTCTGGGGTCGCTTATGGGCTATGTTACGGACGAAAGCGTTAAGAATTTTCAGCCTATGAACATGAATTTCGGTATTCTTCCCAAGCTTCCCGAACGCATAAAGTCAAAAAAAGAACGCTACGAAAAAACGGCGCTTAAAGCGCTCGGCGTAATGGACAGCTTTATAGAAAGCAATGCCTTATGAAAAAGCTTTTACCTTTAATTATAATCTGCCTGTTTCTTTTTTGCTCCTGCTCCAAAACGGAGGAAATAAACGGCTTTAATATGGATTCGCCCTACAGCGTAAAACTAAACGGCATGACCTCCCTGCAGAAAAAAGAAATCCGCACCGCTCTTTCAAACAGCGATAAGCTTTTTAACGCATACAAAAAGTCGGAGCTTTATACGCTAAATGAAGAAAAGCATATCTCAAAAACCAAAGAAAACAAAGATTTGTTTGCGGTTATAGAGCAGTCGCTTCCATATTGCGGCGAATTTTTCGATATTTCGGTACGTCCCTATACAAGCCTTTGGGATTTTTCGTCCGATTCGCCTGTTCCTCCGACAGAGGCGGAGCTTACGGAGGCGAAAAAAAGCGTCGGATATGAAAATATCGTGATAAACGATAACGAAATCACGTTGTTAAACAATGCGCAGATTGAGCTGGGAGCCGTTGCAAAAGGCTATATGTGCGACAGGGTTTATGAAATTGCGGACAACTGCACGGGAATAATAGACATAGGCGGTACGATAAAATCAACGCTTAACAGGAAAGCCTCGGTGGGTGTTAAAAACCCAAACGGCGGTTTTTTCTGTACGGTTTTCATAGAAAAAGGGGAGAGCGTCTCCACTTCGGGCTCATATGAACGCAATTTTACGTATAACGGCGAAACATATTGTCATATACTTAATCCGAAAACGGGGAAAAGCGTACGAAACGGACTTTTATCCGTTACGGTTATTTCCGACAGCGCATTAAAATCGGATATTTTGTCCACGTCGTACTTTGTTTCGGGTATTGAAAATGCGAAAATACCAAATGATATTACTGTAATTTTCGTTATGGAAAACGGTGAAATTACCGTTTTGGGAAAGGAACGTGAAATCAAGTATGAATAACAGCTTTGACGTAATTATAACAGGCGGAGGCCCCGCAGGGGTATCGGCGGCTCTTTATGCTGTGAGAGCGGGTTTTTCCGTCTGCATTTTGGAAAATGACGGCGGCTCGCTCAAAAAAACTGAAAAAATAGAGAATTATTACGGTTTCCCGAAAGCCGTATCGGGCGCGGAGCTTTACGAAAGAGGACTTTCGGGCGCGCGGGAATTGGGAGTAAAAATCATAAAAACAGAGGTTTTCTCGATAGGCTTTTCCGAAAGCGGTTTCGGAGTTGATACGGACAGTGGAAAATATGAGGGAAAAACGGTTATAATTGCCGTAGGCGCGAAGCGTAAAAAGCCGAGCATACCGAATTTGAAAGCATATGAGGGAACGGGCGTAAGCTACTGCGCCGTATGCGACGCATTTTTTTACAGAGGCAGAGACGTTGCCGTTTTGGGGAATAAAGAATACGCTTTCCATGAAGCAAAGGAGCTTTTGGGGCTTGCCTCGTCCGTAACGATTCTTACAAACGGCGAAGAAATCGGAGCATATGACGAACGCTTTAAAGTGAATACGAAAAAAATCGAATCGCTTTTCGGTGATGAAGTCTTGGAGGGTATAAGATTTTTTGACGGTACAACGCTTAATTTGAGCGGTTTGTTTATTGCCGAGGGAACGGCAGGCGGAAACGAGCTTGCCAAAAAGGCAGGCATAGTAATGCAAAACGATAATATCGTAATATCCGAAAAGGGTGAAACGAATATATCGGGAATTTTTGCGGCAGGCGACTGCACGGGCGGCTTTAAGCAAATCGCAAAATCGGTTTACGAGGGCATGAACGCAGGACTTGGCGCAATTGAATATTTAAGACGAAAAAAATAATGCGGAATTATAGGTTTGCACAACTTATCCAATTTTCACTATTATTTATAACTTAATTCCGTAGGGGCAGAGCTCTTGCTCTGCCCCTACGGGATCTGTACGCACCAACACCGTTTTTTATTTTTCTTCATTTTCTTTTATTTTATCATAAATTTCAAAGGCTTTTAATGCAAGCTCAAGGTTTTTCCTGCAATCCTCAGGCGTTTCTCCGCAAGCCTCCAAGCCATGCTCCAAATCCTGTAAAGTATAAAGCCCCTCTTTTATCTTTTCGATTATAATTGCTTTGTGCTTTCCCATATTTATCACCTTCTTTAAAATAAAAAATGCGCCAACGTGATGTCAGCGCATAAAAAACTTATGTTTTACAATTCTTTTCCGTAGGCTTCCTTGTCGCAGATTAAGACAACGTCGGGGTGAACCTTGAGCATGGTTGCCGGGAGGTTTGTGTTGATGCCCTCTGTCAAAAGCTCGGAAATTACTTCGCTTTTGCTTTTTCCGCTTGCCAAAAGTATGATTTTTCTCGATTTTAGGATTGAAGCTATTCCCATGGTTATAGCCTGCTTGGGAACATCCTCGAATTTATCGAAAAATCTTGAGTTTGCCTGTATTGTGCTTTCGGTAAGGCTTGTTACGTGCGTAACGGTATTAAGGTTTGAATCGGGTTCGTTAAAGCCGATATGACCGTTGTTGCCTATTCCCAAAATCTGCAAATCTATTCCGCCGTGTTCTTCGATTAATTCTTCATACTGCTTGCATTCCTTTTCGGGGTCTTTAGTTTCTCCGTTTGGAATAAACGTATTTTTCTTATTGATATTAATATGTGAAAACAGCTTGTCATTCATAAAATATTTATAGCTTTGGACGTTGTCTCCGCTTATTGGGTAATACTCGTCCAGATTAAAGGTTGTAACCTGTGAAAAATCTATATCGCCGTTTTCGTACATTTTTATAAGGTTTTGATATAATCCCACAGGAGTTGAACCCGTCGCCAAACCGAGGACGGAATCGGGTTTTAAAAGAAGCTGGCTTTCCACAAGGCGCGCCGCTTTAAAAGAAAGTTCTTCGTAATTATCGCAAAGTATTAATCTCATCCTATTATTCTCCTTAAGAAGCTAACAGCTGTTTCTATATCTTTTTCGGGCGTGTCGCCGCATTCTCTTTCGATTGTCAAAAATCCGTTATAGCCGATTTCCGAAAGCGCTTCGAGATATTTCGGGAAATCCACTCCGCCCGTACCCAAAGGTACTTCCTCGAAATATTTTATGCCGCTGAATTCAGCCGGAACGGGATGAACGACGCCGTAGATGTATTCGGGATTGCCTTTTTGCAGCATTATGCCGTCCTTTGCGTGAGTATGTACGATATAATCCTTAAGATTATGCACCGCATTAACGGGGTCGTCGCCCGCAACCATAACGAGGTTTGCGGGGTCAAGATTTACGGAAACGCCCTTTGAACCCAAAGAGTCGAGGAAGCCTTTTAATACCTCGGATTTTTCGGGACCCGTTTCGATTGCGAATTTTGAGCCTATGCTGTCGGCATAGCGGCTCAATTCAAAGCAAGCCTCCTGCATAATTTTATAGCGTTCGTGATTTTTGTCGGCGGGAACAACACCGATATGCGTTGTTACGATATTACAATCAAGCTTTTTCGCCAAATCCATAATTCTCTTTGATTTTTCGATTAATTCGGGATTTTTTTCTTTATTGCCGAATCCCATTCCCATATCTCCGCATATAGCCGAGAAGATAAGACCGTTATCACGGACGAATTTCAAAAGCTCGCTTGCTTTTTCGTCCGTCATGTTTTCGGGAGCGTTCTCCCCTTTTGTACAATACATCTGCAAACCGTCAACGCCCAAAGCCGCCGCTTTTTTTATTGCGTCTTTTGTATCAAGGCAAAACGATTCAACAATTGCGCCTATTGAAAATTTATTCATAGTTACCATTCCTTTCGTTTGGTCTTTTTTTACTATTATACACTTTTTTTGGGTAAAAGTCAATGAATAATCTTGCTCTTTTTTAACACAATATTGCTGTTATAAAATTTTTCATCATAGGATATACTATAACAGAAAATATTTGTGGGAGTGAAAAATTATGGCAAGATTTACGATACCGAGAGACATATATCACGGAGCAGGCTCGCTCGAAACCTTAAAAACGCTCGAAGGAAAGCGTGCGTTTATAGTTACAGGCGGAAGCTCTATGCAGAAATACGGATTTTTGAAAAAAACGCAGGATTTTTTGCACGAGGCAGGCATGGAGGTTAAAACCTTTGAGGGAACCGAGCCCGACCCGTCCGTTGAAACGGTTTTAAAGGGGGCGGAAATGATGAGGGAATTTGAGCCCGACTGGATTGTCGCATTGGGAGGCGGTTCGCCGATAGACGCCGCAAAGGCTATGTGGGCATTTTATGAATATCCCGACGTTACCTTCTCCGAGCTTTGCATACCGTTTAATTTTCCGAAATTAAGGCAAAAGGCGAAATTCTGCGCAGTGCCGTCAACGTCGGGAACGGCAACGGAGGTTACGGCATTTTCCGTTATAACCGATTATCAAAAAGGGATAAAATATCCTCTTGCGGATTTTAATATTACGCCCGATGTCGCAATAGTAGACCCCGACCTTGCGCAGACAATGCCCAAAAAGCTTGCGGCGCATACGGGAATGGACGCATTCACGCACGCTGTCGAGGCATATGTTTCAACGCTTCACAACGATTTTACAGACCCTCTTGCGCTTCGTGCGATAAAGACGATAAGCAAGTATATCGAAAAATCCTACAGCGGAGATACGGACGCGCGGGAACGGATACACTATGCGCAGTGCCTTGCGGGAATGGCATTTTCAAATGCGCTTTTGGGAATTGTACATTCCATGGCGCACAAAACGGGAGCGGCATTTTCGGGCGGTCATATAATACACGGCTGTGCAAATGCAATGTATCTGCCGAAGGTTATAAAATTCAATTCAAAAAATATTGAAACCGAAGCGCGCTATGCACAAATTGCCCGTGTTTTAAAATTGGACGGCGAAACAAACACCAATCTTACGGATTCGCTTATAAAGCATATAAAGGAGCTTAACAAAAAGCTTGATATACCAAGCTCTATTAAGGATTATGAGGATAATATGGTAAGCGAACGTGAATTTTTGGAAAAGCTTCCCGAAATCGCAAAAAACGCCGTTGCTGACGCCTGCACGGGTTCAAATCCGAGACAGATAAACGAAGAACAAATGGAACGGCTGCTAAAATGCTGTTTCTATGATATGGAAGTTGATTTTTAGCTTGCGGGGAAAATTATTGTAGGGGCGGACCTATGCGGGCGACCGCGAAAGACGCGCCCCTGCATTCCGCATTAAATTCACGCCATTGTTTCAAGCATTTTTGCGGTTACGGAATATTTGAACGAATCACCCGAAAGCATGCGCTTTGCCTCATCGGTCATATAATCGCCCATTCGTTTACATTCGTTTCCGAAGCTACCTGCTATATGCGGCGTCAGAAAAACGTTATCGAGCTTATAAAAATCGCTGCCGTCATCGCACGGCTCGTTTATCGTTACGTCCAAAACGGCACAGCGGTTCGGCTTTTCATAAAGCGCTCTTTGCAGGTCTTTTTCGACTACCTGTGCGCCCCTGCCCGTATTTATAAACACGGCATTATCCTTCATTTTTGAAAACAGCTTATAATCAAGCATACCGACCGTCTTAGGGATATTCGCAATATGATTTGAAATCGTTTGGCAGTTTTCAAAAATATAGTCAAGGTCTGCTTTTATCACGCCCAATTTGGACGCTTTTTCGTCCGTCAAATACGGGTCATAAGCATAGACGTTTATGTTATAGCCCTTTAATCTCTCGGCAACCATACTTCCTATTGCGCCGACGCCCAAAATGCCCACGTTTGTGTCATACGTACCCGAAAAGCTGTGGCAATAGTCATACGCTTTTTTGTAGCCGTCCTTGCTTTTGCAAATTCTCGACGCATTATAAAAGCCTTTGTTCGCAAGAATAATCTGCGCCGCCGTATACTCGGCAACGGGTACTCCGTTTGCAAGCCATGCGCTCAAAACCTTAATATTTTTATTCAAAAACGGTCTTGCGAAATACTGCACGCTCCCTGCGCCGTAAAACACAACCTTAAGGCGCGGGAAATATTTTTCTATCTCCTCCTCCGTAAACACGGGAAAGCCCCATGTAGAAAAAATATACTCGGCATCGCAGTTTTCGGGAATTTCGGATTTTTCGTAAACCGTATCGGAAAGCTTGAAGCTTTTCTTTAAAAAACTGCGCGCCTCCTCGCTGTATACCATTTCTATATTGCTTTTTACATCACATACATACATTGCTTTCATATTAATTGCTTCCTTTCAAAAAATTACGGAGCGTTTCCGATTCTCTTTTTAAAATTTCGGGGTTATCGTCAGGCACAAACTCCAAAAGATATTTTATATCCTTTTTGCGCTTTAAAATTTTCATGTAGTCATTCCAAAGGCTTGCTCTGTCCGAAAGCGGAAGCCTTACGAATTTCGGTTCCCACGAAAAAACGTGGACTATATCGACAAAGTCAAGCACGTCGTTTATTGCGTCAAGGTTTTCCTCATGCGAAAGGTCAAAATTAGGCTGCCAGTAAATTCGGCAGTTCGGCTCGTTTATCTCCTCCAAAAGCCTGCGCGCGGACGTATGCTCATCGGTAAGCGTATTCGGGTGATACTCAAAATCCACATTTATATTAAATTCGCTCGCCTGCTTTGCAATTTCTTTCGCCTCATGCGCAAGCTTATTTCTGAAATAGCCGTCTGCGGCTGCGCTTGCCGTCTTGCCTGCCCATACGCGTATAACGGGCGCTTTTAAGATTCGTGCCGTATCGAGATAATCTTTGAAATTCTGCCCCTCGCCCAAATAATAGTAAGAGCCGTAGGACGAAACCGAAAGTCCGCTTTCATGCGTTAAATCCGCAATGCGTTTGGCATTTTCCAAATCCGTTTCGGGGACGTGGACGTCGCTCCCCCATTCGATATATCCAAGCCCCGAATTGCACGCATATTTAATTATTTCCTCACAGCTTAGCTGTCTGAACGTTACCGAAACCAAACCTGTATTCATCTTCTTTACCTCCTTTGATTGTACACCGTTTCAAACCATGTTTCGCTTTTGGGAATTTTGCGGGGATTTTCCCAAAATACTTTTTTATTTTTTGTAATCAAGATTAAATTATCATATTTATCGGTTGTTTTTTTGCCGTTTGAGACTGCGCCGCCTCGGTAAACTGCATCTTTGCACCAAACCGAAAGCGCATTTAGAAACGTTTCTGCCGTAATCAGCATATCCCGAAGCTTAAAAAGCGCATAAAGCTGATTTTCGCTTACCACACCGATATTTGTAAAAAAGTCTTTATTATACCTTTTCACCTTTTTTTGCAAAGCTGCGATTTTTTCTTCATCTCTCAAAAAGCCTGCAAACACGCTCATTTCGGCTTGAATTTCGTTTTGAATTTTAAGTATGCTTTTGCTTTTTGTCTTTTGAATTTTTATTTTGCCGATAAAATCCTGCGCTTCATTTATCAAAAATTCCCTGTTATCCGTTTTTCGGATTTTTATTTTTGAAATAGCTTCTGCGGCGCAAAGTGAGCTCACCTGTGTGGAATTAAGCGCCGTACCTCCCGGGCGGTAAACCCCGAAAACTCCTGCCGCCTCGCCCACGGCATACAGACCGTGTACGCTCGTTTCATAATTTTTATCAACGCTTATGCCGCCGTTTTGGTGCTGTGCGCATACCGCAACCCGAAGCATATCCTTATACAAATCAATTTTATGCGCTTTATAAAGGTCAATCGCCTTTTTGTTCATCTTATTAAGCCGCTCAATCGGTGTGCCGAAAAGCGCGCCCGATTTTTTGAGATATACTTTCGCCTCGTTTGACAAGCTGTCGAAATCAAGTCCCGTGGGGTTACGGCGAAAATCCATATAAACCGCTCTTCCCTTTTGCATTTCCTTATGAACGCACACGTCGATTTTTGACGAGCCGTCAAGCTTTTTTGAATCAAACGGCCACTGATAGCCCTTCATAAAGACCGTATTTATCGCGTCAGTGGGATTATCGAAATAATCAAGCAGAAATTCATGCTCGCCTCCGTTTTCGTCAACCGAAACATATCGGGGCAAAACCTGCTGATACGTTCCCGAAACATTCCAGCGAAAATCAACGGACGCAAGTCCGTACTGCCATTCTGTAATATTTGACGTCTGTGCACCCGATTCTATCGCCATACCGCTCATACCGCTCTGCGAATACGGAAAAACCTTATCGCGGTATAAATATGCGCTTCCGCCCGTCGCAAGCACAACAAAGCGCGCGGAAAAAATCTCATATTCTCTCGTTTTTGTATTATATCCTATCGCACCCGAAATTTTGTTACCGTGCTTTATAAGCTTAAACACGGCGGTATTGTCAAAAATTTTTATGTTTTTTCTTATAACCTCTTTTTCCAAAGCTTCGGTCATATATTTTGACGTAAGCGGTCCTGCCGAGGTTGCACGCTTGTTTTCGTCATGGTCTGTTTGGTAGCCGACATATTCGCCGTATTCGTTTTTCGGAAACGGTACGCCGAGGCTTACAAGCTTAAAAAAGCATTTAAGCGAGTTTGCGCTTTCCGTAAGCGCCGTATCGCCGTTCACAGCTCCGCCCGAAAACAGTGTTTTTGCCATTTCGCCCGCTCCGTCGACGGTATCGGAGGCGATTGCCTGCTTATAATACGTTTGTTTGTCGCTTCCCGTATTTCGGGAGGTTCCCATTTTAAACCCCTCCGTAACCACCGCAATATTTTTTACTCCGTTTTCATAAAGACAGTCCGCCGTATTAAGCCCAGCACAGCCCGACCCTATAATTATAACGTCATATTCGTGATAATTCATTTGTTACAATCTCCTTATATGAAATCCGCCGTCTGCGTTTATCACCTGACCCGTGGAAAAGTCAAAATCACCGCTCAAAAGCGCACGCACGCATTTTGCAACGTCTTTGGGTTCTCCCATGCGCTTTGTCGGTGTAAGTCCGTTTGCTATCATCTCTTCATATTTTTTGAGAACGCTCTCTGTCATATCGGATTTTATAATTCCGGGGCGCACCTCAAAAACGGGTATATCAAACTCCGCAAGTCTGTCCGCAAACAGCTTTGTCGTCATGGAAATGCCTGCCTTTGAAATGCAGTATTCGCCTCTTTGGGTGGACGAAGTATATGCCGAGCAGGAGGAAATATTTACAATTCTCGGATTGCAGTCGGAAAGGCTTTCTTTAAGCTCTATCATCATGCCTGCGAATTTCTGACACATGAAGAACGTTCCCTTAAGATTTATTCCCAAAACTCTGTCAAAGCTTTCCTCCGAAACGCTTAATATATCCGTACGTACCGACGGCGCAACACCTGCGTTATTAACGAGTGCGTCAAGGCGTCCGTATGTGTTTTTTATATGTAAATACAGGTTTTCTATATCCGATTTATCCGTAATATTGCATTTTATATATTCAAAATCGCAGTTTTTTTGTGTGAGTGTTTCGTGCGTTTCTTTATTAAGGCTTTCACGTGTTGCGCACATTATAACCTTATAGCCGTTCGTTCCCAAAAGCTCCGCTATTCCCAAGCCTATTCCTCTTGCCGAGCCTGTTACAAGCGCAATTTTTTTCATTTTTCGTTCTCCTATCTTATTTTATTATGTACTCTATTATATCCTCATTTTTCGGATTTTTGAGCGTTAAACGTATGCGGTAAAGCTTATCGCCCCACGAATTTTCCAAAAGCTTATCCGTAAGCGCTATTTCTTCAAGTGTAAAATCGAATTTTTCCGTATTTGTTAGAATATGAAGCTCTGCTCCGCTGTCCGATTTTATCAAAAGTCCGCCGTCAGCCGTGCAGGCAGGATAAAGGCTCAAAAAGTTCAAAACGATTTCCCTTGCATTTTTTAGGCTGTAGTCCTCGGCAACGCTTATTTTCGGATTTTTCTTATCAAACGTAAACGTGCGCACCCATTTATTAATTTCGGCTTTGTTTTCGTATGCGTTCTTTATATCAAGTGAAAACACGGTTTTTTCGCTGTCGGAAAGATATTTCACGTTATCGGCGCAGTATTCTCTGTTTTCATGCTGATTTTTGCCGTTGATTTTTGGCAGATTGTGATATTCGCTCATGTTTGTCCAAAGCGTATATCTCGTTTTGTCGTCAAAGGTGAGCGCGCTGTACGTCATATTTCCGCTGTCAACCAAAAACGGCTCGCCGTCCTTAAAAATCATGAAGTTTCCGACGTCGTTGTGATTGTGGCTTTCCGCATTATGACCGCCCTTTGCGGCTATGTACAGCCCCTTTGTTCCATGCTCGTTCTCACGCATTGCAAAAAACGAAATACTCTCTAAAAATGTTTCCTTTATGCCCGAAAATTCAAGAGCAGAATTTTTAAGCTCTTTATAATTTTCCATATAATACATTGTTCTTCGCATTATTATAAACGACCTGCCGTCAATCTGCAAGGCTTCGGGCTTTGTATCGAAGCTTTGCTTTGCAAGCGATATTATTTTTTCGTTTTTCATAAGCTTGCCGAAATGCATGAGCGTTCCCTGCTCCAGCTTCAAAAGCGATTTTGCGTCCGCAAAGTTGGCAACTCGGTTATTATAGATATACGCTTTTAGGATATATTCCAAAATATTTTTAGCCTTACTTTCCCCGAACATATTAATTTTTCCGCCCGTTGCACGGCATATTATATCAAAACATTCGAGCGCGCTCTCGCCTGCTCTCTGCCAGTATGTCGGTCCCTCGTCGCACGCTCCGTCATCGGGACAGTTATCCAGATATTTATCGAGAGTGAGCATCGCCTTATACAAAACCCCTGTCCGCACTTCTTTTTTTACGGGCATAGTGAAAGTTACCGCAAGGACGTTTGAATTTACCCACGGATTCCAGTTGTTGGGAATAATTCCCGTAAAACCCATCCACCAGTAATCGTCATGCTTAAGGTAGTTTTCTATTATTCGTTCGTTTATTTCTTCTTCCGTCCGCAAGGCTATATTTCGGCTTAAAGCGTCAAATTTTTCTTTAAGCACGGTATACACAAAAGATAGCGTTGACGCAGTTTCGGAAGCGAAAAGGTCAAGGCACGGATTTTTATAATACGGGAGCGAATCCGATGCCTTAATAAGATGAATATGCGCAGGCACCGCCCACTCGGTTTCCTCCAAAATCATCCATGTCAAATCCGCCGCTTTTTCTATATATTTGCCCTCGTTTTCAATCGCCTCCAAAAGCGTATAAATTATAAGCGCATTTCTGCGTTCAAAATACTTGCTTTCAAAATTCGCCCTGTCCTTTTTCGTTACAAATTCTCTGTATAACGACGCATAGAGCGGTTCAAACGTATATCTATCATAATAAGCGGCGGCGCTTTTAAGCTCGCTGTAATACGAATCCTTTACGCTTTCCCAATAGCTTCTGTCTGAAATGCTGTGATAAAGCGAAAAATCCTTTAAATTATCCGAAATTTGCTTTTTATCCAAATATTTCTGAAACATGGTTTTTCTCCTTATTAATTTTCTTTATATATCGGAAGATATACGTCCTTATCCTTTATAACACAGCCTGCAACCTTAACGGCTCTCATAAGCTCCGTGCATTTTCCGCAAGCCAGACAGCATTTGCGCTCGTCCATTGCGCCCTTTTCCTTTATATCTCTGTAAAATTCGGGATATGCGAACGCCTGACGTCCGAAGCCCGCAATTTTGCATACTCCGCTCTTAACTGCGCCTGCCGCTATATTTGCGCCCTCGTCCTTCATGAATGAAAATGCGGAGCCGATGACGGTCATATCGGGGAAACTGCACTGAATTTCGCCTACGCATTTCATCATGCGCTCAACGCCCTTTATGGGTTCTTCGGGCGATTTATAAGGACCGGCATTATACGGTCTGTTCACGTGCGGATTTACGTACGGATTTCCGATTGTTACGTCGATAAGCTCTGTGTTAAAGCGTTCTTTGAGGGTTTTTATAACCTTAATCGGTTCTGTCAAATCGGGAGTCAATCCGTCATGCTCGTTTACTCCGAAGCCGTATGGGTACGGGAAGCCGTCATACACGTTAATTCTCGATGTAACGATAAAATCGTCCGAAACGGCATTTTTGGCATTTTGAAAAGCGTTAAAATAAAGCCTTGTCCTGTTTTCGTAGCTTCCGCCGTATTCGCCCTTTCTCAAATATGCGCCCATAAGCTCGCTCATAAGATATCCGTGACAGCATTTTATATCAACGCCGTCAAAGCCTGCCTCCTGCGCCAATTTTGCCGACACGGCATATTTTTCTTCGAGAGCCTTTAAGTAATCGTCCGACAAAATTCTGTCGGATGATATCGGATTATCTCCCTCAAAAATCGGTTTATTGTATGCGATTAAGGGTTCGGGAACACCGTTCGGCTTTGAATAACGTCCCGAATGTGTCGCCTGCATTATGAGAACAGGCTCTGTTTTCGTTTCTTTGTATGCGGTTTCACGCACCTCAAAAATCAGCTTTTTGAAGCTGTCAAGCGTTTTTTCGTTTAAAAAAAGCTGTCTTGGGTTGGCGCGTCCCTCGTTTGCGACCGCCGTCGCCTCAAACCAAATTACGCCCGCTCCGCTTTTCGCAAAACGCAAATAGCGTCTGTGAGTAAGCTCGTCTATCGCTCCCTCATATGTACCGTCGCACCCCTCCATAGGCTGAATCGCAATTCTGTTGGGGATAGTTTTTTTGTAGAGCGTTATGGGAGTATCAAGAATTTTCAGATTGTCCGAATACGGTATTTCAAGTTTTTCGTTTTTAATAATTTCTTCAAATTTTTTCATATTTTTTTGTTTTCCTCTTTTCTTTTCCGAAAATATATGTTATACTTATATTATAATAATATTATCGAAAAAGTTCTCTTTAAGAATTGCTTAATAATATGTAAAATTTGCTTTTTTAAAAAAAGGAGGAAAACCATGGAAGCGAATCCCGTTTTTGATATAAAATATAAAACCATGTCAACCGAATACAACGTGCATTATCACTACAACCATGAGATTTTATACATCGCACGGGGCGAATGTGAAATGACGGTAAACGGCAAAAAATACAATGCCAAGGCGAATGACGCGGTTTTGATATGCAATCTCGAAAATCACAGCACCAAGGTTACAAAATCTCCTTATGAGCGGTATGTACTCATGATTAATCCGACCGAATTTTCAAAGAGCATTCTGACGCCACAGCTTAACGCAATGTTCAAACAGCGTTCAAGTGGTTTTAAGCACTGTCTTAACATGGAAAATACAAAAATTAAAGCTCTTTTTGAAAAGCTTATAAAGGAAAAGCAAATTAAAGACGCTTTTTCCTCCGAGCTTTCCTCTATGTATCTAAAAGAAATACTTATAGAAATATTGAGAAAGCACGAATCAAACTTTCAAAAAGAGCTTAACAAAACTCATGAAATTATTATGAATGCGCAAAGCTTTATCGAAAATAACTTTGCGGACGATATAAAAATCGACGAGCTTGCGGAAATGTTTTTCCTGAACAAATACTATTTTTCGCACAGCTTCAAGGAATTTTCGGGAATGAGCCCTAAGCAGTATCTTACGCAGATACGTCTTACAAATGCGCTAAAAATGCTTAAAAGCACGGATTTATCCATCTCCGATATAACGGAAAAATGCGGTTTTTCGGATATTAACAATTTTATACGTATTTTCAAAAGGGAGTTCGGCTGGCCGCCGTCAAAATATCGGAAATCACTCCTTTAAGGACGGTATAAAACGGCTTGCAAACTTCGATTTACCTCTGCCTTTAATATAGAAGTAGCCGATAAAGCTAAACGCAACGGCGCCTATAAAGTTTACAAAAAGGTCTTTCATCGTATCGTAAAGCCCGATATCGAGATAGCCCGAAATATTGAGCTTTTCGCCGTTTACATACGTTTCCGTAATATTCGTAACCGCCACAGCCTTATTAAGCCCGTCGGGGTTTAACGCTGTGGAATAGATTGCGTTTATCACGGTGTCTCTTTGCATATCCGTATGAAGAATAAGGTCGCACGAAAATTCAAAAAATTCCCACAGCACGCCTATCGTCATAGAAAAGCAAAACGCAACAATCGCAAGATATACGGGCGAAAGCTTAAACTTAATCTTATCGTTTCGGTTTATGACGTCCAAAAGCGCAAACCCGACAGCCGCGCACAAAAAGCCGTTTATCGAATGTAGCATAACGTCCCAAAACGGATATTTCACATAGTAGCTCTCCATTTCGCCCAAAATCTCCGCCGCAAAAATGAAAAGCAAAATTATAATTTCAAGCGTTGACGGAAGCTCTATTCCGAAGTTTGACTGAATAAATGCGGGCGCAATGAAAAGTATGAGCGAAAGTGCGCATACGAAAAGATTTTCGTAGTCGCCTCTTAAGCATGAAATCACCATGGCGGCGATGACAAGTCCTCTTAATGTAACATAAACCGCAAAGGTTGATTTATGCTCTCTTATTTGCTTTTGCCACCTTTTAAACCAACTCTCTTTTTTATTTTCGTTCTTTTCTTTTATCATAATTCACCTTTTTCTTCATTATCGGATTCGGGTTCTTTTTCGTCCTCTTTTTTAAGAATATCCAAAAACTCCTCGCCCGTAATTGTTTCTTTTTCCAAAAGGTAATTTGCGATTACATGAAGCTTTTTATCGTTTTCGGTTATGATTTTCTTTGCGCTTTCGTATGCCGAAGCAACAACTTTCATAACCTCGCCGTCGATAAGATGCGCCGTTTCGGGAGAGCATTGCAGAGTTGTGTCCGTTCCGAGATACGGATTGTTTACGGTTTCAAAAGCGACAAAGCCGAATTTATCGCTCATACCGAAGCGTGTAATCATGGAACGTGCGATTTTTGTCGCCTGCTCGATATCGTTTGACGCGCCTGTCGTGATACTGCCGAAAATAAGCTCCTCGGCAACACGTCCGCCCGTTAAAGTAACGATTTTATTGTATAACTCTTCCTTACTCATGAGGAAATGCTCGTCCTCGTCAATCTGCATTGTATAGCCGAGTGCGCCCGAAGTTCTGGGGATAATCGTAATCTTATGAACGGGTGCGCTCTTCTTTTGCATTGCCGCAACGAGTGCGTGGCCGACCTCATGATATGAGATAATTCTTTTTTCGTTTTCCGATACAACAGCGCCTTTTCTTTGGTAGCCTGCCAAAATAACCTCAACGCTTTCCTCCAAATCCGACTGCGTAACGATATTTCTGCCCATTCTCACGGCACGAAGCGCCGCCTCGTTTACGATGTTAGCCAAATCTGCGCCCGATGCGCCCGACGCGGCTCTTGCAATTTGATTGTAGTCAAGATTGGGTTCCGTTTTTACTTTTTTGCCGTGCACTTTCAAAATCGCTTCTCTGCCCTTTAAATCGGGAAGTTCAACGGGTATTCGCCTGTCAAATCTGCCGGGGCGCAAAAGCGCTTTATCAAGCGTTTCGGGGCGGTTTGTAGCCGCCAGAATCACAACGCCTTTTTTGCCGTCAAAGCCGTCCATTTCGGTTAAAAGCTGGTTTAGCGTCTGCTCTCTTTCGTCATTTCCCGAAATACCGCCTGC
>ERZ779725.646-NODE-646-length-21739-cov-2.227587_pt1 | contig 21739 bp, 24 predicted proteins | sample MGYA00511890_ERZ779725 | MGnify/ENA primary metagenome ERZ779725 (study PRJEB29588, sample SAMEA2148549) | human gut metagenome | biome: human gut; feature: human-associated habitat; material: faeces | place: Denmark | collected 2008/2010 ...
CCCCCCCGTTTGTTTTATAAACAAGATTGGAATGATTTTTCACAATGGGACTTTCGGGGTGTATGCCCTCCCAGTTACCTGAAAAGCATTGCCAAAAACCAACGTATTTTATGCCGTATTCATTTTTCAGTCTTTTGATAAACGGTTTTATACCATTGGGGAATTTTTCTTTATCGACATAAAAATCCCAAAGCTTTCTGCCGTCTTTTTCCGTAAACCAGCCGTCATCAACCAAAAACCACCTTACGGGGACATTGTTATCATAAAAATCTTTTGCTTTTTCGGCTACTTTATCCGCTGTTACATCTATTCTGCAAGAATCCCATGAGCACCACCCCAAATATTCAAACATTTCGGGAAGCGGTTTATCTTTGCGCATTGAACGAGCCAAGCCTAAATATGAAAATCCTGCCTCGACTGTTTTTCCTGCAAGCACAAACGGGTCTTTATCCCATGCCAATACGGCAATTTTGCCCGAAATTTGGCGATAACCGCCCGTATATGGCGACAAAGTAAGCTCCAGTTCCCTGCCGTTTCCGTGGATTTCACCTTTAAAATCCCCATCGCACAACGGCATAATATGGAAATTCATATCGTTTTTCTTCCACATAAGCGAAGCAATTCTTTTGGGAGCATTTATTATATCATCGCAGAAAAATTCTCTCGACCAACAATCGGATTTTTCGGGAATGAAGTAATAGCTTCCGACAGCCGACTGCGCTTTTTCTTTCGGGGTAAGATATATTTTTACGCTGTCATACGAGAAAAACGTACGCCTTATATCATAGCTTGCACCTTTTTCTATTTCTGCGTCAACATAAAAGCAAGCCGTATCACCGTTTTTTAAGACCTCAACTCTTGCTTTTGCAAGCGTTTCTTCGCTTTCTGAAAGCGCAGTAAATTCACAGAAGTTATCGCCTGAAGCTGTAAGTGTTGTTTCTAAAATTTCGCCCTTATAATTTTTCAGTTCAGCTTTTAAATCAAATTCAAAATTTTTTATAAAATTAAACATTTTTTCTGTCCTTTCGGTTTTTTATTTATCATATCATATTTTTTTTGAAAAATCTATTGCAAAATGTTGCATATATATGTTATAATGTTGCACAGAAGAAATGTTTTTATGTAAATTAATGTTTTTATGTGAGGACTTATGGAGAGATATTACAATTTTTACAGACCGATACTAACGGATAAAAATTTTTCGGATTTGAATCCGATAGACTGCGGTTGGGCGCATTGCCGCCCGAGTTTGAAAAATGTTGCTTACAGAAATCATTACGTCATTCATTACATAGTGAAAGGCGGCGGCACTGTAAACGTAAAAAACAAAACCGAAAATGTAAAATCGGGCGAAATATTTTTTATAAAGCCAGACACCGCAATAACATATACTGCGTCAAAAAACGAACCGTGGGAATATATATGGATAAGTCTAACAGGCGATTTGGCAAAAAAAATCGACAAAATATCGGAAATTAAACGAAAATTTGACGGTGATGAATTTTTTGAGATTAAAAATTGCGAGAGGTATATGTCTTTAAAAGAAGAATATCTCGCATCGCTTCTTTTCCGTATTTATATTCGGCTTTTTTCAAAAAAAGAAAAACAAAATCCCGTATATGCCGCAAAAAATTATATCGATATTTCATACAGTCAGCTTCAAAGTCTGTCAAAAATGGCGGCAGATCTTGGAATCGACCGTCATCATTTATCAAGAATTTTCAAACAAGAGTTTGGCATAAGTATGCAGGATTATTTAATAAAAAAACGAATGAAAGAAGCAAAAAAATTGCTTCATGCAGGCTTTAACGTTTCACAGACGGCGTTTTCCGTAGGCTATCGGGACCAATTCGTGTTTTCAAAGGCTTTCAAGAAATATTACGGTATTTCGCCGTCACAAACGAAAAAGGCGGACTGACAATCCGCCTTTTTACTATTCTTCTATTTTTGCTTTCTGCGCATTAATTTTATAAAAAATTTCGGGGTCAAATTTGAACTGTCTGTCATATGTCATAAGACCGTTTTGCTCCTGCTCTACATCATAAAGCTGTGTGTAGCAGAATCCGAGCATTTTTTCGTCCTTCAAAAGAACTTCGGTAAGTCCTCTGTAACGTTCAATAAATTCTTCCTCCGTTTTGGGGGCATTTCCGTAACCCCAAGCGTCTCCGCCCGATTTATAAGACCACTGTATACCGCCGTATTCGCTTACAAAGTAAGGCTCACCCTTTCTTGTTTGTCTTAATGGGTGGGGTTCATAGTATTTATTATCGTAATGTTCATGAAATTCCTTTGGATCCTGGCTATAATCATGTACATCATATATATCGGTTACAACATGAAAGTTTCCGCTTGTGTCTATTACGGGACGAGTTGTATCCGCCGCTTTTGTTGCAAGATATATAATCCTTAAAAGTTCGTTAGATTGCTGTCCGCCATATGCGTCCCAGGTTTCGTTCATAGGACACCAGCCTATTATCGACGGATGCGCAAAATCCCTTTCCATAGCCTCAAGCCATTCGGGAAGAATGTATTCCAATGCCGAAACATTTCTTATATCAACACCCCAGTTAGGATATTCTCCCCAAACAAGGTATCCGAGCTTGTCAGCCCAATACAAAAATCTCGGTTCAAATATTTTTTCATGAAGTCTTGCACCGTTAAAGCCGAGTTTCATGGAATATTCTATATCAGCCTTTAAAGCTTCATCTGTAGGTGCGGTATAAATACCGTCGGGATAAAAGCCTTGATCCAAAACCCATCTGCCGAAAACTTTTTTGCCGTTTAATGTAAAAGCCTTTTCGGTAAGCGCAACACTTCGCAATCCGAAATATCCCGTGATTTTATCTTCTGTTCCGTTTTCATCGGTCAAAACAGCCGTAAAATCATAGAGTTCACCGTTTCCGACCTCCCAAAGATGCTTTTCGGTCAATTTTACGGTTACATTTGTATTCATACCTTCTACTGACGTTTCAGCATTACCGACTTCTTTTCCGTTATAAAAAGCTGTTATTTTAAGCTTTGAATTAACGCAATAATCGGAAAGTTTGAAATCAAAATTAACGCCGGCATTTTCAATATCTGAAACCGTTTTGAAATTTTTTATGTAATTCTTCGGAACAAATTCAAGCCAAACGGTCTGCCAAATACCCGTTGTTCTTGTGTAGAAACAGCCTTCGCTCTCTCTGTATATAGACTGCTTACCCGAGGGCTGCTTCGTACTCCTTATATCGTCGATTGCGCAAACCGTAACAGTGTTTTTACCGTCTTTTAAAAAGTCTGTAATATCAAATGAAAATGAACTGTAGCCGCCCTTATGCTCTCCGACGGGCTGTTTGTTCACATAAACTATAGCGTGGTAATCAACCGCACCGAAATGAATTATTGTTCTTTTTCCTTTTTGGCTGCTTGGAATTTCAAACTCTTTTAAATACCATACACAGTCCATAAAATCAGTATTTCCAATTCCCGAAAGCTTGCTCTCGGGTGAAAAAGGAACAATTATTTTATCATTAAGACTGTCTCTGTGATTGAAATCATATTTACAGAATTCAGGCTTTGAGAAAATATGATATATATTGGAAAGTCCCGTTCTTCCGTTATCAATTTCAAACTGCCATTCGCCGTTTAAGTTTATCCAGTCCTCTCTTACAAGCTGCGGACGAGGATATTCGTTTCTTGGAATATTAGTCATTTTTTGCACCCCTATATGTTTTTTCTTTTATTTTACCATATTAAAACATAGTGTGTCAATGACTTATTCTACAAAAAAATTGACCTTTTCTCTTATCGGTAATACCGAAATCCTTCGCCCAAAACTTCTTTTGACGGAGTTACAATCATAAAATTTCCTTTTTTTCGTAGTTCCTCCGTCTTTTTCAGTTCCTCCGCTTCTTTGGTTTTCATAACACACATAATCAGTTTTCGTTTTCTATCCGAATAGCCGCCGAATACGTCTATAACCGTTACTCCCCTGTTAAGATATCCGCAGATTAAATTTTTTATCTCGTTTTCGTTTTCCGTAACAACGAAAACGAGAACGCCGCTGTTTTTTGAGGCAATAATTCCGTCAATGACAGCAGTTGAAACCACGAGAGAAATAATTCCGTACATGGAAAGAGCGATATCGCCGAAAACTATAGCGGATGCGCCGATTATTATTAAGTCAACCACCGTCATTATAAACCCTATAGAAAGCTCGGGGTGTCTTTTTTGCGATATTCTGGAAATTATATCCGTTCCGCCCGTTGTCGCTCCTTGGATAAATGTTAATCCTATACCTATTCCCATAAGTATTCCGCCGAAAACAGAATTCAAGAACAAATCATCGGTTAAGCTTGGCAAAAATTCCGTAAAAGAAACAAATACGGTTATTGATAAAATTCCCAATATTGAATCCAAAACAAATTTTCTGCCAAGCGTTACATATGCAATAATGCACATTAAAATATTTCCGCTCATTACGGCAAAACCGATTGATATGCCGAATTTATAATGCAAAATCGTTGCAATTCCGCTTAAACCGCCCGTAACGATTTTTGACGGTACGAGAAAAACATTTACCGAAAGCGCAAAAAGTAATGTTCCAAGGAGAACAGCAACGTATTTTTTCACAAAATTAACCATAAAAAATAACACATTCTTTCATGTGTTATTTTTCGCATTTTTTTATTTTTTATTCTATAATTTTCCCTATTGCGCTAAGTCCGTCTATACGCTCGATTTTTACATTTTTGATTTTTCCTTTAAGCTCGTTTCCGCCCAAAACAAATACGGGAATATAATTTTCGGAAAAGCCGTGCATATATCCTTTTTTTCCTTCTTCAAAAAGAACACAAAGCGTTCGTCCGACATATGACGAAAGAATTTCCTTTTCGCTCATTTCGGACAGCTTAATGATAATTTTACTTCGTTCGTCTTTTACGGTTTCGCTGACTTGGTTTTCCATTTCCGCCGCTTTTGTGCCGTTTCTTTTGGAATATTTAAAAGTATGAATTTTCAAAAAGCCCGCTTTTTTTGCAAGCTCGACCGTTTCGTTAAATTCTTCCTGCGTTTCTTCGGGAAAACCGACTATAATATCGGTAGTTACAGACGTATTGGGGTTGATGCTTTTCAGCCTTTTTACGGTATTTAAGAAATATTCGCCTGTATAATGTCTGTTCATACGCTTTATAACGCTGTCCGAGCCGCTTTGAAGTGAAATATGAAAATGCGGACACAGCTTTTTTGAATTTTTGAAAAATTCGTAAAATTCCTCGGTAAAAGCAAGCGGTTCAACTGAGCTTAAACGTATTCTCTCAATATTCGGAACTGCTTCTATCATTGAAAGAAGCTTCGGAAAAGTCATATCATCTAAATCTATGCCGTAATTGCAGACATGAATACCCGCCAAAACTATTTCTTTATAGCCGTTATCGGCAAGGCTCGATATTTCTTCTATAATTTCCTTTGGGTCTCGGCTGCGGCATCTTCCTCTGACATACGGAATTATGCAGTATGAGCAAAAAGAATTACAACCGTCCTGAATTTTTACAATCGCTCTTGTTTTTTCTTTGTAATCGGTTACAAGCGGAAAATCAAAGCCGTCCGTCCTGTCTGAAATTTGCGTATCGGTATCGCCGAAATATTCTTCTATGACCTTAACAAGCTTGGTTTTATTTTCCGTACCCAAAACAAAATTTACGCCTTCGATATTAGTTGCTTCTTCGGGTTTTGCATGAGAATAACAGCCCGTAACCGCAACGAAAGGGCTGTTATCTTGCTTCGTGCATTTGCGTATCATTTGACGTGATTTTCTGTCGCTTATGTTTGTTACGCTGCACGTATTTATTATATATGCGTCGGCAGGAGAAAACTCAAACGTTACGTCATACTTATCCTTTGGGAACATCTGCCCCATAGCCTCTGATTCATACTGATTGACTTTGCATCCTAAAGTTAAAATACATATTTTTTTCATTCTGCTTCGTCCCAACTGTGTCTGTGAAGATTTCCTTTTAAATTAAAATCGGAAAAGTTGTCCTGTCTGTATGCCTCATAAGCAACTATTGCAACGGAGTTGGAAAGGTTTAGACTTCTTGTCTCTCCAATCATCGGAATACGCAGGCAATTTTCTTTATTTTTAAGAAGAATTTCTTCGTCTATTCCCGCAGTTTCTTTTCCGAAAATTATGTAACAGCCGTCCTCATATGAAACATCGGTATAGTTTTTCCTCGCCTTTGTGGTTAGATAGTACATCGTACCGCTGTTTTGTGAATAAAAATCCGCAATGCTGTCATAGTATGTTATATCAAGCTCGTCCCAGTAGTCAAGACCCGCTCTTTTTAATTTTGCATTATCTATTTTAAAGCCCATAGGACCGACAAGGTGAAGCCGTGCCGAGGTTGCCTTGCAGGTACGTGCAATATTGCCCGTATTCTGCGGTATTTCAGGCTCAAAAAGCACAATATTAAGCGTCATATAATTTAAAAATTCTCCTTCAAAAATTTCTTTAAGCGTTTAAGCGCCGCTTCCAGATTTTCCATGGAATAAGCATAAGAAATACGTACATATCCCTCTCCGCTTTCTCCGAAAGCGTCTCCGGGAACAACGGCAAGCTTTTCCGTATGGAGCAGTTTTTCGCAAAATTCTTCCGACTTCATACCGAATTTTTTTATTGACGGGAAAACATAAAATGCACCTCTTGGGTTAAAGCAATCCATTCCCATTTCGTTGAGCTCGGCAACAATAAATTTCCGTCTTCTGTTATATTCGTCTTTCATAAGCTCGATATCGGGTCTTCCATGACGAAGAGCTTCTATTGCGGCATACTGCGAAAATGTGGGCGCTGACATGATTCCGTACTGGTGAATCTTTACCGCCGCTTTTGCTATATCTTTATGTGCGCAAAGATAGCCGAGTCTCCAGCCTGTCATGGCAAACGACTTGGAAAAACCGTTTAACACTATCGTTCTGTCGCGCATACCGGGAAGCGATGCGATTGACACATGAGTACCTCTGTATGTAAGTTCCGAATAAATTTCGTCGGAAATTACAACAAGATTTGTCTCTTTTATAATCGGAACAATAGCCTCCAAATCTTCCTTTGTCATTATTCCGCCCGTGGGGTTATTCGGATATGGAAGTATAAGCGCCTTTGTGCGAGGCGTTATTTTACTTTTTAAAAGTTCGGGAGTGAGCTTAAACTCAAACTCCTCCGTAGTCTCAATCGCAACGGGAACACCGCCTGCCATAACGGTAAGCGGATTATAGCATACAAAGCTCGGTTCGGGTATTAAGACCTCGTCGCCTATATCTACTACCGCTCTCAAAGCCGCGTCGATAGCTTCACTCGCTCCGACAGAAACAAGTATTTCCGTTTCGGGGTCGAAATGAACATTTATGGTTTCGTTTATATAATTAGAGATTTCTTGGCGCAATTCGGCAAGACCGCGGTTGGCGGTATAGAAAGTTTTTCCCTTTTCGATAGCTTTAACCGCTTCCGCACGGATATGCCATGGCGTTGCAAAGTCGGGTTCACCAACGCCCAAGGAAATAACACCGGTAATAGTGCCTGCCGCATCAAAAAAACGGCGTATTCCCGACGGTTTCAAATCACGTGCTTTTTTTGATAAGAAATCTGCGGGTGAAAAATTATTTGTCAAAATGAAATCACCCTTTCGTCAATCGGTTTATCGGTAAGTATTTTTCCGTCAAGCTTGTAGTTATTCAAGAAAAAGTGCGTTGCCGTGGACTGAACCGTATCCAAAACAGAAAGACGCTCTCCTACAAAAAGCGCAACGTCTTTCATAGACATTCCTCTGACCGTTACGGCTAAATCAAAGCCGCCCGACATAAGCGAAACGCTTCTGACCTCGGGAAATGCAGCAATTTCCGATGCAATTTTATCAAAGCCTACGCTTTTTTGCGGCGTAACCTTGATTTCAATCATAGCCTCCGTTATTTCAGGGTTTGCTTTATTCCAGTCTATAAGCGTATGATAGCCTTTTATGATTCCTTTTTCTGTAAGGCTTTCAATCATTTCCGCTACTTCTTTTTCCGTTATATCCAAAAGCTCTGCCAAATCGGCATTAGTATATCTTGCATTCGCTTCCAAAAGCGCAAGCAGTCTTTTCTCCATATTAATCAATCCTTTCAAATCTGTTTTTCAAATTGTATTTGTCAAATACTATTTATCGCTTTTTAGCTTATCCTTTATATCGCTGTTAAGCTTATCCAAAAGGCGTTTTACATCATATGTAAAATCGCTCAAATCGGCTTTGGTTTTATTGAACTTCTGTTTTTCGTTTTCAACTTTTTTCTGTGCCTCGTCCAATATATCATTGCCTTTGGCTTTCGCCTCTTCTATAATATTTTTTGCGGTATTCTCGGCATTCAAAATCGCGGAAGATATTTTATCGCGCTCATGCTCTGTTTCCTGTCTTAAGCTGCTCATTTTTTCATTAAGCTCGGCAAGCTCTCTGTTAAATTCAATTTTAAGCTCGCTTATTTCAAGATTGTGCGCTTTTTTGAGTTCTTCTTTTTCGTTTTCAAATTCTTCCTTCTGCGCTTCAAGGGCATTTTCTGCCTGTTCAAGCTTTTCGGAAAGCTCGTCAATAAGCGCCTCCTTATCGGCGACTTGCTTTTTATATGATTTTATATCGTCATCTTTCATTTTGAGTTTTTTCTCAATATCGGAGGATAGGGTATCGAGATATTCCGTTACCTGTTTTCCGTTAAGACCGAAAAGAGATTTTTTGAAGCCGTTGTTTTGCATTATTCATTCATCCTTTACCGAATTTTTTCTGTATAATAATATATTATACAACAAAAAAATAAAAATTTCAATACTTTTTTACATTTAATTTAAAATTTCGAGTTCTGCCATTATTTTTTTTTCTTCCGCACGCATAATTTTTTTGTCTTCGTCTGTCATGTGGTCATATCCGAAAACATGGAGCAACCCGTGAACCGAAAGATAAACGCTTTCACGCAAAAAGCTATGACCGTATTCCTGTGCCTGCTCTTCTATTCTGTCTTTGCACAAAATTATATCTCCGATAAACACACTGTTGTCTTCGGGGTCAAAATCCCACGGCATAAGCTTGTCCTTAAGGACATTGGGAGAAGAAAATTCAAGCATAGGATATGAAAGTACGTCCGTTACTTTATCGGTATCCCTTGTTTCACGGTTTAATCTTTGTATTTCGGAAGCGCCGACAGCCGTTATGTTTAAAGAAACGTTAAAATCGGGTTTTATGAATTTATTAAGCGCCGTTTCAAGCGCATTTTTTATACTGTTCACCGAGTCAACGGAAAAATAGCCGTCTTCGTCAATAAATTCGCATTTAAAGAAACTCATTTTTCGTTCCTTTCCGACACTGCTTGTTTTTTTGCAAACTGTCTTTTTTCGTATTTTTCGTAAGCCGTTATAATCTTCTGTACAAGCGGATGACGTACAACGTCTTTTGTCGTAAGCATTGTAACGGAAATATCTTCAATATCCTTAAGAACACTCATAGCCTCCTTAAGACCCGATTTTTTTCCGTAAGGCAAATCCGTCTGTGTTATGTCGCCCGTTATAACCGCTTTTGTGTTAAAGCCTATTCTCGTTAAAAACATTTTCATTTGTTCGGGTGTGGTATTCTGCGCTTCATCGAGTATTACAAAGCAATCATCAAGCGTTCGTCCTCTCATATATGCAAGAGGCGCAACCTCGATAAGTCCCTTTTCAGTATATTTTGCGTAATTGTCCGAACCCATCATTTCAAAGAGCGCATCATACAGCGGGCGAAGGTACGGGTCAACCTTGGACTGCAAATCTCCCGGAAGAAAGCCAAGCTTTTCGCCCGCTTCAATTGCGGGACGTGTAAGGATTATTCGTGAAATTTCCTTTGCCTTAAAGGCATTAACGGCACAAGCGACGGCAAGATATGTTTTTCCCGTTCCCGCAGGACCTATACCCAAATTTATAATATTTTTCTTTATATTTTCAACATAAACTCTCTGTCCGACCGTTTTCGGCTTTATCGGCTTACCCTTTGAGGTTACGCAGATACAGCTGCCGCCTATTTCCGCCGCTGTGCGGATATTTCCCTCACGGGCGAGACCGATAAGATAACGTATCATTTGTTCGTCGATATTTTCTTCGGTTTTAAGACGCATTTTAAGCCCTTCGACTGTTTCGCACGCCATTTTTGTGTTGACCTCATCGCCCGTTATCTTCAATCCCGATTCCTTTATGAAAATTCTGACGCCGAGTTCCTTTTCCATAAGAAAAATATTTTCGTCAAAATTTCCGCATATTATTTTTAAGTCCTCTGAATTTTCTATTGAAATTTCTCTTTCCATTTCCATACCTCTTATTCTATTGCTCTTTGTTCGCCTATTTCTTCTTCGCACTGCGCCAAAACACGCACCGATATTGTTTCTTCGTCAATAGGCTTTACGGTTGTTTTAATATCCTTTATATTTTCCGTTTCCGAGTTTATTTTTTCTTTAAGCTCATCTTCGGCAAGCTTTATTGCTTCTTCTTTCGCAATCGGAACTTTTTTTAGTGTATATTCGTTATAAGTATATTCTTTGTATGTCAAAAATAATATATTCTTCTCTTTTATTATACTATCATAATTTAAAAAGTCAATATTTTTTTTAAAATATAGCGGAATTTTTAAAAATGGAAGCTCTATTTCGCTTTTTTTCGTAGAATTTCCCGAAAAATTCTTTTCATATTTATATAATTTCTGCGTTTTTTCCTCTTCTGTCCATGTAACGGCTTTCACGCTTCCCAAAGAATGCACACGTCTTGTACCGACCTGAACGCTCGGAACAAGACCCGATATTAAAACCTGACCTTTGATTACCGTATCTCCGATTTTAACGTTTTTTTCTCCGTTTTCCGCAGTAATCGCCATTATATATCCGTCTTTTTTTGCGATTATATCGGAGGGAATTTCGGCAGGCACAAGCTTCGGAGCGTGTTTTCTCGGCACAAACGAAACGACAAGCCGTGTCCCCTTAAGCTCAACATTTGCCCAAATGAGATTATCAAACCGTGTTACAAGTGCATTTGAAACAGCCGTATAATCTATATTGTGTCTTATATGCCCCGTCTTAATCCCCATATCCGAAAGCGCAGTTACTACCTCTTGTTTAGATATATAATCAGCTTCGGGAACATCTATAGTCCAAATAAACGATGATGAAACGAGAACGCATACACCGGCAGTTACACAGGCGCTGAAGAACATCCAGCGTTTTTTCATAAGACCGACCGTTTTATCTATTCCCTCATATTCGAGTATATAAAGCTCCGCACCGTTTTCCTCCGCAAGCTCCTTTAAAATTTCAAAGCCGTCCTTGCTCACGCTCATAACGGCAGTATCACCATTTTTCTTAACTCCCCGTATGTACATTCTTTTTCCGATTGCACGGTTTAAAATTTTTTCTATATGACCGCCCGAAATTTTCACCGTATAATTACCTTTAATATAACTGTACAGGCGCATTTATATAACCATTCCTTTCTGTTCTTAAGTTTGAAAGAAAATTGTTCATAGTGTTATTTTTTGTGAGCGGTGCTGTACGAGAAATGTACCGCCCCGAACAAAAAAACGGCACTATGGGCATTTTTTTAAAGACTATACTTCTCTTTCGACAGATAAAAGCTTACCCGAAATATCAATCTCATCGTCCGTTACACCGCATATAAAAAGGTCAACTCCCGTTATTTTGTATATCGCCTTTTTGGTGTTTATTTTTATTTGCGTATCGGTTATATCTATTATGCCCTTATGATTATAAAACTCAATGAGATAATCGCCGTAAATAACGATTTTTGCTTCTCCCAGAAGCACATCGGAGGAAATTCCGATAACGTCATATACGCTTTTTTTATTCGACGGTTCGCTTTTTTGCGGACTTCTCTTATATTTTCGCCCTTTCTTTTTATTTTTCAAATTCTCACCCGCTGTCATATATCAATATTAAAATAATATAATTAAATATATGAAACGAGGTGTATTTTAATGTCAAAAATCCTTGCGCTTATACTTACTCTTTTGTTTATACTTTTCCCCGATGAAATAAAAAAAGGTGCGCTTTCGGGAATAAATGCGGGCTTGTTTGTGCTGATACCTTCATTGTTTCCTTATATGGTTATATCTCAGATGTTTTTAAAAACAGGCGCATCGGAAATTATAAATACTTTTACATACCGATTTACGAAAAAGCTTTTCAGATTTCAAAAGCCGTTTTCGGCGGCATATCTTCTTTCGCTCTTTTGCGGTTATCCCACAGGCGCACGTCTTGCGTGCGAGCTTGAAGATTGCGGCGAGCGTGAAGCTTTAAGGTTGTTTGTATTCGGCAATGTTCCGGGGTTTGGATTTTGCGTATCGTTTTTGGGGTCGCTTTTTGGAAATACAAGACTCGGAATTTTTATTTACCTTTCGTTTGTATGTGCGTCCGTTATTCTTAATTTTTTGTTTTCATTCTTTTTTAAGAATGATGAAGACTGCAAAGCAGATGAAATTATATCCGAAAGCTTTGCGAATGCCATAACGAAATCCGTAAAAGAAAGTGCGCTTTCGATTCTTTCTGTTATAGGATATGCAGTGTTTTTTTCGAGCATATCCAATATGTGCGGTAATTTTATAAAGGATAAAGCGCTCCTTGCTGTATTTTCAGCATTTTGCGAAATCACTTCGGGCATTCCTTTATTATGCAGCATAGCGCCTAACGCAGTATTTTTTGCGGTGTTTTTCACGGGATTTTCGGGATTCAGCGTTATTTTTCAGTCGCTGTCGTTTAAAAAAAGTGATTTTCCCATTATGTTTATTCTCTTTTCAAGGCTGCTTTTCGCTCTTGTTTCCGTTTTGGTTTTTGGTGTATTTAATTTCTGCTTGAAATAAAAAATAATAAAAAATTCCTTTTATCGCTTGACAGAAAAAAGATTTTGTGATACTATATAATAGTTAATAAAACCTCGAAAGGACTGATGATAATGACAGAGAAAATTAAAGATTATATAGAAAATAAACAGTATTCAAAAGTCCGAGAAGAAATCGTCAAGCTTAACGAGGTTGATATTGCGGCGGGGGTGGTGGAAGAACTGCCGATTGAAGAACTCGTTAAGATTTTCAGACTTCTACCAAAAGATATTGCGGCAGAAGTTTTTTCTTATCTTCCGATAGATGAAGAACAAACGATTATTACAATGCTTACGGATAAAGAGGCCGCAAGCATTATCGATAACCTTTTTGCCGACGATGCCGCCGACCTTCTCGACGAAATGCCTGCAAGCGTCGTAAAAAAACTTTTGTTAAGCGCAAGTCCCGAACAAAGACGAGATATAAACCACCTTTTGCAATATCCCGACAATTCCGCAGGAAGCGTTATGACAGTCGATTTTGTTGACCTTAAGGAAAATATAACCGTTGCGGACGCTATCAACAGAATACGTTCTATAGGTGTTGACAAGGAAACGGTTGACACGTGTTTTGTCTTGGATTTGAACAGAAAGCTTTTGGGGCAGATAGGACTTCGTGAGCTTATATTATCAGACCCGAACGAAATTATCGGCAATATAATGGAGGACAACGTTGTTACCACCACCACTTTAACCGACCAGGAGGAAGTGGCACAGCTTTTCGGTAAATATGACCTTAACCTTATGCCTGTTGTTGACAGCGAAAACAGACTTGTCGGCATTATCACCGTTGACGATATCGTTGATATCATGGAACAAGAAGCAACGGAGGATATGGAAATGATGGCGGCTATCACGCCGACGGACAAGCCGTATATGAAAACGGGAGTGTGGGAAACTTTTAAAAAACGTATTCCATGGCTTCTCATACTTATGATAAGCGCAACGTTTACGGGAAGTATAATACAATCCTTTGAGGACGCTCTTTCAAAAATGTCGGTACTTTCATCATTTATTCCGATGCTTATGGATACGGGCGGTAATGCGGGCGGACAATCCTCCGTTACAATCATCAGAGGTATATCGCTCCATGAAATTGAATTTTCGGATATATTTAAAATAATGTGGAAAGAAATACGTGTTGCGGTTATATGCGGAATTGTGCTTGCTGTATGCAATTTTGCCCGTCTTATGATTTTTGACAAAGTATCGGTCATGGTTGCGGTTGTTGTCTGCGCTACGCTTGTTCTTACAGTACTTTTCGCAAAGCTTGTCGGCTGTACACTTCCCCTTTTGGCGAAGCAAGTCGGCTTTGACCCTGCCGTTATGGCAAGTCCGTTTATAACAACAATTGTAGACGCTATTTCTCTTGTTGTATATTTCAATATTGCGGTCAGACTGCTCGGAATTTAAATTCAGGTGATGTTATGGAATATAATTCTCTTTCCGAAGAACTCCAAAAAAGAATAATTAATGATAAATTCGGCGGTATTGCTCCGAAGGACGAAGCGATTAGGCGCAATCCGAACCGAGATAAAGCCACCTTGTGGCGCCCTGCTTTTGTGCGTGATACGGAAAAAATCTTAAACTGTCCTTTTTATAACAGATATGCAGACAAAACGCAGGTTTTTTCATTTTATAAAAATGATGATATTTCACGCAGGTCGCTGCATGTTCAGCTTGTTTCTCGCATTGCACGCAATATAGGCAGTATGCTCGGTCTTAATTTGGAGCTTATAGAGGCTATTGCGTCGGGGCATGACCTGGGACATACGCCTTTCGGACACAGCGGCGAGCATATTTTAAACAGAATTTACAACAACCGCACAGGACGGATTTTTAATCATAACGTTCACAGCGTTAGAGTGCTTGACAAGATTTTCAACTACAATATCAGTCTGCAAACTTTGGACGGAATTTTATGCCATAACGGCGAATCGGAAAAACAGGAATATATCCCCTCGCCTATGACGGATTTTTCGGAATTTGATAAGATAGTAGAAAAATGCTACACCGAAAAAGGCACTTCGGAAAAGCTGATACCTTCAACCTTGGAGGGTTGTGTCGTACGGATTTCCGACATAATTGCATATTTGGGCAAAGACAGGCAGGATGCGGTTACTGCAAAGCTTCTTAATAAAAATGACAGCTTTCATGATGGAATTGTCGGTAGCTACAATGCAAAAATAATAAATAATCTTATTGTAAACATAATAGAAAACAGTTACGGAAAAAATGCAATTTGTCTTAACACGGAGCATTTTAACGAACTGAAACGCTGCAAAAACGAAAATTATGAGATAATTTATTTAAACCCGTCCGTCAAAAAGCTCAATCCGATTATTGAGCCGATGTTTGAAAGAATGTATGAAAAATTTATAAACGATTTGAAAAATCATGATAAATCATCTGTTATATACAGACATCACATAGAATATATAAATGAGCGCAACGCACATTATGAAAATAACGGTTATTTACAGCACAGCACGCCCGACGATATAGCCGTTGATTATATAGCCAGCATGACGGACGATTATTTCACGGAGCTTCACGAATACCTTTTCCCTAATAAATCCCATATAGAATATGTATCATATTTCAAGTAAAAAGCGAGCGGAAATCCGCTCGGTTTTGGGTTATCTTTCATTTATTTTTGTATAAGGCACCCGATCGGCTACCGCTTTATAGGCAGGACGTATGATTTTGCCTGCGCTGATTAATTCTTCAATTCGGTGTGCGCTCCAGCCTGCAATTCTTGCTATTGCAAAAATAGGAGTATAAAGTTCAAGAGGAAGATTGAGCATACTGTAAACAAATCCGCTGTAAAAGTCAATATTTGCGCTTACGCCTTTATAAATTTTTCTTTCCTCGCCTATAATCTTCGGAGCAAGCCGTTCAACAAGAGAATAAAGCATATACTCATCCGTTCTCCCCTTTTCTTCAGACAGGCTTTTTACGAATTTTTTGAATATATTCGCTCTCGGATCGGAAAGAGAATAAACCGCATGACCCATACCGTATATAAGGCCTGCTTTGTCAAAAGCTTCCTTGCGAAGAAGCTTCTTGAGATATTCGCTGACTTCTTCTTCGCTTTCCCAATTTTTAACCGTTTTTTTCATATCTTCAAACATACGCACAACCTTTATATTTGCGCCGCCATGCTTAGGACCTTTCAACGAGCCGATTGCCGCCGCTATTGCGGAATAAGTATCCGTACCCGATGAGGTTACAACGTGAGTTGTGAATGTAGAATTGTTACCGCCGCCGTGTTCGGCATGAAGAACAAGCGCTATATCCAAAATTTTTGCTTCAAGCTCGGTATAGCTGCTGTCGGGACGCAGAGTATAAAGTATATTTTCCGCCGTGGAAAGCTCCGCCTTCGGCGCGTGAATATACAAGCTGTTTCCGTCATGATAATGACTGTATGCCTGATAACCGTAAACGGACAAAAGCGGAAAAAGCGCAATAAGCTCCAAGCATTGTCTCAAAACGTTCGGAATCGATGTATCGCTTGCGTTGTCATCATATGCAAAAAGTGTGAGAACACTTCTTGCAAGCGCATTCATCATATCAGCACTCGGCGCTTTTAAAATTATATCTCTTACAAAGCTTGTCGGCAATGTTCTGTATTTTGCCAAAAGTGCGCAAAAATCCGAGAGTTCTTCTTTTTTCGGCAGTTTTCCGAACAAGAGCAGATATACCGTTTCTTCAAATCCGAAGCGTTTTTCCGTAACAAAGCCTTTCACAATATCTTCTATATCTATCCCCCGATAGTAAAGCTTGCCATCGCACGGAACTGAAACGCCGTCAATGACCGCGGAAGAACAAACCTCGGAAATTTCCGTAAGTCCCGCAAGAACACCTTTGCCGTTTATATCACGAAGTCCGCGTTTAACATCATATTTTCCGTAAAGTTCCGGGTCTATTGCTCCGTTTTCAATGCAAATTTCACTAAGTCTCTTTATTTCGTTATCCATTTCAGAAAATCTGTTCATTCCATCACTCCTATATAAATATTTAATATATTATATCATAAATTTGTGTACAAATAATGTATTTTAAAAATTTTACAGAAAATTACCGCAGTACACCGACTGCGGTAACTTTTCAGCTTGCTTTATAGGAGGATTTTGCTTCCGAAATGCACAGTTCATATTTTTTTCGCGCAAGATTCAAATTCAAAATTGCAGCGTCTATATATTTATCGTCCGTGGTTTCGTTAAAACTTCGTTCCGCATCCATAAGCTCCGTTCTTGCTCTGTAGATTGCTTCGGTATAATCCTTGATTTTTTTCGGCTTAAAATACAGCTTTATTTTATTAAGAATTTCCATAACGCATCTCCCTTTCTTGTTACAGTATTTCCAAATATAAGAAAATATTACTGTTTTTTCTCAATTATTTTTAAATTCTGCGGAAGAATATTCCCGTCCGTTTTCATAGTATCTCTGATTTTTGCAAGATCGCTGTCGGAAAGTCCGTCCGATTTTACACTAACGGTTGCTCCGGGAGAATTCATATAAACGCTTACATCCGAAAAGCCTTTGGCTTTTAACAATTCTGTAACTACGGCTTCTTTTTCAATATCTCTTGCTATTCTGATTATTTCTGTCTGCGCTTCCGCTTTTTTGTCAACCGACGATGTATCGGAGCTTGCGATTGTTTGGAGCAGGCTTACCGCCTCACTTCTCGATTTTTCAAGAGTGAGATTTTTTATATCCGTATCGTTGGCATTTTTTTCTTCCTCGTTTTTGGCAGACTGTTCGTTATTTTTATCCGTTTCCTCCGCTTTTTTATCATCGGTTGAAACATATCTCGCCTCTCCGTAATTAGTTTGTTCGTCATACGATTCGCTTCCTTCGGGCAAATCGAGATTAACGGCAACGTTATCTTTTGTGCCTACATAGTTTATTACGCCTGCCGTCGCCAAAAGCGCGGTACAAATTACCGCCGCCATTTTTCTTTTTGACAATACCATCATTTTCTTTTTAAAATTGATTTTTTTCATTTTTGTACTTCCTTTCAAAATAATTTCTTTTTGATTCGGTGCAACGCAAAATTATTGCCTTGCATTAATTTTTGGACGTATGTATTACTTCCGTTTTATGAAGTTCGATACCGAGCGCACCATGGGCGGCACGATAAAGCTTATTTTCTGTTTCTTCGCTTTTCTCGCCCGAATAAAAAATTGACACCCCCTTTATACCCGGCATATACCTCTTTCGTTGCGCAATATTTTTATCTCCGTCAAATACGGGCTTTCTTTCGGTTTGCGATTCGTTCCCGCCGTTTCCGTCTTTACTGTTTTGATTTTTGAAAACTGTTTTTTCCTCCGTGAACGCTTCTAAAGAACCGCTGTCATTATACGATATAAGCACGGTTACACTTTTCACGCCGTCAATTTTTGAAAGTATTTTTTCAAGCCTTGTTTCTTCGTTTTCACGTACGGACATTATATCGGTTTCGGATTTTACATCTGATTTTTTCGTGCTTTTTCCCGTAAAAAGAGACGGTATCATAATAAGCAAAAGCCCTATAAGCAGTATAACAACCGCTGTATTTAACGGCTTTTTTTCTGTTTCTGCGCTTTCACCGTCTTTTTTTTGCAGTTTACTCTGTATTAACGATAATAATTTCATAATCCTTTGGCTTCATTCCTTTTATAATTTCTTCGGCTATATCTTTTTTTGCGTTTATATATGCCGTGATTTTATTTATACTGTAATCCTCGTTTATCTCCAATTCAATATTGGTTACCATGATTTTTTTATTTTCCAATTGTTTTTTTAGTTCCGCTTTTACACGATTTTCATATTCTTCTTTTATCGGATTTTGATATTCCTCTGCGGTATAATCGGGGAATTCGATATTAAAACTGTCAGCATACGGAACATTTTTAAGCTGTCCTATAATAAATCCCACAACAAGTATATTCACACTTACCGTAATATATTTCTTAAATTTATCACCTATAAGAAAATTTTTTAAAAATTCCGATAACGTTATAATAAAAACTATGCTTTTAATGCCTGAAATAATACTGTTCAAGACAATTTCACCCCATTAATATAAGTATTCCGATAAGCGTCATCACCGCCATAGCTCCCACTATACCGCCAAGTGTACACACTGTTTCCGATATTTCGGAATAAAATTTTTGAGATTTTTCGTCCGAGAGAAAACAGCAAAGTATTTCAAGAATTTTAAACATAAATGCGGTACACAAAATTTTTATTATAGGAAGCAGCAAAACGCTCAAAAGACCGAATATCCCGATTATGCCCAGCTGTGCTTTTATATGTCCCAAAGAACTTACAACAACTTCGGCGCTGTCCGAAAGTACGCTTCCCAAAACAGGCACAAGATTGCCGATTGTCATTTTTGCAGATTTAACGGCAAAATTGTCAGCTTTTCCCGAAGTTTTCATAAATACAGAAAGAATTGCTGTGAATATTCCGCAAAAAAACGGCAAAGAAATTTTCATTATATTCATAACCGTTTTTTTCAGCGATTCAAATATATCGTTCTCTATCATTGCGGTTGAAACCGATAAAATATAAACAATATACAAGCACGGAAAAAATATTTTATTTATAAGAAGTGAAAATATATTTGACGCGCCAAGTATTATAAATGCGCCTTTTGCGGCGCTTACCGGCATACCCGACATGGCGACGGCTCCGCACATACAGGGTATCGCTGTAAATACAAACGTTCCCAAAGCCTCGCAAACGTTTCTTGCCGTATCCAATATTGTTTCAACTACATTTGACGTTAATATAACGGCGCCGCATATGCACGACAGACTTATAATTTGGTCTATTCCCTTTTCGGTTTGTATGCAGTTTTTCAGAGAAAACAGAATCATTAAGACAATAAGAGACGGTAAATTTCGGGAAATATTTTTAAATTCTTTAAAAAACAAATCAGATGTATAATCCCATACTTCTCTGAAAAACGGTTTTCCCGAAACGGCGGATTCGGCATATGGAGCAAGTTCTCCGGAAAGCTCCGTCATGGTTTGAGTTTCGTTTTCGAGCTGTGCGTAAGCGCATATTGTAAGCAATACAAAAAATACTATTACAGAAATTATTTTTTTCATTATACCGCTCCCCAAATACTGTTCATTATTCTTATAATAAGAGGAAGCGTCATAGCAAAAATAGTTATTTTTGCTCCCAACTCCACTTTTTTTGCTATTCCCGTTTCTCCCGTGTCGGCTATAACCGAGCAAAAATATTCCGCTACAATTCCGACGGCGCATATTTTCAAAACCTCGGAAATAACCTCGGAATCTATATTTGAATTTAAAAAAAGCGTTTTTACATTCATAACAGCATAAGAAAGTGCGTCCGATACCAAAAAGAAAATTACAAGCCCTGCCGAAATAGAGATTATAAGTGAAAAAACGGGCGATTCCTTTTTCAAAATGAGTGCGCAGACCGTTCCCGTAATACCGATCAGAATAATTTTTTCCATTATTTCCATAGCTAAAAACCAAACACGCTTCGTATAGTGTCAAAAAGCGAAGCGATTTCATTCACAATAACGGCAAGCACCACAATAAGCCCTGCAAGCGTAACCATTGTCGCTTGTTCTTCCCTGCCCGATTTTGTAAGAAGCTGATTTAATATTGTTACAATTATACCTATTGCGGCAATTTTAAAAATTAGTTCAACGTTCATAAAAATCTCCATTTCTTGCCCTGCATCGGCACAAACAGTGATGAAAATCTCTTAAATCTTCATTCCGTTATATAAGAATTATCACCGTAACAGCGCTAACGGCAAATGCAAGCGCACCTGCGGTTTTACACTTTCCCTCCGATACTTTTCTTTGAATTTCTATTTGTTCCTCCAGCTGTTTTATTGTTATATCTCGGCGCATTTTAACCGTTTCCTTATCCGATACCGCCGCCGCAGTGAAAAATTCCGCAACAGCCCGTTTAGCGTTTTTGCCGATATCGTTTTTTCCGATTGCTCTAACGAGAGCTTCACGCTCTGAGATTCCTTTTTTGTCATTGCAGTTTACAAGAAAATTTTCGATTATTTTGTCTGCAAACGGCGAAATTTTATGTAAAAGCAACTCTGCGGAAATTTTAAACGGCATCTTAAGCTCAATAAAATTAACATAAAAAAGATTTATAAAAAGTGAAATATCTTCATATTTTTTTACATAGTTTTCGTCTTTTTCCACATAGTTTTCATAAAAAATTCGTGCCGCCAAAAATACGGCGCATATTCCCGCAAGCTTAATCATTTATATCACCTGCCGATAGTATTTTGCACGTTCGCTTTGTTTTATCAATAAATATGCAATACTCAAAAACTTTTTTTTGGAGCAGTCTCGGTATCGTTTTTTTAATATCGGAAACATTTTCTCCGTGAACGGACGCAATAACCGATACGCCCGAGTATCCGCACTTAAAAACAGCGTTTTCGTCATCATTTCCGCCTATTTCGTCAAGAATGATTACGTCGGGCGACATACTGCGAAGCGCGCGAATTATTCCGTCGGGCTTTGAATAACCGTTTAAAACGTCCGTTCTTTTGCCTATATCATTTTGCGGCTCTCCCATATACATCGCAGAAATTTCATTTCTTTCATCAATTACCGAAACACGGCATTTTTTCACATTATCGGAAATAAGTCTTGTCAAATCCCGAAGCAGAGTGGTTTTTCCGCCGTTTGGGGGCGATACAATCAACGTATTTGCTATTTTTCCGTTTTGTACGATTTTTGCATATACTCCCTCTCCTATTCCCTTCATTTCATGCGCTATTCTTATATTAATATATGAAATATCCTTAACGGCTTTTATTTTGCCGTTGTCATAT
>ERZ779725.653-NODE-653-length-21680-cov-3.431121_pt1 | contig 21680 bp, 17 predicted proteins | sample MGYA00511890_ERZ779725 | MGnify/ENA primary metagenome ERZ779725 (study PRJEB29588, sample SAMEA2148549) | human gut metagenome | biome: human gut; feature: human-associated habitat; material: faeces | place: Denmark | collected 2008/2010 ...
ACGTTTTTAAAAGGATGCCGGAGGACGACCACGGGTTCTGCAAATACGCCGTTGCTAAACAAATTGAGCATTTGCCAAATTTTATCGACTTGGCAGTTTTCGGCATATTCGGCAAATACGAGGACTACTCAATCAGATTCATATCCAATGCGATATGCAAGGCGGTTTTCGGGCTTCCGATTACCCTGCGCCAAAACAGGCGTTTCAGCTACCTGTTTGTGGACGACCTATTCCCGATTATCGACGCTGTTCTGTCGGGAGACTGCAAACATAAGATGTACAACGCCGTTCCCAACGGTTATGCGGAGCTCTCGGGCATAGCGCGCCTTGTATCTGAAATGTTTGGGGGAGTGCCTGTAAAAATTGCGGCAGACGGCTACGGGCCCGACTATTACGGAGATAATTCAAGGCTTCTTTCGGAATTCCCGGAAATAAAATTCACCCCGCTCGAAACGGCGGTGGAAAAACTTGCAAAATATTACCGCGACAACTCGGATAAAATAGACCAATCCCTTCTAAAATTTGACAAGTAAAATTATGATAAAAGCATCAGACTACATAGCCCAAAGATTGAGAGATTTTTACGGCATAAAAGACGTCTTCCTAATCACCGGAGGAGGAGCGATGCATTTAAACAACGCAATCGGCACGAGAATTCCGTACATATCCAACCACCACGAGCAGGCTTGCGCCATTGCCGCGGAAGGCTATGCGCGCTCTTGCGGGAAACTCGCCGTAGTAAACGTCACAACAGGCCCCGGCGGGCTAAACTGCCTAAACGGCGTATTCGGGCAATGGACTGATTCCGTTCCCGTGCTTTATATTTCAGGACAGGTAAAATTTGTGACGACGCTCGCATCGTGCCCAGAGCTCCCACTGAGGCAGCTCGGCGACCAGGAAGTCGATATCATACCATCCGTAAAGCATCTGACAAAGTACGCCGCAATGATAAAAGATCCCCTCGACGTAAAATACCATCTCGACAGGGCTATTTACGAGGCTACCCACGGCAGATTCGGACCCGTGTGGCTCGACGTTCCGATGAACGTGCAAACCGCAATGATAGACGAGTCGGCTCTAAGGGAATTCGTGCCGCCGGCGCCGCCAGTGTACGACTTAAAAATCGAAGAAGTTGCAAGCCGCCTCGCCGCGGCAAAGCGCCCGCTCATCGTCGCGGGGCATGGCATAAGGCTCGCGGGGCAAGTTGAGAACCTCGCAAAATTCTCGGAAAAGTCGGAAATTCCAATCGCGACAACTTTCAACGGATACGATGTCCTTCCCACCGACGATAAAAACGCGGTAGGCAGAATCGGGACAGCCGGCCAGCGCGCGGCAAACTTCATACTACAAAATTCCGACTGCGTGCTGTTTCTTGGCACGCGAAACAATGTAAGGCAAGTTAGCTACAACTGGGAAAATTTTGCAAAGCGCGCCTACAAAATAGTGGTAGATATCGATCCCGCCGAGCCCCAAACGCCCCTCGTAAAGCCCGACCTGCCAATTTGCGCAGATCTTAAAGATTTCTTTCCGGCACTCGCCGAGCGCCTCGGCGCCTTCAAAGCCGATAAAAAATGGCTCGACTACTCCAAAAATTTGCGCGCCAAATACGCCTTTGAAAACGTCCCTGAATACAGACAGGAAAAGGGCGCGCCGGTAAATGTCTATAATCTAACACACACTTTGACGGCTGTGGCAGACCCCGAAGATATTTTTGTGGTGGCAAACGGCTCGCCCTGCATATGCACTTGCCAATGCGCTGTGACAAAAAAAGGCCAGAGAATGTTCCTAAATTCAGGCGACGCCTCAATGGGCTACGATTTGCCGGCGGCAATAGGCGCGGCCGTCGCCAATCCAGACAAAAAAATAATATGCTATACGGGCGACGGCTCCATAATGATGAACATTCAGGAGCTGCAAACCATAAAAACCCACAACCTGCCGATTCGGATTTTTATCATAAGAAACGACGGATACTCCTCCATAAAACAAACCCACAAAAACTTCTTCAACGCAAATTATGTCGGCTGCAATGCGGCAAGCGGCGTGGAAACTCCGGACTTCTGCAAGGTCGCGAACGCTTTCGGCATAGATGCGGAAAGGATTGAAAACGCAGACAACCTCGAAGAAAAAATTAGAACCATTCTAAAAAAACGCGGTCCGTATGTATGCGAGATTGTATGCCAAAACGACTATATGTTCTCTCCAAAGCTGTCAGCTAAACAGATGCCGGACGGAACAATAGTGTCTCCATCGCTCGAAGACATGTATCCTTTCCTCGACAGAAAGGAATTTGAGTCGAACATGATAAAATAACAGCGGCAAATCCGTTGTATAACCATCATATGAAAAACCCTCCTACAGTATCGGTGTTTGTGCCGTATTACAACGACAGAAATTTTCTGCCTCAGTGCATAGAATCCATACTCGCCCAGACTTTTAAAGACTTTGAACTGGTGCTTCTAAACCACGCGACAACCGACGATTGCCGCCGCATTGCCCATTCGTTCGACGACCCGCGCATTGTCCACATAGATATGCCGTCCAATCTGGGGGCGGGCTCCGGAATGCTGATTCTCGAATTTTTAAAGGCGGCTTCCGGAAAATTCGCAAAACTTTTTTGCGCGGACGATTTGATGCGCCCGGACTGCCTCGAAAAACTTGTGGGCTACATGCTAAAACACCCCGAAACCGACGTCGCTTTTGGGGATATGGAATATGTTGACGCAAAAGGAAATAGCTTGGGGACAAGATGGTCTTTGCGCCGTCCGCACTTTGAATTTGGAAAGCCGCCGGAGGATTCTTTACACTTATTGTTCGATAGCATTAGCTTTCTCCCGTACCCGTGTTCCATAGCAAAAACCGATGTCCTAAGGAAGGCGGAGATAGACAAGTCTATGATTATGCTGCTCGACGTCTCTCTGTGGGCAAACCTTATTATAGACGGGGCAAAAATCGACCTGATTCCTGAGCTTATTGTCAATTACAGAATCCACGGAAAGCAGACTTCCGCCGTAAAAAATGAATCTCTCTCGGCGAGGAGATATTATTTTGAGGCGTTAAAGTATTACGATATTTTCTACCGCATAAGAAGTGTAAAGCTAATAAAGGCAATCTGCCCCGAATCCCCTTTCGCGGAAAAACTCAACGCCGAAGAAAAACGTCCGGAAATATTTAAATTCATAATAGCCCACCACTGTCTTAAATCCCCAAACAAAGCGTGCGCCGCCAACGGATACGCCCATATGCACGACCTTATGCAGGACGACAACGCCCGAAAATCAATATCCGGCGAATTTAATTTTGGCATACGCGAATTTAGGGAAATATACTCAAACTCAGTCCTATTCCCAAACTCGCCAAAACAAGTAGGTTTTTGGGAATTATTATATTTATTGTTGCGCCGCCTCTGGATTATCGTAACCTTCAAAGAAGTAAAGCGTAAATGGAGAAGGCGAAAGATGCTATCGTTATAGGCGCGCCGTTTTCTCCCAAACGCGCTTAGCCCATACGATAATGCCGGCACTCCGCAACTTTAAGCCATTTTTTGTCAACAGCAACCTGTCCATCGGGAATATTCGATGCACAGACGCTGATGGATTGTTGCGCGACGCGGCGGGCAATACGGGAAACTCTTACATTACTTATTCTTTAATAAAAAGTACAGTTGGGGCCATATCAGGCATATCACACATTCCCAATATATATGAATACGATTTTAAAAACGCCGACCGCGATGCCGAAAAGGTAAAAGGCGAGTGCACGCACGTCTTCCTAATTTTGCAGGACCAAATACGGATTGAGGAATCGTACAATTTGAAGCTGCCCTACGAAGGCATAATCTCACTGCTAAAAAAATGCGGGAAGCCCGTCGTAGTTGCGGGGCTTGGGGCAAATTCTTTTTCCGGCTTTGACCCCAATTTTCATAAAATGCTAAATCCTCAGCTTGTGAGATTTCTCGGAGAGCTTTCCGACTTATGCCCAAATATCGCAATCCGCGGGGAATTTACCTCGGAAGTTCTCAATAAGCTTGGAATCCGCAACACCCAGATAATAGGCTGCCCGTCGTTTTTTGAGACAGGCCCGAATAGGGTCGTAAAAAAACCCGATTTTCAAAACATAAAACCGGTGCTCACAAGCCCGCTCGCCTCGACAGCGGAAAATCTTTCGGCGGTAATGCAGGATCTCATGGAAAGAGACATCATAAACCTTTCGGTGTTTGGTATCATTCCCCAAAGATACCGCAAGTGCGACTACAAAAGAGCCTTGCGTGGCGACTTGGGAATATTCTTGAATCCCGAAAAATGGAAGGCGTTTTTGCGCCGGTTCAACTTTGCGCTCGGCCCGCGCTTGCACGGTTCAATCGCCGCAATAAACGCGGGATTGCCTGCGCTTTGCACTAATGCGGACTCCCGCGCGACAGAAATGTGCAAATTTCTAAAAATCCCCCATGCACTCGCAGACCTTCGCAACTACGAAAATCCAATAACACCCGCAGAATTTCCCTCCCACCTAAAAAAAGCGTATGAGGCATGCGATATCGACGCAATGAACGCAGCCTACCCCGCCCTTTTCGAGAACTACAAGAATTTTATAGAATCGCACGGCATCGTGCTAAAAAGCGGGGAATGTATGAACGCCGATATGTTAACCGACGTCAAAATGTGCGGAAAGGTTGAACTGTCCCTGCGCAGGATAATCAATAAAATCTCCAACTCCGTCAGAAAAAGACTAAAATTGCCCGGAATAAAAAAGACTCCATAGCCGTAGAATGAATCTTCCTGAAAAAATATCCGCAAAAGATGTGGAAGTTTGCGTGCTCACCTTTAACAGGTGCGCCCTTCTTAAACAGGCTTTGGAAAGCCTCGCCGGGCAAACAGCTGCCGGGTTTCTCGTGTCGGTTTACGACAACGCAAGCTCGGACGCCACTCCCGAAGTCGTCGAAGCAGCAAAAAAATCTTTTGGCGAAAACCTAAAATATGTGCGCCATTCAGAAAATATAGGCGCAGACGCCAACTTCCACGCGGCTCTCGACGGCGCTTCCCGCAAATACACAATGTTTATGCACGACGACGATATCGCCAACCCGAACTATTTGGAGTACGCGATAGAAGCCATAAACATTTTCGGGAATGTCGCGCTACTTGCCTCGGACTACACTTGCGTAAAACTGCCACCCGACTCGGCTGTTAAATTTAACCGCCCCCAAAAGAAGGCGCTCGTATTCAACAATCAAGAAGAGTTTGCCGCATACATATTCTGCGACGGTAGAGCTTCATACTCCTCAGCCATATACCGCACGGAGGATCTGCGCAAGTTTAACCGCCCCAATATCTACGGGAAAATCGGAGACACTCCCGTCATGATAGACACTTCCCGCGGCGGAAAAACTGTCATACTCGCTGACAAAAACCTGTATTTTTACCGAATCCACCCCAATCAAGATTCCCGCAATGCCTCAAATGGTCCATTGAGAACGGAAATTGTAAACCGCAACCTCCTGTTCAAGGATATTCTCGCAAATGGAACATTCTGGCATAGAGCGGCTTACTTTATCTCATATGCGGAATGGCTCGCGCGGCATATAAGATTTGCCGGGGCAAATGAAAGCCAGAAAAGAGCTTTTCTAAAATCCCTCACGCAAGATGAAAGCGCAGGGGAAATGTCAAAGATATATTCAATCGCAGGGCTTGGGGAAATCGTGCGCGGTTTAGTTAGGATTTTAAGAATGTCGCGCTTTATTATCTGGAGACCAAGAAGATTCTGACAAAAAATAATAGGCGCAGAAAACCTCTTCTGCGCCCTATTCTCCAATCACATTTAGGAGCAAAAAACCCTATTTGCTCTTAGTTGAGCGATGCGCGCCCTTGCGGAAAATCCTGTCGTAATTATCCACATATTTTTGTATATTCGCCCCGCGGCGGATAACTTCGCCCTTGCCGCATTCGCGGCTCTCTTTTTTAGTTTCGTTCTCTTTCATTGCAATTCTCCAATATATAAAAAAGTCTTATTTATTACCGTCATCGTAAAAGTCAAGTCGCCTTTAAGTTAAAATAAATTTTTACCTACATATTAGCTTAGAAGTTAAGATAACTGCACCGCAAAGAATTACCTGCCATTAATGAATGGGCATATCCACAGTAATCTCGCTATTTTCAATAACCTAAACACTATTCAATTCCAGTATAACAATATGGTTGCCAGCATTGAATAAGAAGAATTTTGATTTGCCTATTTCCGCATAATCCATTTCATTTTCCTATAAATGCCCAAAAACGCCGAAAATTTATGTGTCGATCTCGACGGGACTCTCATACGCTCGGATTCCCTGTGGGAGCTTATACTCAGGGCGCTTCGGCATAACCCCCTTTACATTCTTTTAATCCCTATTCTCCTATTAAAGGGAAAATGCTTTCTAAAACGCAGGCTTTCGGAAAAATTCGGGAAATTTATAAAAAACCTCCCATTCAATAGCGATGTAATTTCATATATTGTAAAACGGAAAAAGTCCGGAGACAAAATATGGCTCGTGACGGCGTGCAACGAACACCTCGCAAAATCAATAGCCGAAAAAACCGGACTTTTCGACGGAGTCTACGGTTCGTCTGAAAGTATAAACCTCAGAGGGGAAAGAAAGGCGGCATTTTGCGAATCCACTTTCGGTGCCGGCAATTTTGATTACATAGGCGATTCGCTCGCCGATTTGCCCGTCTGGGAAAAATCCTCCACTCCAATAATTGTTGGCAGCAAAAATTTCGTCAAAAAAATACAGGACAAACTCGGCAAAAAAGTAGTCGCCATAGGAAGCGGAGCGGAAATTTCTTTAAAAAACTCCATTAAAGCCGCACGAATCTACCAATGGGTAAAAAATACCCTCATATTTGTAGCTCTGATTTCAAGCCACCGGTATTTTATTTGGGGCGACGTAAAAAATTCAATAATGGCATTTTTTGCATTCTGTTTCTGCACATCGGCTTTGTATATTCTAAACGACCTTCTCGACATCGAGTCAGACAGGGCACATCCAAACAAACGCAATAGGCCTTTCGCGGCGGGTTCGCTACAAATATATTTTGGATTCTCACTAATGGCGATATTTGCATTCGCATCTATTTGTGTGTGCGCAAGTCTCCCTTACGACTTCGCTATAATAGTATTTGCATATGCTGCTATCACCATGGGATACTCGTTCGTATTTAAGCGGATTCCATTTATAGATGTTGCGGTTTTATCAGGGCTCTACTACATGAGAATTTTTGGAGGGTGTGTCGTTATCGACTGCAAAATATCGTATTGGCTTTCGCTATTTTCCATTTTCATATTCCTCGGGTTGGCATTATTAAAAAGATACATAGAACTATCGGAAAGCTCGGATACTGCAAAGATAAGAGGATATACTCAAAGTCATTTCAAGTTTGTAAAGCTTGCCGGGATAGCTTCGTGCGCTTTATCGCTTTTAGTTTTCGCAATCTACACTCAAAGGGGCGCAAAAATATACTATGAGTATCCCAATATGCTCTTGCTTGGCATCATTCCAATTGGACATTTTCTATATAAAATATGGAAAGACGCAAGCCGCGGGCTTGTTGATTCTGACCCAATTGTATATTCTTTCAGAAAAAAATCGAACTACGCTTTGATAGTATTTTTTATTGTAATATTCATCTTAGCAAAACCCTTTTAAGATGTCAAAAAATTTAAAAAAAATAACAATCGCGATAGTTGCGTCGCTATTTGCATTGCAACTCGCGCTGATTTTTGCCACTTCTGGATTCTCCCCGTCGGACGACCAACAAGCTTATTTAGACTATGCATTGGCATCGGCAACAAGAGGCGAATGGTTCCCGGCAGAACGCAACTTAATAGACGATATCTTTTTCGCGCCGGGATATATAAATTTTTTATTGCTATACCATAGGATATTCGGAACTTTTTCTGGATTTGGATTCGTAAACTTTATAATGTCAGCAGCAATACTTGCTGCAATATATTCAATCTCGAAAAAGTTCTTTGGAATCTGCGCCGCATGCGGAACTGCTATAATATATGCAGCAACATACAGCAACTGGTTCTCTCCCATAGGATATTTCTCTGAAATTCCTTTCGTGTTTTTCGTTACGCTTGCGCTCGCTTCCGCATTATTACCACGCACTAAGTGGGCTAACTATATACTTGCCGGAGTGTTAATCGCAGTCGGGAACTGGATTCGTCCACTTGCGCTTGCGTATTTTCTGGGAATAATACTATTTGCAATATCTAAAAAAGAATATGCGAAAACACGAATCGCAGCATTGCTTGCCTCTACATTATTAACTATAGCTGCAATAGGATTCTGGACAAAGTCTAATTGTGGAATATTCGCGTTCCAGTCGGCGACCTCGGGGTTAAACCTTGCCGGCAGCGCAAATAAATACGCTAATGGAGCCGTAGGCTTTGGATTCCAAAAGGACGATTTTTACCATTCCAGAACTCCTGTAAACTATGAGACTATGAATTTTGCCCAAAAGGACGCGCATCTTAGAAAAACAGCAAAAGAATGGATTTTCCAGAATCCCGTAAAATATATTTCACAAATCCCCTTAAAATCTGCATTGCTTCTCGGCCTCGATACTTGGAGCGAGCGCTTTGAAAAAGGCTCGGGTCTGTCTTCAATAAGAAATAAAATTGAATCTGACAAAGCATTCGCATTAAAGTATTTCATCTTGCTACTCTTAAAGAGCCTTATGTATTACGCCGCAATGATATTGTTCGCTATATATATTTTAAAAAATTACAGGGAAATATTATTGCCTCAAAATATAATAATCGTGATTCCATTTTTTGTATTGGCGTTTACCTACCCGTTCATGGTGACAGACAGGTACCACTTCCCAATAATGCCGGTTGTGTGGATATTCGCGGGCGCCGAACTTGTAAGAATTGTGTTTAGGCCCCCAGAGAAAGAGACTTCTCTCGCAAATGAATGCACCAATGCCACCTAAAATTTCTTGACTGAAAATAGACGCAACATATCTTTTTTATTATTTATTCGCTTCTTCGAGATGCTAAAGCGGCTAAATACAACCTAAAATAGATGAGAATCTACAAACAGTTCATAAAAAGGCCGTTGGATATTATTGGGGCGCTTGTCCTAATGATTCTGACATTTCCGCTCTTTGCGCTCGTGTGGATTCTAATAAAAATATTTATGGGTTCCCCTGTAATGCTCCCACAAAAAAGGGCAGGACTGCACGGAAAAATTTTTACCCTTTATAAATTCCGGACTATGTCATTTGAAAAAGACTCTTCCGGCAAACTACTTCCAGACGAAATGAGAATAACAAAGTTGGGAGCCTTCCTGCGCAAGACAAGCCTCGATGAAATCCCCCAATTTTATAATGTACTTAAAGGTGATATGTCGTTTATAGGTCCGCGCCCGTTTATGGAAGACGAAATTAAGGCGTTGAGCGAGAAGTCGTTCAGGCGCCACGACGTATTGCCTGGATTAAGCGGGTTGGCACAAATCTCCGGACGGAATGAAATTTCTGTCGAGGAAAAAATATCAAAAGACCTCGAATACGTCGACAACATATCGTTCCTTCTTGATGCAAAGATATTCATTATTACCCTTATAAAGGTTTTACTTTGCATAGATTCCACGCCTATAAACAAGAATAGATTAGACAATACAAAAAACGCATAGATTCCCATCAAAGCCCCATATAAATACCCCGCGCAACATGCCAATGGAGAGCGAATTGTCAAAAGTTAGCATCATTATACCAACATTAAATAGGGCCTCCTCGTTGGCACGCACTCTTGGATTTATCTCAAAATCATCAATTTTGCCGGACGAAGTAATAATTATAGACCAGTCCCCAATAGATACGGCAGAAAAGATAAAAGAACTGTGCGACTCGCAGAAACTTAAAACAAAATACATTCACATCAGCGAACAGTCTCTGACTAAAGCAAGGAATGTTGGACTTGAATCATGCGAAAACGACATCGTCATATTTATGGATGACGATATTGATATTGGCATAGATACCATAAAAAACATTAAACTTTTATTTAAAGATAATTCGATTTCCCTAGTCGGCGGTATTGATAGCGGATCTTCACCTAAAGAACTCTCCTTGCCGAGCCTTATCTTTTTTAGGTCGTCTTTCTTTAAAAGATACAAGGGCCACGTATCAATGGCAGGATACGGAGTTTTCCCGCAAAATCCCCAGGGGGAAACCCCGACCGAATGGGCAATGGGATTTTTCTTTTCTATAAGAAAAAGCCTGGCGCAAAAATGGGGATTGAAATTTGACGAGAACTTAAAGTATTACGCATACGCCGAGGATTTAGATTTCACATATAGATATTTCCTAAAATCAAGAGAGGAAAATCTTAAATGCATAATGAGCACGGCTGCAACCGTATTGCACAATGTATCAAAAGAATACAGGCTTCCCTCTCGGCAAAGAACGTTTATGGAAATATGCCATAGAAGATATGTAATGGCAAAGCATGGGAACACGATACTTAGACAGCTCATAATGTTATGGTCAGATATCGGCGCGGCCTTGATGCGGGCCAAACGGGGCGAACCGACGTCTGACGTATTTAAGGCGATTGCATTTGCAATAAAATATAGGCGCGATATAAAAAAAGGAGTGTTTCATTACGATAAGTTTATGTAATTCCACTAAAAATCCTATGCCAGACATTTTAAACAGATCGCATTTAGAAAATATAGCAAAAGGCCTACTCTTATTGCAAATATTCCTCATTACGTGGCTATGCTCGGGGACACGGGTAGAGCATTTAATACCCATGTTTATAGTTTCTTTTTTATTATACACATTTGTTACTATTACAAAACTACCAGTCAATAAAACACCTTTTGAAAAAACGCTTTTTATTTCCTCAATATTATTTATACTTCTTGCGCTTATTCAATACGCAAACCCTTCGGCGGAAGTCGTCGTAGGGGAAAAATTTACCTATATAAAAAATCTAAACTACATTGAATTTTTGCCAACTTCAGTAAAGGCGGAATTCCATAGAGGAAACCCACTATTTTCATTGTGTGTTCTTCTAACATCATTTTTAACAACTATAAGCGCGCTTGCATTATTCAATGATCGCAACTTTGCAAAGACTGCCATTGCAACATTCGCCTTAAATACGACCGCAATGGGCGGATTTGCAATATTCCAGAAACTTTCCGGATTTGCCTCTCCGTACAACCTTTTCGACTCCACAACAACATACTACGGAACATTTTTCTTATCCAATGCAGCCGGAGCGTTTCTAAATATGGGCATGGCCGCATCTATTGGAGGATTCGCCATATATGTCAAGAAATCAGGTGCGACTTACCGTTTAATATCTGCATCTTATGCTCTGTGCATATTTATAACTGGATTTTCAGCGTATTATTCGGGTTCAAGAGGTGCGCAAGTTATCGCTATTGCAATATTTTCCCTTTTTATATTCTATGTTGCCTCCACCACCCTAAGAAATATTTTAAACATAAAAATATTTGCATGGATCTTCACAATTTTAATTATTACAGTTGCTAGCGCTGTAATATTAACCTCAAATATTGAAGGTAAAATATCAGGTGACATAAAATACTCTTTCTCTGGACGCGCAGAATTTTATAAAGCGGGCATTAAGATATTAGGAGAACACCCAATACTTGGAATCGGCGGCGAGTGTTCCAGATATTTTCTTCCGAAAGAGATTATGCCAGCAAAAGACGCCAAGAATTCCCCTCTCTATATACCGGAAAGGCCCCACTCAGACATATTGGAATATGCTATGGAATATGGAATTACCGGAATATCGATACTAGCAATATGCGGACTTGCTTGGATTTACAGCCTTTATAAAAAAATAAAATACTGTACATTTTCAAACTTTGTGTTGGCAGCAGGTGCGCTCTCATGCCTCCTAAATGGTAGTTTTGACATGGAGCTTCATATCACGTCTACGATGGTAGCATTCGGACTTATGTGTTCGTGGTCCCTAGTAAACTTCAAGGAGGCCAGGCATGAAATACGGTAGGTTCATATTTGCCATTATCCTATTTCCTATAACAGTATTTATTCTGTATAGCGCAAAAAACGATCCCGATTTGGATCTCCAGTCAGCACAAAGGATATTCGACGAATGCGTAAACGGTAAGAAACCCGAGACGCTTATACCAGACGATGTTTATTACTTGCCTGACCATTTAAAAAAAGTTTTGAAACAAACGCCTGAATCGGCCGAGTTAGAGCTCTTCAAAGCCTATTGCCGCCTATCCACCTTCAATCCAACATTGATTGATACCCAGCTTATCGAGATTATTGGATTACTTTCCAAAACAAATCATATAAACTATTTCATAGAATTTCTCAAAATGGCAAATTTTTCCGACAACCTCGCTCTTGCCATATATACGTCGTGGGGGAACCCGAATATACGCAACTACTTCACTTGGGATAAGACAGAAAAAATATTTGGTTCAAAATACAGCTTGCTAAAAAACATGTTCAATAGGATTCGAATAGACATGGATAAAGCCTCCTATGCCTATATAGAGAAAAGATTCATCTATGCCGGAACAGACTTCCAAATGCCATGGACAATTCCCCCAAGGCTATACACTGAATACTCGTATCCGGCAATGGCATACATTGCAAAGATGTACAATAATACGACCAAATACGAGCATTACAAACTAAAATCTATATCCCAAGATCAATTATCTAGGATAATGGTCGGCAAATTTGAATATATTGCATTCGCCGCAAAAATATTCTCAGCGGCAGGAGATCCCGCTCTGGCGGTAAGCCTCATAGAAACTCTCCCGCCTTCAAGGAAAAGAAACCTATTATTGAAACGCACATTGAGAACAATATTAAATTCAAAAGGAGGGATTGAAGCCGTAAGAAATTCCTCCTTGATAAAGAGTTTAGAGGTGCTGTAATGCAGTTGCAACTATCCTATAGACACGTTAGGGCCATACATATTTTTCTTTGACTGGTGCATCAACGTTCCGCGTATGGATATCCCTAGCATAAAATAAACTACACTAGTCACAGTCTTTGGCGCAAGGGGGAAAGCCGGCTCGAAAAGACTTACTATATACAAAATTGCCGCCAGATAATACCCTAATTCCCATATGTAAAGCTTTGCATTGGCGTGGCTTGACATCATTCCGTTAAGGATATATTTCATTATATAGAAATATGGGATTAGGAAAGGCAAACCGCCTACAAGCCCAAACATAACTAGTACCCTTAAAATATACATATGCCCTGTTTCAAGATTTCCTACAGAGTATGCGCTTCCAAATAAGGGATTGTTCATGATATATTGTATATTGTCATACATCGTTATCATTCGCCCAGATGAGATAGTATCCAAGTCAGTTCCAACCCTTCCCTGCATAAAAGATGCAAATATAAAAGATCCAATCCCAAAATAATTTACTAGTAATATAAGTGCCGGTATAATAAGCATTCCTATAAAAATAAAAAATATGATCTTCGATGGAGAAAATTTTGTAAATATTTTAATTAAAATATATACAATACACAAAAAAGCAGCAACAAATGCAGCTCTTCCGCGGACCATGAGTATCAACATTAGAAATATAATGGACAACAACAAATATATAAGAGAAAAGAAGCCTTTTTTACCACTCACGCAAAAGAACATCATACCTACGGCGCATACTGCCCAATTTACGCATATCGAATTTTTGTGGGAAACAAGGTAGACATCGCTAATTTCAAACGACACCCCATATGCAATTATAGTCTGAATTCCTACAATCAACGATACTATTGTGTAAACTATAAATGCGATTTTTATATATTTTTCCCTAAAGAAAACCGATGTTCCTATCAATAATACAATTAACATGGATGCCATTATAAAAACGTCGTATATTACAGCATCATAATTTATCACAAGAAACATAGAAGATACCATCACTGACAAAAAGAAAACCGTATTCACAGAAAATCCGAATAACGAAGAACATACATCTCCCACTTTAAATACCGCAACTGCTAAAATAAAAATCATCGAGAAAAATGAAAGGCCTCTGACTTCTGCCGCTACCGCGTCGTATGTATATTCCATACCCATTATATATGGAGAGTACGCGGCAATCATCAGACAGAAGCCTGTGTATGCTATTGCGAGCAACAATGCATTGTCATATCTTTCTTGAATAAAAGTTTTCATAAAAATTATCTATTAAAATATCTTAATTTTTTCTCCTTAATACGACAAATATAGGCCTCAATACTCTTCTTAACTTTCTCTTAAGCATTGACGGCCATTCTAAACACAACCGCCTACAATACAACCCCGATATGCCGTATTTCTCAAAAGCTCTCATGTACTTTACTCTGTTGGGAGATTGCCTAATGGGGGAATTTAACATTTTGTTAAATTTAGCCATTCCTTTATAATCTACCTGCTGACTTTTCAGTGCGCATAGATCTGAAAAAAAATTCTCGCCTCTTTCGGTATTTATCAACGCAAGCGATAATCCCTTTCTAAAATTAAAGATTCCGCCTTTCAACTCCTCAAAATTAGGATGGGCGATCTCGGCTCCCCATGCGTCGCCTATTGTAATGTCGGAAACGCGCTCCGGGCGCGCATACGGGCATTTGAAACAAGAATCTCTTGTGATATCCCCACCCTTCAGGAATAAGTCAAAATATGCAATGTTTTCATAGGACTTGCAATAGGATTTCCCATTACCCAATTTAAAACTACACATAAAAGTACTCCAAGTCCCCCCAACTATGCTTTTATCCCTAAAACAGAAAGACTTTACCTTCGATTTATACTTTTTTTCTATCCGCAACAGCTCCGATTGGAACATCTTGAGGTTTGGAACCCCGTGGCAGATTAAATCGGTAGTGTATAAGTTGTCGTATGGTTTTCCCAGGTAGCTGTATAGCCCCGATATATGGCAGGGCGTGCCCGAGAATAGCACAAGCCTGCCTTTGTCTAGAAAACCTTTTGCCTTTTTGTAAGCAAACCCCATTTCACTCTGGACATATTTCGAACCGCTTAACTTTGGCAATTCTTCAATATTATCCACTGCTATTGTAGTCGGAACAAGTCCGTCTTTATTTTCCGTATATGCGCAGCCGAATACCACGCCCCCTCTTTCTATGATTTTTTCCGCCATCGCCCTGAATGCTCCTCCGGAAGTAGAAAGAGCAAGAGTATTTTCATCTTTAAGCTGGCAAATGTACGCCGCACGCGGATAGGCAAGCTCTGGATTCTCGAATTTGCAGACTTTTAGGCACAGCCCGCATTCTATGCATTTTGAGGTGTCTATATGGGGAAATTTAAATCCGGCGGGGTCTTCCCGCATCTCAATCGCGCCTTTTGGGCAGACATTCATGCACGCGCCACACCCACAGCACGAATACGAGTCTTTTACGAGATCTATCATTTTACTATATCCAATGCTTTTTTAAGGAATAATTTCGATTTTTCTATATGTGGAACGAGATTGCTGTCGACTTTCTTAAAGTCAATACTTTCGTAAATATTAACAGAATCGCAGTTGCTTGCGTTCAATATTCTGTTTTGTAATCCGGCAATATTCAGCAAGTTAGGGATTCGAGTCCACGAACCGCGCTCTCCGGCACTTTCCGCATGTGAAAACGCCCAGAATTTTCTATGGTAAATCAGCGAGAAACTAACGGCGTGAAACGAATCCGTGACTACATATTCCGCGTTCGATATCAACCCGAGAAAGTCTTGAGGGCCGGCGTCGAAGCGCGTTTTAAATCCGCTAAAAACATCGCGCAGATTTTTTATTATAACAATAGCAGCCAATCCAGTCTCGCGAGCGAGCCTCTTTGCGAAGCTCCTCATTCCGGCGACATCCCCTATAAAATAACATAAAATGTATTTCCCGCGACTCGTCGGCATGACGGAGATTTCGTTCCAGCAACTTTCCGGCAGCAAGAATACCGGATCTAAGACGCATTCTACATCGCGGCCGCACAATTCTCCAAGATAAACGGCAGATATAGTCTCCCTCACTGAAAGCGCGTCGTAATTTTTAATATCCTGCCTGATAAGTTCCTTTTCTGCATTTGTGAAATCTAGGCGACCAAGACTCGGCGCATAAGCGATTTTTTTTGCGTTATCATTAAAAGTCAGAAAATAGTTCTCGTCAAAATCCGCGCATTTCAAATTCCATATCTGGTCGCTTCCGGATATCAAATGCGTATATCTTTTAGAATCCTCCGATAATGCGCAAATGTCGGATTCTCCGTATGGCCTTGTTGATAAGTTAAGTTTAGTCCTTACAAATTCCTCAAATTTTTCATATTTTCGCCTCAGCGCAAATATGTTTGCAAGCGTATGGATATCGCGCAAAACTGATTTTATATTTTTTGGACATTCAAACAATCTATAAATTTTCTTTTGCGCGCGATTTTGATAGTCAATCACTTCCACATTATCTTCTCCAAATTCCCCTCTCAAAAATCGGCTTAGCGCGTACGCCTGCAAAACTGAACCGTAATTTACGGCTCTATGGAATGTAATAATGCCTATTTTCATCTGTACTTGTAAAATATTAAACCGCCTAAAAGCCGAATCAAGTCAATTGTGCCGCATACATACGCAGCGGAATTTCACTGCGGCAGAGCTTATGAAATTTTTCTTTTGAGTATGCGACAACCCGAATAAAAAAATCGACACCCCGGCGCCTAACGCGGACAAAAAGCAAACACATACGCTTTCAAGCCATCCTCCACTTATAAAATATTTGGAAATTGCCGCCACGCCGCATGCAAACATTGCCGCTCCAAACGACGGCAGTATCACTGAAACTATATATCGTGAAAACGATACCCCAACTACTACTTTTGCTATCCCAAGCCTCGCCAGCAAAGATATCGCGCCCAAGAAAATCCCGACTGCCATCGCGCTTTCAGGCGGATATCCATTCTTAAAACATATATATGCCAACGGGAAATTGCAGCATAATAACAATCCAACAGTTATTTGGTAAATGGCAATTCTGCCGCTCGCTTGCATTATTGTCATCAGCGGAAACGAAAATACGTCTATTAAAAGCTGAATTATCACAAGCCTCGTAAATACCACTCCGTATTCGGGCACTTCTTTCAGCCATATTTTTAGTACGAATTCAGTTTCTGCAAGCAATGGAACCGCAAAGATTAAAACAAGAAAAAAACCTAACCGCGAGGCATTCAACGTCAACTTGCGGCACTGTTCCAGATTTCCTTCGGCCCAATATTTTACAATTTGCGGATTTGTCGCCAAAAGGAAATTTGTCGTAAAACTCGAAACCCCTCCCGATACTTGCACGGCGATAGCCCTTGCAGCGTTTACAGCCGCTCCGAAAAAATTGTTCAACAGAATGCTCACAAGCGTGTTGCTAAATAGCCACGCAATCCCTCCCCATATATTCCAAGCCCCGAATAAAAATATTTCCTTAAACATCTTCCAATCCCAAAAGAATGCAGGGCGCGCCTCTTTATATTTTGAGATGTCATAGGCGCAATACAGCGACAGTTTTACAAACATAACTGCCGCCAACAACACTCCGTAAAAAGAAATTCTGTCAAAAAAATCCAAATACAGCAAATAGACGATTGACAGCTTCAATACCGCATCCAAGACGCTTATTACAGAGTACACCTTCATATTCTCGCGAGATATGATTAGAGCCTCGTAAGGGATTAAAAATACCCCTATTAGAAATGTCGCAACTGTATATTGAAAAAATTCAAAGGCAGACTTCTCCATTCCTGCGGGGATATCCAGCATGTTTTCAAGTACCCAAACGCCGACAGTCTCAGACAATATAAATAGCGCAAGCACAATACTCACATACATAACTTGAACTAGATTGAACGTATTTTTCAGGGCGCGGAAATTACCCCTCCCGATTTCGTAGTTAAAAAATCGGGTGATTGACGTAGTCATCGAGGATGCGAAAAAAGAAAATAACGAAACGACACCGCCTATGACATTTACAAGCCCGTAGTCACGCTCCCCCAAGGCTAGCAATAATTCCCTTGTCGTAAAAAAGTTAATACCCATCACAAACGCCATACGCACATACAGCATCAGCGTATTTGTGAGAATCCTGCGGTTGTTTTGTCGAATAATGCCTGGGTCAGAAATTTCCATATTTTTCTTAAATATAGCAATTTATCTGATATGCACATATCCCGGCAAAATCAATATTTCTAATATTTCGGGATATCTTATCGTACAACCGAATATCGCGAATGCGTTCTATTGCGCGAACCAACCCATCTGGCTCGCCAAATGAAAATATTACTCCCGTCTCTCCGTCTTTTGCTACTTCTGCGTTGCAACCGACATTTTCACTTGTGATTACAGGGATACCATTGTTCAAGGCTTCCTCGACTACAAGGCCCCATGGTTCGCTATAAGATGGCAGGATTAACACATCGCTTTTTCTATAATATTCTGGGAGTTTTGCATTGTCTACCGCGCCTGTGAAAACCACATTCTTAGGGGCGATACTACGCAATTTTTTGTTTAACTCGCCAAATCCTACCATTGTAAGCGTACAGTCGGGGAATTTTTCAAACGCCTTTACGAGATTTTCGAGATTTTTGCACGGTATAAACCTTCCAACATAAATGAAATTTTTAACTTCCGCTTTTGGTTTAAACGGCGGAGTTTCCACAACATTGTATATACCAACCCCCCTCGTTACTATAACATCTCCCTTATAGCCGAGCGCGTCCAATAATTTCTTATGCATTTGTCCAGACGCATAAACTTTCGATATTCTGCTTAAAAATATGCGCTTTAAAATTCCCTTAATGCCGTTTGTTGACGATTCTGAAACGCTTGATTCCAACGCAAGCGCGTTTTTTCTTCTGGGTGACAGAAGCATGCAAATCCATGCCAAAATTGAATCCCAGCCGCCGACAACTATAGTTTTGTATTTTAATAAAAAAACTATCCTCGCCATCCAAAATATTTTCGATAAAAAATTTCGCCCGTCCAGTTTTATATAGTCAAAATTCATCTGCCCTTTATAGAAGTCGGCATTGCGCGTAGAATCTCCGCTTTCTGTAAATACCGCGAGCACCCGTTGTCTCTTATTTATCTCATTGTATAGATTTATCTTGTAAAATGACGGCAGATTGGTGACAAATATTTTATCATACGATACCATACTCATATTTTTTTATATTTTTGCGGCAGTTTTGTTTTTAGTGTACATTTGACGATCCCGATTTTTATATTGTCACTACACTCTATACTAAGATATCTTTCAAGTTTAAAGAAAATGAATCTCCTACAAATAAATACAGTTGGGAATATCGGTTCTACCGGAAGAATCGCAGAGCAAATCGGGATAGAGGCAATGCGCAAAGACTGGAAAAGCTATATCGCGTGCGCGAGGGCGGCGCAGAGCAAGTCTGAAATTATCCGCATTGGCGCAAAATGGCATAGATATCCAAATGTACTATGGACCCGCATTTTCGACTCCGACAGCCCTCTCTCAAGAATATCCACTCTCAAATTTATAAACGATATAAAAAAACTTTCTCCGGACATTATCCACCTTCACAATCTCCACGGATACTATCTCCATGTACCAACACTATTGGAATTTCTCGGAGAATACAATAGGCCGGTTGTATGGACTCTTCACGATTGCTGGCCATTTACGGGGCATTGTTCACATTTCGATTTTTGCGGTTGCTATAAATGGAAGACTTTATGCTATAAATGCCCCCAAAAAATGGAATACCCTGCCTCATGGATATTTGACCACTCTAAGAAAAATCATCAGATAAAAATACGCCTTATTTCAAATATTAAAAATATCGCATTTGTTGTAGTATCCAATTGGCTCGGCGATATGTTAAGACTCTCCAGATTGCCGTCTACAAACATTCATGTTATACGCAACGGAATTAATCTAGATACATTCTCCACCGATGCTTCTGCTTTAAATAATTATTCCAATATAGACAAAAGCAAAAAAATAGCCTTATTTGCATCAAGCAAATGGACTATAAAAAAGGGATTCCACCTCATACCGGAAATTTCAAAAATGTTGGGAAATTCATTTCAATGTTGCGTTATTGGAACTACAAAGCGTCAGTCCTGCTACCTTAATAATATAGGCATAGCGACAATGGACAATATTCGGAATCCGTCGAATATGGCCTCCATATACAAGATGTCCGACATATTTGTTAATCCGTCGCTTGAAGAGGCTCTATCGCTTGTTAACATGGAGGCAATCGCCTGCGGGACACCCGTGGTTACATTCGCAAGCGGGGGAACCCCAGAAACCGTACCAAACGAAAAAGTAGGGGCAGTCGTCAAGCGCGGCGACATTGACGCCATGGTTTGCCAAATCAAAAAATTCGCCGCACTCGACAAATTGGAGACCGCAAAAATTTGTCGTCAGGCCGCACTCGACAACTTTGACGCAAAGGCCGCTTTCAAAAAATATATAGATTTATACGAGTCTTTGACGTAAAATTACAAAAGCTGTAAAGCTCACTTTTCAGCCGCAGCTGTGCGCTCCGGATTATCGCCGAGAGAATCGAAAAATATCCACTCCAAATTTTCGGGCTCGTCCGCCACGTCCGCCTCAGTCCAGCCGCCACCGAGAGACTTATACAGCATTATTATATACCCTATGAAATCCTTGCGGCTCAACACCTGGTTCTGCGCCGACGACAGCATCGACCTCTGCGCTTCAAGCAAGTCTATAAACTCTATCTCCCCCTGCGTGTACAGCTCGCGCGAGAGCTCAAACGCCTTGCGGTAATTCTCTACCATTCGGTTTAAATGCTCTATCCGCGCGCGCTCCTTTTCGGCAGACACCAATGCGTCCTCCACTTCCTTTATTGCCGTCAGCACTGCGTCCTCCCAGTTTACGCCGGCCTCGCGGGTCAACGCCTCTTGCAACTTTACATTGTAAACGGTCTTGCCCGCTTGAAATATGTTCCATGAGACATTCGGCCCGACCGACCAGCTTCCGTACTGGTTTTGCACTATGTTGCCAATCTTTGGCGCTTCGTACGATATGTTGCCGGTTATGGAAAACTTCGGATAGTAGTCAGCGCGGGCATTGCCTATCTTGGCGGTTGCCGCATGCAGTTTATATTCCGCAGCTATTATGTCCGGCCTCCTTTCTAGCAACTCGGCCGGCACAGATATCGGAATATACTTTTCAAGCGCCGGCAGCGGCCCGACATCTGAAAGCTCCTTTTCAAGAGCGCCCGTCTTCAGCCCCAGCAGATATTCAAGCGCATGCCTCGTAAGCTTTAATTCCCTCTCCAATACGGGCAACTGCGCCGAAGTGCTGTCCACCTGCGCCGCCGCGCGGACTGTGTCGAGCTTCGACACAAACCCGGATTTTTGGCGCGCAAGCGTTGCGCGGTAAGTCCCCTTCTGGGTTTCGAGATTGCTTCTTGTTATCAGAATCTCATGCTGCACGCACCTATATGTAAAGTAGTTTTGCGCAACCTCCGCCGCGACGGATATGCGCGCCGCCGCCTTGTTGGCAATGCCCGACTTGGGGTTGTCGAATACGCAGTTTTCACAGGAGCAGGCCGGGCAGACATTGCGGCAAGCATTGCAGCGGATGCAGCGCGAAAGCTCGCCCTGCCAGAAGGCAAAACGCTCGTCGG
>ERZ779725.661-NODE-661-length-21543-cov-2.223520_pt1 | contig 21543 bp, 18 predicted proteins | sample MGYA00511890_ERZ779725 | MGnify/ENA primary metagenome ERZ779725 (study PRJEB29588, sample SAMEA2148549) | human gut metagenome | biome: human gut; feature: human-associated habitat; material: faeces | place: Denmark | collected 2008/2010 ...
GCACAGGAACTTGGACTTAAGCCTGTTATGTCACTTAAGACAACAGTAAGCACAATCAAGACTTACCCTGCCGGAACAGCAATAAGCTATGGAGGAATATACAAGACTGACAGAAAGACAAGAATGGGAGTTGTTCCTTATGGATATGCTGATGGATATTTCAGATGTCTTTCTAACAGATATGAGCTTATGACAGAAGAAGGTCCTGCTCCACAGAGAGGCAAGATATGTATGGATATGTGCATGATTGATCTTACAGATAAAATGAATGTTGACGTTGGTAGTGAAGTAGAGATATTTGGTAAGGCTAATCCTATTGAGCATATGGCACAGCTTGCAGGAACAATTCCTTATGAGCTTACATGTGCAGTAAGTAAGCGCGTCCCTAGAATGTACATAAAGGATGGCAAAGTTTATGAAAAAGAATTATTGTTAAGAGGATAAATGAATGAAGAAAATATTATGTGTATTAATGTCCTGTTTATTGTTTGTGATGGCAGGATGTAGCGGGCATAGTAAGAATTTGAAATTTGGCGCAGCAGATATAGGCGGAGTATATTATTCAATTGCAAGCACATTTACACAGCTGGCAGATAAAGAGATTGATGGATATACATTTGAAACAAAGACTACTGCTGGTTCGGTTGCTAATTTAAGACTTATATCTGATGGCTATATAGACCTTGCTATTGTCCAGGCAGACCTGTTAAGTGATGCATATAATGCAACTGGTACATTTACTGATAAAAAATACCAGAAGGGGTACAAAGCGGTTGCTTCACTTTATACAGAATGCTGCCAGATTGTTGTAAGGAAAGATTCTGGAATCACAGGTATTGATGACCTGATTAATAAAACTGTAAGTGTCGGTGCATCAGAGTCAGGATCTGAAAAGAATGCAGAGCAGATATTAAAGATGAGTGGAATTACTGACGAGCTTATTAATAAGGTCAATATGGATTATACAGAAGCTGCTGAAAAACTTAAAGCTGGAGAAATTGATGCATTTTTCTGTACAGCAGGAACAAGAACAGAAGTTATTGGACAGTTATCTAAGGAATGTGACATATGTCTTATAAGTCTTGATGACAAATGCATAGACAAGATGTTATCAGCGTATTCTCTCTGTGAAAAATATACTATTCCGGCAGGAACTTATAATGGTCAGGATTCTGATGTGACAACTATTGGTGTTAAGGCAGTTCTGATTGCAAAGCAGTCACTCTCAGACGATGTTATTAAGAATGTGACTAAGACAATATATGAGCATGCTGATGACTTTAAGTATGCTACATCTCTTGATATTTCATTTGATATAAATACGGCGGCTGATGGAGTAGATATTCCGTTCCATTCAGGTGCAGCAGCTTATTATACAGAGCGTGGCATCAATGTTTTGACAGAATAATTCCGTATATCAGGTTAATGCTATAAAGAATGGAGAAATTTAATGAAGGTTCAGTTAGATATGTATCAGACATTGGCACTTTCGGTCGTGGTGCTGATGCTTGGACAATTCTTGAAACAGAAAATAAATTTCCTGGAAAAGTTCTGTATTCCATCTCCAGTGGTCGGTGGTTTGATCTTCTCGGTACTGACTTGTATTTTATATAGCACAGGGGTGGTGGAATTTACATTTGATGATACGCTTCGGGAAGTCTGTATGGTATTCTTCTTTACATCGGTGGGATTCCAGGCGAATCTGAAGGTGCTAAAGAGTGGAGGAAAGGCACTTGCAATCTTCCTTGGATTAGTCATTGCCCTGATTTTTATGCAGAATTTACTGGCAGTCGGCGTGTCGCATCTGATCGGGCTTGACTCGCTGGTCGGACTTTGTACCGGCTCCATTCCTATGGTCGGCGGACACGGAACAGCAGGTGCATTTGGCCCGGTGCTTGAGGATTTTAATGTACAGGGGGCAACGACAATCTGTACGGCAGCGGCAACCTTCGGCCTGGTGGCAGGAAGCCTGATCGGTGGACCGATCGGGAAACGTCTGATTGAGAAGAAGCATTTGCTCGATACAATCGTGACAGAGGATGACAGCCTGCTGATCGAGGAAGAAAAGAAGCATGAGAGACATTCGAATATGTATGCCGCAGCTGTGTTTCAGCTGATTCTGGCAGTCGGACTCGGTACGATCATCTCCGAGCTTCTGACGAAGACGGGACTTACATTTCCGATCTATATCGGAGCTATGATCGTCGCGGCGATTGTTCGAAATGTCGGCGAGTATTCCGGAAAATTTGACATCTATATGGGTGAGATCAACAATCTGGGTGGTATCTGTCTGTCGCTTTTCCTTGGAATTGCGATGATCACATTGAAGCTGTGGCAGCTCGCGGAGCTTGCATTACCGCTTATGATCTTGCTCGGGGCACAGCTTCTGCTTATATTCCTGTACACATATTTTGTAGTATTCCGTGTGATGGGAAAGGATTATGACGCGGCAGTGCTTGCGGCCGGAACATGCGGATTCGGTATGGGTGCGACACCGAATGCTATGGCGAACATGCAGGTGCTTTGTGACCGCTATGCGCCATCGGTCAAGGCGTATCTGCTTGTACCGTTGATCGGAAGTTTGTTTGCAGACTTCATTAATAGTCTGGTGATTACGTTGTTCATCAATATTATATAGTGTAGTGAGACGAATATTTGGAAGGAATCCTTATCTTGAAATGAAGATAACGGTTGGAGGAATCGCATGAAGGACAAGAAAGAGAAGAAGGAAAAAACGAAATTCAATCTCGCATTTGATAATCTGGCAATCCCGGAAGTGCATATTGGAGGAAATGCGCATGGTCAAGGCAATGTGGAACATAAGCATCCGGATGCGGACGGAGAGATGGAGGAAGAGGTTGTAACATTTGCGGATGTTGCAATTCCGGAGATCCATATCACAAGATATAAAGAGCTTTCTGATATGATTCACAGTCTGCGCAAGAAGCTCCACGAGAATCCGGAGCCTTCCATGCAGGAAGAAAAGACACAGCATATATTGCAGGAATTTATAAAACGGCATACAACGTTTGAGGTTGTAGATAAAGGCGTGTGGTTTTATGCCGTGAAGAAAGCGGAGAAGGAAAGCGGGAAAGCACCGATTGCGTTCCGGGCGGATATGGATGCGGTATGTGGAAAGGATGGAAAACCGGGACATTACTGCGGACATGATGGGCATAGCAGTATTCTGTGCGGCGTAGCGTTGTATCTTTCAAAGCGGGAAGAATTGCCAGACCGTGATGTGTATCTGATCTTTCAGCCGGGTGAGGAGATTGGCGCGGGCGCGAAGATCTGCAAGGAATTACTTGCGGAAAAGCAGATCGGGGAGATATACGGATTGCACAATATTCCCGGCTATCCGAAGAATCAGGTATTGCTTCGCAAGGGAACATTTGCGTGTGCATCGCCCGGGCTTTCGATTCGCATGACCGGAACACCAAGCCATGCGGCATATCCGGAAGCTGGCAGGAATCCGGCTATTCCGATGGCGAAGCTTCTGCTTGAGATCGAGCGGATTACGAAGGAGATGCAAGTGCGGGAGAATTTCGTGCGTATGACTGTGATCGGGGCGGATGTTGGCAGTGCAAATTATGGCGTATCAGCGTTTGAAGGTACGTTGCGGCTTACGGTGCGCGCAGAGAAAGAAGATGCATTTGACACATATGTGAATGAGATTAAAGCTCTGGCTGCGACACTTGCAGAAGAAAATCAGCTTACTATAGCCATAGAGGAAATCGAGCGGTTTCCTGCAACGGAGAATCACGATGCAAATGTAGATAAGCTGCGTGCGTGTGCAGAGAAATTACAATTTCCTGTGACAGAGCTTGCACAGCCGATGCGCTGGTCGGAGGATTTTGGATATTATCTGCAGGAAGTGCCGGGGGCATTCTTCGGTGTAGGCGATGGCGAAGACCATGCACAGCTTCATACAGCGGAGTATGAATTCCCGGATGAGATTATGAAGACCGCGGTTGCAATGCTTGTGGGATTGATATAGGAAAGAAGAATAAAACCATGAATATCGAAGTAAGAGCATATACAGACAATGACATCGAGGCGATGGTGACGATCTGGAACCAGGTTGTCGAAGATGGCGTGGCATTTCCGCAGGAGGAATGTCTGACACCGGAGTCAGGAACAGCATTTTTCGCAGAGCAGACATATTGCGGAGTCGCGGAGGATATGGACACAGGCAGAATCTACGGCATGTATATCCTACATCCAAACAATGTAGGAAGATGCGGACACATCTGCAATGCCAGCTATGCGGTCGACCGGGAATCGAGAGGATTGCATATCGGCGAGAAGCTGGTGTCTGACTGTCTGGCGCAGGGCAAGGCACATGGTTACCGTGTCTTACAGTTCAATGCGGTTGTCGCAAGTAATGTGCATGCACGACATCTGTATGAGCGTCTTGGATTCAAACAGCTCGGCACGATACCGGGTGGCTTCCGCATGAAGGATGGAAGTTATGAAGATATCTGCCCATATTACCATGAGTTGTAAAATGTTAAAAGCATGTAAACTTGGTTGACGAGCCAGGGAAAATGGGGTAGACTACATCTTAGGTCGAGGAAGAACCATGGCGAGATCTGGTTCGGATAGATCTGGCAGTGATAAAGCTGCGAATAGAATAAAAAATTATGGAGGTGAGACTATGGACGGTTGCGATAGTACGAGTCGAGCGATACGCGGTGGAAGACATATGGATATACGAACGCAGTTTGGATATAGTCTCATTTTATTTATGACGATATAACTGCGTTTAGTTTTCTGTTGTCTGACCCACCGTATGAAAGACGGTGGTATTTTTATGCCCCGGAATAAGGAGGTAGAAGACAATGAAGAAATGGATGAAAAGAAAGAATTACACAGCGCAGTCAAAGAAGCATTTGCGGGATAAGAATCTGCAGGAGGCAGCAAAGGTACTCTCCCTGATGGAGGTCGATGATGCGGTCGATGTCTTAGACGAGGTCGATGATGCAACGAAAAAGCAGGTTGTGGATATGCTCCCGGAGGATGCCGGAAATGATATCCAGATGATCCTCTCCTACGAGGAAGACGAGATGGGTAGTCGTATGACGACGAACTATATCGCCATCCGCAGGGGCATAGATATCCGGCAGGCAATGCGCGAGCTGGTTTCGCAGGCAGGTGAAAATGATAATATCGGAACGGTCTATGTATTAGACGAATCCGATAAATACTATGGCGCGATTGACCTGAAGGATCTGATCGTCGCCAGAGAAAATGATACATTGGAATCTATCATCAATACGACGTATCCATTTGTGACCGATCATGAGAAAATCGAGGATTGTATTGACGAACTGGTGGATTACGCAGAGGATTCCATTCCCGTTTTATCTGAGACAAAGGAATTACTTGGTGTTATCACCGCACAGGATGTCGTAGAGGCTGTCGATGATGAGATGGGCGAGGATTACGCAAAACTTGCAGGTTTGACAGACGAGGAGGATTTGAGAGAAACTACAAAGGAAAGCATGAAGAAACGATTGCCATGGCTGATCATCTTGTTGTTCCTTGGCATGGGGGTGTCTTCCGTTGTAGGAGCTTTTGAAGCGGTTGTCGCTGTGCTTCCGATTGTGATGTGCTTCCAGTCTCTGATTCTGGATATGGCAGGAAATGTTGGAACGCAGTCGCTGGCGGTTACGATTCGTGTATTGATGGATGAGAACCTGACTGGTAAGCAGAAGCTGCATCTCGTATGGAAGGAGATGAAGGTCGGTTTTGTAAATGGCTTGTTGCTCGGCTCTCTGGCATTTGTATTTATCGGCATCTACATCGCCTGCTTCAAGCACAATGCATGGCTGCAAGCATTCCTGATTTCCGGTTGCGTAGGTGTATCACTGATGGTTGCCATGGTGATTTCGAGTCTGGTTGGAACCTTGATTCCGATTTTCTTCCACAAGATCAAGATTGATCCGGCAGTTGCATCCGGGCCACTGATTACAACGGTCAATGACCTTGTAGCAGTCGTAACGTACTATGGACTGGCATGGTTGTTCTTGATCCAGATCATGCAGATTGTTTCGTAGGAAAGCGGTAAGAGAAATGGATTTAGGAGTTTATATGCTTTTATTACAAGACGTCAAATAGTCAAATAAATGAAAAAAATAAAAAGCGAATTGCTTGAAAAATATTTTATGCATGTTAAAATATAGTTCGGTTATGAATTGTTTGATTGCGAACAATTCATAACCGAACTTTTTTATCTAATAAAATGAGGATGATAGGGATATCATTTGAAAATGAAATTAGAGACTATATAGATCTGTTATATGTAGATGAAACAGTCTGTATGGCGCAGACAATCTGTTGCAATACAGAGCGTTGAGAAGATACTAATAAAAGGAGGGAATTCATGGACGATTGGAAACACGATCATCTGGGAAATCAGATCATCATATTATCAAACCAGGTAAAACATTATCTGCATCAGGCAGCGGAAGTGGAAGGCATCAGCGGTTCTCAGAGCCGGATCCTGCATTACATTTCCGAATTCAGTAAGAAGACAGAAGTATATCAGAAGGATGTGGAAGAATTCTTCTATCTGCGCCGGTCTACCGTCACCCAGACGTTACAGGCGATGGAGAAGAATGGACTCATTAAGCGTTCCAGCGTTGCCAGAGATGCACGTCTGAAGAAACTGGAACTGACCGGAGCGGGGCAGGCACTCGAAGCAAAAATCCATACACGCGTGATGCAGATGGAACAGCGGCTGAGAGAAAGCTTAACAGAGGAAGAAATCACACAGTTTTTATCAATTACAGATAAGCTTGGAGCCGAATTGACAAGCCTTGGAGCACCGGAAATCAAGCAAGCCTGTAAGTAACCAGAAGGTCACTTGGCTTGCTTTCCTATGATTAAGAGAGTGAGCGACATGATGCAATTTGTAAATGTCCATATTCAATTCTGGAAATATAGATATGTTTGGAACTTAGAAGTACTTGATGTTCTGTGAGCAAACAGCAATGTTTGAACACGATGTTCAAACAAGCCGCCACTGAGCCACGGATGGCGAATTGGCGGCGGTTGCGTGCAGGAGTTCTGTGTGAATCAGAACATCTAGCACTTCTTAGTTTCAATACATCATATATTACCAGAATTGAATATAGACATATATACAAATGCATCATGGACGAAATTGAAGCATAAGAAAGGAGACAACATGTTAAAGACGTTAGGAAAACAAATCAAAGAATTCAAAGCCGCGTCCATCGCAACCCCACTGTTTATGCTGCTGGAAGTTCTGATGGAAACACTCGTCCCGTTCCTGATGGCATCCATCATTGACGATGGCGTCAATGTGCCGGGCGGTGACATTCACCATATCTGCGTAGTCGGTGCATGGATGATCGTGGCAGCGGCAGTCGGACTATTTGCGGGACTTATGGGAGGCCGTTACGGTGCATATGCATCTGCCGGGTTCGCTAAGAATCTGCGGCAGGCGATGTATTATAATATCCAGACATTTTCATTTACAAACATTGACAAGTACAGTACCGCCGGACTGGTGACTCGTATGACGACCGATGTAACAAATGTGCAGAATTCCTATATGATGATCCTGCGTATGGGTATGCGTGCCCCGGCGAGCATGATCTGCGCGATGGCAGCTGCATTTTTGATCAATGCAAGAATCGCAAGCATTTACCTGGTTGCAGTTATTTTGCTGGCACTCGTATTACAGTTCATTATCCGCAAGGCAAATAAATATTTCAATATTGTATTTGAAAAGTACGACGACTTAAATGCCAGCGTGCAGGAGAATGTATCGGCAATCCGAGTCGTTAAGGCATATGTCCGCGAGGAGTATGAGACAAATAAATTCGCACAGGCAAGCGCGAAGCTTTACAACATGTTTGTGCGGGCAGAGAGCATCATCGCCTGCAATATGCCGGTCATGATGTTCACGGTGTATAGCTGTATCCTGTTGATCAGCTGGGTCGGTGCGCATATGATCGTGAGTGATATGCTTACCACAGGCAACCTGATGAGTCTGCTTGCATACTGTATGAATATCCTGATGAGCCTGATGATGCTTTCGATGGTATTCGTCATGATCAGTATGAGCATGGCGAGCGCGAGACGTATCTCAGAGGTTATCAACGAGGATACGACCTTGAAGAATCCGGAACAGCCGGATATGGAAGTAGCGGACGGAAGCGTGGAGTTCGAGCATGTATATTTCCGTTACAAGGAGTCGGCGAAGGATTTCGTATTGAAGGATATCAATGTAGCAATTAAAACAGGTGAGACGATCGGCATCATCGGCGGAACCGGTAGCGCGAAAACGAGCCTTGTCAGCCTGATCAGCCGTTTGTATGATGTGTCGAAGGGCAGTGTCAGAGTTGGCGGCAAAGATGTCCGGGAATATGACATGGAGACGCTTCGAAATGAAGTTGCCGTTGTGCTGCAGAAGAATACATTGTTCAGCGGAACGATTTACGAGAACCTCCGATGGGGTGACAAGGATGCCACAGACGAGATGTGCAAACGTGCGTGTGAGCTTGCCTGCGCCGATGAATTCATCGAGAAGATGCCGGATGGCTACAACACATATATCGAGCAGGGTGGTTCGAATGTGTCCGGCGGACAGAAGCAGCGTCTGTGTATTGCGCGTGCGCTATTGAAGAATCCGAAGATCCTGATCTTAGATGATTCGACAAGTGCGGTTGATACGGCGACGGATGCGAAGATCCGTGCGGCATTTGCAACCGAGATTCCGAACACAACGAAGATTATCATTGCACAGCGTATCTCCAGTGTGGAGCATGCCGACCGGATCATCGTCATGAACGAGGGTGAAATCAACGGTATTGGAACGCATGAAGAGCTGCTTGCCGGAAATGATATTTACCGCGAGGTATATGAGTCACAAAACGGTGCCGGCGCCAATGCAGATTTTGATGACGAGGCGCCTGTTGCGACGAAGGAGGTGAATCAGCATGCGTAATCAAAGAGGAAAAGGACCGGAGAATCCGGGCAAGCTTCTGAAGCGGTTGATGGGAATGCTGATGAAGCATTATGGCGCAGCGATTATTATTGTTGCAATCTGTATCATCATCAACGTTCTTGCAAATGTACAGGGAACGATGTTCATGCAACGGTTGATCGACGACTACATTACACCGCTGTTAGAGAGTGAGACGAAGAATTACACACCATTGCTCCATGCAATCGGACGTGTCGCATGCTTCTATGGAATCGGAATTATTGCTTCGTATTCCTATAACCGAATCATGGTTAATGTCACACAGGGAATGCTGAAAACATTCCGTGATTCGATGTTCACGAAGATGGAGCAGCTTCCAATCAAATATTTTGACACCCATGCGCACGGCGATATCATGTCCATGTATACAAATGATACCGATACGCTGAGACAGATGATCAGCCAGTCGATGCCACAGCTTTTCAATAGTGCGATTACGATTATCAGTACGACCGTCTGTATGTTTATGCTGAACATTCCGCTTACGGCGCTGACATTTTTCATGGTTGGCATCATGCTGGTGCTGACAAGAAAAATCGGTGGTTTATCCGCGAAGCATTTCATTGCGCAGCAGAAAGATATCGGTACAGTCAATGGTTATATCGAGGAGATGATGCAGGGACAGCGCGTAGTCAAGGTGTTCTGTCACGAAGAGGAGAGCAAGGAAGCATTTGACAAGCTGAACGATGCTTTGTGCGAGAGCTCCTACAAGGCGAATAACTATTCGAATATTTTAGGACCGATCAATGCGCAGCTTGGAAATATCAGCTACGTGCTCTGTGCGATCGTCGGTGGTGTACTGGCGATTGGAAATGTCGGCGGATTCACGCTGGGCGGTCTGGCGAGCTTCCTGACGTTCAACAAGAACTTCAACATGCCAATCAACCAGATCAGTATGCAGATCAATGCAATCGTAATGGCACTTGCCGGAGCGGAGCGAATCTTCAATTTGCTGGACGAGGAGCCGGAAGTGGACGAGGGCTATGTCGAGCTTGTGAATGCAAAGCGCGAAAATGGACAGCTTGTGCCAAGTGAGAAGCGTACCGGACTCTGGGCGTGGGCACACAAGCATACAAATGGCGATCCAACCACATATGTGGAGCTGAAAGGTGACGTCGTATTTGACGACGTGGACTTCGGATATACCGATGATAAGATTGTGCTGCACAATGTTTCGATGTTTGCACAGCCGGGACAAAAGCTTGCGTTCGTCGGTTCGACCGGTGCCGGAAAGACGACGATCACGAATCTGATCAATCGGTTCTACGATATTCAGGATGGAAAGATCCGGTATGATGGCATCAATATTAACAAGATCAAGAAAGCGGATCTGCGAAGATCGCTCGGTATCGTATTGCAGGATACGCATCTGTTCAGCATGAGCGTGCGGGAGAATATCCGTTATGGACGGCTTGATGCGACAGACGAAGAGGTCGAGGCAGCTGCAAAGCTTGCGAATGCTGATGGGTTTATCCGTCGTCTGCCGCAGGGCTATGATACCGTTCTGACTGGCGACGGCGCAAACTTAAGTCAGGGACAGCGTCAGCTTCTTGCCATCGCGCGGGCAGCCATCGCCGATCCACCGGCGCTTATCTTAGATGAAGCGACAAGCTCGATCGATACACGAACCGAGCGCCTGGTACAGGATGGTATGGACAAGCTGATGCATGGAAGAACGACATTTGTAATCGCACATCGGTTGTCCACGATCCAAAACAGCGACTGTATCATGGTACTCGAACAGGGACGAATCATTGAACGTGGAACGCACGAAGAACTGCTTGAAAAGAAGGGCAGATATTACCAGTTGTATACCGGAAATGCAGTGCTGGCGTAGGAAAAATAGGGGGGATAGAAGATGCCATTTAAGATAGTCAGAAATGATATAACGAAGATGCGGTGCGATGCGATCGTGAATACTGCGAATACAAAGCCAATTATAGGAAGTGGCTGCGATTATGCGGTCTATAAAGCAGCGGGAAAGCGACGTTTGTCAGAATACCGGGAGAAAAATATCGGTGAGGTCCCGGAGGGAGACGTATTCCTGACACCGGGATTCCGGCTGCCGGCGCGTTATATCATCCATGCGGTCAGTCCGCTTTATATTGATGGGGCGCATGGAGAGGAAGAAAAGCTGAGGGTCTGCTATCGGAAGAGCCTGTCGCTGGCGTGGGAACAGCGATGCCGGTCCATTGCATTTCCGGTAATTTCAACCGGAAGCTTTGGCTATCCGAAGGAAGAAGGTATCCGCATTGCTGCGGACGAGATTCAGGCATTTTTGCAGAAACATGAGATGCTTATCTACCTGGTTGTATTCGATGCGCAGTCAGCACGATATGGAAAACGATTCGACAAAGACCTGCAGGCATATATTGACGAGAACTATGTCGATGCAAAACATCATGAAGAATATAGCATACAGACGATGGCGCTACGGCGTGACCTGGACGATGCAATCTGTCAGCCAGGTGAGACGAAACAAGACGATGCACCCTGCCAGCCTGGTGAGGCGGACTTGGACGATGAATCGTTCTCGCCTTATGAAGACGATCTGTATGAGGACAATCTGTACGAGGACGATCTGTATGAGGAAGATTCCGACGAAGATTCCGAGGAAGAGAACGCATTCACACAATTGCATGAGAGCAAATTAGAAGAGCGCATGAAGCATCTGACGGATTCATTCTCGGAATATCTGCTCTATCTGATCGAAGAGAAAGGCATGACGAATGCGGATGTCTACAAGCGGGCGCTCGTGGATAAGAAAACATTTTCGAAGATAAAAAATCATGCAGAGTATCATCCGCAGAAGATGACTGCAATGTGTCTGTGCATGGGTGCAAAGCTTAATTTGGATGAGACGAGAGATCTGCTTGCGCGTGCAGGATATGCATTAAGCCCGTGCGATAAGACGGACATTATCTTCTCTTATTTCATAGAGAATCAAATCTACGATATGATTGAGTTAGATATCCAGTTAGAGGAGCATGGACTTTCATGCCTGATCTGATATATAGACAGAGGAGCATGGACTTCTGTGTCTGATCAAATATATTATATAGGGTCGCTTGTGTGGCGACCTTATTTTTTATGCTTTGTGATATGATTCCTTCAACAACAAACAAGGTAACTGATAAAAACGATTGGCGGATATATGCATATAGGATTGAATGCATGAATGCTACATATCAAAAATATCAGAAGGATGAAAATGGAGGTAATCATTATGAAGAAGAATTTGACAGAGCTGGTATTTATCTTAGACAGAAGTGGATCGATGAGCGGGCTTGAGGCGGACACGATAGGGGGATTCAACAGCATGATTGAGAAGCAGAAGAAGGAAGCAGGCGAAGCACTTGTATCGGTCGTATTATTTGACGACCAGACAGAGGTAATCTATGACCGGGCGGACATCAGGCAGATTCAGCCGATGACAGACGAGCAGTATTTTGTGCGGGGCTGTACGGCATTGTTAGATGCAATCGGTGGTGCAATCAGTCATATCAAGGATGTACGCAAACGTATGCCGGAGTCGGAACGTCCGGAGAAGACGATCTTCATTATCACAACCGATGGTATGGAAAATGCAAGCCACAGATATAATTATGCGAAGATCAAGAAAATGATTGAGAAACGGCAGGCGAAAAACTGGGAATTTATCTTCTTTGGAGCAAACATCGATGCAGTCGCAGAAGCAGGACGCATGGGAATCAGAGCCGGTCGCGCCGTCAATTACCATTGTGATGCTGCCGGAACAGCACTCAATTACAAGGTCTTAAGTCAGACCGTAGCCATGATGCGTAGCTGCGAATCCGCACAGGATATGACAGACTTTCTAGATGAAGAAGATTGCTTCGAGGAGATTGAGGAGGATTATGCAAGGAGGAAATAGTCTAAGAGGTTAGACTATACATCCCCATCAACCCAGCCAGAAACACCACATTCACAACCGTAAACCACAGAAAATATTTCCCCTTTTTGCCTGGATATTCCCGGGCAATTTGCTTGTAGGAGATCAGGCTTGCCATCGAAGCAATGAGTGTGCCGAGCCCGCCGAGGTTTGTGCCGACGATAAGTGCTTTGTAATTTGTTGTAAATCCAGACAGCAAAAGGGCGGTCGGCACGTTACTGATGATCTGGCTGGCACCGATTGCAATGTATGTTTCCCGTCCGGTAATGATGCTTTCAAGGAAGGATTGGAAAGCTGGCACGCGCTCCATATTTCCGATGAATACGAAAAATCCGATAAATGTGCCGAGCAGTGCGTAGTCCACGTGAAGCAGAGTTTTTCGTGACACAAGCAGGAACAGTACAAGAATAATCACGAACAGGATGCGGATGTCCAGAAGCTTGGCGACATTCAACAGGCACAGCACAAATGCGATGCTGTAAAGGATGATTTGCCTTTTCGGAAGTTTAACTGCATGGTCGTTCCGATCGATTACAATGGCATGCTGTTTGATGAAGAACATGGAAATCAGGATTCCAAGCAGCGAAGCAATCGTGTAAGGAAGCATAATTTCCACGAATGTACCGAGAGACATGCCGGATTTCGCATATAGATACAAGTTCTGTGGATTTCCCATCGGCATAAGCATACTTCCGAGGTTTGCAGCGATTGTCTGCATCACAACGACCGGGATGATCAGATGTTCCTTCTCCGACATGGAAAGTACAATGATTGCAAACGGCACAAAGGTGATCAGTGAGACATCGTTTGTGATAAACATGCTGAATACAAATGGAAGCAACACCAGTACTAGAAATAATTGTCTTGTTGTATGAACGTGTGCAAGCAGTGCATTTCCGATCGTGCGGAACAGACCGGTTTCCTTGAATCCAGCCATAACAGCCATTAGGCAGAACAGGAGTGTGATGGAATGCCAGTCGATGTAGGAGATGTATTTTCTGTCCGGATGGACGAGGAACATGGAGAGGATGGCGAGCACAAGGCTTACCATCAGGACTGTTTCTCTTTTTATAAATGCAAGTATTTTCTTCATAATGTGTCTCGATTCTGTAAAGTTTTTTCCATTATATCACATGTCACTACACGATAGCGTGATGACCTGCGCACGCATCATCGTGCTACATTATAATCTGTCACCACGCGAAAGCGTGATGACCTGCGCACGCATCAGCGTGCTACATTATATCATAAAAAAAAACACCTTGACACCACAAAATCCATTTGATAAAATGAGCAATGCGGCGGCTGTGCTTGCACAAGCCGGCATATTGCGAAAACACACATGGAGCCGTTAGGCGACATGATATAATCCACACTCGGAAAAGAAAATAGAAGGTTACTATTGGAAACGCACATTCTCTTTGGAATGATAACGAACAACACTGTCTGTTAAAAATTATCATTTTAAGGAGGTTTTTTTATGCCAAAAACAAAGTTTCAAGAGGTTATTTTCACGATTATGATGGTGTTCGTCATGGTGTACGCGATGATCTGCTACAACATTGCACTGAACATCGGAGGGATGAGTAACAAAGTGTTTCTGGCCGCATTCCATGAGCTTGTCATCATGGGACCGATTGCATTTGTGCTTGATTTCTTTTTTGTCGGTACAATTGCGAAGAAGAAAGCGTTGAAGATTGTGAACCCGGAGAAGGAAAATCCGTTCCATCTGGTTCTTGCAATCTCATTTATTTCAGTCGCATTTATGTGTCCGCTTATGAGTCTGGCAGCAACCATTTTATTTAAGCATGCGGGAAATCAGTTTATTGCCGTCTGGTTACAGACATGTGCATTTAATTTCCCGATGGCACTGTGCTGGCAGATATTTTATGCGGGACCACTTGTACGTTTCCTGTTCCGCCTGATCTTCCTGGAGAAGCAGAAAGAGGGAAATATGCAGAAAGCATTTGAATAACGTGTTCTATTGGGGGATTTTCCGTATTTCAATATATTTACCCAATAATTTCTGCCCTTTTTTCAAAATCGTTTGGGGGGAATATTGGTATATGTGCATTCTTTACCCAATTGGCTCCAATTTCCAGACTTGTGATTGGGGGATTTCTTGATAATGTGAAAAAATCCCCCAATTTGTTTCAGCATGGTTATCTGCAATTGGAGAATTTTTCTGGGAAATTGAAAATTCCCCCAACTTACCACCGCAAGCCTGTCAAACAGAGTAACAAAAAGTCCTGAGAAGACACCTATTACACATAAAAACACCTTTGCATGCAAAATCCCAGTGATACAATCCACGCTCTTATGAACTTACAAAAATCTCTATGCTATCCCACAAAAATCCCTATGATTTCTTGTTGCAAAATCCCCTCTGCTCGTGCATAATAGAATACAAATAAATTCTCTTACAAAGCAAGAGAGGGAAAGAGGTAAAAACTATGGGTGACACAAATGATGGAGCAGTCAGAGATGCGAAAAAGCTTGGATTACCGAAGGTTTTGATTTTGGGATTACAGCATATGTTTGCAATGTTCGGTGCAACTATCTTAGTCCCAATTTTAGTGTCCGGGTATTTTGCAGATGCATGTGGGGAGCCATTGACGAGAGGTCTGACTGTATCAGTCACACTTTTCTGTGCAGGCTTTGGTACATTGCTTTTCCATGTATGTTCGAAGTTTAAAGTACCGGCGTTCCTTGGATCTTCGTTTGCATTCTTAGGTGGATTTTCAACCGTTGCCAACCTGGATACCGGTAAATTCGCCGATATGGCAGCAAATGACAAGGTAGCTTATGCCTGCGGTGGCGTGGTAGCAGCCGGTGCATTGTATCTGGTTATGGCTTTGATTATCAAGCTGGTTGGCGTAAACCGCGTGATGCGTTTCCTTCCACCGGTTGTAACCGGACCGATCATTATCTGTATCGGACTTTCGCTTGCACCATCCGCAATCTCAAATGCCAGCACAAACTGGTGGCTTGCGGTAATCGCGTTAGCGGTTATCATCATCTTCAATATCTGGGGGAAAGGCATGTTCAAGATCATCCCGATTTTGATGGGTGTTTTGATTTCTTACGTGGCAGCAGTGATCATGAATGCGGCAGGACTTACGAATCCGGATGGCAGTGCGATCATCGCATTCGAGTCGGTGAAATCCGCAAGCTTCTTCGGTGTACCACAGTTCCAGTTTGCAAAATTCGATCTCACATCGATTCTGGTTATGGCACCAATCGCAATCGCTGCGATGATGGAGCATGTGGGTGATATGTCAGCTATTTCTGCAACCGTTGGCAAGAACTTTATTCAGGACCCGGGTCTGCACCGTACATTAGTTGGTGATGGTCTTGCAACTGCATTCGCAGGAGCAATCGGAGGACCGGCAAACACAACATACGGTGAGAACACAGGTGTATTAGAGCTTTCCAAAGTATACGATCCGATGGTTGTCCGTCTGGCAGCCGTATTTGCAATCGTGCTGTCCTTCATTCCGAAGTTCGCAGCTGTCATTTCCACGATGCCATCAGCGATTATCGGCGGTGTATCCTTCATGCTATATGGTATGATTTCAGCCATCGGTGTGCGGAATGTCGTTGAGAATAAGGTAGATCTGACACGTTCTAGAAACCTGATTATTGCTGGTGTGATCTTCGTCTGTGGACTTGGTTTCTCAAAAGGTATCACATTTACAATCGGGGAGACATCTATCACACTGACAGCACTTGCTATCGCAGCCATTGCAGGCATCCTGTTAAATGCGATTCTGCCTGGAAATGATTACCAGTTTGGTGTAAATCCGGATGGTGACCAGAGCCGTGGTGTCTTTGTGAAGTCTAAGGAATAATAGGATATAAAAAGCCAAAAGTCAGAATTGCGGAAGTTGCGTAGCAACGGAGCAATTCGTATATCAAGTAAGATATTCAATAAGAAAAAGGAGATTACAAAATGGATTTTAAGAATGAGAAAAACATTACGATTTTTGAGCATCCGTTGATTCAGCATAAGATTTCGATTCTGCGTGACAAGAATACGGGAACCAATGAGTTCCGGAAGCTCGTAGAGGAGATTGCGATGCTTGAAGGATTTGAAGCACTTGGTGACCTGCCATTGCAGGATGTGGAGATTGAGACTCCAATCGAGAAATGTATGACTCCGATGATTTCCGGACGTAAGCTCGCTATCGTTCCGATACTTCGTGCTGGCCTTGGCATGGTGCCGGGCGTGCTTGCCCTCGTACCATCTGCAAAGGTTGGACACATCGGTATGTACCGGGATGAGGAGACGCGCATTCCACATGAGTATTACTGCAAGCTTCCGAATCCGATTGATGAGAGAATCATTGTCGTAACCGATCCGATGCTTGCCACCGGTGGCTCCGCCGTGGATGCGATCACACAGATTAAGGAACATGGTGGGAAGAAGATTAAGTTCATGTGTATCATTGCAGCACCGGAAGGTGTACAGAAGCTGCATGAGGCGCATCCGGATGTGCAGATCTATGTGGGTCATCTGGATCGCGAGTTGAATGAGAATGCCTACATCTGTCCTGGACTTGGCGATGCGGGCGACCGTATCTTCGGTACAAAATAACGGAAAAACTGACTATAAGGTCACATAAGGTCAGATATGTAAAAATAATTAAAAACAGTTCAAACTGACGTTGTTAAAAGCATGGAGACTGGGTATTTCAATATATCCAGTTTCTGTGCTTTAATTATATTCATAGTTTTCTTGTATGTACAATCTAAGATGTATATCTGCAAGAATATTAGAAAATTATGAAATAAAAGAACAATCAGGAGGAACAATGATGAGCGAGAACAGATATGAATTGAATAAGAACCTTGCACAGATGTTAAAGGGTGGCGTGATCATGGACGTTACAACACCGGAGCAGGCAAGAATTGCACAGGAGGCAGGTGCGTGTGCAGTTATGGCATTGGAGAGAATTCCGGCAGATATCCGTGCAGCCGGAGGTGTATCCCGTATGAGCGATCCGAAGATGATTAAGGGAATTCAGGAAGCCGTTACAATTCCGGTTATGGCAAAATGCCGTATCGGACATTTTGTAGAGGCACAGATCCTTGAAGCAATCGAGATTGACTATATCGATGAGAGTGAAGTTTTATCACCGGCCGATGATATTTACCATATTGACAAGACGAAGTTTAAGGTACCGTTTGTCTGTGGCGCACGTGATCTTGGCGAGGCACTTCGTCGTATTGAGGAAGGAGCATCTATGATCCGTACAAAGGGTGAGCCGGGAACCGGTGATGTTGTACAGGCCGTTCGTCATATGCGTGCGATGAACTCTGAGATCCGTCGTATTGTAGGTATGGCAGAGGATGAGATCTACGAAGCAGCAAAGCAGCTTCAGGTACCTGTTGAGCTTGTGCGTTACGTCCATGAGAATGGCAAGCTTCCGGTTGTAAACTTCGCAGCCGGCGGTGTTGCAACACCGGCCGATGCAGCACTTATGATGCAGCTTGGTGCAGAAGGTGTATTCGTTGGATCCGGTATCTTCAAGTCCGGAAATCCTGCAAAGCGTGCAGCCGCAATTGTTAAGGCTGTTACAAACTATCAGGATGCAAAGCTGATTGCAGAACTCTCAGAAGATCTTGGCGAGGCTATGGTTGGAATCAATGAGTCCGAGATCGAGATTCTTATGGCAGAAAGAGGAAAGTAAGATGAAGATAGGAATATTGGCATTGCAGGGTGCATTTGCAGAGCACGAAGCATCCCTGGATAAATTACATATTCCACACTTCGAGATCCGTCAGGCAGATGACCTGCAGGATGATATGGATGGATTAATCATTCCGGGCGGTGAAAGTACAGTTATGGGAAAGCTTCTGAAGGAGCTTTCCCTGTATGAGCCACTCAAGGCGAAGATCGAAGCCGGTCTGCCGGTATTCGGTACCTGCGCCGGCTTGCTTCTTCTGGCAAAGGATATTGACGGAGAAGATGCACTTGGCTTCCGGACGATGAACATCGTAGCGCGCAGAAATGCTTACGGTAGACAGCTTGGCAGCTTCTTCGCAGAAGAGGACTTCAAGGGAATCGGAACCGTCGGCATGACATTTATCCGTGCGCCATATATCGAGAGCGTTGGGGATGGCGTTGATGTCTTAGCAACGTGCGATGGTAGAATCGTAGCTGCCCGTCAGGGAAAACAGCTTGTCACAGCATTCCACCCGGAACTCACCGAAGGAGTAAAGATTCATCAATATTTTGTGGATATGATTTCGGAAAACTAAGCAAAAATACGAAAGAACCCTTTTTTTAAGGGTTCTTTTTTAATGCCATTTCTCTGATTGTATTTGCCCCTCACATCTAGTATAATTAAGTGATTTTGGATAAAAATCGGATTAAATATTACACAAGGGGGCAAATATGAGCAAAAGAGAAGACATTAAAAAAGTTCTGATTATCGGTTCCGGTCCAATCATCATCGGTCAGGCATGTGAGTTTGACTATTCCGGCACGCAGGCATGTAAAGCTTTAAGACAGCTCGGCTACGAGATTATTCTGGTGAATTCCAATCCTGCAACCATTATGACAGATCCGGGTATTGCGGATGTGACATATATTGAGCCGTTGAATGTGACAAGACTGGAGCAGATTATTGCCAAGGAACGTCCGGACGCGATATTACCGAACCTCGGTGGTCAGTCTGGTCTTAATTTGTGTTCCGAGCTTGCAGCTGCAGGCATACTTGACAAATATAACGTGAAAGTCATCGGCGTTCAGGTAGATGCGATCGAACGTGGTGAGGACCGAATTGAATTTAAGAAAACTATGAACAAACTGGGAATCGAGATGGCGCGCAGTGAAGTTGCCTATTCTGTAGAAGAAGCACTTGCGATTGCAGATAAGCTTGGTTACCCAGTTGTTTTGCGTCCGGCCTATACAATGGGCGGTGCCGGTGGCGGACTTGTCTACAATGTAGAAGAGTTGAAGACCGTCTGTGCAAGAGGTCTGCAGGCAAGTCTGGTAGGACAGGTACTCGTTGAGGAGTCAATCCTTGGCTGGGAAGAGCTGGAGCTTGAGGTTGTCCGTGATGCAAAGGGTAACATGATTACTGTCTGCTTCATTGAGAACATTGATCCACTCGGCGTACACACGGGAGATTCCTTCTGTTCTGCACCAATGCTTACAATCTCTGAGGAATGTCAGAAGCGTTTGCAGGAGCAGGCATATAAGATTGTAGACGAAGTACAGGTGATCGGTGGAACAAACGTACAGTTTGCACATGATCCGGTGACAGATCGAATCATTGTAATCGAGATCAACCCTAGAACTTCCCGTTCTTCTGCACTTGCTTCCAAAGCGACAGGATTCCCAATCGCGCTTGTATCAGCGATGCTTGCAGCCGGACTTACATTGGATGAGATTCCTTGCGGCGTGCATGGAACCCTCGACAAATATGTTCCGGGTGGCGATTATGTCGTAATCAAGTTTGCCAGATGGGCATTTGAGAAGTTCAAGGATGCGCAGGACAAGCTTGGTACACAGATGCGTGCTGTTGGTGAAGTTATGAGTATCGGTAAGACTTATAAGGAAGCATTCCAAAAGGCAATCCGAAGCTTGGAGATCGGTCGTTACGGACTTGGCTTTGCGAAGGATTTCCATGATAAGACAAAGGATGAGCTGCTTGCAATGCTGGTAGAGCCAACCAGTGAGAGACAGTTTATCATGTATGAGGCACTTCGTAAGGGCGCGACAGTTGAGGAGTTATACAACCTGACGAAGATCAAGCATTACTTCATTGAGCAGATGAAGGAGCTTGTAGAAGAGGAAGAAGCACTGCTTGCAAAGAAGGGTGAGACACTCGACAAGGAGACTATGGAGCAGGCGAAGAAGGATGGTTTCTCAGACCGTTACTTAAGCAAGCTGCTTGAAGTTCCAGAGGACGATATCCGCAATACCCGCCTTGGCTACGGCATTACCGAGAGCTGGGAGCCGGTACATGTAAGTGGAACCGAAGACCGTTCTTATTACTATTCAACTTATAATGCACCAGACCACACAACAATTACGAACAACAAGAAGATCATGATCCTTGGCGGTGGTCCAAACCGTATCGGTCAGGGTATCGAGTTTGACTATTGTTGTGTACATGCAGCCCTTGCATTAAAGGAGCTTGGATTTGAGACAATCATCGTAAACTGTAACCCGGAGACGGTTTCGACAGATTACGATACATCTGATAAATTGTATTTTGAGCCATTGACACTCGAAGATGTACTTTCGATCTACGAGAAGGAGCAGCCGGTGGGCGTCATTGCACAGTTCGGTGGACAGACACCGCTGAATCTGGCAGCAGACTTGAAGAAGAACGGCGTGCGTATCCTTGGTACATCCCCAGAAGTTATCGATATGGCAGAGGATCGTGATCTCTTCCGTGCAATGATGGAGAAGCTTGACATCCCGATGCCAGAAGCTGGCATGGCAACGAATGTTGAGGAAGCACTTGCTGTTGCTGAGAAGATCGGTTATCCGGTTATGGTTCGTCCATCTTATGTCCTTGGCGGACGTGGTATGGAGGTTGTCAGCGAGCCGGAATCTCTGAAGAAATATATGGCAGCCGCTGTTGGTGTGACACCG